>Ga0157363_1000425_pt1 | contig 32060 bp, 8 predicted proteins | sample AttsexASBM1_FD_111477 | JGI IMG/M metagenome (GOLD analysis project Ga0157363, IMG submission 111477) | Fungus gardens microbial communities from leaf cutter ant in Ribeirão Preto, State of São Paulo, Brazil - Atta sexdens ASBM1 | ecosystem: Host-associated > Fungi > Mycelium > Unclassified ... | reverse complement strand
CTGAAAAGGAGCTTGCAGAACAGCTTGGCGTTACGCAGCAAGCCATATTTTTTCGTTTGTTTTTGAATAAAGATTGAATTTTACAAAAAAAAGCTCAGAACTTTTTTGTACACCTAATACATAAACTAGTGACAGATGAACCTCTCGAAATGAAATCATGTTCATTTTCTAATGGCGCCACATATTGAAAAATCCCGGGACTTTTCAGCTCATGTAGTATATCACGAAATTATCACGTGATATATTTATATATCACGAAATTTCACAAATGTTGAAACATCATTAATTGTCTTGATACTGTGTTTGGCTATGATTGGCCTTAAACAATTCTCTCTGAAATCAAAAGTTGATCGTTCTGGCGATTGTTACGCATTCATATCCACGTACAGATATCCAGGCCAGTATGCAAAGCCATATACGTAACTTGCACTCTCGACGAGAAAATGAAATAAGAAACGCAATAAGAAATCTCACAGATCCTGATTTTCCGCTTTTCATATCATTAGCCACAAATAATCACATCGCGGATTAATATTAGGAGGAAAATAAACAATAATTATGTAAAAATTGAAATGTAATTACTAATTAAGTTATTAGCAATGTATATTCCTATATGGATCTGTTTTCTTAAAGAAATATACAATTATAGAGCTTCACGTCATAATGATGATGACAAGTTTATGTTGATACATTTAAAATACATTTATGCGTTTTGCGATCATTAAAATATGTATAAAATCGTTTTGTATCAATTGCAGATTTTTATAAAATAGATTAGAATAATATATTCTGCCGAGTACGTGAACTTATATAAATCTTATATAAATCTTAATGATCTTCAAATGATTTAAACGGATTACTTACTACGTATCAGTTAATTATTTTCTTGGAAAACAATTTTTTTCTCTAATTGTTGGGAAACAATTTACTCGATCCGTTTCTTTCACAACACAAATAAATTTTTAATAATAATAAATCTTCAAAATAAAATTGATCTTCGAGAAATTAATATTTATAACAGATATTTTCCTTTTCAGACTGAAACAATATTGGACATTCCGGATGCCTCGGAAGAGATGGATGCCTCCGATATCTGTCATATCGATATGCAAACAGCTGTTCTAGACGTTTCCGAATCATGTGAGTAATTCCTTTGAATTTTAATTAAACTAAGAAGAAGTTTTGTTAAATTTAAAATGTTACCTTGTTCTTTTTACGATAATTTGTATGTCACAACTATGTATTTGATTTTATATAACATCTCTTTTCTGGAAATTGTAACGAAAGCTGAAATGGAGCTGCAATGACGTTGTAAGGAAGCGATATCTAGTTCTTGAGAAAGTATATTATTATAGATTTTTAATGAATCTCTTTCTATTAAAAACATATTATTAGTATTGGAAATAATTACGTATTATCGCATTACGCATTAATACTCAAGTTGCTACTGATCGTGAGTGTCTAAGTATATAGCATGCGAATTTTAAAGTCGCAGACTTCAATAACTCGCATCTTCAATGAGAAAATACAGAAGGTATATTGATTTAAAAGCGATTATTATTTGATCTTTTCAAACTTGAGGTATGAGATTGTCGCGACTTCCAACACTTAATGCTGCTAATTCCTCTCTTCTTTTTTTACTTTGTTTGAGATGACATAAGCCGGTATTCATAGTTCGATTCTTATATTTAAGATCGTCTTAAGTATGTTAGGTTTTAAAATGAACCGATCATAGAACGTATTAGCATCTTAATTCAATAAACGAGAATAGACTAAACTGAATTGGAATTTTACTTTAGTAACATTCGGATGTATTGAAAAATGATTCATTTTTATTTTAAAACTTTTTTAGATTCGATTGAATTGAAAAATTACATTTCTTATTTAGAATTTTGAAGTGAGAAATATTCATGATGCACGAAAAAAGTTGATATTATTTTAGATTGAAATATAATATATCCCGATAAAAAAATTTTTCATGAATACATATAAATATGTATAATAAATATATAAATATTCATAAATATGTATATGTATAAAAATACATGCTCATACATCCCTCTTTTGTAAAATTACGTTTTAGTGTAATAGAAATAATAATAATAAAAATGTGAAAAGATATATAGTAGAAAATATTAAAAAGTATAGTAGAAAATATTAAAAATAATTAAAAGGGTAATTTTCATACTATTTGTTTTAGACAAAAATCAAATTTGAAGAAATGTAAAAAAAATTACTCATGTATAATTATATATAAAATTATGCATAATTGTGTATGAGCAATTTCTTTACATTTTTCCTAACTTGTTTTTTTTTTTCTAAAACGAACAATGCGAAAATTATTCCTTTAATTATTTTATATTCGTAAACATGTATATGATTATACATATTTATGACTATTTATATATGTTTATATATATTTATACATATTCATGCATAAACAATTTTTTATCGGGATAGAAAATTTCATGCAATTGCTATAAATTCATAAAAATGCATTCGGAAAAGGATTTATTTTAATGTTTGCGAATACATATTTCTGAAAATCTATATAAATCTGTTTTAATTCATTTCAAACCATTCTCGTTTACTGGAAAGGCATTATTTAAGATGATCTTGAAATAAAAATGAATTATGAGTACCAGCTATAGTCTTAAGGCGTATAACAGATAACGATTCTCGTTCTTATTCTTTCTTTCTCAAGTTTTATTTTCAAGTATACATGCTAGTTTAATGCACAGAAATTCTCTTCGTCCTTTACTTAAGGATAGTCTAAAAATAAGTTAAACATAAATAAGAGATCGTTGAAATGCATAATAACAAAGAATTTTGCTACACATGGCAGTTAACTATAATTGCAGCATGAGTCTTGTTTTATTATTCAGAACTAACAAGACTCATACATTATTGCTTTCCGATAGTAACTCATGTTGTATCTAACATATTGAAACTTATTTGCGCTGGATTCTAAGGTCAAATTTATTTCCACAGTTATTTGCATTATTTCAACATTTGCTGGAGATTCTAATTACGTCATTCAATCTTGATAGATTTTTTAGATAGATAGGTAAATTTCAAGATCTATCGCGTTAAGTTTAAGGACAATTCAGACTATTTTTAAATTCCGTTTTACTCCCACCCTTGGGATCACCTTTCGCACAGTCGCGAACTCGCTTTAAACGATCAAAGATCCAGTCTTGAATCCGACCTCGACACAACACTCGTGATTTCGAGTACGAAGTACAAAACGTAACAACGACGACGGTAAGAGCGCGCGCGCGCAGATCGTCTCGCAATTTGTTCAAGGATTCTATTTTTCACGGTTGTGGATTACCTCGCAGTATATATTACTTGAAACTAACGTGTGCATCAAGTAATAATTGAAAGAATATCTTTCTATGTGAAATGTCGAGCGGTTCTATGGATACGACGAAAACCGAATGTGTAAAAATAAACGTACAACCGACGAATCACAATGGTACGTCCCAATCTTTACATCTTTTTAGTGCGATCACTTTTGTGTATATTCAATAAGGTTTTGTCAATGTTTATCATCCCCCGAATTTTAAATTAGGACACGTTCGAAGCGCACACTTCATGATTATTATAAGTCGTCGCATGACTGTAAATTGGTAATAATTTAATAATTCATTTTTTATGATGTATAACTAAATATAACAATTACACTACATGTTTTCTAAATTCTTCGAAATATCATTTTAAACAGTGAAAATTGAACTAGCCTTATAAAAAAGAGTATAAGAGTTATAAGATTTTTATTTTTAAGAGTAAGATTTACTCTAAAAGTTTTATAACTTTACATAAAAAATTATATATATATATATATATATATATATATATAATATAAATATATATATAATATATGTAATAAATAATATCGTTTCCTTACTTCAAAAGTGATATAGAAAGTTGCGTGACTGTTCTCTGTATCAAAGATTCGAGTTTAAATTTATCTAGAGCACACACATCAGATTTTATTTAATCGTTATCTCTCTGAAAGTAATAATAAATAATCGAAGGTATTTTTGCCATGACAACCTTTTCTAAAAAACCAGATCCTTCATTAATATAGGTCACATATTATATTAGAAAGTGAATACATGTAGAAGAGTTCATTTAACAAGAGATGACAAAGAAGAAGACTTCAAAAGTAACGTAACTTAAAGAGTTAAGTTTTCAGAAAAGGGAAAGAACTATTTTTAACAGAAAATTATTGACTAATTAAATATTGATTAAAAAATAATCTCAAATGTCATTTTTCTCAATAATTTTCAATAATAATATGGATTAGTGAGTCAATTGTATATTAAAAAATGAGATAAAAATTACAAAAGAGTAAATTCAATAAAGTATTTATACTTTTACCAACACCTAAAAGTGAATTTTTTTTCACTTTTATAATTCACTTTTATAATTTCATCTTATTTCAAGTTAATATACAATTAATCGATCTACAAAAGCCATAAAAAAAGCCAAACGCTACATATTTTATGCGTAAACAACTTTATTGATTTGTGTTTTACATTAACATTTGATCTTACAGTAACAACAAACGTTTCCGACTTTTCTATTAGATCATTTTCAGTATTTCAAATTAAAAAATTAAAAAATTACATTATATAATTTCTCGAATTATACGAATTCAATTATGTTAATTATATCGTATAAATAAAATAAAAATTAAAAACAAAATCTATTAATGTGTATATATATATATATATATATATATATATATATATATGTGCTCCTTATTATTCTTCATTTTTTTCTTCAATACATTAAATTCTATTAATTAATTTAATAGTTTTATTCGTATTACTTAATATAAATATAAATAGTGCCGATTAAGTTAATCATTCGAAATTTGGTCAAAGAGATCAAAAAAGATTTTTCTTGAAAAATAAAAACATTGAGAAATCGAACATCTAATCGAGAGTAGATCAAATGCCGACTAATATAACTTCATCGCAGAAAAGATTATAGATATATCCAGCAAACAAGAATGGATTGAAATGAATTGAAATGGATTCAGATTTTCAGAAATATTCACGAATGTTAAAATGAATGCTTTTCAATCCTGAATGCATTTTTATTCATTTATAGGAATTGCATGGAGCATATCTCTATGCCTTTCAATCTAAAAATAATATTAGCTTTTTCTGTGCAAAATCTACATATTGTGAATACTGTTCAATTCAAAATTTTCAATAGGAAATACAGTTTTTCAATCCAATTGAATCCAATTAAATCCAAAAAAAAGTATTCGCTATTTAAAAAATACGCATTCGGATATAAAAAAATTTCAATCCATTTTAATCCATTCTCATTTGCTGGGTAAGACGCGCTGTGGAAAAAAAGAAAACTTATCACAAATCGAGCGAGAGGCTTCCGGGAGAAAGTAACGCGTAACACACCCGTGTTACCTGGAACACTCCATGCAGGGAAATGTGAAAACAACCATTTCCCGAGATTCGAATCGTTTTCACCCCGCGAATTGACCTTTGATTTCTAGTAATTCTACCCTTCACTTTCGCCGAGCCCCTCCTCCGCCCAAGCTTTCTTGACACATGGCGCCCTCTGGCGGTAAACCGCTGCACCTTTCCCCGAACGAACCGCACTGTTTTTTATTTATTGCTGATAAATTCGCGCACAATCCAACTGTCCGACAGTTGTCAGTTATATTGTTATCTTTATCCCCGAAATGGCGCTCTTTACTTCTTTATCGCAAGGAAGAGACCACCTTCTCCACTCTTCCTTCGCCCCACTTTTCTGGAACACAAAGAGATAAGATCAAGAATCAAGTTACATACATATTCATGATCTCTTACGTAGCATTTTGAGGCTTATATAGCAAAGGAAGTTAGTGTGTAGTAGCGTGCCGATCTTGTAACTGTACACGGGAGGTTGTGATCACCTACTTTGTGTCCCGTTTACACTTTTATGGTTAAAGTGAACAATAAGCATCTACTATAGTCCTGCAATATTCGCGAACATGGGTAAGGACAATCGCTATTGTGATTTTGACATTTTCATTTCGTTTCGTTTAGTGGACTCGTCTCTTGATCTGTAAAGTCAACTATCAACCGATCTTCCATGATTCTTGCTTACATTTCGTGGCTTTGGTTCTCGGATTCGTTTTCGATGAATCTATTCCTTTGTTCTATTTCTTTGTTTGTATAAAATTATTGAATTTTAACGTGCCATTAAGATGAATGTAAAATGATGTCGGAATTAAATTTTATAAAAGCAAAATAAAAAGTATGATTTCATAATAAAGTTTTATTTGAATAATTATGAATTACCGCTGTATAATACCTGCTGTAAAACAAAACGATAAAAGCGGATAATAAAAAGACTTCCATAATTTTTTATTTGTTGTATCGTGCGCTTGTCTGCTGTCGTAATAATCATGAATATGCAGAAATTATGTTAACGCATCAATAAATTTGTCTCACTTTGCATTATTATATTGAATGACAAAAAAGTTTAAAATTTAATGATTTTACAACAAATGAATAAAATTGAATAAATTGAACTTGCTTTGCAAAATATTTTTTTTTATTAACATCTTATTAGTGCGAAAGAAATACAATACCTTATTCATGTTCAATACCTATTCATGAACAAACACGAATTTATGCTTTCAGATTTTAATTCTTTTTCATCCAGCCCCTCTCATTCTAAAACGCGAATTCAGAATACGAAACGAATTCAGATAAATTAAAAAAATTGCAATTTTCAATTTGAATTTATTTTCGAATGTTGAATATACAAAACTGAAGAAAAAATGTGCTAAATTTTAATAAATATTTATTTGAATAACCAGCAAACATTTACTTACAATAAATAAATATTTACTCAACAAAGAAAAATGATTATTAAATCAGATTAATTTTCTTTGGTTTTTGTACAAAATACATATTTTTATATTTGATAAATATTTAATTAATGTTATTCATATAAATAACTAACTAAATGTAAAATATTTTTTCAGTGTATGTGCACTTGTAAAAATAAATGTTATAAAAAAGGATAGAAAAAACTATTAAATATATTTTTGAATATTAATAATGCAATGATTATTTTCAATATACATCAACTTTAATCTCGATTCAATTTATTTTTTGTCTTCTAACCCAAAGCCAAGCGAGATTTAGCATGGAACAAATTGACTGCATGTATTGTTTTCAACTTGTCAACAATTTGCTGTCATTAGAATCTAGTATGAACTCAATTAGCAGTCAGGAGGGCAAATATTAATTTCATGAGTTTACGAAATTGTTGTAAAAGTATACACATTAAGAAATAATAAATTCATCACGTTGACAACAAACTGACAGCACGCCATGCAAACATGATGACAACTTGCCAACAGTTTGCTGAATTCTAAGGAAGACTTTACGTGACATCAGAACAACAGATAGTTTGTGGAACCACCTTGGCTTTAATTTGGTGAAATTGAATGTGGAATAAACAGCAACATATTGTTATTTAGCTATCTAGAAATACATTGAAAAAAATATCAAGTCAAAATATGGACGGAAACAAATGTTACTTACGAAATTTGATTGTGATGACGAAATATACATTTCTATGAAATAATATATCTCATTAATTGAAAAAAATAATAAAATAGATGGCTTATTTGCTAGGAATAAAATTGTATTTCACTAGTATTTAAATAAATATTTATTTCAATGTAATAAATATATTTCTCACAAATATATTTTTAGGCATCTTTTTTTGAGTGTAAGAATTAGAAAAGATGAAGAGTTAATTCGATCATGCGTAAAATGCATGCATAAAATTAATCTACATTGATAAAAACAAGCATATCCAAAATATATTAACTTTAATCTCGTTTTAACTTACTTTGTATCTTTTTCTAAGAATTAAGAAGAGATAAAAAGTAAAGTTAAAGTTAATCTACTTTGATAAAAATAGATATGAGAACCTCTTTCACAAATCTCTGATTAAATTATTTATTCGGTTGAATCAACCATTACGATTGAACGTGCGAAGTACAGTTTATCTTAGGAGAGAAAGAGAAAGGAGAAATTTTACATTAATTGTTGAAACGTCTGCAATAGTCAATTATTTATCTCTTAACTGGATAAGAGGGTTTCAAAGTCCAGAGAATATAATATTTTTTACAATCTTCTTTATTCCTTTTTTTTATTCAATTGTTTGTGGTGTTACATTTTTCTCCGATTCGACGAATTTTACTAAACTTAAATTTTATTATTGTTGTTCGATATTAAAATTTGCATTTTGTTTCAAATTTCAGCCAACGATAGTAAAGATATCGTTTCAGAGAATGATGAAAGAAAGTTTAATTTAACTGTACAAGTAGCTGTATCTTTGAAAAACTCTTTTATGAAAATGATCGCTTCTGCTGAGATCTTCTAAACACTGAATATGCAAATTTTTGACCTTTTTCATTTTTTAATTTCATTATCTTTATTTTTACGAGTCTATTCTCTTTTCACTTTACGCTAAGGAATATAAGAAAAACGGATCTCTACTGCAGAATAGTGTTTAATTCATTTCATTTTTTGCTCATTTATTATAAAATAACTGAGTAATTTCAGCAACTTTCTAATTGTCAACCTGTGTATGTAAGATGGAAGTTGTCACATCGAAGGAAAACACGTTTGTTTTTGTACGAGATTGACTGATCCTTTGCATGTTTAAATGTCTCGCATCCTTTCTCTGTTTCGTGCTCCCGCTAAGAAAACATTAGCACTGAAAATGAGCAGATATACTCTAGGAAATGTTACATTGACATAAGATAACTTCCAGGATATAATTTTCCTCGATTGAATTTTGATTTCACGCAGAGAGATCAGCTTCTAAATTAATTATTTCGATTATTCCTTAAAAATAAAATTCACTTTTTATCTCTTTTGCAATTTTTTAAAATTTCTTTTTTATTTCTTCTTACAATTTTTTAAATTTATAATGTTAAATTTCTCTCGAATTCTTGAGTCGTTATCTCTTGTTCGAACATATATACTTATCAATCTTATCTGAAAAGTATTTTTATATATTAATGTTTTTGTATGTCGCGCTTTAATCTGAAAGATAGCCTTTAATATTAGATACAAACGCGTCTTTCTCTTCTATTAAATCTAGTTTTTCACTGGATCTAATGTATAAACCAATCATATTAATGAATTTTATGACAGTTGCAAAGCTGATTTTTCTACTGAACATAGTCGATATTAAATTAATTAAATCTAGATTTAATTTATTATTCAAGCAAAAACTAAATTACAATTTAAAATTTACAAATCAATTGATAATACGACATTTAGTATTTATTATTTGCATCTTTTTCACCTAGAAACGTGTTTAAAAATTTATCTTGAAATTTGACTTGTCATATATTTAAGATAAATATATTTTAAGTCATAAACGGAATTATTTTGCTTTATATGAATTATTATTATTATTTCTATAAGTTAATTACTTTTTACACTCGTAATGAAGATTAATTCAATGTATAAATCAATTTATATAAATTTTCTTAGCATTTATATTAAGATATGTGTAACCTGGCCGAATTTCCTATGTTGTATGTTATAATAAGTAATTGAAATCGAGAGACGTTGATTATTTATCTTAAATAATATATTTTGTTTCAGCACAAACAAATGATAAACAAATACCTATAAATTATGCTGATGTAAGTAAATTAATTGGATTTATAAGAATTTTATTTTTTTCATAATGCATAATTTAATTAATTTAATTAATTACTTAGAGTATATTAATTATACAAATCATACAATATCTTCTTTCTTGTGTAGAAAAACATTATTTGGCTTAACGATTTGTTTACGTAAAAATTACAGTTAGTTCAGCAGTCACGGGATACGTTTAACAGTGGAAAGACAAGGCCGATAGAATGGAGAATCAAACAATTAAAACAGCTTATACTTATGTTAACTGAAAATGCTTCAGAACTTACAGCAGCATTTATATCAGATTTACATAGAGTATGATTATAAGGGCAATCACTTTATTATTAACCTAATCGTATTATGTTTATAATGTTCGTATTATGTTTATTATGTTTATAATGTTAATAATATTCTGTATTCGATAACTTTTAGTGCAAATTCGAATCATTTGCATTGGAAATCAATTATACAATCCAAGAGATTAAGTACATGCTCATGAATATTAAAGAATGGGCAGCAACAGAAAAGGTATAATCTGAATACGATTTTTTATTACATAAGAATAGATTTTTTTATTCGTTAAATAACTTTAACAGTCTGGAGAGTGCGAATACTGAAACTTGCAATATTTTATAGCCGCGCAAGTCACTTGCGCACTTTTTTGATGTAGTAGAAATCCGGAAAGATCCTTATGGAGTTGTATTAGTTATGGGTGCATGGAATTATCCTCTTCAACTATGTATACTACCTATGATGGGCGCTATTGCAGCTGGAAATTGCGTGATTGTAAAACCGTCCGAAATTGCGATGGCTACGACGAAATTTTTATACGATACCATTCCGAAATATTTAGACACTGTACGAGAATATTTGTTTATTATAATTATAATTATTCCAAGACCCAAAATTCATGAATTAAGATATTACAACTAAAGCTTTTTTAACTAAAAAAATATTGATTAATATGTATTTATGACTTTTATTTTATATACAAACAGCAGCATATAAAATCTAAAGGATTGACTTGACTGAATTAAGTCATACTTATATTAATAATGATACTGAATAAAACATGTTGCTAAAATTATATGTTAATAAATTCATATACATTTATACATTCATTTATACATGTTAATGCATTAGCAATATCTTTATGGATCATAGACGTATGATATACGTATATTACAACAACTTAAACATTAATTTTAAATCTTCATATTTTACTTTTTATATTTAATTTTAAATTCTATTTTTATAAACTGCTGTAATGAAAAATCACAAAGGTAAATTTAAGTTTTATGAGAGTTTTAACATAGCAGTTTTTTATATTCGTGCATTTGCAACATGTACTTTCCTAGGATATTTCATCATAAATTACATAATTTTGTTTTATTTCTTAAGTTAAAGGAGGTAGACTATGGAATTGAATTTTATAAAGCACTTTGTTGCGTAACTCATAATAACTACGCATTGAAGAATGGAGGAAAAGTTATTTTTCCTCTATTTTTCCTTCTCTATGTAATTACATATTAGTTTGAAAAACACTACGATTATAACACTACGATTTATATTCCAGAAATATTGGGTTGTCCGGAAAGTTCGTGCTGCAAAAGATTTAAATTTAATAAATGAAATTAAAAATTTAAATCTGCGTTTCAATTTTCTTTCAAAATCAGCACGAACTTTCCCAATATATTGACATTCTGAATAAGATAAAATTACCTCTATATGTATGTTGAAGATTTTTCTCATTTGAAAAAATAATGATATGATTCATGTTTACTGTAAACAGGATAGTTGCCGTGTAATACTGGGAGGAATCTCAGAAACGACAGAGCTACTCAAACAACGTTTTGATTATATTTTTTATACTGGATCCTCTGCTGTTGGAAAAATCATACGGAAAGCTGCTAATGAGTTTCTCACACCTGTTACATTAGAGTTGGGTGGAAAAAGGTATCTCCAAAACATCGAAATACGTATAAAATGCAATTATTTATATTCCCTAAAAAAAATTTTTTTTTTTTTTTGAATGAAATTGCACTAAATAACACTGATTTGCAGTCCCGTATACATAGATAACACAGTAGATATATCTATGGCAGCAAAACGCATTTTATGGGGTAAATGCATCAATGTAGGTCAAACTTGTATCGCACCCGATTATATGTTATGTACACCCGAAATACAGAAAAAATTTATTGAAGAAGCCAAAAAGATTTTACACGAATGGTATGGTGATAATCCACGTGAGAGTCCCGATTTGGCACGCATTATCTCGGACAAACATTATCAGTAAGTTTTATAAATCTAAATATTTAATATTTGATCAAATATTTAATCCAAATATTTAATCGTTCATAATACTGATAATAATTACAAATTTTAAAACAGTTTACAATTTGATAAATTAATCAATAATAATTATTTTCTCTGTATTTTAGGCGGCTTGTCAATTATTTAAATGATAAAAGCAAAATTGCCATTGGTGGCGACGTGAATCCTGCAGAAAAATTTATTTCACCTACAGTATTAGTTAATATCAAACCAACGGATTCCATCATGCAAGAGGAGATATTTGGACCATTATTGCCTATAATAAATATTAATAATGCATACGAAGCAATAAATTTCATCAATAGTCGGTATGTTATTTAATAGCGATATTAAGTGATTATGAAAAATAAATCCGCGTAATTATTTTTTCCGCATATTTTTTTTCTTTTTTTCTTTCTTTTTTTCTTTCTTTTTTTTATAATCAGACATTTTCATAACATTTTCATTCGAATTTCTTTATAATCTTTCACTCAGAAAATTTCATTCTCCGCGCAAATATAATCGAAAAAAATTCCGTGAGGTAAACTTTTACCTATATTCTTTCGTTCACTCGTATTTCACTTCACGATTTCACTATTGTACGAGGGAATGGCACGAAGTAATTAGTTTTTCGCATCTAGTGAAAGCCCACTTGTACTGTACGTATTTTCCACGAGCAAGGGGGTACAAGATCTAATTATAGACCAAGTCAGCAGCGGAGCCGTATGTGTCAATGACACGGTATTACAATATGCCGGTGAGTCCGGATTTTAGGTGACGGAACTATTATTTTTATCGGGTTTATTTATTATTTAAGAATTTCTTTATTATTTATTTATTATTTAAGAATTATTTATTATTTAAGAATTAGGTGAAAGAAAAACTTTGTTTTAGAGACCATCCCTCCACAATTTTTTTGCTTTTATGGATACGATTCAGATTTACAATATTATTTGGTTTTTTTATATTATTTGTTTTTTAATATTTATTGAAATTGACAAAAAACTTTTTTTTTCGGAAAAGAATGTAGATGCTGCAAATGCGATTGAATAGATATACAAATTGATTTTTTAATTCTGCTTATAAGGGAGTATGTTTTTTTATGTATAATGTTTTCTTTATTAGCATGTGAATTTTATTCTTTTCTTTAATTAAAACGTATTGCATGCGCGTTTCCTTCTTTTGGTTTAGATTGGTTTAGGTTAATTTAAGTGATGACTGGTGAAGAACTTGTATCTTCCCTTCATATATTATAAGATAGATTCATATTGTCATATATAAACTATTCATATATAAATTATTCATATATAGATATTCATATATAGATATTCATATGTAAATTATTCATATATAATATATAATATAAATTATGTATAAATTGTTTCTATTTTTTATTTTGAGTGCGTTTTACATATTTTATATTAAATTAATAAGATAAATAAGATGTACATACCTGGAAATGGTGGTGGCTATAGAATTATGAATATATTCCATATTCAAATACTAACATAAAATTGACATTATGAAGAAAAGTTAGAATCATATATCATTAATATTGAAACAAACTAATGTTAAACAAACTTGGCGATCTGCAATTATAATGTGTTTTCGAGTATTCATTATTATTAGCAACGCGCGAATGCACATGCATGCACGCGAGCAAACACACATACTTCATATCATGAGCGTATGCATTCACAACATATGCGAATAAACATACACATTTCACAAAAAGAAATGATATTAATGTTCTTACCTTGATCAACATATAGGGAGAAGCCATTATCATTGTATTTATTTAGTCTGGACAAAGGAACTGTATCTTTATTCATTAATAATACATCTAGTGGTGGCGTTAATGTCAATGATACGATATTACAAGCAGCAGGTAGTTTTTCTAGTAATGTTATAAAAAGTTTCTTTTTATAACAAATTATTTGACTGTATATTCTTGCTTTTTTTCAAACAACATTACGGTGCTTCTATATCAACAGAAAATGTTATTAGATGTGGCAATGTGCTTTCTTTAGATTGGGTCGCTAAATGTTGAATGAGTAGTATCTTGCAATATATGTTTTTATTTTTATTTTATTGCTTAATTATATTAGATTTTGCACAAAATCTACATTGATTTTAAAATAATTTTAAAATAATATAAATAATAATGGAATTGAGGACTTATCCATAGACGAATATTAAGAACATAATATATGTATAAATATATTGATATATAATGTTGTCATACATACTATTGATATATCTTTAAATCTGTGTGGAAATGGGAGTTTAATGGTCAATTTTAATTATTTGTTATTTAAAAATTATTGCATTCTTAACATTTATTAAAAACTGATACTCTTCTTATTTTTCATTAAATTCTTTTGAATCTATGATGAATCTTTTATACATTTTTATTTTTAATATTTTAATATTTTTATTTTTAATATTTGTAACATTTAACTGCTTTATTTATAATTTAGAACTATTAATATAAAATCTTCAATCCAAATTGATTAAAATAAATAAAATTTAAAAAATTATCAAATCTAAAAACGATAATTACGTTTATATAACCATTAATATTAAATTATCGTTTTCTCTTTGTTATAATTCTATGCATTATTAATATATATTATTTTCTCAGTTGATACTCTACCTTTTGGAGGAGTAGGTTATTCTGGTATAGGAGCCTACCATGGAAAATTCACATTCGACACATTCACGCATAAGAAAGGTTGTTTGATTCGGAATTATAACAAAATTGCAGAAATCTTGGCCAAGTAAATAAATTCTTTTTTATATAATAAGATACTTTTATATTTTAAGCGATGAATTTTAATATATTAATATTTCAGTAATATTTTAGTTTTAAGCAGAAAATGTTTTTAGATCCCGTTTTCCACCTTATTCCGATGCAAACTTGAAGTTGCTCCAACTTTTGGTCGCAAGAAGACCTAGTCTACCCCTTTTGAAATATATACCATATATACTTATGTTCGGTCTCGGGGTGCTCGCCACATTTGGAATTAAAGCTATAATGAAGGTACAGAAAAGATATTAAACCGCATTTAACTCATTTTATGTTTTATATATATATATATATATATATATATATATATATATATATATATAAATGAGCTAATAGAGTAGCTTATTATCATTGTAAAATTATTGAATAAAATATATTTGCATAAATAGGCTTAATTGTGCGAAAGATGGTACAGGAAGAGCAAAGAAAGTAATTATCATGGTTCAAAATAACATACAAGTTTTCGGAGAGCGTTAATATAATAATTTAATATTGATTTATATTTTTATAATTAAGATAAAATGAAATTGCGTGTACTATATACAGCTATAAATGATTACTTTTTAGAAATTGTTTAACTTTTGTGAATGATATTTGGGTGTTTGGTAGAGATTTAAAATATAATATTTCAAGTATCATCATTGTGTGTTCTTTTCTATACGTCGATCAGTAAGAAAACAATTCCATCGGATATCATATAAATTTAAAAAAAAAACGAAAAGAACAAATGCATATATTGTTGCAGGAATATAATTACATGGAGGAGTAGTTGTAACGTCATCGATATCACTCAGCGTCTTCAAATGCATCCATAGGATACATTTTCTAATTTATATTATAATTGCTTTTTCTTATAACGCAATGAAGGATGTAAAAATAATCTTGTATAATATTTTCAGTTTTACATATATTATACAAATTGTTTATATTTTATGTTAAATAGACGTTTTACCGCACATGTATATAAGATATGTTAGTGTTTTTATAAAGAGATCATGTAGTAAAAAATGAATATTTTTTAATTGGATAAGCTCTAATGACTTAAAATAAAGCTATTACTTAAATCTTTTATTTTCGTATTTTGCACCTTTTCTTATACGTGATTATAACTTTTTTTTATTCGCATCTACGATACATTGCGACGTTTAAAAAAAGTTTAGCCTCATATTATTTTCGTTACTCAAAAATAAACAATTTAAGAAGTTTTTTTTATCGTTAATATGCAACGCATGCATTCCTATGGTACGAAAAACATCGCATACGATTAAATGATGTTCAATATTATAATTATGGCTGATATTCATAGCTTTTATTCAAGATCGTCTTAAGTTCAGCCTTGAGATGTCATGAACCAATCAGAGAACATTTTAGCATCTTAAAGGGCCCTCTACATAGAAGTCATAGACGATGGAATCTTAAGTCGTAGGAAACTGACCAATTCTAATCGAATATTCTTATATTTTGATTGTGGTTGATTTCGACTTAAGACTCCACGATCATCTACGACTTCTAGAGGATCCTTTAAGATGTTAAAATGTCCTGTGATTGGTTCATGACATCTCAAGGCTGAACTTAAGACTCGAATAATCCTTAAGACATTATTTAAGACGCTCTTGAAATAAGAACCGACTATGAATATCAACCTATACTGTAATGAATTTGTAATAAAGCTTTATTCGCATGGCTTGAAATTCCTAAAAATGTTTACATTTAAAAAGGAATAAATATATATTGAGGCATTGAAAAGAGAGAGAACGAAGATGCTAAGTGCAAAAAGTGTAAGCAACGCGACCAAATGTTTCTTGAGATACATGACGGACCAGTCTTATCATCTCCGATTAATCATGATTAGTCAATTCTGCTGAATAGCAAATATAATTAATCAAATGTAACAATCAATCGATTATGTCAAGACCGTGATTCGATTCATGCTGACAATACTCATGAGCATCGTTTGTCTTCGTTTCATATTTGACAAATAAGAGATGAAACGATTTTTAAGCAATGGTGAGACCGGCCCTACGCAGGATTGATTTGATACACATTTTGGAAGTTTGATACATATGATACGTATAAATGCGTATCATACATAGAATACGTATCAAATTTGTATGATATCTTTAACATAATCCTAACCTCTATACATAATTTATTAATCTTATTGAATAAAAAACAATGTTTTTAAGTTTTTGAAGTTTTAAAGTATATATTGTTGATTAGGAATAACTCCAAAAACTTTTCAGTTTTATTAAAAACTGAAATAGTTTACAATTAAAAAACGGTGTGAGCAGATTTGACAAAAGAAGACAATTTAAGAGCTGGGCCATAAATATTTCTAAAAAATTTACATAATACAATATACAATATACAATATACATAATTATTTATTAATATACTTTTATAATTATGTTTAATTAGGTAAAACCACAAATATAATATTTTTTTTTCATTTTTTATATCTATATTTATGTAAGTAAAATTTATATTATATTTTTGATATTTTTTTACGAAAAATAACTAAAATGTTTCATAATTATTTAATAATAATTATGAAACATTTTTATTTAGTTATTTTTAATAAATTTGATTTATTTACTAGTGCTTACTATTTTCAAATTAATTTTGTTTATTAGTTAATATTTTTGTAAAATTTTTGTAAAATTTTTTTAGTGTGAGATTACATTATTACTTAAGGGACATTATATTCTCTTTCAGTTCTGGATTTTTCAAACGTTAACATGGCGGATGCTTACGTGATTACGACGTAAAGATCAAAGGTGCCGATACGGAATGTCCCTACTGTGGTGATATGTTCCCAAACATGATCCCTACGCGTTTTTTAATCCGCGGATTTAAATCAGTCGTCAAGCTTCGAGATATTGCAACATCGATTTGCGCCAGCAGTCGAAGAGAATCGAAACGGTTCGTTAATTTTCGTCAATCTTCGCTAGATGAAGTTCCGTCACGCGAAATCCTCGTGCGCATCCGATAACCTGCGCATAATTCTGTGCCAGTGTGTGCATGCGTCATTCTTTCATGCTGGGAGTAACACATTGACGTGCTTCTGATCAGACCGAGCAATAAACATTATCGCACAATTACGTGAGTATAGACAAGTTAACGACCGGCGGCTAATGAATCATCCGCTAATTTACTGAATATCGATAGCTACTCGGTGTTACATTATTTATCGCACTACACCAACACTGGCAATATTCCTGTTTTCTATGGGATTAATTATGTAATGTGTTTTTCCTGAACGTTGACGACATTAAGGACATTTCATGCCACCGCCGTTGGCTGCTATTCTATTCTTGAATGGATGTGTAAAGTATATTACTTAAAAAAAAAAAGATTACTTTGCACGCTGAAATTTTACGTAGCTCGTGATTTGTTAATAGGACGATTTATTGCCCGTGTAACAAGGCCTTGAATAATAATGTATGAGGCATAATGTCTCTTTTTTCGGATTGACTTTGTATCCTATAAATATCTTCATACATTGTAGAAGCAATGGTGGCCCATACCGTACTCCTGGACTTCACAGTGTCCAGTAGCGTAATCGCCGATATGGAGAAACGATCGGGTTTGAAATCAGCGATTGCAAACGTACTAGCAGAACATTTCACCGGTCTCAAGCCATTGACAGAATCTAACATCGACGGCAGTTTGCTCATTTTATATACCGGACCCAGAGGCAGTCTAATCACTGTCAGAGGGTATACAGAGGGTCTGATTACATTAAACATCGAGTATTACAAGCAGGACGACCAGGAGGCGCTCTTAACTTTTGAGGTATTTAATGAACTTGATAAACAATCTGTTAAGGATGACAAGAAATATCTGTTGGAAAGCAAATGCTAGTGCTTTTGATAAATACCACTCCTTCTAGGCAGGGTTTTTATCAAAGTCTTAAGAAACAAAATAAAGATAAATCAAATGGCAACTTATCAATTCTCAGAGAGAAAGAAAAAGTAACTAACATATTTTTCATTAGAGAATTGCAACAAATCTGATCAAGACAAATTTAATTACACTTGGCGTATCAATCGCTACGTGATAAAATTTGAGATTAAAATAAAACATGAAACAATAAAATGCAGGATATTAAAGAAATAAGTTCAAGACTTAAGGGATGTAATCATGCTTATAAACTGAATAAAAAATATTTTATATAGTTTGAGTAGTGATGAAAATGACCAAATTTTACAATAATTTACTTGGTAATTTACGGTAAATTAGTCAATAATTTATGGAGGCTGGTAAAATGGTAATTTAAAAAAATTATAAATATAAAGTAATTTGATTTAAGAATATTTAGTCATTAAGTTAAAAAGTTGAAAAACATTTATTTAATTTAAATTTTCATTTCGATATTACATAATTACATATTGATGAATAATTAAGAAATATAAGACATATAAATACGTAGTAACTAGAGAAATTTCAAATAAATGTTTTATTAAAATTTTTAAAACAAAAGGTACAGGTACAGTAGTCCTTGAAAATTAAAAAGTTAATTATATTTTTCATATCTTCTAAACTTGTAGCATACGTAGTAAGTAGAAAAATTTTTAATAAATTTTTTAATTTTGCAAACAAAAAGTGTGACAGGTAAATAATCTTATATTATATTTTTCATACCTTATAAATTTATTATAATACTTTTATTTGCTTGCTATTTTACTTTTTAGCGACTGTTATGTTTTTACTAGAATAAAAATAAAAATAATATATCAAACAAAAATATATTAATTATATTTATATTAATTGACAACGTGAGTTTTATTCCGATTAAATTATACCCTACTGAAAAAGATCATGTAAAATGATCATGTAAAATGTTTGAAAAATCACAAGATATTAAAAATAATTTTATCTATCATATGATTTTAATTTTATAGTTATTAAATTTTAAATTTTAAATAAATTACATAATTAATTAATTAAATGATAGAAATAGAAGAAAAAAATATTTATATCATCTAATTTTAAAATTATATACATAACGAAAATATAATCTGTTGTGATAAAATTATAAGAAACAAATTTTATCAAAATTACCAATAAATTATCATTTTACCGCAATTTTACCGTAAGTAATTGTAAGATTGAATTTTACGGTATTTTTTCTCTAAGTTTGAGAAATTGATCTTATTCAAATTAAAAATAATTTTCTGTTTTAATAATGTAAGTGTGACTTGTCTTTATTAGGATTAATGATACTATAATTACAATTATTTGTAGATAAAAATATCAGTTATCACATAAATGTAGAAAATAGAAGTGTACTGTTAATCTTAAAGTTTATATAACAAAATATATTTTTGTCAGACATTAATTTTATATTGATAAACATTTTTGTATCAATAAAGCGATTTATAGAATGAACAATTTACAGATTCGAGTTAATATGTTCAAGTTTATAGAATGATTCGGATTTATGTAAAGGATTTATTATCAGAATCATGACCTCGTTTCCTGTATTTATTAGATTTTATCTTTATTTTTAGCTTATGTTTTAGTTTAGTGTTAAGTTATTATTTCTTAGTTGTATTGTTATCGTGTCATGCATTTACTATAAATTTCTTATAGACATATAATGTTCTTATATACATATAATGTTATATACATATAATCTTATATACATATAATCTCTTATACATATATATACATATATATACATATAATGGAACTACTATATAAATACTTATATAATCTTAATCAGAGATGCGATTTTCGTTTGATCTTTCTATAATTTATTCGATTGTATGTTTAGGAAGGCTTATTGTTCAAGTATTGCCGAGAGAGAAACATCCATTAATTCAAATTCATCATAGAGTGATGATAATTTTTTTTTTAATTAAGATCTTTAATCTGTCTATAACTGACCATTTATTTGTCTTTATTTGCATTTGCACTTAACGTCTGAAATTGTTTATTTACAGAGTGAATATAAATCTTTTTAATATTGTGAGGAAAAGATTATCTTATCGTATTTAACTGATAAGATAGTTTTTATATCTAAAAAGTAGAGAAAATACACATAACATTAAGAAGTTTATTTTTCGATTAAATATATTCTTTATTCAGTTTCTGAACATTAAATGTATCTATCAGTCTTGAACTATGTATTTTAATATCCTGTACAGAAATTTTTTTTTATAACGAAAGTAGGAAATATGACATAACTGACAGAACGTTGTAGCAGTGGCGATACTTGGAAGCTGATGTTGCCATGGCTTTGAACAGCCAGCGCAGCAAGCGTTTACCGCCCGTAAGACGAGGAACCATATATGACCTCTATCTGACACTATCAGGTAGAAAAATGCTTTCCCTCAATTAGATTTTGTGTTCCTCGTTTACTTCTTCTAACACAACTACATACTTTACATTGTAGATTTTCGTGAAATATTTGGCATAGAGAATTACAATATTGCTATTGACTGTTACTAATAGATATTTAGGATAGGCCGCTTGCCAGGAATGCTGACTTAATTTTATTTCCAGCACTGTTACGTTTAGCCCAAATTTTTCTATCCAGCACTCAATTCATTCATAACAAAAGTGCCATTCATTCAAATACATAATATTTGAATGTGTATTTATAATTATTCTCTTGCCTTTCTTCAGTCGTACGAATAAAAGTTCTTAGACGACTGTTGCAATGCACAGGGCGTATTTCATTATGAAATCTAAGAATAATTCGCTGTGAAAGGAATCAAAGAATCTGATGTAAACATAGACTTCTATACGAACAATTTAACTTCTGTCAGAAGTCCACACAATGGCATTATTATTATTGATTTATTTTATCTATATTTTTCTTTCTCTCTTATATGTATTATAAATTAAGATTCCGTTTAATATTTCATATCGTGGAACACAATATACTAATTAAAAATTGAGATTTTGCCACTTAGAATTAAAAAATATATACGTATTATTTTTACAGATATATATCTATGAAATTTAAAATATTATTTCCATAATGGCTTATTTCTTTTTTTGAAATATATTTCAATGTATAAATCCTTAAATCCCAAAATTATTAGATTCTTAGATTTGTATGCTAGAAAAAAGTCTTGTTGCATTATTGAAATTTTTTTTTGATTCAACCAATTTCAACTACAAAAGATGCAAATCAAATACTTGTTAAATCTATATCAAACATTCCAATGAAGATAGCAAAAAAATTCAATTAACCAAAATTTTAATGATATGATCCGTTTTATTTGTTGATACTTCTTGTTGATTCAATCAGAATATTTTTCTTCAGTGTAGGTTTTTTTGGATCGTTACTTTTAATCGTACGGCTCCGTCATACGATAATACAATCATACACAGACACAGCTACCTTTATCCGTTTTTTACCGCTTGTTACGTATCATTTTGTTGGACAAAAATAAGCCTTGCCATATATCATGGCTTGCCAGATTAACACCTTTTTTTAGCTTCCTTAACAACAAGGAGTGTAGCGCTTCCGTTTTACAAGATAGTGTCTTTGTTCTGTTCAATTCTCATTGGTTCGGCTTGATGATGATAATGATGATGATAATAATCATGATGATGGCGATGGTGATAATGATGATGGTGATGATGATGATGATGATGATGATGGTGGCCGGTTATGATAGTTGGCCAAGGAATTGGAAACGGCGTTGCAGACAGCAGCAACCGCTACACGGTCGCACACGCTTACTCCAATTAAACGCGGTGGACCCTTTGAGAGATACTATCCTACCGCCGGTGAGTTTTTATTTATAATTATGTTTACGGACCAGCTAACGACTCTTACAACGGAACTGCTTGTACTTAAGGAACGCGAGCCAATTGGAAAATCTTATATTAATATTATATATCGATTCGTAAATATTAGTATTGTAAATGTCCTCTGCAGCTTTGTCTTTTGTAAACAGTAAAGAATGAGAAGACTATGTTAAAATTATATTTGAAGTGATTATATTTGAAGATGAAAACTCATCAAGAGCTACACACACACACACACACACACACACACACACACACACACACACACACACACACACAAATTCATAATCAATGTAATATTCATAATTAAAACTTTAGGCTTGCCAATTTCTATGATTCTAGACGCATCTTACTCTCGTTAGTAATATGCACCTGTGCTCGGCTCGATTCAGTCTGGAACGTTAATCCCGAGGACATTATTTATTCTGTTCTTGCATGACAAAGTTGCGCTCATTTTTAATAGTTAATTATAGTCTTTTACAACTTCCTCACATCATTTTTTCATCTGGTTATGATGCTAACGTTCCCATGCGTGTTATCAGCTTTGCCTTGCGATACCTTGTTTTTCTCTCTTCGCAATGTTTTTTTAATGTATAGAAGCATGTTTTTAAATTAACATTATTACAAGTTGGCAACAAGTATTGCCAATAAAGATTACCCTTATTCAAGACGAGCGACTGCTGGAATATGACATCGACAAGCTCGTGTTCGAGGCTAGATCACCGTATCAGAAGGTACAAATTGTGCACTCCAAATCGCTAGGAAATCTGCTGGTACTCGACGAGCTGCAAAGTAAGTCACATTATGTTATAACTTTGCTTATTATTTACAAGTTACTAGAAATTTTTCTGCAGACATGTCCGAGGCAGATCTCATATATACAGAAACGCTGATGCAACGAGGGAAAGAAAATTACGCTGGCAAGGAGATAGTGATACTTGGTGGCGGTGACGGCGGCCTATTATGGGAATTGTTGAAAGAAAAACCGAAGTTTGTCACAATGTTGGAAGTATGTAAATTTTATACGAAAGTTATTTCATAAACGAAATACTATCTGCTTTTACATATCTTTTACAGATTGATGACATCGTTATGAAAGCCTGTAGCCAGCACATGCGGAGCATATGTGGCGATTGTCTAGATAAGAGAAAGGGCGATAATTACGAAGTAAGACCTTGAATTTTCATGCATTTCAATTCTAAGAACCAAACATTTTCAAATTTGAACATTTATATTTTATCGATTTTTATGATCTTAAATTTATAGGAATAATAATAATTATTATCATCTTTTTTTGTAGATCATTGTTGGTGACTGTGTGAAAGCATTAGCCCATATGATCGAAGAAGGACGACAATTTGATTACGTCTTCGGTGATCTGACGGACATTCCTATTAGCACAACGCCACATGGTGATGCCTGGGATTTTATTAGACTAATTCTCAACTCTTCCATGAAGGTGTTGAAGTCTACCGGAAAATATATGACGCATGTGAGTATCTTGATTAAAAAAAACATTCAATTTTATTTATCATATACTAAGTATTCTTGACTTTAATTGAAATCTAGTTGATGTAGAATCTTAATGTAAATGTGTGATAAAAATTTATTTTATCGTTGTTCAATATTGTTTTTTTGAATATAGGGAAATGGTGCGTCTTGTCCAGAATCTTTGAAAATGTATGAAGAAGTTCTATCGCAATTATGTGTACCGATTACGTTTACCAAAGACCGCGCTTTCGTTCCATCTTTTTTCGAAGATTGGATCTTCTATCAAGTCTCACTGAAATGATGGAGCAGAGAATATTCGGGCAGAACCTGGAGGAATCGGCCTCCTCACAGTCTGCTGCCTGTCTTATGACCCAAGCTCTACTTCCTAGTTTTAGTCTTATTAATTAATTAATGAAATTAGTTCCTGAGACGAATCAAACTATTACTAATTCATTTCGTAACATGTTAATTATTAATATAATTGTTTTATCTCGAGATTTTTTTCAAAAATTTTATTCAGCATAACGACAACGTTGAAAGATGAATCTAAAAACATAATAGGTGGTAATAGAGAAAAGAAAAATATATATCTTTTTATAATATATAAGATAAGATACCTTCTCTATATAAATCATCAATTTGATTCTTTTATCTTTTTTTTTTTTTAGAGGATTCAGTTTTAAATAGATTTAATTCAAACTGAATTTTACCTCTCGTTGAAATATATTTTCTTAATAAATTTAACGATTTTTCGAGAATATTAATATTTTGTCTTTCGCCTAAACTTTTATCTAATTTTCTTGAAAACAAATAAAATTTTACAGTTTAGAAAAATGATATTCGTGCTGTTGCAATTTAAAATTTAAAAATCTTTAAATTTAAAAAATAAGTATTTAAAAATATTTAATGATAACTTTATATATATATATATATATATACACACACACACACATATAATTTCTTCCATTGATGCCTCAATCACGAATAAGAAATTATCTTATTCAACAAATCGAAATATTCGAGTAGTAAGTAGTTTTATTTTCTATATGAAAGCGTAGCAAAAACTGCTTCAAACTGCTTGTTCTTGTTTTATATCTAATATAAACTAATAATACAATTTTTGTTGTTAATCCTTTATTAATATAGAATTATTAAATATGAAAAAAATTTTAATTGTTTTACGCTTAAATTGTTTCTTTTTTAAAATATATTTTTGTTTATAGTAAAAGGATTATCAGCAATGATAGATGCATATTATTTTTAAGTTTTTCTTTCTTTGTATTTTTGTTAAATAGTTTTTATCGCGGTCAATTTGTCCGCAGAAACTTGTTGATACATATATGTCGATGTATATCATAATATATATCGCATATAAACATATGTATAAATACATTCTGTATTTTATACCGGCTCGATGTAAGAACGATAAAATTATATCGGCATAAATTATTTTTCTAACAAGCGTTTTCCTCTGATTTAAACAATTGACAAGATAAATAAATATATATGCATTTAATTAATCCTAAACAGTATAAAACATCTTAATATATATCGATATAATAAATTTGTATCGTTACAATAAAATTTTCATAATGATTTCATAAATATATCATATATTGATATAACATAATAAAAAGATTAATATTTAGAAATAAATTTTTATCTACAGATTTGATAATTTTTATAAAATTATAATTTTCTTATCGTTTTAATATTTATAAAGCATATGTCAGATTTATACAGTTTAGGATTAAAGAAATAAAACTAACAAGAAATTATACGCGTGAGCATACAAATGTAAATTAATTAAAATGATGAATATTTCTAATCATTGATTATAGGAGTGCTAATTTCTAGTACAACAAAAATTTATTTATTCAGGATATTAATTTCTAATAGTATTAAATATATAAATAATTAAAGCACATTTCAACATAATATTATCTGAACAGTATTAGCAATGATAAAATGCAATAACAATAATCTTAGATTGTTCCTATTTAATACTGATAGTTGGTGGGAAAGGAGGGATTTTAATAATTTCAAAATACTGAGCATTTAATAAATTAATTGATTACAGAATCTATAACTATATGCATACGCACAATTTAGTCATGTAAGTGGAGAGAAAATGGAATTATGATATGACGATAAATTAATTATTTACAACAATGTCATACAATCGAAAGTTTTTATTTGTAAAAAAGATATCACTTGAAGAAATGATCGCAATAAGATTATTCACTTGCTGTCAAAATTCCTTGACAAATATAGTTTCTATATAGACTAAAAACTTATACACGGTAAAATAAATACGCGATATTTTTAATAGAATAAAAACAGTCTTAGCAATTATATATTCGGATTTTTAAGCACATTTTTCAAAAGGGCACTAATCAATCTTTGTTTTAAGAACGGCGAAGTATTCGTTGTATTAACAAGGAATACCACATATTAAGCAACTGTGGTAGAGGTACTAAAGTTATCGATGTACACAATAAATCTTTTATTCTCATTCTCTCTCTTTCTCTCTCTCTCTCTCTCTCTCTTCTCTTTCTCTCTTTGTCATTCAAAATTGGTATCCTTTCCTTTGTAATCACGGAAAAGCTATACTGTCTCCAATTTATTTTACGAGAGACTATATAAATTAAGAATATCGGGCATGCAATTCTAAGGTAGATCAGCCTTTTGTTTGCTTTCCATCGTTTTGGAAACTTTGGCCCCAATTGAAACACAATGCAAGAATGTCTAATTTGATCGTCAAATAGAATTATAGCTCATTGCAGAGCTTTGCCTTTGATATCTCTGTAAACTGTCCAATTTCGTAAATCGCAGGCTCTATTTCAGTCTCTGCGAGTATCTGCTGCAACCATTGCTTTATCTGTACAGGATGCTCATCGTTTTTCTCTCGTTCTTTTGGAGATCTAATTATTTCGGAATCATCCTGATCTAAGACTTCTTTATCAAATTCTCGCAAATTAGTTTCAGTTGCTTCATTTATCAATTTATCTAGCTCAGAAGATTCTGTAGTCATACAAGACATCCCGAAAGACTGTACATTCTGTGAGTATGATTTATCAAAAGCGTGCAGTCCATCTAAGGATACGTGTGTCAGACCAAGTTTGCGTTTTATAATCAAAAGCGGCGAATACCTTGATATGGATAAAGTGTCTTTAAAAATCTTTAATGCATTGGTCTTTATGTTATGCGAATCTCGCAGCTCATTATTAGTGAAAAGTGTGGAAGGCAGACTTGAAATACGCATAGTTCTGTAGTCAGATATAAAATCTTTGCAACGTGGAAGGCTCAGATGATCTCTGGCTTTTTGATCTGATGATTTGGTAATTGATTTGTCAAAACTGACATGATCCTTATTAGCATCTTGATAATCTGCAACTTTATATGGTTCCACATCCTTTACTGTAATACTATTTGATCCATGCGTCTCGATATTACCGAACTGGCGTATTCGTTCCTCTAACTCGTTCTTATCGTTCAGGACAACTACTGATGATGGTAAGAAATTTAATGAAGTCTCTATTAGAGAAAGTTGCTGCCTGTGAATAGCTTCGGCTTGTCGGAGCAGTTGCTTCTCTCTAGATCGTAGGAGTTTCGTTAGACCTTCAAAACAATTTCTGATTTCTGCCTCAACCTGCAAATTGTATTTTTCTTTCGTAATTTTATGATTATATATAAAAATAAAAAATATTTTACAACGATTATTTTAAGATATCGATATTCTATGTTGAAACATTCTATGTATTATATTAACTATTGAATAAAAATTTATTTTATATTCTTTCACAGCATCTTTTATTACTATTTACAAATGATTTTATAACTGTACATTACAATATATTAAATTTACTTTTGTACACAAAAATTAATTCAAATCCATCTTTAACTCTATGTCTGCAATTTGAGGTTTTTTTCACATAAGCGAAATTTCATTTCCAAATAGCCTCATTTTTGCTAAAATTTCAATTTTTATTAAATAAAGATTTTAACATTTAAATTAAAAAATTAATAAGAGATGTTGAAAAAAAAACCTTGAATTTTTTTGAGTCTAAAACAATAAAAAATTTAAGCCGTAAAAAAACTTGGACAAAAGATTCGGATTAGATGGAGGGAGAATAAAAATATAATTGCAGAGGATAGTTAAGGATTTCCACAGTGAGTTAGAAATTCATCAAGAGGAAAGGAGAATAATTTCCATGGATGCTTCCATCTTGTCTCTAAGTACAGAGACTTCAATTTAAAAATGTACATTGCTTCGTATGTTTTGCTTTAAATGCCTTGTACAGTGACAACTTTTATCACAAAATTATACCATTTATTACTTTTTTTGTAAAGTAGTAAACAAAAAAAATAGAAAACATACAAGCTGCGGTGCAGCGAAAAATACACTACGGGATCTACTTAGTAGATTTGCATAAACGTAGGGAGGTGCAAGTGAAGTTACTCATACCTGAGCGGATTTCTCGTCCAAGAGTCTGCGTTTGTCCGCGATCAGTTTTATTCTCGACTGATTGTCCTCGCTGTCGTCCAGCTGATTCTGTTTGCCTGTCATGTTGGCTCTCCACGCGGATTCAATAACATAAATGCAAGCTCGACGGTCGACGCTCCACAGCCATTGCAATAATGCAATGCAATTTAATCGCGATTTGCCAATGTTGCTATTTTACCGATGGCGGCGGACTCTTGCACTAAAACGACACTAAATGCTTGTCGCCGATCGATCGACAGATGTCGCCGCTTGTGCGATCGGGCGTGGATGTACGAGAAAGGAGCGGGAGGGGAAGATGCATACGATGTGAAAAACGGTACAAGACGACGGGTGGGCAGTTTCGCGCGGCATAGCGCGGCTTTGTCTTCGTGGTGTGTTCGGGTATGATCGAGTACAAGTACGGGGATATCGGCGCGTTTAGAATACACACACATACACACACACACACATACACACACACATACACAAAGAAACACACATACACATAAATTTATACGTAAGGAAAGAAAGATACAGAGCGGAGCAGATCTCGCTCGTGTGTCTCGGAAGAAACGAGGAAGCGATTGTACTGAAAGAGATCAAGATCGAGAGAGAGAGAGAGAGAGAGAGAGAAAGAGAGAGAAAGAGAAAGAGAGAGAGAAAGGGAGAGATTGTGAATCACACACCATCACACGACGGAACGTGTTGGCGACATTAGGACGAGACTGGCGAGAGTACTATCTCTCTCTTTCACATTTGTTTATCTATCGATTTCACTTGTGTATCACAAAGGCGCCGGTGCTACCGGACGCCCGGTGGCTCTTGCTCCAATAGGAAGTGGCCTTGCCCACGTCGAATACGCCGGCTCGCGGCGCGACCAAGATTCCCTTTTTTTTTTGACAGCTCCGAGCTTCGGAGGACCCGAAGGTCCGAGGCCCGAAGACGACGGTGACGCGGTATTTGGAACGTTTCGCTGTAGACGACTTTGGAAAATTGGCGAAAGGTGTAACGCCAGTTTAGGTACGTATGCCTACCTTGCCTATGGTGTGTGTATTGTGTGTGTGTGTGTGTGTATGTGTGTGTGTGTGTGTGTGTGTGTTGGCGCGCGCGCACAGCGCACCGCCCGCAGGTACGGCGCCCACGCAGATATACGTGTGTAGGTTGAATGAAACGAATTTGGCAATTCTCTTCGTGCAACGCACCCGCGTACGCGCGTGTGCGTGGATCGGAAATCATTCAGAAAGCGCACTCGAGAGACGACACGACCTGGATATGGAAGGTCGCGCTAATACCTCGCGCATATCTTGTCGCGCCTGTATGTGTTTAGTGGTATTTAGGACCCGAACAAACGGTACGAGACTCCTCCTCGCCGAGCGTTCCCTCGCGCGCGTCTCCTCGCATTTTGCAAGCGAGAATCGTTTTCACGAGACGCGCTCTCGCGATTTCACGTGTGCTTTAACGGAACCCGTCATTCCCATAAGCAAACTCCTCTCATTGATTTATTAATTCATTAATGTATATTTTATACCATGTCGATCTTAAACCAGTATTTCTATACTTATATTTAAAGCCGTTTGATGTTTGGGTCTGAAGTTTGTACGAAGTAATCACAGAGCTCGCATTAGCATCTTCAAGTATTTACTTAAAACTCTTGCAGTAAGAACCGACTATAAATATCGGATCTAAATAGTAAGATCATCTTTCGAGCGGAGTTACGTTATAGTTTCGACACCGGCATTGGAAAATCGATTGAGAAGAATAACGTAACATTTGCAAACAATATTATTTATTTATTGTGTACGTTTAATTTGAAAATCATTCGATGCTTATTTAACATTCGAAGCACATTTTTAACATTCAAATCATTGAATAAATTTGCTACGTTAGATAATGTCATTAGTTTCATGCCAATTTGTTTTTTTCGAGGAAATGCTTGTTAGACACGCTTGACATTCTAATCTTAATTATTAAAATAAATATCTCTAATATGACGTCGTTATATATAGATACATTTTAATTCACTCAGAGAATTCTACCTCAACGTCAATTAAAGAATCACTTTTTACGTTATATTTGCGAAGCAAGAAATTTAATTTTTAATTTAAATTTTATTTTCCATTTTTTATTATTCAAGTCTAGTTTAATGATCAAACTTTGATCCTTCCATTTGAAGGAGAACCAGTAGTTGTGGTTTGAGAAAACAATGAAGTTTTTTTTTTAAATTATCCTTGACGTAGATTTATTTTGCGTGACTTGAATCAGCCTCATTTCGAACATAATTCCAGTAAATTTGTCGGTATACAAATTGCGTCAATAATTCAGTGTTTTTTCAATATCGCCTAGTGATTTCGTTCTTCCGTGATGTGAAGACAAATCATATACGTAATAAATGGTATGTGCGAAATCAGAATTCTGCGTAAGCAGAATTTTTCAAACTTGTCGTGACAATGTAAAAAATACAACGAAATTCTTGTTCTCCCTTGCGTCGATTTCAACATCGCGTGAGATCGAGAGTCGAACTCGGATTGGCGCGCTCGTCTCACGCGTGCGCGGCGCGGCTGCGCGACCAGAACATTATAAGGTCGCAAGTCGCGCTTTTTTCGAATGATGTGAACTAATATGAACTCAGGGTGTACATAGGCCGACATTCATCAGATTTTATATTCAAGACCGTCCTAAATATGATAAGTAAGAAATCACGAACCAATGAGAGGACTGCATTAGCGTCTTAAGACGGTACATTACTTAAAACGGTCTTGAAATAAAGAATCGACTATGAATACCGGTTATAATCGAGTCTTATTTCAAGACCGTCTTAAGTAATGTCTTAAGACGCTAATGCAGTCTTCTGATTAGTTCGTGACTTCTTAAGACCATATTTAAGACGGACTTGAATATAAGATCTGACTATAAATACCGACCATAATCAGATCTTATATCTCGATCTTAATCCTAAAAATCCTAAAATTCAGCCAATAAAATACAGATTTCAATTTGGATTGGCAAGTCCATTGGCTGAATTTTAGACTCTTAGAATCAGAAATATAATATTTAAGATTGTTTTAAATGTAATTTGTAATGTAGAAACACTAACTACGTTTATACGTACAAATTAGATTTTGGATCGTTTGAGGATGCTGTCCCATGACAGTCGGAATTTCGGAAAATGGAATCTTGGAAAAGTAATAGCGTGGGGATCAATTAATCAGAATTATTGAGATGCATTATTCTTCGTCTGCACATATATGTTAAATATAAAATCGAAATTAAATTTTTATACGTATAAATATAAATATTTAGATGAGTAATGTTATTTTTCGTTTTATTAATTGGACATTTTATTGAAATTACGAGAGTAGATCAAATATGAACGAGAATTTCTTTTTATTATTTATTGAACGAGAATAAAAATATAAAAAAAAAATTATTTTTCTACATAGTCTCTGCTACATTAATATATTTTTGCCAGCGGATAGGCAGT
>Ga0157363_1000424_pt1 | contig 32082 bp, 24 predicted proteins | sample AttsexASBM1_FD_111477 | JGI IMG/M metagenome (GOLD analysis project Ga0157363, IMG submission 111477) | Fungus gardens microbial communities from leaf cutter ant in Ribeirão Preto, State of São Paulo, Brazil - Atta sexdens ASBM1 | ecosystem: Host-associated > Fungi > Mycelium > Unclassified ... | reverse complement strand
TTTTATAGACATAAATATATATATATATATATGTGTCTATAAAATTATTAAATTTTGCTTAAATATCAATACAAGTATTTAATCATTAGCGAAAGCAACAATATATAAAGTAATATATTAAAGTATAATGTGAAAGACTTATAATGCTTAAATTCTAAGATTCGTAATATATTCTCGTAAAATTTGTAAGAATTTACAAATGTAACTTTATATCTAATCTTTGCAGATAACTTCTTGTTAGCTGTAAGATTTATCGAGAAATCGTTAGATATTTATGAATCATACATGGTATATACAAGCATAAAATTAGAACATCAATCATAAGTTCTTATAAATCTTGAGATCAAATTACGAACCTCATGATTCTACTTAGAATTGATCCATTAGTTTCAAAGAGCATGTTAATAATATACGCAGTTAATTTCAGTAATTGTAGAATACCTGCTTACTCATATTATTAGATAATAAGGAAAATATAATTTTATCCTTTGAGAAGATTTTGTTTTAATAGGCAACGTCTATTTTTAATTACAAAAATTACTATTAATGATACGTTTATTATATAAGTAATCACAATCATCATATATTTAACACAACTATCAACTTTTAATTCAATTTTCCAAAAAATATTATTTCTCGTTATCTATCCGGAAAAAAATGTTTTATATATAATTATATAAAATATAATTATATATGTAACATTTTTTCCCGGATAATCAATTCAAATTTCTTCCCAAACAAAATGCAATTTTAATTTTGCAAACTAGAAAATAATAAAAATAATGTATAAAATAAATAATGTATAAAAATATATATATATGTAAAACGTGATAGCATAATTTGTGTAAATATCTTTATACGCGTTTTAAACTATTACTCGAGTAATAGTAAAAAGTTTTTACCATTAATGTTTTTCATATTTACCGACGATTAATATTTATCGACATATCTTCGATAGGTAACTATATATCTATCTTCCAGTTACCATCTATATTTACTTTTGATTCGATAGAATTTTTTCGATTAGAAATTTTTATGCCCATTTCCACCAATATAGATTAACTTTAATTTCGGTTCAACTTACTCTTCGCCCTTTTCTAATTCTAAAAATTAAAAAAAGATGAAGAATAAGTTGAACGAGATTAAAATTAATCTACAGATTTAGATTAAAATTAATCTTGGTAGAAACAAGTATTAATGAATTCGATCATTCGCACTACACTGGACTAGCATATATTAAAAGCTGCTTTATATAAAATATCTCAATATGCAATGATTATGCAATATAATCAACTTCGACAATTAAATACATGTATTGTTAAATGTTTTGTTAAATAATGTAATAATATCATTAGTAGATAGTCAATCGTTTAAATATTTATATACTTTTACATTTGAACTTCGCCAATTTCATGTATACAGGATAGTCCATTTAAATCGATCTAAAATATCTCGCTTATTTTTGATGATGTAAAAAATGTTTTAAACGAAAGTAGTTTCGAGGGAGACGTATTTTAATCAATTTGCTTTTATTCTAGGCGAAGGCGCCAAAAAAATATGAAGAGAAAATCACTTCCACTTTTTTAAATGGAATTATATAATTTTTTTTAAGTAAAAGAATCATATTGTATAAAAAATTATACAATTCCATTTAAAAAAGTAGAAGTGATCTTCAGATCTTTTTGGCGCCTCCACCTAGAATAAAAGCAAATTTGACTAAAATAGATCCCCCTCGAAACCGTTCCACTTTAATTTGAAACATTTTTTATCATCAAAAAATAAGCGAGATATTTTAGATGATCGATTTAGTGGACCATCCTGTATACATAACAGCTTCTAGTATGCACTGATCCACTGTGTAGCAAGTAACCGAATTCGCTATTATTTCTATCTTTATTGTTTATTACACATGGAAAAAAAAAATGATAAAATGAAGCCGACAGCGCGTGAGCAGCCAAAAGGTACCTTTTCATGCTGACGCTCATTTTCAGCATCAAAATAGATCATGTAATCAAAATTGATGCTTGATATTCATCGATTTCTATTATATGTTTGATTTTGATTTTGACTTATTTTGATGCCAAAAAAAGCATCGAGTGTCAACATGAAAAGATATCTAAACGAAAGCAGCCATATAATAAATTTTTAGCGCGCCAACATTGTACAACTCGTCAAAGCCATGGATGACAATCATCAACAATGCAGTCAATTTTACAGATTATATACATGTACCTGGTAATACTCGAGTTTTCACCGTGCTGTCGTATATCTGGTCGAGAAAGTGATGAGAATAAATAGAGAACAATCCAGATTTCCAATCCACCAAAAAAGCTTCTCCGAGATCCTTGCCATTATTAGCTCGGTATTATTAGCACACAGCAGCAATCAATGTTTTATACGTCACGACGATCGAATGACACTCGCGATCACTATTCGCGTCCATGAGCCCTTTTTCGGATAATAATTACGAGAAATATGAAATGTCCTCCCGCCTTCCGACTTCGATGTGTCCCGCAATAGGCAACTGAATAACAAGTTCGAGAATCGCAATATCGCAGTTCAAAATTTCGATAATCGAAGGAATTCAACATGGCCGAAGCAGCGAGCCAATCAGCGTCCAGCAGCTTCGACTGCCTAACGTCACTTCAGGTGTGTTCGGGGAAACGCTATTAGCGCTATGTGTCATTCTATCCTTGTTTTATGTCTAATAAACAACGAAGATAAAATAACAGAGTAGCGCTAATAGTCTCTTCCCGAACACATCATTCGTCACTCGCCGCGACCACAAATATGCACTTCTCGCAAAGTGCAGAAGGCGCAGATTATTGAAATAACGGACGAAATAAATAATGTATTGCTCCGAATTCATTATTAAAGCAGATTAATATATTTTTCTAATCAGCGTCCTATCGGAAAAGGGAGAGATGTATGTTTTCCGTTTTCCAAGTTTCTCCTCCGGTAACTTTATCTCTCTTTTTCTCGCTGTCTCTCTCTTTCTCTCTTTTACTCACCGATCTACTGCGCGCGTTCGATCGGCGAGAGTCCAGTCCTCTTCGTACTTTTCCCCTTCCCCAGTTCCGGTGCAAAGTCTCGATCGCCAAAATCTTGCTGCTTCTGAAAGAGTACGTCACAATAACGTTGAGTGTGTAACAACAAGGACGGAACGGACGAAAACGACGAGGAAATATCGAGGTGATCATTGTTTTTACGCGGCTCGCGAGCGAAACGACACTGACAGAATTGGTTGATTAATATCATCAAACTTCACGCGATGAGAATTTCTTTTTGACAATCGTACGCCAACTTCGGATTCTGAATGCTCAATTGCAGCTATCTTCTTGTCCTTCTTGTCTTTGAACAATTTATTCTACATAATACGAGATTAAAACTTTTGCAATTGCCTATCTATGCTCGTATGATACATTGACTTTTGTCTATAACTTTCTATGACTTTGCAATTAAATTTCGTGTATCTAAAATATTTATCTCTTTGATTCATTAGGTAAAATCACATTTCATATTATATGTTCAATATTTCTTGCGTTTTACCGCTTTTTACCTTTTACCTTTTTCCCTCTTATTCTGTTTCTTCGTTTTCTGTCGCCCAAGATAAAAATGAATTTCGAAAAAAACAAGAAACATATGATGTAACAAAAAATATGATTGTTGAAACAGTCGCAAAAAGAGAATATAGCAAGAGATAAAAAGCAATAAGCAAAGAGCACTGTAGATTAGGCTTTAGTATCTACTGTTGAACTCAATATATACTTAATATTTAATGTAGGTAATATAGCATATTTAATGTAGATAATATAGATAATGTAGATAATATAGATGTTTATATAAAAATATATAAGAAAATAAAATAGAAAATTTTTTCAATACAGGAATTCAATAACAATATAAAACGATGGCATTTCGTGAATTAGTGGAAGGAGACTGTGGAGGTTCCAGCTCTCTGATACGTTTGGCATCGCATTATGTGCGAGATCATGGCTTCAAGGAAGAAGGAATTCATCGACCATTTAGTTCGTCGGAAACGTTCCAAACACCGGACGCAGATCAATTGGTCCAACAATTCTTAGAGGAACCTGCCTGTCCACAGACGTTTCGAATGGATAATCTATTACAAGAAATGAGGGAAATAGATCAGAGTATTCATCCCCCAAAAACTGGACCTGAGATCATAAGGGAATTAAAGAATGACTTGGACAAAGCTTGGGGACCTTATCTTACATCTCTTACATCAGACGTAATTTTATTAAATTTATCTTTATACAATTATACTTATTTCTAGCATTGTAAAATATTTCATTATTGCAAATTAATTATCCTACAATTCTTAGAGAAATCTTGCCTGCAGATATTTTGAATGAATAATCTATTACAGGAAATAAGGAATCAAAATATTCATTCAGAAACTGGATCTGAGAGCATAACGGATTTACAGAATGATTTAAATACAGCTTGGGGAAATCCTTATCTTACATCTAAATCTCTAGACGTAATTTTATTTAATTTATCTCTGTAGAATTGTAATTTATTTCTAAATTTATTACAAGATAATTATTACAAGTGAATTATAGGAACTTCATGCAGACGATATATGGAATGCATCTATTTTACCTGTTCAAGAGGAGGAAGGCACGAATTACGAGATAAATGAATTTGGTTTAGATCCAAAATGGGCAGAAGATTTTTTGGAATATAAGACAGATGCTGTACAGGATATTACTAATAAAAATAATATTGTTCAAATTAAAGAAGCTGAAGAGCCAAAATTGGCATACTCAAGGTTTATGAAATTCATGGAACGAGAAGGTGATATTCCTATAGAAAGCAATCAAACAGCAATCAACTTGAATGGAACAAGCGAGGAATGGATAGAACAATTTATAGAAAATGATGCAGCTAATCTCAATGACAATACAGTTTTGAATAAAGTAGAAGAAGAATTAGAATTTGCAGGTACATGGATAGACGAATTTGTAAAAGAAAATTCTGTTGCAGGTAATATTTTAATGTCTTTTTTTGGAACTAAGCATGTGTGTCTTTAATTACAATGACTCTATTAATATAAGAATAATTAACATTTTAGGAGATAATATGGAGTCATTATGGAAACGATTTCAAGAAGAATGGGATAAGATCTCTGCAGATGGAAACTCCTATACACACCCGTGGTTATCAGAATTCGACACATATTATGATCCATTTAATAAGGAATATGATTTCTCTGAGACAAATCCTATGAAAGATTTGCCAAATACTTTGGCAGAAGGCAAGAAACGACTAGAGGCGGGTGATTTACCAAGTGCTGTACTATGTTTTGAAGCTGCCGCTCAACAGGATGAAAATAACATTGAAGCCTGGTTACTCCTTGGCAAGACACAAGCTGAAAATGAGCAGGATCCTTTGGCCATCTCCGCTTTAAATCGTTGTCTGTGTTTGGATCCATCGAACAGCGTTGCTCTCATGACATTAGCAGCTTCTTATGCAAACGAGTCTTACCAAAAGCAAGCCTGCCTAACATTAAAGGAATGGTTATTAAAGAATGAAAAATACAAACATCTTGCAGGTTCAGAATCTAATATTAAAAAAGATGAACATCCGAATTTCAATGTGTCTACCTTATTATATGAGTAAGTCAAAAGTCGTTTTAATTTTAGAACATTTTTTTTACATGTTATTTCGTTGTAGCAAAATATATGATGAAGTCAAAGATCTGTATATTCAAGCCGCAAGAATGAATCCTCGAGATGAAATTGATGCGGACGTACAGTGTGGATTAGGTATATTGTTCAATTTATCGAATGATTACAACAAAGCTGTGGATTGTTTTCAAACAGCGTTGCACGTGCGTCCCGATGTAAGTAAAATTTATTTCTGTTGTGATAAATGAAACTAATACACACATTTGAATATTCCCAAAAGGATTCCAGATTATGGAATAGATTGGGAGCTACTCTAGCTAATGGTCAACGATCAGAAGAAGCTGTAAATGCGTATCATCGTGCCTTAGAATTATCTCCTGGATTTATTAGAGCACGTTACAATCTCGGCATATCTTGCGTTAATCTTGCAGCATATCAGTAAATATAGACATAATTCTCAAACTACTTGTAAAAATAATGTATCAATGAAATTATTATATTAAAATTATATTATGTTAAAGGGAGGCAGGTGAGCACCTTTTAACAGCATTGAATCAACAAGCTGCTGGAAGAGGTCCACAAGCTAATAGTGTATCTCCGAAAGCAATGTCGAATACAATATGGTCAACGTTAAGATTAGTTATATCATTGATGCGCAAATATGATTTAATGGAAGCCGTAGAGAACAGGTAAGAATTCTTACACAGAAAAGAATTCTTTGTTCAATTTTGCTTTGCATATATTTAAATACGAGCGATTATTTATATTTTTCTTTTAATACGATTTTATACAATATTTTGTAGCTAATATAAATTGCGCCTATAAAAGCATTATAACAGTTACTCATGTATTTAAAATACCCATAATATATTCTTCTAGAGATTTACCAAGATTAAATAAGGAATTTGGAATAATGTAAACGGACACAAATGCTATCAGGGATTATACAATGGTTCATTTTTATATGGACTATTTAGGAATACATTCGGAATTAAATAGGTAATCAACAAATAATAGAATGTCTTCGATATATTCTAACATTTAATTAAATTCTAATTAAACACAAAAAATGTACATACAAATAGATGACATTTAAGATATTGTTGAGTTATTGCATTTTTATATGTACTGGCTCTCTAACTTTGATATTCTGTATATACATATATAAGAAATATAAAACTGGGACAAATAACTCATTTATTGTTAACGTAAAATACGATTTATGAATAACAATTGAATAACATTTCAGGGTAATCTAAGATTTGTTCGCGTCGCATGCTCCAATATGCTCCTATCATAACTCTTTTTTACTCCAATGCTCTCATTAGAGTGAATAGGAACTATGGCAGGAACATGTTGGAGCATGCGACGCGAACAAACGTCTATTATGCTAACTATAAGAATTTGTCAATATCTTACATTTCTAATATCTATTTTTGTTTTTATAAAAAATAGATATAAGTGTATATTTTAAATTGATTTCTATTAAAAATATTCCAATTACTCAAATTTAAATCTTGATTCTATTCCAATTTTAAAATCTAATTTTAAACTCTCTCTTAATTTTGTCATAAAATTGTTATTTAAAATTTTATGTACACTCATGGACATTAAAAAGTTGTAAGACTTAATTTTTGGGTTAATTTCGAAAGACAACCTATTTACAACCTATTACCAAACGATTGATTCTTATGAATCTATTAAGTAGGCTGCATTCTGAAACCCATTCGAAAAGAAAGTTGCAACCTTTTTTATAAGTATATATACTGAAACTATTTTATGAATTATTATTACATTAATAAAAATATAGAATTTTATATTTCTTTCTTTTATTAATAGTTCTAATAGAGTGATTATTGATTACTTTGTCAGGAATAGAAATCATGGATAAGATAAAAATGCAACTGAGAGGTTATTATGTATTTATTTTTTATGATGAATTATAAATATTATTAATCATTCTAACATAATTAGATTTATAATAAAGAGAAATTATTGCTAAAGGCACATCAAAGTTACATATTTTGTAACACTCAAAAATTGATTACATAAAACTACTCGTTAGTATCAACAGATTTGATAAAAACTATTTTAGTAAAATTCATTTCTCTAAAGACATACCTTCTGTTCCAGAGCAGAATGAATTCGATTGATAATTAAACTCTGAAAAATCTTGATACGATCTGTATATGTAGAGCATTCAAACATTGTATAATTATTTGTATAATTATTTGTAAATGCAGTCATTAATTAATTATATTTAAATATTTTAATATTTGTGATGTAATGCACTCCAAATATCTAATTTTCGTATACATTCGTTATTTTAGATAAAGCTTTATTAAGTATTACATCACTTTTGCTCTGGGACAGATTTTATATTTTTAGTTATAATATAATATATCTATATAGAACGATTCAACAGTTAATTATAGAATGAATTCTATTTATATCTCTTTTCGAATTTCATTTAATAATTGATGAAAGTTATTGATTGTTAAAAATGCGTGCATCGGCACAACTATTAACTAATGAATATCAGTTTACATAACTGATCAGATTAATCAGGAACATATGTCTGAAATGTTTGTAGAAATGATTAATCTGCGAGTATAAGTGCACACAAAGTAATTTTCCGCAATATTGTTAAAATGTGATATATCGGAATTTATATTCGTAATTCCTTAGTATTATCACTTCCTTGTCTAGAAATTAACTTAATAAATGATATTTAATGGAACCTTATATTCACAACTTTAGAGTTGTCAAAAGTTGTTGTCCAGTTTCCATTATCAATGATTTTACATGATCCGCATGCATAATTTGATTGCACATTTCGGTGCATCTTTGAAATGCTGCCATGTCATCTCTCGGCAATATGCGATGTAGACTTTTCATAGACAATGCATGCGGTAAATAATTCAGGATTTCTATAAAAATTCAGAAAAAATTATTGCATTATATACTGTCTATTGCATATTCTGTTCAGAGTATTGTTTATATTAAATATTCGACTTACCTTTCATAATTTGTGTGTACAAGAGATGTAGCTCCTGTTCCATCGTTGAAGTGGCAATTTTGTCCCGTGTTAATTCAATAAGAAACTTCCACTCAGTATCCTTCGTATATTTATCCTGAAATATGTAAAAAGACATTAACTTATCTTATAACAAAATATTAGATAAAAATTCGATATCTCATTATTATTGTATTAAAAATACCTTCGCATATTGTACTACAGTTTGCGGACAGCTATCCATCAGAATTATCGTTACTTCTTCCGTATTCTGAATGCATAATGTCTTAAGAGATAAATTTCCGTCGATATTTTGCGTTTCGAGAAACTGCTTGACCTCGTGCAAACATTCAATCGGCAGAAATTCGCATGACAATACGGATTGCAACTTAAACAATTCCTTGGGTATAGTCTTTTCGTTTTCGGATGCATTGCTAAAATTCGTTATATCCTTAAAATCGTTCATGCTTAAAATTTTTTGGTAATCTTTGGCATACGGTGGCATTTTGTTCAAATAACTCGGTCGATATTTTGCGAACATAAAGTATTCTTTATCATTTTCTTCCTGATCCTCTTTGGGATCCGTTTTATACACTCTTGTTTGAGTTAATTTCCCTAAATATGATCGCACTAATAGTTTGAATGCCTCAATGAGAGCAAAATCTGATCGTATCTGATTTTTATTTACAGTTGGCCATTCCATCATGAATTTCGAACTGAAATAATTATGTAAATACTTCTCGAGAAAAACTTGCAAGGTGGTGGCTGCGTTGTGTCCGTCTCTTCCAACTCGCGATGGCAAATACTCCAGGAACACCTGTATAATTTGATGCAATGACAATGTATCTTCTTCTTCTATTATCTGTATCAGAATGTCGGCGAAAGTAGTGTTCTTTATGAGCATCAAGGTACCAGCAAAATCCGAAAAAGTAGCAATCGTAGGACTTCTCTTTTTTATTGCAGCTACATCGAACAGCAGTTCCCAGCGTTCCAAAACAATCTGCTTGATACATTGCACGGAAACTGGTTCTAATGCCTTCTCCGCTTGTTCTTGTTTGTCTGCTTGGATGTATAAAAGCGCCAAGGCGAGTTGAACGATATCGCTGGTTTCATGTGTTAGCAGAAGATTTATCAATTTCTCAGTAGCATATTCTCTTAGCACAGAACTGCCGAAGATCAATTTCAACAAATCCTCTTTCTCCAACTTACAGATGATCTCTATTATATTTTGTCCTTGAAAAAGCGCGTCCGCTTCGGATCCGCTTTTCATTGTGAGAAGCGCATCTGTCAAGAACGTCAAAAGTCCTGCTGCGTCCTGACAGCATTTCCTGGATAATACTTCCGAAGGCTTTAACCCAGACATTTTGTAATAAGAAATACATAAATCCCAATCCGATTCATTTTCCGATCGTATATAGTAATCCGCGAGCAACGCGCACGATTGATTGTAGAGATTTTTTAATTTGAGATCGTTCTTGCATGTCATATCATCGAATTCCTCATTATTCATATCATAGAAAACATCCTTTGCTAAGCGTATCAAGGCATGTGCTTCTCCCAGCAAATGTCGATAAGTGCTTGGACTAGAGGATTTGTGATTTCTTGCTGCACTCAATATATCGAAATATACGTTCTCGAATTTAGGTAAATTCAAAGAATACATTGTCCATGAATTATCAGCTTTAGCCAGCAAAATTATATAATTCCTTGTATGCAACAATTTTTGTATTCCTAAGAACGGTCTTAAACCAATCAAACTTATCGGTTCGATCATATTGGGACAAGTCACTCTCGTACCATCTGTATTATTTGACAATTTCACGATATGATGAGAAAGACGTAATGTATAGGATTCGAGACCAGCCTCGGTCAATGCATGAAGTACTGTGTGCTCCAGTGCCACATGATGAACAGGTGCGGTGAATGGATAAGTGGTCAGGCATGTCGCATCCACAGAACTGTTGCTTGCCGCGGCAAAGTGATACAAATATCCTTCTTGCGTAGTACAAACAAAGCAACTTATACCTTGCAAGTATCTGTACTTGTCTGATCGCAACATAGACTTCTTCACACTAGTGGTATTACATTCTTTCTTCATATACAACGGTTTCAACACCATGCATTTGAAGATTTCTAGAATTCCATTTACCTTGGCATTACTATTTCCAGCATTGATTTTTAGACATAATAAATTTTTTATCATATAATTTTCAGACCAGCCTACATCAGGTGAAGTTGTTTTAATAAAGATCCTTATGTTCGCTGGATTTAATATAAAAGGACTGAGAGCATGACCTGGACCAACTCTTTCTAAACTTATCAATGGCAAATTCACCGTTAATGGCTGTGAAGAGGGATCAATAATTCCTTGCGTAATTAGCCTTTGCATCTCATCTTTTTCATTGTATATTAGATGTTCCCAGTCTATGTAATTCTTATTATTACTTGCCTTTGTTTTATTGAAATCACCTGTTTCTGACTTATACCATATACTTCCTTTTATGCCCTTGTGTTTTTTATCCTTAGATTTTACACTGGATATTACCGTCTCATTATTTTCAGATGTCACATATTGACAATCTTGATCTACAACTTTGTGTTTTATATTTGTTCCCTGCAGTGACGCATCGTCATTTCCAAGACTACTGCTATTTTCTACAAGAGATGAATCTGTGGATATAGACGTTTTGTCGACGGAAGAAGAAGTGGAAGTTAAAGAACTAAGTTGGTCAATATCTTCGTACATTGAGTTTGTAAGACGAAAAACGGATAAAGTTGTATTATCCATGATTGCTATAAAATCCTCTATGATTTCCATGCGCGTAGGTATAAATGTGAATCCCAATGACCATGGTCTAGGCTCAAAATCTATAAACTTTATCTTTGATACTTGTTGCGTCTCAATCTTGAACTCGTGCAGAATGGCACTGTTTCCCGAGGCTATCAGTAAGTTTCCAGTGCACTGGCAGCAAGCAATCAATGTAGGCTGCACGCTCAGAGGTAACTCTATCATTTCTAAGCTGTTCAAGGGTCGATTTAAACTCGGCGTGACCCGACCGGCAATCCTGGCTCGCATTGGCTGACTCTGATCCTTCGCTATAGCCCAATTTACATAAATCCTTACAAAATTAGAAGTAGCTCTATTTGCATGATTATTGCTCGCAGTATCTCTGAGATATTTTGATTCCAGCGTCACGACATAATCTCCCTTAGTGCAATGTACCATTTGATTGATCATATCCACTGTGGGGAAAACAGTACGCAGTTTAACGTCCGAATTCATCAGCTCCCATACCTCCACGCAATGTGTGGGCAATGCCAATAGGAGCATCTCCTGTCCCTGGCTGATTGCTGTGCACATCGCTGTAGGCTCCTCGATTTGGGCGACATTCTGCCCTAGGAAATTGTGTACCGTTATCACACGTACCATCTCTGCCCTCCGTTCTTATCGTTTATCTAAATGAATAGAATAGAAATTTATTATTTCAGTTTCATCTATCTAATTGTTAAAAGTATGTTTTCAGAAACAAATTATTATATAAGTTAAAGATAGTAAAATGGATAACTAGAGAGTCAGATACATACATTTTCCCTTTACATACCTAATTTATCTAAGACTCTACAACTCTTACATGCAGTGGAACACAGGCATTATAATTATACTTCTGTTTTCGTTGGAGTTTTTGCTTCGTTGACAATTGTGTGAGCGTCGTAACGAATGAACATTCGATGTTTTCTTAATAATGCCAATAAAATATGACTCAACGCACGGAGTTACGATTTGTGGAGGAGCGACATGCTGTCAGATATCTCGTTATGGAGCAATGGGCCGGTGGAGTCATGAGTACATTTATTGGCATTATGTCATTTGTGAGTTAATCTCACGAAAATCGATGCAACGCGACACACACGGTGGAGAATTCACGAAAGAGAGAGGCGTAACAGATCGCATCAACAAGCGCGATTGCGCGGGGTATTCTCGACCGGCGTCATGCTTGGCATCATGCTTGAGATGCGTTTCATTCGACGAAAATGATTATCTAACGCACAGTAGGAGGGAGAAAGAGAGAAAGAAAAGAATTGGTCTGTTTGACATTTCCTGGCAAATCGCGCTTGCGCATGAAGAGCTTGACAGCACAATGCATACATCCTTGCAGTCCCTGCATTGCATTATCCCTGCATTATGTTTACAGTCTGACTTAAAAAGAAATAGATATATGGGATTAGATATTCGGAAAAAAAAGAGAATAGATGAAAAATACAATTTGACTGCAAAGAACAAGTTGGAGTACACCATCGTTGAAGTCAAGTTATGTCGACAATAAAATCTATATATCGATGGACAGTCTTTTGATGGATGCGCGTTTGACATGCGTACTGCAGGGATAGTTTCGGGTGAATGTACTCACAAAGGAGGTGTCCTGTATGTTATTCATTTTGATAAGTTTTAAATATGTTGTAAAGCATCAAAAAGATTAGATCTATATTTTTTATCTGCTTAAGTTTTAGAGTTGAAACAATCATCAAAAATAATTTTTCATTTAAAAAGATTTTTTCATTTACATTTTTGAAAAATGAATATGTTATTAAGAATATAAAAAATATCTAAATTTTTACTTATTACTTAAATTTTATATTTTATTTAAACTTTTGTGTGAAATATTTTTTTATATATCATAATTTCATTCATATATCAAAAATATTCGCTGAAAATGAAAAAAATGTTTATTTTCGAGGAAATTGTTTCGACTTCTAACCTTGAGCTAAAAAGATTAAAAAATATAGGTCTAATATTTTTTATTTTATAACATATTACAAAACCCAACAAAATTGATGGGAAAATTTTTTGATTTGGAAAATTGTAACGTATGTACGATACGTTATTATGTACGTACATACATGATAATATAGATACGAAAAGCCTAATAAAGTCCTAATCGAAATATTCAAAATCAAGGATGAAATCGAAGAAAATATATTGGATTGTCCAGAAAGTTCGTGCCGATTTTGAAGGAAAATTGAAACGCAGAAGATTTAAATTTTTAATTTTATTTATTAAATTTAAATCTTTTGCGGCATGAACTTTCCGAACAACCCAATATCTAATCCCTAAAATTGTACTAATTGAAGTTAAAGACAGTATATTCATATGCGATTTTGCATTCAATATCTTCTTGAAGTCTGATTTCAAGTAATTTCAAAAACTCATCCAGCCCAATAAAATAATATTGTACGATATATATCTCGAGGATATTTGTGATCTGATCAAAAGCGTTTTAAATCTATTCTTGCAGCTATCTTATTTTAATCCAAAATGAATTGCATTTTAAAATAAATTCTCATATATTAATAATATAATCGATGAAATGATTATATGTCTTATTATGATCATATTTAAAATTAAATATGATCATAATAAGACATATAATCATTTAACGATATTAAACACACAGCTTTTACAAAGCGCTAAAAAAGCGCATATAATCTTTAGTGTTTTGCGTTGCTGTATTACTTAAGTAAAATTGATTCATAATCAATTGATTATATTATTAATAATATGTGGTATATGAGAATTTATTTTAAAATGCATCTTTATATCTTAATCTATTAACTTGAAAAAAAAATTTTTTTTAATTTCAACACATTTCAATAATTATGTGAAAATATATTCAAATGTATACTTGTATTTAAATATGTAGTATTTAAATATATAAATGATACATATATGCATAAAAATATTTAAATGTTTTATATAAAATATACCACTATACTAGTAATGATAATTATCAATATTACAATGGTTGCATTTTTCATTTTCGAAGAAAATTGCAGAATAACGTATTATATTATATTATTTCACTCTTATATTATATTATTTCACTCTTATTCTGATGACTTTTTTTTATTTTTCTTATGATTAAATGAAACGTTTTATCTATGAATATTATTTATAGACAAAATAAATTAATGTATAATATGTCAAACAGAAAGAGTTACGTGAGAAAAATAAAATTGAAAAAATATATATGGACGTTCTACGCCAATGTTCTGTATTTCACAATCATATGACAGTAGAGATAATACGAACATGTTTATATGACATTAATATTGGATAGATAACGCTAAATAATTAATCATAATTTTTAATTATTTAATTAAAGAAACGTAAAATGCAAGATACTCTGCAATATTACGTTTCTATGAGTTTCTGTGTAAAACATTTTGATTGGTCACATTCGTGTCAGAGAAGTGTTATGTTATTGTTGAGTTCGCAGGAACGTTCTTCTAGAGAAAAAAAGAGAGAAAGGAAGAGAGAGAGAGAGTGAGGGGAGAGCGAGAGAGGGAGAACGATCATGATAAGAGTACCTGATCACTGTATGTATCAGTTGTGCCTGAATCACAGCTATTGTTGGCAGTTGCAGTTGGTTCCAGTTTGTACTGTGTATGATCTGCATTTGAATTATTACCATGGCGTTACCAATAGCATTGACAACTTTGTTTAAGTACGTTTCATTTTATTCTTTAAAATATTTCCAATTTGAGAACAAAAGCAAATGTATTCGAAGAGATTTTTGAGATTCAATGTATATACACGTCTGCGTGTACTCAAGCAGAACAACAAGTCGTTATGATATCAAAATGTTAAAATGATTCCAAAATGATCACAAAAATCATTTTTCAATCATTTCCGATTCATTTTGATATCATTTTAACGTTATCGTGACTTTTTTTGCTTGGGTACATTTTATTTATAATTAATTGATCTTTCACTTTTTCACACTTTTAGATACATAGATGAACAAAAAGAACAATATATAAATAATTTGAAAAAGGCAGTAGCTATTAAATCTGTGTCAGCATGGCCGGACCACAGAGACGAAGTGATTAAAATGATGAAATGGACAGAAGCAAAATTGGAAGATCTTGGAGCAATTACAGAATTGGCTGATGTAGGAAAACAGACTCTTCCTGATGGCAGTGAAATCCCACTTCCTCCTGTGTTACTTGGAAGTCTTGGCTCAGATCCGAAGAAAAAAACCATACTTTTATATGGCCATTTGGATGTACAGCCCGCATTAATGAAGGATGGCTGGGATACTGAGCCGTTTACTCTTACTGAGAAGAATGGAAAACTCTATGGTCGAGGCAGTACAGATGATAAAGGACCTGTTCTTTGTTGGATACATGCATTGCAAGCTTATAAAACAACTGGAATTAAGATTCCTGTCAATCTCAAGGTATTTTCTCACGAAATTAAGAATACTTAATTTGATATTGTTATTCAACATTTATTTTATAATATACATAACATTTATCTTAACTTACCTTTGAAATCTTTGCTTAGTTTGTCTTTGAAGGAATGGAAGAAAGTGGTAGTGAAGGTTTGGATGAACTTCTTTGGGCAAAGAAAGATAGCTTTTTAAAGAATGTAGATTATGTCTGCATATCTGACAATTATTGGCTGGGCACCAAAAAACCATGTATCACTTATGGTCTACGAGGTATCTGCTATTATCTAATAGAAGTCACTTGCGCCACTAAGGACTTACATAGCGGTACTTTTGGTGGATGCATATACGAAGCTATGGCAGATTTAATTTATTTAATGAATACTCTGGTCGATGTTAACGGTCGCATCTTGATAGATGGCATTTATGATAATGTCGCAGAATTGACGAAAGCCGAATTAGACAGTTATAAGGATATAGATTTTGATGTACATGAATTTAGGAATTCGATTGGAACTAAAGAACTAGTACATAAGGAAGATAAAGTATGTACATATTTAGTTTTTCTTTTCTACTAAAAAAAATTCTGAAATCTACATTAAATATAAGTCTCTATATCAATTGTTACAGATTAAACTCTTAATGCACCGTTGGAGGCAACCTAGTTTGTCTCTTCATGGAATAGAGGGTGCTTTCAGTGAATCAGGAGCAAAAACAGTAATTCCGAGTAAAGTTACTGGCAAATTTTCGCTTAGAATAGTGCCTGACATGACTCCAGACGAGACGACTGACAAGGTGATCAAGTATATAAATAAAAAATGGCAAGAGAGAGGCAGTCCAAATATTATGAATGTGAGCTTGTTCCACGGTGGCAAACCATGGTCCGAGAATCCCGATCATCCGAATTACGTAGCTGGTCGAAAAGCTACTCAACATGTTTACAACGTAGAACCTGATCTCTCTCGTGAAGGTGGATCGATACCAGTTACTTTGACCTTTCAGGAAATTACTGGTAAAAATGTATTGCTCTTACCAGTCGGTCAGGGTGATGATGGTGCACATTCTCAAAATGAAAAGTTAAATGTACATAACTACATCCAAGGGGTAAGTATAACTATTGAAATTAACAATCTAAACATTTACTGACTTTTCATTGTAATCAATATATTAAATAATTTATCTTTTTCTCATTGTTTTCAGACGAAACTCCTTGCAGCTTATCTATATGAAGTAGCTCACATGTAATATTTTGACAATAACTTATCCTGAGGTGCTTGGAATTTTTTTTTATTATTAATTTACTTTGAAGCATTATAATATATATATAAAATTTTAGTTAAGATATATACAAAATTTTGCATTTAAACATTGTATATGCCTTTTTTAAAAATTTTACAAAAATTCTATAAAAATGTTTTCTAAGATTCGTACAGATTTCTAAAATTAATGTACAATATAAAATATATTCTTAGTAAACAATATGTACATTTTAAAGAGTTCCAATCCTTAATACCCAAGCTGGCTCACCTCTGTGTGCGTTAGCTGGTAAACGTATTACTAGCTTATTATCAGATTGTTTCCACTGGAATGAATATTCAAAATGTCATTTATTATTTACTATCATTTTCATAATATATATTTAAATAAATAAAAGCAACATATACTTAACATATACTTAATTAAATAAAAGTAATAATACACTTACGGGAATTATCGATGAATAACCAAGTAGATGTATCTGAGAACTCTTCGAAAGTTTCAGCGAGCCTAACAATAAGATATTATCATCTGGCCATTCTAAAATTGAAGCATATAACTGTTTTTCATTTTTGCTTAATGTGTACCAGACACTTCCTGTTAAGGTATCATTTTGTACTGTCCAAGGTTTAGTATCATAAATAGCTTCGCCGTTAACTGCTAGCCAAGCACCTAAAATTTACTTGTGTACCATTAAGATCATTAGAAAATTGATATTTGAATTAATCGAGATACTAATAAAAAAACATGATAAGATATAAAAGATGTACCCATTCCGCGTAGTCTTTCTTCAAATATTGGTGTAATGATACCATCTTTTGTTGGCCCAACGTTCATCAATAAATTTCCACCGCAACTTACAGTAATTACTAATTCCTTCACTAATCTCACCAATGTATAATATTCGGATAAAACAGCGTTTCTGCGATATCCCCAGGATTTTTTATCAATAGTCATACAGTTTTCCCACTTATGTGGGAGAAGTACGCCTAACAAACATAATTTTATTAATTATAAATCTATGTACAATATATATCTTCATTTAATAATATTATTCTACACATAATGTTATATGTTATATTATAACATTGCTATATATAATATTGTTATATTATAATTTTTATGCTATTTACCAGGATTAAAACGATCTGTACATGTAAAGAAATCACCATGATGGCACGGTATATTACTGCCCCATCTATCATTCACCACAACCGTATCTTTTACAGGGCTTTTATTGTATAACCATGCTAGAAATTCCTTCGATTTCCAATAAGAATCCGATGCTTCCCAATCTCCATCTGACCAAATTATTTCTGGCTTGTATGTTTCTACCAATTCATACAATTCTGGTATTATTTTATGAGTCACGAATCTATCCGTTGTAAAATTGTTTTGTTTGTCTGTTATATAAAGGGGATTATACCATTCATACATAGAATGGTATAAGCCAAATTTTATATCTGTCTTACTACGAATAGCTTTTGCTAATTCACCTATTTTATAAAAAAAGGAATACATATTTAGAGAATTATTATACTTAATACAAAATCTTATTATTAGATATATATCTTTATTACCAACAAGATCCTTCTGAGGTCCAACATCCATAGAATTCCAGCTGAATGAATACTTCGATGGCCACAATGTATATCCTTCATGATGTTTGCTTGTCAATACAACATACTTTGCACCTGATGCCTTGAATAACTCGGCCCATTCAGAAGCATTGAAGAACTCGGCAGTAAAATCACGTGCAAAGTCTTGATAGGTAAAGTTCGGAGGATATCTTTGTTTCATAAAGTCGGAATATTTCGTAGTTTCAGTTTCCTCTAGAACATCACACAAATATATAATACAAATTATACAAATATTATAGATACTATACATACTCATGTGACATTTATAAATATAAATATAACATTCTACCTTTCCAATTGTTCCAAAACCATTCAGAGCCAAAACTAGGCACACTGAATACACCCCAGTGAATAAAGATTCCAAATTTTGCAACATCATACCAAACTGGTAACGGTCGACTGTCTAGACTGGGCCAAGTTGGAATATATTTGGGCGCTTTTGTTAAAGTTGACACAAAATTTTCCTCTTCTGTTCTCACTATTACGATATAATGCGCCTTTACTGACACGCAAAAAATTAACACAATGCATAAAATTATGTGTACAAATAGCATCATTTTGATCGAGACTTGACATAAATGAAAGCAATAGACGTCAATCCGGTCTTTTATTCCTATCTGTTGTATGAAATCTCCACAAAGATTCTATTTCTGTGTGCTTTTGTATCGTATCGTATTTCGAGATTAGATTAGATCATTACTGTGAATTTTTCCACAGAAAATGTTTTATATTTATATTAGAAACGATTCAAGTCCTTGTTAAAATTTTGCATGTTTAACATATTTGAGTATTAATTTAATCCAATATGATTATGTTATTAAAATATTTTGTGTTAATTATTTTGTGAAAAATATTTAATATTTTTCAGTATGAAAATAATACAATCTATGAATGAGCAAACAAACAAAAATAATGTATTCTAAAACGTAAATTCTAACATAAATGAATAAAATATACGTTAATTTAACATATCATAAATATTTTGCTAAAAAAATGTAAATGTTGTATATTTATTATCTGTATTAGCTTTGAGAATGACTACATAATTACTACATAATTACGTTCGCATTTTGTCCCAATTGTCATAATTAAAAAATACAAAACTAAAGTATCATTCAAGATATAATTTATATTATAAGAGAAAAGGAAGGGAATAAATGTAAATATAAGAAATTGCTTAAAAGTGAAAAATGATACACTAAGCTTCTATAAAATTTTCTTTTTTTTTATGAATCTTCTTTTTGTATAGAAATATCAGTATTATTTGTGTCAATTTTAAGGAACGATCACTATATGTTAATGGCTAGTTTGACATGTATAGCACATGTACGATTTATTACCAATTGTATGGCTACCACTATGACCAATCGCGTCACACAAATATTTCAAGAGAACAAGAATCTCGATTTGTGCTTTTCATGAAAATAAGATCACAGGAATTTAAAAGGATAAAAGGAAAGAGAGAAGAGTTGCTATATAGACAACATCTTCACGTATTAGTATCCATCTATAAGATAACATCTATTTTTAATACATATATTTTGTGTGTGTGTGTGTGTGTGTGTGTGTGTGTGTGTGTGTATATAATATTACATACATATTATTGTGTGTGACAATCTATATATAATATGTTGTATATAAAATAAAACTCTAATCAATATTTTTCTTAATCCTTAATACCCAAGCTGGTTCACCTCTGTGTGCGTTAGCTGGTAAATTTATTTCTAGATTATTATCGGATTGTTTCCACTGAAATGTGAATATTCAAAATTATTTGATTATCACTTTCATAACATATACATACATAAAAATAGTAACACTTACGGGAATTATTGATGAATAACCAAGTAGATATATCTGAGAATTCTTTGAAAGTTTGAGTGAGCCTAACAATAAGATATTATCATCTGGCCATTCTAAAATTGAGGCATACAATTGTTTTTGATTTTTACTTAATGTATACCAAACACTTCCTGTTAAGGAATCATTTTGTACTGTCCAAGGCTTAGTATTATAAATTGCTTCGCCGTTAACTGCTAACCAAGCACCTAAAACGACAAATTTATTTGTATATTATTGAGATTGTTAAAAAATTGATATCTAATTAATCAAGATATCAATTAATCTAAATTAATCAAGATACTAATAAAAAAACATGATAAGATATAAAAAATATATACCCATTCCTCGTAATCTTTCTTCATATATTGGTGTAATGATACCATCTTTTGTTGGTCCAACGTTCATCAGTAAATTTCCACCGCAGCTTACAGTAATTATCAACTCTTTTACTAATCCTGCCAATGTATAGTAATCGGATAAAACAGCGTTTCTGCGGTATCCCCAGGATTTTTTATCAATAGTCATGCAATTTTCCCATTTATGTGGAAGAAGTACACCTAAAAAATAAATTTTGTTAATAGTAATGTAATCAGTTACTGATATCTATTAATGCCTATTTAATTTAATAATTATAATTATATTTAATTGTAGACGAGAGAAAAAATATGATAAAATTACCAGGATTAAAACGATCAGTACATGTATAGAATCCACCATGGTGACATGCTATATTAATGCCCCATCTATCATTTACCACTACTGTATCTCTCACAGGACTTTCATTGTATAGCCAGGCTAAAAATTCCTTTGATTTCCAATAAGAATCTGTTGCTTCTGCCTCTCCATCTGACCAAATTATATCTGGTTTGTATGTTTCTATTAATTCATGTAATTCTGGTATTACCTTCTGAGTTACAAATTTATCTGTTGTAAAATTGTTGCTTTTGTCTGCTATATAGAGAGGATTATACCATTCAAATAAAGAATGATACAAGCCAAACTTTATGTTTGTTTTATGAATAGCTTCTGCTAGTTCCCCTATTTTGTATAAAAAAAAAAAGAATATTTACAAAAATCATTATTATATTATTATACTTAATGCGAAATCTTATTAGGATTATATCTTTATTACCAACAAGATCCTTTTGAGGCCCCACATCCATAGAATTCCAGCTGTACGAATACTTTGATGGCCACAATGTATATCCTTCATGATGCTTGCTTGTCAATACAATATACTTTGCACCTGATGCTTGGAATATCTCTGCCCAGTCGGAAGCATTAAAGAACTCAGCAGTGAAATCTCGTGCAAAGTCTTGATAGGTAAAATTTGGAGGATATCTTTGTTTCATAAAGTCGTTTACAATCTTCAATCCTCCTGCAATATTATTTATAATTACAAAATATTACATTAATCTTCATAATATTTTTTCATTATAGAAATAGAATATGGGTTTCTTTCAGCAAAAGATATAGATGACATGGTGTAACACAATGAATCAGTGTCTTTATTGTTTGCCAAACAAAAATGAAATGATCACTGTGTTATAATATTATGTCTCTTGCTGGAAAGCATCATATCATATATTCAACCTTTCCAATAGCTCCAAAACCATTCAGAGCTAAAGCTGGGCACACTGAATACACCCCAGTGAATAAAGATTCCAAACTTTGCTTCATCGTACCAGGATGGTAGCAATCGACTGTCTAGACTAGACCACGTTGGAACATACTTTGCTTTTGTTGAAAATGGTACAAAATCCTCATCTCTTTTCGTTATCACATTAATATATGTTTCTGACAATGATACACAGAGGATCAAAATGACGCACGAAATATGTACAAACAGCATCGTCCTGCTAGGAAACTTGTAATGAAAGCAATGATATTGTTGGACGATCTTTTTATTTCTATCGTCTGCCTTACACATCATCGAGAATTCTATTGTTACATATTGTTTGTATATATTGAAATTAGATTAAACCGAATCTCTTAGTCTATCTATTTTTAAGACAAAAATTACATTATTATTAATCTCGATGCATCTAATTTATACGTTAAATATAATTTAACATTTATTGATCGGAATTATTACGCTGTAATTCCACAAAAATAAAAGCACTAGAACATTTTATAAATGATATTTAAATTAAAAATGATGTATAAAAATTTTTATTATAAGATATAATTAATTTAATTAATCTTTATTAATTAAGATGGATTAGGATTATTATTGTAACAGAAATCTATAAAAATCTCAAAAAATAGTATGTATTTAGAAAATTAACAATTGCAGATTTATAAACTTAAATTTATTGATATTTCTTTACAAATCATGCTGGATAAACAACTTCGTATTTACAATACTATTAATTATATAAGTTAAATACTATTACTATCTCCTACCATTGAAGTATATTATATTATCTTTGATTAATACATAATTATATGTGTATCTCAGTTCCACTTTGATCTCAAGGATTGTTTACAAGTAATTATATCATCAGAGATGCGATTTATAAAATAGATACTCGTGCAATCTATGTTGTATTTGCATAAAAAGCGCTATATTACATTCTAAAATCTTTTTACGTATTTACTTCTACCGGTATCCAATATCTCGTTTTTCATAGCTCTACTCTCTACAAAATATTCGCTAATTTGATGCTCCGAAAAGAAATCTTGTCCATTCAAAATATCGCATATGAAATATTATACTAGGGAAATCTATAATAATGTGACATATACTATAATATTTTCCATGCGATATTTTTCGAAAATAGAATATGATTTTTGGTCCCTTTGGCCTTTAGGGCCACTTCGACCACCCCCGTAATAACTTTAATAATAGTAATAATAGTAATACATTGGAATTGACCAATCGTATCTGTCGATCGTTTCTTGTCAAATGTCGATCAAAGTTATCATGTTTCTTTGTTTTATGCGAAGTGAAACAACCTGAAGCCTTATTTTTAGAAAATATTGCATACAAAAATACGTCACGTATATTATAATTTCATACATTTTTGTATGCGACATTTTTCAAGAATATAGTCCCAAGAATCGCGTTCTGGTATATTTTCATGCGTTCAATTGCAAATGAAATTGCACAATTTGAAAACGAAACGTAGCGTGATTTGTCGTTTTTTACACTTTCATGGAAACAAGCCTGCAAGAATTTGAATCGACTTTGTGAACAAGGACGTGAAACGAAACGTGAGAAGATCAGCTAATCGTTAAAGGATAAACCGAATAGATAGCATTTACCGGCGTTTTGAAAAATTGGAACAGAATTTCTTGTGGGAGATATCACGAAATATTCAACATGGCTTGGGTGCCCTTGGAGTCGAATCCAGAGGTAATTGAGTCTTCTGTCGAATTGTGATACGTTGTTCGTATAGCAATTGAATAAGCGTGTTTTCTGTTTTAGGTTATGACGAAGGTAAGCAATTGCAACGTTCAGTCAGTTAATTTCATTATTTCCTCGACATGAACACGATACTTCGTCGATATCAATAACACACTTCTGGTGAAAAAACAGGGGAACCAGTTTTCCAGATTTCTCCAGCATAATCTTTGAATATACAAAAATTCAAAGTACGATTTTTGTTTTTATAGTTCCTCCACAAGTTGGGTGTTCCAAAGAAGTGGTCGATCTTAGATGTATACGGCTTAGAATCGGAATTGTTGGCGATCATCCCTAGGCCTGTTCTTGCTGTTATTTTGCTTTATCCTATTTCTTCAAAGGTACATGATGTATGACAATACACTAGAACTTCATAACAACATGTACATTAAATATAATAATGAAGTTATTCTTATTTTTAAACAATGAAGTTCAAGGCACAGTTTAATATTATAATTATAAGTCTGGTTTTAGTGAGTGATCTGGTATATACTTTTGGAACTTAAAGTGAAATAGATACATATTTGATTTTTGGAAAAAGCAAAAAAGATAGTACATATTCCTATTCATAGTAAGCTTTATATTTAAGGCTTCCTTAAATTTATCTTAAAATGCTATGAATTATTTTATTAGCTGCAGAGTATCTAAAGATGAACTTAAGGAAACCTTAAATATAAGATGATTTTAAATGAATACAGGCATTAGTGCAGTCTAATGCAAAAATAAAAAAACAGATCTTATATAAAATTGTATTCAAAACTCTATTCGCGGAACTGTGCAGATTGCAATTCCATTGCTATCTTCCTTTTTCTACTCATGTTCACATGTGTCTAACACATGAAAGAGTTTTATTTTACTGTATACTTCACAATCTGTTAGAAGTCCAGTACTTTATCACATTTGTACTTCGAATAGAAAACTATTGGGCAAAGAAAAAGAGAGGATTTTGTTAATTCAAGGTTTGTTATTATGAGGTTCCAATGTATCATCATGAAACATTTCAAGATTTGACTGATGTGTTTTTACAAGCAAAATTTGTTTTATTATCTCCCCTTAGATTGAAAAGACTAAAGAAGAGCAAGCAGAAGCTAAGGATAACAAGAGTGATGCTGCAGAATCTGTTTATCATATAAAGCAATCTATTTCGAATGCGTGTGGAACAATTGCATTACTTCATAGCGTGGCGAATAATTTGGATGTGTGAGCATCTGTGATCATATATTAGGTGTGGGAAAAAGTTTGTGACATTTTTTAATGCCATCTAACAGGAAAAACGCCACGAACTTTTTCCCACATCTAATATAATTCAATCTATTAGAGTGATAAACAATAAAAATGTCCTTTTTTCTTTACAGGATACAATTGGAGGATGGCTTTTTCAAAAAATTTTTAGAAGAAACCAAAGGACTTTCGTATATTGAACGTGGCGAACGTTTAGAAAAAGCGCAAGATATCATTGATACTCATATGGAATCTGCCCAGGAAGGACAGACCGAGGTACTTTCTATTTCATAGTTGAGAATGATTTTTTTTAAACTATAAATTTCAATTCATCATTTAAACAATAAATTTAAACAATGAAATTTAAACCATATATTTCTTTCTTATTTTAGGCACCTGCTGAAGATGTGGAGGTATATCATCACTTTGTCGCGTTTGTCCATAAAAACGGTTCTCTGTATGAGCTGGGTATGTATTCAATCCACATTGACTTTACAACACAGTTAAATTAATAACGAATTTGGATTACTAGATTATACTTGCATTATTAGATTAGTGCATACCTATTAATGCTGCTATACATGAAATAACGAAGTTTAATAAAAATTTAAAAACATAAGTATTTTAAAGATTAAATTTTATTTAAATATCTAATAATGATATTGTTACATTTTAACAAAATATATATGTATTATTTTATTATTTATATATTGTTCTATTATTTTAAAATTAATTATATTAATTGTATTAATTAATTATATTATGCCATTGCATTTAGATATTTTATATAAAACAACATATATTATTGGGTTGTCCGGAAAGTTCATGCCGATTTTGAAGGAAAATTGAACGCAGAAGATTTAAATTTTAGTTTTACCAAAAATCGGCACGAATTTTCCGGATAACCCAATAATTTAATGTATTAATGCATACTAATTTAATGTACTACGAATAATATATCTACCGAATTTATAATCTGCACTAAAAAACATTGTTTTCCCAGACGGTCGAAAATCTGCCCCTATCAATCACGGTTCAACTACACCGGAGACACTTCTCGACGATGCCGCTCGCGTGTGCAAGGAATACATGGAACATGATCCTAATGAAGTTCGTTTTACGGTGGTCGCACTCGCTGCTAATGAGTGAATGGCGCCTCATCCTCAAGTGCATTCGCTTTTAAGCTAACTTAAGCTCAAATAATTTATCTTATACGTTATATATATTATAATGTTATATATTTTACTTCAGCAACGCATTTGTTTTGTCAATTTTCTTAATTGCCAGCTTTTTTAACACTGTGTAACTATGTATGTTAATGAAAAAATTTATATACGCAGTTGTATATGGCACTGTTTTGTTTTTATTGCAATAAGTTCTTACTGCAGTACATTGATTTTCCATGTACAATTATATGCATTGAGTTTGTATCAAGTTTGATAATATTGAAAGTGATATTGAACGTAGATATTTTTGACTCAAAAATACGATAAAAATATGCAATGTGAGGTGCTAGAAGCATTTAAAACAAACTCCTACTGCGCGTTGGTCAAGGTCTCTAAGCTTTACGCAACAAGACGGACGATTGCCAGAACAAGTTCTGGTTTGCAAGTCGAATTTGATGATAAATCAGGACCGATACATTCTCACGTTTGGCACAGACTTGACGCATTGATTTGGTGACGTTCGCTTTTAATCATCAACGTCATATATCTCGCGCCCGTTTTCATTTTCATTGAAAATGTCGACCATTTATACTTTTTATAATACTTAATGCTTTTATAGTAATTATGCATTATATCAGAACAAGATAAATATTAATGTTACTATAAAAGATAATAAAGCTTTTTGGAAATTGATCAATTCGCAGAAATGATATGAGACATTATTTTTATGAAATTGTATTGCATTATTACATAATTGCTTTGTTTCTTAATTTTATGTAAAAATTCGGAATGTACTTATAAAGATAATAATTATCTTTATAGATTTTATTTGATTAAAATATTTTATAAACAGTAAAAAATTTGCCTATTATTAACGGGTAGTTTAGCAACTGAGAAAACATTTAAATAAATAAATAAGAACTCGATAATATTTTATAAATTTTATTAGAATATAAACCGATTTTTAAAAGATTTATTTTTTTTCTTTCTTAAGAACATTTATGAGCATTTGTTATACATAGAGGCTTTGTTTAATTTGATGTTTAATTCTTATGTTATTAGGAATTACGAAATGGATCGGTCACTGACCAGCCTCCGAAAGCGTCTGCTATTTTGGATATCTCTTCCACGTATCTTGGCACTGATTCTCTAAATAGTGTGTGCAAAATATAAAATAGATTTACCTTCCAGTAACGCGATCTGCCTATATTATATAATGCTGCTTCATTCCAAATCGCGATTTAGAAACTTGCCTATGACGAACTATAATTTTAATTGCAAAATATAAAACTTAAGACAATGGCAGGATGTCGTTAGTATAAATTTTGAATTGTTTACTTTATACATTATTTTATAGTATTTATAAACAGTACAGAATTTAATCGAAAAATGAACACAGAAAACAATTTTTTCTTTCAAATAAGCGCATGGAATTTTTTCATAGGTAAAGCCATGTGTTATCTTGGGATTAATAATATAAACGCACGGTGATCTTTTTAAAGTTTGTTTGCAGTAAGTACATTCTTATAATTATCAAAGACCTCTTGTGCTGCGTCATCCTAATGGAAAATTTTACACTCTCTTGTAATTTGCCGCGAGGACTGGACCGGTTAGTATCAATTATCTTGGACCAGTCACATTCTAATTAATATGTGATAAATAGCCATAGATCATACATAACTTTTACGCTATCAATATAGCAGAAATATTGCTATCTCGTACAGATTTCTTAAAGTTCGAGGAAAATATTGATCAATAAACGCAATTGAATAGCACAAAATTCCATCACGTCACAATCTAATCTATATTTGTCTTCAAAATTATCATAATCATACTAATTTGTTTAATGATCTTTATTTCTTATCATTAGATTTCAATAATGTGATTGATGAGTGATAAGATGAATTCATTGAAATTAAATCTGATATCTCTATAAAAAACAATTTTAAGAATTCGAATATTTTCAAAAAATAAAAAAGAACGTGTACTTTTTAGAGCTAAACCCAACGAAAAATGACCGTCAATTCAACATCAGTTGCCGAGTTACTTTTTGTTGGGAAAGTATTAGTTGAAAGTTTAGTCGTTCTATCATATTATTTATTGAACAGTTCACGTATCAGCTCTTCAAGGTGAAATCCACGATTGCGAACATTATGTACTCTTGATATTTTGTACTCTTCTCAATAGAAAAACTGTTAGCTGATAAACGAGGAGCCTAAAGCAAATTTACTTCGCACGACGGGTTACTTGAATTGATGAAATCGCTTATGATAGCAATAACGTGAAGGTTTGCGATTAACCGATATCTATGTTTCGCCAGAGATTCGCAGATTTCGCAATGCGGAGAAATAGCACTTACAGGAGAAATAGCACTTACGTAATCATATATAAGAAAATAAGTCGCCAAAAGAGACCTATCTGTTCTTGATTAATTCTAATTGTAAATGCAGATCCTTACATATATATTTTTGCGAAGGAAGTGCAGTGCTGAATTAATTGAAATGTTTTTTTCAATTTCTAGATTGTTTATACATTTTCTCGAATATTTATACATTTTCTGATAAAAAAACATTAATGAAATATAAAAATATTATTTATACAAATTTATATTTTTAAAGTTTTTGATCAAACAATGTATAAAAGAGGAATTACCATCTCTTTAATTATCCGAAATATGTATTTTTATGTGAAATTGAAAATGAAGAAAAGTGATTTAATTTTTATTCTTTTCAGCAATTGTATGGCTTCCGAAATAATAAAATATCTTATGAAATAGAAATAAAAAAAATTCTGTTCCGGTATTCGAGTATATATTTGCACATAGGTGCGTGCGTATTCATCACTGCACAATGATTTAAGGTCAACCTATAAAATCGCACGTATGGCCTCGTTTCTGTTTCTAAATAGAATAGTACTTTTACGCGAATCGTTCATTTTCGTTAGAGTCGAGACGTTTGCTGAAATTTGACGCGTTTAAATTTTTCAATATATTATCCACCATACACTTCTTATCTTGTTCCTTTACCACGACTCTTATATCGCTTTTCTGATCGTATCGGTTTTAGTTGCAATTTGTGCATATGCATGTCCGCGAAGGCCTTGGGGGTGTCTCAAATACACTTTTACTTTCAAATAGGGAACCAAGAAGAAACCTTCCTCGTGCCGAAGTCGAGGACACGTGTTAATAGCAAGGTTGGATTTTTATCGAAACCATTGTTCTAAACTCTCGCGTATCCTTCGTTATTAAGGAAGTAGAGTTGATATTTAGATTATTAAATGCGATGTCACGTCATCTGTTGAGTTTAATATTCCCTCCCCGTCGCGATTACGTACGAACTTTCGGGTCAGAAAACATTCCTCTCCTTTTCTAGCTTTTATTGGCTTATTACAGTGTCTGCGAAGTTCGACCTTTGGTGCGAAAGTGAGAGCATTGACCGGTATAATATATCAATCTTTGCACGTTGATGCCGCGCGTTATTGAAGTCATTTATGCTAATGAATGACAATATTCACGCAAGTTATTTCGGCTTGTTAATATTTAATTGCAATCACGAGAAAGTGTAAGGCAGTCACAATCACACGCGCGACACTCGTATGCACTTTGATATGACAGTTAATTCGGTCGATTATGATCTTTCTTTGGCCTCGCCAAGGTCATTTTTACTTGCGATTTATTAAATTTCTTTTCTTAGCATCCTTTATTCGATTACTCCGAGCAATCTGCTAATAATCAATTTTCTAAATACTAAATAATCAAATTACCTATTATTCTATTAAGTAATATTTAAATGATAATTATTCTTCGTCATTAAATTTTATCGCTGTGTTACGATAAGTTTTACTTATGATTTTGCTTTTTTCTTTCGTGAGAAAAAAATTTTGTTATTTCGTTATGCCTTATTAAAAAAGTCGTAATGGCCTTATTAAATCCCACAATCAGTAAATGAGATCTGGTACGTTCCTAAGTGAAGTTATGGTCTTCCTCCGGATTGAGGTATTAGATTTTCGGTCCGTGCACTCGATGATGAAACCGACACGGTCTCTGCCTCGGACTGCAATAAGTCCGATGCCAAGAATAAAGGGACACGGCATTTCGGCACCAGCAGCAGTAAGCGAATAGTCAGAAGGACGTAGACAGCTTTCGAGTGATTGTTGCGCCGAGTATTCCTCGACGGTTTCAGACTAACATCGTTTCAGTCGCGAGTAAGCAGCCGATCGTTGAACGTTGCGTCGATTGACGGCACCATCGATGGGTTATCAGCATTCGTGTCCTTTTATTATTTGGATATAATCAAACTAAACATAATCAGCCGAATCGAAAGAAAGGTATGTATTATGCTAATTGTTGTTAGATTTTGACATGTTTAATTCTTGACAACTCATCGGTCTGTTGTTGACTTTTTCTAATCTCTGACGTGCCACAGATTTTATTTACTATACGATTTTGAATAGCGAATGATCTCTTCTCGCGCGCACTCTTCCTTGGCACCGATGAGAATAATTTATTTTCAAGATTTAAATAATGTGAATGGATCAACATAAAATTTTAACATATACTAATCATCGTATGAATACAACAAACAAAATTCATTGAAGAAATAAGCATATGAAATTGCATTTATAATTATCTTATTGTTTGATAATTAGACTAATATTGCTCATTTGCTATTCTGATTAAAAAAACAAAATTTTTCAATGATTTTAAAAATATTTTATCATAGCAGAGAAACTACACGTATAAAAGATATGACCTGCAACAGTAAAGATTCGATAGATGTAAAAAATACGACACGCATGATGTCATATAAAATTTTAAATTTATTAGTTACCGCAATTATAAAAGTAATATCAAATAATAATATGTTGCAAAAAAATTGTTGCATTGGCATTGGAGCGATATTATAATTATTAATAACTTTTTTAATAACAGTGCTTATGGAAGTAATGGCAATTTATTTGTTTAAAATAGAAAGCTGATAACTTTTAAAAGTATAATTTTTATCTTGTTGTAAAGGTATGAATTTGAAAGATAGACATATGCAGAACATCTTTCGCACAAATTAAAATAAAAATCCAATTTGAAATATGCGTATTTGAATGCGTAGAATTAAATGATTTACAGATCTAAACTAGACATTTTTTTGTCAATTCTTCTGATCATGAATATCGCATGTTTTTTCGATCTTTTTGCTAGATCATCTATAACAAGTATTGTACATAAATGTGCAAGTATAAAGAAATTAAAGTTTTAAGTATCATTTGATAATTGAACTAATTAGTTCAATTATCAAATGATAATTCAAGTTTTATTATCTTCTTTGTATATACTAGGTAATAAAAGATTAAACTTGAATTACATATTATCTTGAAAATTTGTGAAATTGCATTATATAACAGTAAGGATTCATTCATTTTTGAAGATTGGGTACCTTTGTTTTGTGTTTATAACTTTGTTAGAATTATGAATTTTCCCAAACAGAACAACAAGTCATTATGATATCAAAATGATGTCAAAATGATTCTAAAATGATCATTAAAAGTCATTTTTTAATAATTTTCGATTTATTTTAATGTTATTGACGTTATCATTGACTTATTGTTCTCCTTGAGTTATTATGAATGGTGTCACTTGCATTTATTTTTTTTTTTTG
>Ga0157363_1000423_pt1 | contig 32086 bp, 38 predicted proteins | sample AttsexASBM1_FD_111477 | JGI IMG/M metagenome (GOLD analysis project Ga0157363, IMG submission 111477) | Fungus gardens microbial communities from leaf cutter ant in Ribeirão Preto, State of São Paulo, Brazil - Atta sexdens ASBM1 | ecosystem: Host-associated > Fungi > Mycelium > Unclassified ... | reverse complement strand
GGTATCCTGGAAAATATCGCAGCGGTCAATCTGTCGCAGTGGATTATCGACTCTGCCTGCATCCAGATGGGGTTAGGTCCGGACCATCAGATGACGCTGCCAGAACTGTGCTGGTGGGCCTGTCTGAATGATGTTATCGATCTGATACCAGAGGCGCATGCCCGCCGCATTCTGCGAATGCCCAAGCCACAGGCTGAGAGAGGGCCAATGCCAGAAGCATTTATCAAACCGGAACCATCGGCACAGGAGGTGATTCAGGAAGCGGCACAGGTGGTTAAGCAGATGCTGACCATCGAGATTGACACAGAATCACCACAGTCATACATGGCGCGCCCAAAGCGCATTCGCTGGAGCAACGAGAAATACACACGATGGGTCAAAGCACAGCCCTGTGCATGCTGCGGAAAGCCAGCAGACGACCCGCATCACATCATCGGACATGGTCAGGGGGGAATGGGAACGAAGGCGCATGATTTATTTGTGATACCGCTTTGCAGGGCGCATCACGATGAACTGCACCGGGGAATGCATGCATTTGAAAAAAAATACGGCAGTCAGTTAGAACTGCTGGTCAGGTTCCTCGATCACTCGATTGCAGTCGGCGTGGTCGGGTAAAGTTAAAGCGTGGAGGAAATTATATGCGTGACATGTCACAGGTATTAGAACGTTGGGCAGGATGGGCGCGCTCGGACCGTAGCGGCGTCGATTACTCGCCAATAGCAGCGGGATTTAAAGGTTTGCTGCCGCAGGATTCAAAACTCACCCTGTCATGCACTGATGATGATGGTCTGGTCATTGAGTCGTGCCTGGCAAAACTGCGAACCCGCCGCCCCGATGAGCACGAATTAATTGTGCTGCATTACTTTTACAACATCTCCAAACGTAAGTTAGCGCAGCGCGCTAAATGCGATGAGAAGATGATCCGCATTCAGGTTCAAATGGCTGAAGGCTTCCTTGAAGGCTGTTTAGCCTGGCTTGATGTCCGGCTTGAAATGGACCCGGAATTAGAGCCGAGAAAAATAATGCAAAAAACATTATCGCGGTCCGCAAAATCATTGGTAATGTGATAAGACTCGTTACTGCGATGTACTGCTTATCTTCAAGAATTCAGTTGCAAAACATGTGAGTGACTCAAGCGCCCGAAGCCTTACCAGCTGCCGGGCGTTTTTATTTGTGCCATTAGCTCAACGGATAGAGCATCGGAGTTCTAATCCGCTGGTTCGGGGTTCGAATCCGCGATGGCGCGCCAAATCTCAAAATTACGCAGTTTTGCGATTGCGTGAGATCAGCTTAACCCTGTGCTCGACGGGGCAAGAAACTATCGCGTAATGCGTCAGGGTTTTATTTACAGAGGGTCGCCATAGAGCGGCCTTCTTCCGTTTTTGCGCCCGCCAATCACTTCGACTCTCACCCTTTCACGCTGTGGCGGCGCGCAATTTTTATTAAGAGACTACAGACGGCACCGACCTATTCCATTGGGAGGTGAGGATGAAGCGAATGCCAGAAAAAGACCCAGGCTTTTGGGCAAGCCTGCTTGCCTGGCTATATGCCCACAAAAACGAATCGGGATATGCAGGCTTAGCTGGAGTGATGGCTATTCTGCGTGCCACTTACGTTGGCAAAGACACCTGGCCTCGTCGCCTGCTTGATGCGGCAATGTGCAGCGTGTTCGCGTTCTTCCTTCAGCCGACTCTGCAGATCATCGGTTCCGCTCTTAACTGGCAATTCAGCGAAGACACAACGCGGGTTGCTGCAGTTTTTCTTGGATTTCTCGGTGTTGACTGGCTATCAACCAAACTGCGCCGGTTCATCGACAAGCGTTTAGGGGATGGCAATGCTGACACCCAGTAATTTCCAGAAAGCCACAGGCGTATCTGATGCGCTGCGTGATACCTGGTTCCCGCGAATTTCTGCCAGCATGGCTGCGTTCGGTATTACCAATGCGTTACGGCAGGCGCATTTTCTGGCGCAGGTTGGGCATGAATCGGCAGGTTTCACCAAAACCGAGGAAGGGCTGAACTATAGCGAGAACGCGCTCACTGCGATGTTTGGCAAGCGCATTACCGCTGCACAGGCCAATGCGTATGGTCGGAACACGGCACACCCGGCGAATCAGAAGATGATCGCCAATATCATTTACGCCAATCGCAACGGTAATGGTGATGTGTCATCAGGTGATGGGTACCGCTATCACGGTCGGGGGCTAATTCAGGTTACTGGCAAAGCGAACTACGCCGCTCTGAACGGGCAACTGAGCGCTGACCTGGTGGCTAATCCTGATTTGCTGAAAGAGCCACTTCAGGCCGCGATGTCTGCGGCGGCATGGTGGAAGAATCACGGCTTAAACGAACTGGCTGACGCTGATGATGTTACCCGCATCACCAAAGTCATTAACGGTGGAACAAACGGTCTGGACGACAGGATCACCCGCTTACTAAAAGCTAAGGGGATTCTATGCGCAACGTAATCGGCTTTATCCGAAACGCCACACCAGTAATTTTCGTCATTCTCATCTGCTTCTGCCTGTGGGTGCTTAATGCCCGTAACGGTCAGTTCGCAGCAACTAACGAACGCCTCAATGAAACGGTAAAGATTTTGCGAAACCGCAATGTCGCGCTGTATGACCGTAACGATACCCTGGCTCACACCATGAACAACCTCACAAACCGGGTTGGTGAGCTGGGTAATCTGCTGTCAGTTGAGACAAAGCGCCGCGCTGATGCAGAAGTCAGGGCAAACCAGCTGCAGCGTGAGAATGAATTTCTTAAGAGCCAGAAGCAGTGCCGTATTGCTATCGATCCCAACTCAGCAGAGAAGGGCAAGAAAGACGCCAGTACGGTAGTGATTCAGGCAGCGCCAGCAGGTGAGTAATGAAATGGTTGGCTGATAACTGGAAAGTGTTTGCCGTCATCGCATTAATCGCCGCCGCCATTGGGTACGGAGAGATTCGTTACCGTAATGGCTGGTATGCCCACAGCGCCAAAGTTAACGCTGACTATGCACTGAAGAAACAGAAGGCTGAAGCCAAACTGGTTCCGATTGAGCAGAAGGCGGCAGCTGCTAATGCTGATGGCAAAGTCATTTACCGGACCATTACCCGCGATGTGGTGAAATATGTTCAAAATCCGAATCGCACTGTGTGCCGCTTTGATGATGATGCTGTCAGCATGCGGCAGCGAGCAATCGACGCGACCAACAATATCGCAGGATTTGATGAGCCCACCGTGCAAATTCAGTCCGGCAGGGAAAGACAGTGATGCCGATCTCCAATCCGATACTGAGAATGCGGAGTGCGGAAGAACTCTTCGGCTAAATACTTACCGCTGGCAAGCCTGGTATCGCGCTTCGCAATGAATCCACCGACAAGGGATAACGGTTAGCCACGCTGTGAAGCGTTGCGAAGCTGGTATACTGAAACCCTAAAAGCACTGGAGGGTTTATGGATTGGAATGATGACTTTCCTTCCTGGCAGAATGATGGAAGTCCTATAGCAGCCATGTCGGGCTCTGAAAAAGTAACAGGCATCCTCTATTACGATGACTTTGATCGTGATGATGAAGGAAATGAATGGCCGTTATGGCGTATTAGAATTGAAGGTGGCGAGAGTAAATCACTATTCGAATTCGAAAAGTGGAAGATTGGCTGACCTCGCTGTGAAGCGTTGCGACATCGGTTTATACTCCAATGAAACGTAACCATTGGTGGAAAGATGGCAGAAAATAAACGCTTTATCGTTTTTGCTTACGATGATTATGAACGCGGTGGCGGCTGCAATGATATTCACTGCGTGACAACCACTTTCGAAGAAGCAGAGCAGGCGGCATGCAGTGAAGAAGCGAGAAGCAACAACGACACTGTAGAGATTTACGATATTCAGCAAGAAAAGGCCATTTGCTCGTTTTACCGCACTGTCAGAGGTGAGTGGGTAAGAGACGAGTAAGATTGGTCAATCCGCTCTGAACTAAACCGCCTCTGTGCGGTTTTTTATTTTGTGCTGAAAACTGCATTCACTGAGTTCACTTTTCAGCATAAACACACTGAATCATCGGCTGGTGGTCTCACCATTTCCGAGGATTATATCTATCTGACCAGCAGGAAACTCTGAATGGAAGTTGTGATTGATGGTGTTCGTTATGCGCCAGTAGCTAACCGCGCATCAAATATCGGTATAGCCATCAGCACACACAATCGCCATGACGTTATATCCCGCGCTCTGGATCATCATCTAAAACATCTGCCAGCCGGTGCGCTGGTGGTCGTGATTGATGACGGGTCATCTAAACCGGTTTCGGTACCTGATGGTGTGAGATTAATTCGCTTTCACATGTCACGCGGCATAGTGGCGGCGAAGAACTCCAGCATTGAAGCGTTGATTGATGCAGGGTGTGAACATCTGTTCCTGTGGGACGATGACGCATGGCCTGTTGCTGGTGGCTGGGAAAGGCCATATATCGAATCTCCTGAGCCGCATCTCGCGTATCAGTTTCAGGACTTCGCCACAGGGCAGAAGCTTAATGACATCGCGGTGCTTTATCGCGACGACAAACACGTTGCTTACACAGGCCAGCGCGGTGTGATGCTTTATTACCACCGTAGCGCAATTGAGAAGGTTGGCGGTTTCGATTCCATCTATCATCGCGGCATGTATGAGCATTCCGATTTGGCGATGCGAATTCACAACGCCGGGTTAACCAGTTGGGCATTCGCCGATGTGGTTGGCTCTGACAAGCTGATTTACTCGCTTGATGAACATCAGGCCGTTGACCGTTCGGTGCCAAAGCCTGAACGTGAGGCGCAGGTTAAACGCAACGTCACCATTCACAACAAACGCCGGGATGAAGGTTACACCGGTTATGCGGATTTTCGGCAGCAGCGGAACGTGGTAATCACCTCGTTACTAACCAGCCAGCCAGACCCGCAGCGCGGAAGCAAAATGACGGCATCGCCTGAGCTACTGGATAAGTGGGCATCGTCCCTCAAAGGCAACCATGCGATTGTTCTTACCGACTCTATTAGTTCGATTCGAGTTGGTGTTTCAACGGTGATGGTTAACGACGTGAAGATGAATGTCTATTTCCGGCGCTGGCTTCACATCTGGCAGCACCTGCGCGATCACCCTGAATATAATTTCGTATGGTGCACCGATGGCACTGACGTTGAGATGCTGCGCGAACCGTGGGAAGAGATGGATCAGGGCGCTATTTACGTTGGATCTGAACCAAAAACATACGCTGATGCGTGGGCAAAGCAGCATCACCCTGAAGCTATGTATCAGTCGTTTCTCGCGAACCATCAGCATGATGTGATGCTCAACGCCGGGTTAATCGGTGGCTCCCGCGCTGACGTGATGGCAATCGCGCACGGCATTGTCAGGCTTTATTACCAGATTGAATCACTGCGATTCTGGCAGAAAGAGAAGGCCGCTGCTGCTGTGGGCGATATGATCGCTTTCGGCATCGTGGCCCATCGTTACGCTGACAGACTGGTGACTGGTCCACGTGTTCACACGGTATTCAAAACAGATGGTGTTGGTAAGGAGTGCGCCTGGTGGAAACACAAATAAAGTTTGCCATTGTCGCGCACATATCAAGATTCGATATGGCAGTGGCTCTTGCTGAGACTTTGCCTGACTATCAAATTTTCTTAGATGACGTATCGATGGGTGCGAATGCCAATCACCTCCGGGCACTGCGATGGGCATCCACTCAGGATTGCCGGGTGGTTATCATGGAAGATGATGCGCTGCCGGTGCCAGACTTCGTCAGTAAGGTAACGAACTGGCTGGAGCGATTCCCTGATGAGCTGTGTTCTTTCTACCTTGGCACAGGCAGGCCACCACAGTATCAGTTTGAGATAGCGACCAAGTTGATTGATACGGACAAGCGTCAGACCGACTACATCACGATCAATCGCCTGATCCACGGCGTGTGCTATAGCGTGCCACATTCAAAGCTGCAACAGGTTATCAGTCGCTGGAATCACGGGTCACCTGCTGATTACGCGGTGGGCGATGCATGCGGCGGCGCTGTGGTGTACCCGTGCTACTCGCTTGTTGACCATGCAGATGTGACCACGGTTGAGCGCCACCCCGATAATACACCGCGCACCGAACGCCGCAGGGCGTGGAGACTTGATGCCACAACGTATACCGAGAGCGTGCCGTAAACGTGGCTGCGCTAAGACAACCACAGACCGATCTGGCTATTGTGCAGACCATCTAAACGAAGGATGGCAGCAGCATCAGAACGGACTGAGCAGGCATCAACGTGGATATGGCAGTGACTGGGATGTTAGGCGAGCCCGAATACTGAAGCGTGACAAGCATCTCTGCCAGCAATGTCTGCGCAATGGCCGACCAACAGCCGCAAAGACCGTTGACCATATCAAACCAAAGGCACATGGGGGTACCGATGACGATTCGAACCTTGAAGCCCTGTGCTGGCCGTGCCACAAGAGAAAAACCGCGCGCGAACGCCTCAAATGATAGTCATTCTCACGAAATTAGTTGCATTTGCAATAATATCAGTGCGAATGAGAGCTTTTATCATTTGAGGGGGAGGGCGGGTCGAAAGTTCAGGGCTCTTAGCCTGTAGGACCGCCGCCTAACCTTTTTTCACACCGCCGCAGGTTAGAAAACTTTTTTTTGGGGTTCCCCAACCAAGCATTAATAGGAGTTTTCGATTATGCCAGGACCACCGAAAACCCCGACACATCTGGCTTTGGTGAAGGGTAACCCATCAAAACGAGCATTAAATAAAAATGAGCCAAAACCCCCTTCAGGGGTTCCCCCAATTCCCAAGCATTTTGATAAGCAGGGTAAGTACTGGTTCAAGCGCATTGCCGATGAACTGGATGCGATTGGTGTTATTACGCTGCTGGATGCGCGAGCGCTTGAGTTGCTCGTTGAGGCTTACACCGAGTACCGCCATCACTGCGATACGCTGGACCGGGAAGGCTACACCTACGCTGTTTTCAGTGAAGAAGAGCCGGATGAAGGCAAGGAAAGAGAGATCAGGATGATCAAACCTCACCCCGCAGCAGTGATGAAAGCTGATGCGTGGAAACGTATCCGGGCAATGCTCGGTGAATTTGGCATGACGCCCGCCAGCCGTACCAAGGTTGGTGCTAAAGGCGCAGCTGAAGTCGACCCTCTGGATGAATTTCTTAAAAAGCGCAAATGATGAATGGCAACTGTTCAGGCTGGTATTCAGTACGCAGAAAGCGTGCTGGCTGGCGAGATCGTTGCTGGCGAACTGGTGCGCCTGGCGTGTCAGCGATTCCTCAATGATTTAGAACACGGGCCGGAACGCGGTATCTACTTCAGTGAGGACCGCGCTCAGCACATTCTCGACTTCTATAACTTCGTTCCGCACGTAAAGGGTGCTCTGGCAGGCAAGCCGATTGAGCTGATGCCATGGCACATCTTCATCCTAATAAACCTTTTTGGCTTCACCATTCCGCTTATTGATGAGATGAGTGGTGAACAGGTGCTGGATGATGACGGCGATCCAGTGATGGTTCGCCGGTTCCGTACTGCCTACAACGAAGTGGCGCGTAAAAACGCTAAATCGACTGTTTCATCAGGCATCGGCCTGTATATGACCGGGGCTGATGGTGAGGGTGGCGCAGAGGTTTACTCCGCCGCCACGACCCGCGATCAGGCCCGTATCGTTTTCGATGATGCCAAGAACATGATCAAGAAAGCGCCCCGCACGCTTGGTCGTCTCTTTGGTCACGTGAAGCTGAACATTCATCAGGAACGGACGGCCTCAAAGTTTGAGCCACTTTCCAGTGACGCTAACAACCTCGACGGCCTGAATATCCACTGCGGCATCGTTGACGAGTTGCATGCTCACCGAACGCGTGATGTGTGGGATGTGCTTGAGACTGCCACTGGTGCTCGACTTCAGTCTCTGTTGTTCGCTATCACCACGGCGGGAACCAACAAAGAAGGCATCTGCTTTGAGCAGCGCGATTACGCCATAAAGGTATTGCGCGGCGTGGTGGACGATGACACTTATTTTGCTGTCATTTACACCCTGGATGAAGAAGACGACCCCTTTGATGAAGCGAACTGGCCCAAGGCAAATCCGGGTCTTGGCGTCTGCAAGCGCTGGGACGACATGCGCCGCCTTGCCAAAAAGGCTAAGGAGCAGGTTGCTGCGCGGCCTAACTTCTTCACCAAACACCTGAATATATGGGTGACCGCTGAAAGCGCGTGGATGGACATGGATCGATGGGCGAAGATGCCGGGCATTGCATCTGAAGCCGAACGTAAAAAGTGGCCGATGTGGGTGGGTGTTGACCTCGCCAATAAAATTGACATCTGCGCCGCAGTGAAAACGTGGCGAGACCCGTCAGGCGAAACCCACTCTCAACCGCGCTTCTGGTTACCAGAGGGCAGACTTGAAACGGCTCCGGCGCATATCGCGGAACTTTATAGAAAGTGGTCAGCAGCCGGGCATCTGGAGTTAACCGATGGTGATGTTATCGATCACGCGATGATCAAGGCTGACATCGTCGAGTGGGTGAAAGGGGAGAATATTAAGGAAATCGCCTTCGACCCATGGAGTGCGGTTCAATTCAGCCTGGCGCTGGCTGAAGAAGGTTTACCCATGGTGGAGGTAGCGCAGACAGTCAAAAACCTGTCCGAATCAATGAAGTCGGTTCAGGCAGAGATTTACGGCAATAAATTCCACCATGATGAAAACCCCGTAATGACGTGGATGCTGTCAAACGTCACCGTCAAGCCAGACAAAAACGACAACATATTCCCGAATAAGTCTACGCCTGAAAACAAAATTGATGGGCCGGTAGCGCTGTTTACAGCGAAAAGCCGAATGCTGGTCAATGGCGGTAATGATGGCCTGGACCTGACTGGATTCTTAGAAAACCCAATAATGATAGGTGTCTGATGAAAGCGAATAAACAGCCCGGCAAAGTGAAAAGCGCCTTGCTGAACTGGTTGGGCGTACCAATCGGACTGACGACAGGAACTTTTTGGGAAGAATGGTTTGGCACCAGCAGCAGCGGTCAGGTAGTCACAGCCGATAAAGCCATGCGACTCTCAGCTGTATGGGCATGCGTTCGACTTCTAAGTGAATCTGTATCAACCCTGCCACTGAAAATCTATGAACGGCAGGAGGATGGTTCGCGGAAACCTGCAAAAAATCATCCGGCTTATGCTGTTTTGTGCCGCCGTCCCAATGCAGAAATGACGCCATCGCGGTTTATGTTGATGGTGGTTGCCAGTATTTGCCTGCGTGGTAACGCATTCGTTGAAAAGAAATTTATTGGTCAAAAACTTGTTTCCCTAATTCCTTTACTGCCGCAAAACATGGTTGTTAAGCGTCTGGATAGCGGTTCGCTGGAATACACTTATACAGATGGAAAGACAAAGCGTGTTATTTCAGTAAAAAACTTAATGCACATTCGAGGTTTTGGCCTTGACGGTGTATGTGGGTTAATGCCGATGATGACCGGCCGCGATGTAATTGGCTCAGCAATGTCGGTTGAACAATCAGCTGCAAAAATATTTGAAAACGGCTTGCAGTCCTCCGGCTTCCTTTCTGCTGAACAGTCTCTGGATGAGGGACAGCGCGAGCGGCTTCGTAGTTACCTCGCCAGATTTACTGGTTCTAAAAATGCCGGAAAGCTGATGGTGCTTGAGGGGGGCATGAAGTATCAGGGTGTCACGATGAATCCCGAAGACGCCCAGATGCTGGAAAGCCGTTCTTTCAGCATTGAAGAAATATGCCGATTTTATCGTGTACCTCCTTTTATGGTTGGCCACGCTGACAAGCAAAGTAGCTGGGCATCAAGTCTTGAAGGTATGAATATGCAGTTTCTTACTCATACACTTCGCCCGATGCTGGTGAACATTGAGCAGGAGATAGGGCGTTGCCTGCTGGACGGTGATGACGAAGTGTTTGCCGAGTTTTCTGTTGAGGGCCTGCTTCGTGCTGACAGCGCAGGGCGATCTGCTTATTACACCAGTGCTCTGCAAAATGGCTGGATGTCACGCAATGACGTTCGCCGTCTTGAAAACCTCCCCCCAATTGATGGCGGTGATATTTACACGGTGCAGGTAAATCTGACGCCTCTTGACCAGCTTGGCACGGACAATATTGGTGCGCAGGCCAGCAACATCATGAAGCTTCACGCTTTCCTTTTCCCGGACATTCCACCGGAACAGTCACCGCTTAAACGGGCGGCTTAGGAGAAATAATGAAGAAGTTGAAAAACCTTCCGGCAGCGCCGGAGGGGCGGATTTTTGCGTCCGGAAAACGTGATTTGCCCGCCGCAGCGATTGAGCGCTGGGATGGCAGCATTCGAGCCGTTTCGCAGTCAGGTGAAAACACTATCACCATTTTTGATGTGATCGGTGAAGACTGGTGGGGCGATGGCGTCAGTGCTAACCGCATTTCCGCCGCTCTGCGCTCTCTGGGTGGCGAGGATGTGACGGTGCATATCAACTCGCCTGGCGGCGATATGTTTGAAGGCCTCGCGATCTATAACCTGCTTCGCGAATACCACGGGAAGGTCACGGTTAAGGTTCTCGGCCTGGCTGCTTCAGCTGCGTCGATTATCGCGATGGCGGGTGATGAGGTCCAGATTGGTCGGGGTGCGTTTCTCATGATCCATAACGCCTGGATTGTTGCCGCTGGCAACCGCAATGATTTCCGCGAGTACGCGGATTATCTGGAGCCCTTCGATAAGGCGATGGCTGACATATATGCCGCACGGTCAGGAATGTCCGTTTCTGATGTCCAGTCCCTAATGGACAAAGAGTCATTTATTGGCGGCAGTGATTCTATTGAAAAAGGCCTGGCTGATGCGTTGCTTTCGTCAGATGAACTGACAAGCGATGAAGAGAGCCCTGCCGCAGCAATCCGAAAAATTGATGCATTTCTGGCAAAAGGCGGGATGCCCCGATCTGAACGCCGGAAGCACCTGAAAGCTTTAGGTGGTATGCCGGGCGCTACCCCTGAAGAAGACGACAAGCCGGGCGCTGTCGATGAAGTAAACCATGAAGCAATTAACTCCCTCAAATCTGCGCTGGCTTCGCTCGGCGAATAAGGAAAGAACATGTCTGATGTAAATGAACTCCTGAAAAACGTATCAGCTAAACTTGAGAAGGTTTCGGCTGATTTCAGCAAAAAAGCAGAAGATGCCCTTAAAGAAGCGCAAACATCTGGCCAACTGTCCACCGAAACAAAGGCAGCAGTTGACAAAATCGCTACCGAGCATAACGCCCTCAACGAAGCCATGAAGACAATTAAGGCTTCAGTTGGGGATCTTGAACAGCATGTTGCTGGAATGAATGTTAATGCTGCCAAAGATATTATTCAGTCTGTTGGCCATCAACTGGTTTCCGCTGAAGTGATGAAAGACATTCGCTCCAGCATGGAAGGCGGTAAGCGCATGAGCATTCCAGTTAAGGCAGAACTGACCAGCGTTGATGTTCCCGGTCAAATTGTGCCGCCAACGCGCCTACCTGGTATCGACCAGACGCCAAAGCAGCGCCTGTTCATTCGCGACCTGATCGCGCCTGGACGCACCCAGTCAAACACCATTTATTACGTGAAACAGACTGGTTTCACCAACAATGCCAGTGTTGTGCCGGAAAATACGACCAAGCCCTACAGCGATATCGAATTTGCTGAAGAGACCACACCAGTCCGCACCATCGCCCACATGTTCAAAGCGTCCAAACAGATTCTGGACGATTTTGCTCAGCTTCAGTCTACCGTTGATGCTGAGATGCGTTACGGTCTGAAGTATGTGGAAGAGCAGGAGATTCTTTTTGGTGACGGTACCGGCGCGCATCTGAAGGGGATCATCCCGCAGGCCGTAGCTTTCAACCCGGCATTCGCCGTTGAGAAGCAAACCGGTATTGACGTGCTGCGTCTGGCAATGCTTCAGGCTCAGCTGGCTCGCTTCCCGGCATCTGGTCACGTTCTGCACTTCACTGACTGGGCACGAATTGAACTGACCAAAGATGAGCTTGGCCGTTACATTCTGGCTAACCCAGCTCAATTGACCACGCCAACGCTGTGGGGACTGCCTGTAGTTGCTACCGAAGCGACTCAGTTCCTGGGCAAGTTCCTGACAGGCGCATTTAACTCCGGCGCTCAGTTGTTCGATCGTGAAGATGCCAACGTGGTTATCTCCACCGAGAACGCCGACGACTTCGAAAAGAACATGATTTCAATTCGTTGTGAAGAGCGTCTAGCACTGGCGGTCTACCGTCCTGAAGCGTTCGTGTTTGGCTCCCTGACTGCGTCAGGCAGCTAATCATCAATATAGCGGCCTTCGGGCCGCTCCTTATGGTGTCTGCCATGGCAATGATTGAGTTAGTCACGGTCAGGACGCACTGCCGTATCGATGAAGATGACACCAGTGAAGATTCTTTGCTGACTATCTACACCGGTGCCGCTAAGCGTTACGTTGAAACGTGGACCCGCAGAAAACTTTATGTGACCAACGCTGATCCCGGTTTCGCAACCGATGAAGACAGACTTCTGCTGGATGACGACGTTAGAACGGCAATGCTCCTCTTGATAGGTCACTGGTTTTCTAACCGCGAAGCGGTATCAGCTAATACAGCAAACGAAGTCCCTCTGGCAGTCGAAGCGCTGTTGCAGCCTTATCGTATTTACGGGGTGTGATATGTCTTGTAAAGGGTGTGCCGCGCGCCGCGAATGGTTCAAGAAATGGAGCCGAATAGCGTATGAACGAGCAACAGGTAAGCGAACTACTGGCAGCGATGGCAGAGCAGACCAAAGCGCAGAACGAACAGACAAAGGCAATGATTCGCCTGGCTGAATCCAATGAAGCATTGGCTGCAGTGATGTATCAAGCTTTTGCCGATGAAATTGAGGAATCCTCTGCCGCCGAGCCATCACCTACTTACCTTAGCGGAAAGCCACGGGGGTGATTCATGCAGGCTGGCAGACTTCGACACAGAGTTCTTCTCCAGCGCACTGTTAAGACACAGAGCCCTGTAACGGGCGCTGTAACTGAAAGTTGGGTTGATGTTGCCACCATCAGGGCTGAGGTGGTCGCTTCATCGGCGCGAGAGTTTGTTGCCGCGATGGCTACCCAGAGTGAGGTCACTACTCGCATTACGGTGCGCTACCGACCTGAAATCAGCAACAAGGACCGCATCGTATTTCGTGGGAAAATCTACAACATTGAAGGTGTTCTTCCTGATCCGAACAGCGGTCGCGAGTACCTAACGCTTCCATGTTCTGAGGGGGTGAATGATGGCTGACGGAGTGGAGTTTTCCCTTACTGGTCTGGATGGCTTGCTGGGCAAGCTGGATGAAATCAGTGATGACCTGCGGAGAAAAGGTGGGCGGTCAGCGCTGAGACGAGCCGGTAATATCATTGTTGACCGGGCAAAATATAATGCTAAACGGCTGGATGACCCCGAAACAGGCCGAAGCATTGCAGATAACGTGGCAATTCGCTGGAACGGGCGACTTTTCAAAGCCACCGGTGACCTTGGTTTCAGGGTTGGTGTTCAGTACGGCGCCAAGCTGAGTAAGCATCCAGATAAGGAGGCCAACTCTCCAACACCTCACTGGCGATTGCTTGAGCTTGGCACCGAGAAAATGAAGGCTCAGCCATTTCTCAGGCCAGCTGCTGATGCGAGCGTTGACGCTGTGGTTGCTGCGTTCATCAGCGGATATGGAATTGCTATTGATCGCGCTATTGCGCGCGCCAAAAAGAAAGGTGTGCCGCCATGATTGCTCCAATTTTCCCGGTGTGCGCCGCAAGCCCTGCAGTAATCGCGCTGATTGGTGGCGAACGTATGCGCCTGTATCCCTTTGGGCTTCAGGATGACAACGTCACTTATCCCTATGCGGTATGGCAAAACATCAGTGGTGAACCTGAGAACTACCTTGGCCAGCGACCTGACGCAGATTCTTACACGCTGCAGGTAGATGTTTATGCCGACACGCCGGATCAGGCGATTGCAGTGGCCGCTGCGCTGCGCGATGCAATTGAACCTCACGCCCACATTACGCGCTGGGGTGATCAGACCCGCGACAGTGAAACAAAGCGTTACCGCTACTCATTTGATGTGGACTGGATAGTCCTTCGTTAATCACCTCACCAACTAACCAACCGGCTTATAGCCGGTTTTTTTACGTCCGGAGATAACCATGTCTGTACTGACGCAGGGCACGCAGCTCTTTGTGTTTGCAAATAACACGGTGAGTGAAATCGAATGCATTACCGCATTCAACCCGGGCAGCAGCCCGGCAGACCAGATTGAAGACACCTGTCTGAGTGAGAAAAGCACGCGAACTTATAAAAAAGGTCTGCGTACTCCGGCTCAGGCTTCAGCCACTCTGAACGCCGATCCAAAAAACGCCAGCCACCTGATGTTGAGCACCCTTGCTGAAACATCCGATCAGACCGATCTGGTGTTTGCCATCGGCTGGTCAGATGGTGAATCCTCGCCCACCGTAGCTGCATCAGGCGACACCGATGCAGTTGATGGTCTTAACCTTCCTGCTGATCGTACCTGGTATGTCTTCAAAGGTTATGTGGCTGACTTCCCGTTTGATTTTCAGGCCAACACCGTTGTTCAGACAACAGCCACTATCCAGCGTTCAGGCGCAGGGGCATGGATTCCTAAAGCTGAATCCGGCTCTTAATTCAACGGGGCTTCGGCCCCATATGTTTGGGTGAGAAATGAAATTAACACTTGAAGCACTGAAAGAATCAGGTGCGTTCACAGGACGCCCGGTTGAGAAAGAAATTACGTGGAAGCAGGGTGATAACCGCATCACGGCCACCGTCTTTGTGCGTCCAATGGGTTACCACACAGCCACCTCTGATGTGCTGGCGTTCGGCGGTAAGGTTGATGGCGTGGCCGGACGTATTGCTGCATCCATCTGCGATGAGTTGGGTAAGCCTGTCTTCACTCCTGCAGATATTACTGGTGAAGCCGATCCCGATCGCGGCGCGCTTGATGGTGCTTTAACTGTAGCCCTGCTGGTGGCTATTCAGGAAGTTAACGACCTGGGAAAGACTTCGAGCTCAGCGCCGAAGACGAATTCTGGTGCGAACTCGTCCTCAACGGAATCGGTGGAAAAACCATCGCCGAAGCGCGTGAGACGATCAGCTTCAAAGAGTCGCAGCTCTGGGCAAAGTACCGGGAACGTTATGGAAGCCTGAATCCAATGATGCGGGTTGAGTGGGGCGCTGGTCTGGTGACCAGCATGATCGCCAACGTCAATAAAGACCCCAAGCAGCCACCCTTCAGCCCGACCGATTTCACTCTGCATTTCACTAAAGTCAAAGCGGCAAATGAGCCTATCTCATTAGAGGAAGCCAGAGCCAGCTGGACATAACGCCGCCAACGGAGAGTTTATGGCTTCCAAATCACTGGGCACACTGACGATTGACCTGATCGCCAAAGTGGGCGGCTTCGTTTCAGGCATGGATAAAGCCCAGCGCGCTTCATCAAACTGGGCTAAACAGGTTCAGAAAGATGCTGCCGCCAGTGCCGCAGGTCTTCTTGCTGTGGGTGCCGCAGCACAGACAGCAGCGCTAACGGCCGGAACGGCGGGTTTTGCCCTGCTGAAGTCTACCGCTGAGCAGATTAACGCCACTGACCAGTGGGCTAAGTCACTCAAAATTTCCACGCAAGAGCTTCTTGCCTGGCAGTTCGCCGCTGAGAAAGCGGGTGTCGCCGGTGACAACATGGCCGACATCTTTAAAGACCTCAGCGACAAGATCGGCGATGCAGTGCTGAATAAATCAGGCGAAGCGGTTGACGCACTCAACTCTCTTGGCCTTTCTGCAGAGAAGTTGTCAAAGGTTTCGCCAGATAAACAGATGCTGGCCATTGGCGAGGCGCTGGGGAAAATCAGCACCAACGCAGGTAAGGTCACAATTTTAGAAAGTTTAGGAAACGACCTTTCTAAATTATTGCCGCTCTTTGACAACAATAACGCCAAGCTGACGCAGTTCATTCAACTTGCTAAGGACTACGGCGTAGCGCCAGACCCGCAATCAATTGATGACCTGGTGAAGGTAAACGACCTCTTTCAGGATATGGAGGCGCAGGTTAAAGGCCTGAAAATGGAGATTGCGGCAGGGCTGGCACATGTTGACCTCAGCCCGCTAAATAATTCTCTTTCTGAAATCAGGGATGTACTCACCGATCCCGAAATTCTTCAGGGCATTGCAGACCTCGTAAGCCAGGTTGCTCAGCTTGCTGGGTGGTTAATTAAAGCGGCTGGCGGTGCTGGCAGGCTTGCGGCTTCATCCGGCAACCGAATGGCCGCGCTGGGTAACAAAGTCGATATGAATAACCCTGACCAGATTCAGGCGCGTATCGACTACCTCAACAAAACCATTGAAGGCCGTGGTGATGGCATGTATGACGGCAGCCAGACGTTTCTTGGCTGGGTTATGGGCAAGGATGACAGCGTCAAAGCGGTTTCTGATGAAATCGCAGGACTTACAAACCGCCTGTCTGAGCTAAACAAGCAGAAGAAAGATTTAACCGTACCCGATACCGTAAACACGGGTACCGCTTCTTCTCTGCTTGATTTCGGTCTTGCACCGGGAGAAACCAACGGCAAGCCTACCAAGCCGAAGAAAGACACCGCAGCAGCCAAAATCGAATCGGCGTTTAAAGCCACTGAGCGCAGTTACATGCGCCAGATAGAGCTGATTGATACCACTGGGAAAAAGACCACAGTGGTGACCGAACAGCAAAAGCTGCAGTTTGATATCGCTGACGGCAAGCTGCAGGGCCTTAACGAGACGCAGAAAAAACGTCTTGAGTATCTGGCGCAGGAAGTTGACCGTCTCAACGCAGTAAAAAAAGCCAATGAAGAGAATGCCAAGATTGCGGCGTTCGTGGCTAACCTGCAGGCGCAGAACAATAATGCGCAATCATCCCTAAGTATTGACGTCCAGGGTGCTGGCCTTGGTGACAAAGAGCGCGAGCGCATGAAAGAGCGCCTTAACATTGAGCGTGATTTCCTCGATCAGCAGCGCGAACTCCAGTCTCAGTATCAGTCCGGTGATATTACCGAATCAGTTTACAGCCGTGAAACTGAGGCACTGCGTTCAGCTCAGGCTGAGCGCCTGCACATTCAGGAGGATTACTACAAGCAGCTTGATTCACTTCAGTCTGACTGGGTTGCGGGCGCGAAGGATGGCTTTGCTGACTGGTTCGATGAAATCAGCGATGTATCCGGTACGGTTTCTGATGGCGTGAAATCCTCTCTTGATGGCGTGTTCAGCAATGTTACCTCAATGCTGGAAGGCAACAAGGTCAGCTGGAAGTCATGGGGAATATCCGTTCTGCAAATCATCGAAAAGGTGGCTTTGCAGATGGCCGTAGTGAGCGCCATGGGTGGCGGTTCGTCATCAAGTGGCATCATAGGAACTCTGGCATCAGGCATAGCCGGTTATTTTGGCGGCTCTGCTGCAAGCGCTGGTAGCAGTACCAGCACGGCATTTAATAGTGGGCGTGATTTCAGCAACCTCACTTTCAACGCCAAAGGCGGCGTTTACGACTCCCACGACCTGAGCCAGTACAGCGGCTCTATTGTCAGCTCGCCAACCATGTTTGCTTTCGCTAAGGGGGCCGGGATCATGGGCGAGGCGGGTCCTGAAGCGATCATGCCTCTTACCCGCGCTGCTGATGGTTCTCTGGGCGTGCGTGCTATTGGTGCTGACAATTCTGGCGGTTCATCCGGTGCCCCACAGGTTTACATCACTATTGACGGCAACGGGAATACCTCAACGCAGTCGTCCTCTGGCTGGGAGCAGTTTGGCTCTGAAATCGGCAACTTTGTCGATCAGCGCTACAAGCAAAACATGATGCGTGACATTCGCCCTGGCGGCGATATCTGGAACGCGATGAAGGGGCGCTAATCATGGCAATTGAAGTGTTCACCTGGTGCGCCCGTATCAATGCCGCGGGCGAGGCAAAATTCAACACCCGCAATGTTCAGTTCGGTGATGGTTATACGCAGGTCGCCGGGAATGGCATAAACAACCGCACGCAAAGCTGGGACCTTACCTTTACCGGTAATGAAGCGAAGATAAGCGCCATAAAGCAATTTCTGGACAACCATCAGGGAACCCGTGCTTTTCAGTGGCAACCGCCGCTGGAATCAATTGGACTCTACCGCTGTGATACATATAAGCCGGTTGCACTGGGTGCTGGCATGTTTGACCTGACGGCCACATTTGAACAGGCGTTTAAACCATGAGTCTGAATAGTGATTATCAGAAGCTTGAGCCTGGCAATCTGGTCAGGCTTATTGAAGTGGATGGATCGGCTTTCGACCTTCCTGATGTGCTTCGTTTCCATGCTTACAACATCCCGCACACTGAGGCAGAAATTCTTGCCGCTGGTGGCGATGAAACCAAACTACCTGCTAAGTCTATCTGGTGGCAGGGGATGGAATACAAAGCGTGGCCGTGCCAGATAACTGGAATAGAAACATCCACCACCGGCAGTAGCGCACAACCAAAGCTGACAGTTGCTAACCTGGATGGTTCGATCACCGCGCTGTGCCTCGCCTATGACGATATGCTGCAGGCCAAAGTTTCCATCCATGACACACTGGGGCAGTATCTCGATGTGAAAAACTTCACTGGCGGTAATGCCTCAGCCGATCCTACTCAGGAAAAGCTGAAGGTGTTCTATATCGACAGCAAGAGCACCGAGACCAAAACACAGGTCGAGTTCACGCTCAGCAGCCCGATGGATTTGCAGGGGCTGATGATACCGACGCGGCAGCTTCATTCCCTCTGCACCTGGTGTATTCGCGGCAAATATCGATCAGGAGATGGCTGCGATTATTCGGGCACGCGTTACTTCGACAAGTTTAACAACCCCGTTGACGATCCATCACTCGACGAATGCAGCGGCACGCTGACAGGCTGCAAGCTTAGGTTCGGCGACGATAATGAAGTGTCCTTTGGGGGCTTCCCCGGAACCTCGTTAATCAGGAGTTGATATGCGTCAAAAGACAATTGATGCGCTTCTGGCTCATGCGGAGTTTGAGTATCCGCGCGAGTGCTGCGGAGTGGTGGCGCAGAAAAGCCGCGTTGAGCGCTATTTCCCATGCCGGAATCTGGCACCCGAACCCACTGAACAGTTTCACATGTCACCGGAAGATTATGCAGAGGCTGAAGAGTGGGGCGCGGTAATAGGCATTGCTCACAGTCACCCGGACGCTACGACACGACCAAGCCCGCTGGATGAGGCGATGTGTGATTCAAGCGGTGTACCCTGGCATATCGTCAGCTGGCCTGAAGGTGATCTGCGTACTATCCAGCCCCGCGATGAATTGCCGCTGATTGGACGCCCGTTCGTGCTGGGGCATTCCGATTGCTGGGGTCTGGTCATGAGCTACTTCCGGCAGGAGCAAGGCATAGAACTGCCAGATTTCCGGGTGGATTATCCCTGGTGGGAAGATCAGTACCCGGAGAATCTTTATCAGGATAACTGGCAGTCATCCGGGTTCGTGGAGGTAACCGGTGCACCACAGCCGGGTGATGTGATCCTGATGCAGGTACAGTCGAACAAGTGGAATCATGCGGGGGTTATGCTGGAGGGGAACATGATGCTACACCACATTTATGGACGTGTGAGCAATCGCATTCCTTACGGTGGATATTGGCAAGAGCGAACGATGAAAATCGTCAGGCATGAGAAACTGATCTCATAATCAATCACACCTGCTACTATCCTTCCAATAATCATCAACGGAGGGAAAATGAAAAGAGCATTACTAATAACTTTAGTTGCTTCATTAGCAGCTTGTTCTTCACGGCCATTTGAGAAAACTGCAGAGGTATATGATCCATTACTGCTAACCCCTAAATCTAATTACACAAATGTTCGTGTACACAGGGTAAATCAGTTAACAGGATCAGCATTAGGCGATGATTGCCCGCTTGTCCTTAAAGTAGACAACATTGAGGTTGTTGGTTTACAACAAAACCAATATGTCGACCTTTATCTTCCAAAAGGAAAGCATAATCTTTCTATTAGGTTCAAATGTGCTCTTACGGCATGGAGAAAGTCTTTAGAAATAAATGCAGATGGAAGATATCAGGAATACTCCGCAGAAAGCGGAGGTGTAGGGCAATACAGAATGATGAGAGTTAAATAAATATTGGTCGCTCAGGCGACCTTTTTTATTGGAGGTAGCATGCAAGAAAAAATAAGAAACATACGATTATACGGAGTGTTGGGCGCTTCATTCGGCCGGGTATACAGAATGTCGGTTGAAACCCCACAAGAGGCAATTCGTGCGTTGTGCGTGGTCCTTCCCGGATTTGAAAGATTTCTGAATAATAGTAAAAAGCGCGGAATTACTTATGCCGTTTTCAGTGGGAAAAGAAATATTGGTAAAGACGAATTAGAGATAGATCGGGGCGATGATGATATCAGAATTGCTCCGGTTATTATCGGTAGCAAGCGCAGCGGTATACTTCAAACGATTCTAGGCGCAGTTCTAGTAGTTGTAGGTGCCGTGGTGGGGGTGATGACTTCATGGACCGGGGTTGGCGGGGTAATTGGTAGTGCTATGGTTAGCGCCGGTATAGGTTTGATGGCTGGTGGTGTAATCCAAATGCTTTCACCGCAGACACCGGGATTATCCAGCAAACAGGATGCAGACAACCAGGCTTCATACGCATTCGGAAGCCCTACGAACACCGCAGCACAGGGATATCCAGTTCCCCTTCTGTACGGCCAGCGCCGCATTGGTGGTGCAATTATCTCTGCAGGAATTTACGTCGAAGATCAGCAGTAACCGCATTTTATTTTCACCACCTTAAGGGCGCTCAGTCGTCCTTTTTTTATGGGCGCAATATGGCTACAGCTACCGTTTACAAGGGACGCAAAGGCGGCTCTTCCGAATCCCGCACGCCTACTGAGCAGCCAGATGATCTACAGTCTGTAGCCAAAGCAAAGATTGTGCTGGCTCTGGGTGAAGGTGAGTTTTATGGCGGCTTGACAGCTAAGCAGATTTATCTCGATGGCACTGCGATTGAAGACTCTGATGGCTCTCAAAACTTCAGTGGCGTAGCGTGGGAATTTCGCTCAGGCACTCAGGCACAGAGCTACATTCAGGGCATCCCCGGCACCGAGAATGAAATCGCTGTTGGAACCGATGTAACCAGCACCACATTGTGGATTCATACCTTCACCAACACTCAGCTATCAGCAATCCGTCTGCGCCTGAAATGGCCGGCACTGTTCAAACAGGAAGATGATGGCGATCTGGTCGGGTACTCCATCAATTATGCGGTAGACCTGCAGACCGATGGTGGCACCTGGACAACAGTTATCAACACTGCGGTAACGGGTAAAACCACAACCGGCTATGAGCGCAGTCATCGCATCGACTTACCGCAAGCTGGAAGCGCATGGACCATTCGCGTCCGCAAATTAACTGCAGAAGCGAACAGCGCCAAAGTTGGCGACACGATGACTCTGCAAAGTTATACCGAGGTCATTGACGCCAAGCTGCGTTATCCAAATACAGCGCTGCTTTACATAGAGTTCGACTCCAGCCAGTTCAATGGCAGCATTCCACAAATTACCTGTGAACCGAAAGGCCGCATTATACGCGTGCCGGATAATTACGACCCGACCACGCGCAGCTACAGTGGCACCTGGCTGGGCACGTTTAAATGGGCATGGACAGACAACCCGGCGTGGATTTTTTACGACATCGTGGTTACTGACCGTTTCGGACTTGGTGATCGCCTGACTGCTGCCAACATCGACAAATGGACGCTGTATCAGGTAGCTCAGTATTGCGACCAGATGGTGCCGGATGGGAAGGGCGGAAGCGGCACAGAACCTCGCTACAAATGTGATGTGTACGTGCAGACCCGCAATGATGCCTATACGGTAATGCGTGACTTTGCGGCCATATTCCGTGGCATGACTTACTGGGGCGGTGATCAGATTGTTGCCCTGGCTGATATGCCCCGCGATGTGGATTACAACTTCACCAATGCCAACGTGGTTGACGGTGAGTTTGCTTACTCAAGCAGCACGACCAAAACCCGCTATACCTCTGCACTGGTCTCATACTCCGATCCTGACAACGGCTATGCCGATGCCATGGAGCCAGTATTCGAAAAAGACCTTGTGTCCCGTTATAAGACATTCAACCAGTTAGAGGTGACAGCGATTGGTTGTACCCGCCAGTCAGAGGCAAACCGTAAGGGACGATGGGGAATCCTGACCAATAACAAAGATCGCGTGGTTGCGTTCTCCGTTGGGCTTGATGGCGATATCCCGATGCCGGGTTATGTCATCGCAGTAGCAGATGAATATCTGTCTGGTCGTGTCGCCGGTGGTCGCATCAGTTCAGTGAATGGGCGCGCTCTGACACTTGATCGTGCACCTCATGCAAAGAACGGGGATCGCCTGCAGGTGAATCTTCCGAGCGGTATTTCTCAGGCTCGCACTGTTCAGTCGGTAAACGGCAATATTGTCACAGTGACTACCGCTTACACTGAGGTTCCTGAAACCGAAAGCGTATGGGTAGTGGAGTCAACTGAGCTTTATGCTCAGCAATATCGCGTCACCTCTGTTGCTGAAAATGATGATGGCACCTTCACCATTACTGCTGCGGCTCACGACCCGGATAAATACTCCCGCATTGATACTGGCGCTGTTATCGATCAGCGCCCAATTAGTGTCATTCCACCGGGCAATCAGGCAGCGCCAACAAACATCGTTATCGACTCCTATTCTGTTGTAAATCAGGGTATCAGTCTGGAGACAATGCGCGTTCATTGGGATGCGGTTCAGAACGCTATTAGTTATGAGGCGCAGTGGCGCCGAAATGATGGCAATTGGATCAGCGTAGCGCGCAGCTCGACAACCTCCTTTGAGGTACCGAGCATTTACGCTGGCCGTTATTTGGCCCGCGTTCGGGCCATTAACGCCGCTGAAATTTCCTCTGGTTGGGGTTATTCGCAGGAGATAACGCTGACGGGTAAAGTGGGAAATCCACCTAAACCTGTTGGATTCACTGCATCTGAAGATGTCGTGTTTGGCGTTGAGCTTAACTGGGGCTTCCCGGCTAACACATCAGATACCCTGAAAACAGAAATTCAGTACAGCATGACGGCAGACGGCGCTTCTCCAATGCTGCTGGCTGATGTCGCTTATCCTACCGCCGTATATCAGCAGATGGGTCTGAAGGCCGGACAGATATTCTGGTACCGCGCTCAGTTGGTTGACAAGACCGGAAATGAAAGTGGCTACACAGACTGGGTTCGCGGTCAGGCATCCACTGACGCAAGCGATATTCTGGACTGGATTGGCGATGACATTCTCAATACCGATGCGGGTAAACAGCTTGTTTCCCGTGTTGATTCGGTTGAAGAGCAGGTAGGGGAGTTAAACTCTGCCGTTACTGCTGCACAGGGTGACATTGCAGACTTTCGCGAAGAGCTGGATAAAAATAGCGGGGATGTTGCGGATGTTAGCGCTGCCATTAGTGCTGAGCAAACAGCCCGCGTAGAGGGTGATGAGGCTCTAAGCCAAAGCATTAAAGATGTGAAGGCAACCAGTGATGATAATGCCAGCCGTATAACCACGGTTGAGCAGACAGTCGCGGATAACGAAAGCGCAACCGCACAAAGGTTGGAAAGCCTTGATGCTGCAACGGAAAGCAATGCATCAAATATCACCGCAGAGCAAAAGGCCAGAGCTGATGCCGATACGGCTCTGGGGCAGCGCATTGATACCGTCAAGGCAACAACTGATGAAAACGCATCGTCTATCAGCACCCTTCAAACGGCACAGACCAGCACGGATAAAGCACTGGCCAACCTGACGCAGAACACGGAAGCTTATTTCGATGGCTCTGCAATGGCAGCTATTGAGAATGCCCTGGCAAATGACAAAGATGCTCAGGCGCAGCGTGCGGCCACAGGTAAATCGCTGGCGCGTATCACCACCACGGAGAAGGCTCAAGCTGACGCTAATGGCGCGTTTGCAGAATATCAGCAAACGGTTCAGGCGCAGTTTAACGACACTAACGCTGTAGTGCAGACGACCGCATCAGCGATGACCACGCTGGATGGAAAGGTATCCGCTCAGTACAGCGTGAAGTTGGGTGTGGACGTCAATGGCCGATATTACGCAGCTGGCATGGGCATTGGAGTAGAGAACACGCCTGAAGGTATGCAGTCTCAGGTTCTGTTCCTAGCTGATCGCTTTGCGGTGATGACTCAGGTGGGCGCAACGCCACGGACATTCTTCGCTATTCAGAATGGTCAAACCATCATTGATTCAGCATTCATCGGTGACGGTACCATTACGAACGCAATGATCGGCAATTACATCCAGTCAACGAACTATGTTGCTGGCTCTACCGGGTGGAATTTCAGTAAAGCAGGAACGCTTGAAATTAATGGCAATGTATCTGGTCAGGGGCGTTTCATTCTAGATAACCGAGGTGCCGCCTGGTATAACGCTAGCGGCCAGCTGGTTTGCTCTATGGGGGTTCAGAGGTAATGGCTGATGGATTCACAGCGTATATTAATGGAACCACATTTGATGCCGTCAATGCGATGGCATTTAATTTTGTGGTTGATACTCCTTCGGTATCTGGATCCGGGAGTAAATCATATAGCTATCCCGGGTTCACCCTCAGTGCTGCAATACTGGGAGGGAGGACAACCGCTGGCGCATCGCAGATAACGTATAACGTTTCTGTTTCAGGTCAGACGGTTTCATGGAGCGGCGTGGATATAACCAGCAAGTTAATCGTCACCGCTACGGCAACTACAATTGCTAATTACGAAGGCTTTGTTTTAAATGATTACACGAAGAATCCACCGATATTTAAAATTGCGCCAACTTTCACGCCTTTTAATCTGTCGCAGGTAATTGACCTAACCCCATCAGCTGGGCAGGTTTTGCAGACCAATATTCCTGCGAGTCAGCCATTCGTTGCATTTCACCGTGGTCTGACTTCATCAGGTTTTAATCATGTTTGGTGGACGGAGACGACACAGAACGGATTCTGGTCATTAAGATTCAGGCCAGCATTTGGCAGCGCAATGACAGCTACACGTATCTACATCTTCTCCAAGTTGATGTTAAACGTTCCGGCAGGAGGCTTTTTCATGTACGTCAATGGAAGCATTGTCTGGCATAACAACTGCCTTCCTCTTCAAATGCAGGTTGGTGCAGTGACTGGTTCCAGCGTTCCCCTGGCAACAACAAGTGGGGTGTCGGTCGTCGTTAGCTATCCAAGCGATCCGTCTTTCCCTAACGTTGGAGAGACAAGATATAACTGCTATAGCGGGGGAATGACCTCAGGTGGAACCTATGAAGCGAGCGGTGCTGATTTATATGCATCAGCACCATACAACACCCCTTCAGGATTGCCGCCATCATACTCATGCGGTCCACCTGGAGTAATTCAGACTAGTGTTTATGACACATACTACAGACAGGCTTTAGGGATTTAACTTATCGCATTCTGAAGTGTCAACGAACTGTGATTTATCAGCCCATGTATGGAATGGATTTCCTGCGAGATATTTGCCATTTTCAATCTTGAATACCGCAACGTCATATACATGATTGGTTATTTTGGCTTTGTTATAGCATATTGGTGGCGTATTAGATGCGCAGCCAGATAAAGCCAATAATGCTACAGAGATAATTAATGTCTTCTTCATGATTAATTCCTTAAGTTATTTATAAACAGCATGAAATCACCTCAACCATTTCGATTGAAGTGAATGATTTAGATCTTATCGATCTGATTATTTACTTGATTGGAGCAGAAATAATGAAATAGCCCGGCCACCGCGCCGGGTTTTTTATTGCCCGGAGAAACTCAATGGCATGGTACACCACCGGCACAATCGCCGTATCTGGAACAACCGTAACAGGCACTGGCACCAACTTCCTTGATAACACCCAGTCTATCGGCCCCGGTCAGGCGCTGCTTATTCCCGGGTCTGGCACGGTGAAGATGTATGAGGTTGCCAGCGTGCAGAGCGCTACCAAACTGACGCTCAAGACAACTGCAGGAACTATTGCGGCAGGTCAGGCCTATGCAATCCTGTCGTTCTACACCGACTCGGTACCAGACTTTGCGCGCCGACTGGCTGCACAGCTGAGTTACTACCAGTCACAGATGGATGGCTGGCAGCAGATTATGACGGGTACTGGCAGCATCACCATGACTGCGCCAGATGGCACCACGGTGACCATCAGCAGCTTCTCTAAACTGACTGCAGATTTAGCAGCGGCTTTGCCTCAAATGGGTAATCTTGGAACGGCCGGTGTAACTGATATTAACAATCTTGGCCCGGTTTCAGGCGGGATTGGAATATGGGACGCAAATAACTCAGCAAGCTATTCTCTGCCTAATATTCCCGAAGCTCAGGCTGGAGTGTTGGAGGTGCTAGTAGGGGGAGGGTTTAGAGGCACGCAAAGATACACAACCAGATATGGAAACATTTATATCAGAAGTTTGACTGCTTCATGGAATGCAACCTCTCCATCATGGGGGCCGTGGTGCCTGTCAGGATTCACCTATCGGAATCAAAGTTCTTTAGACCTGAACACTTTAACAAATGCTGCTTTTGTGGGTGGAACCCTTACAAACGGTCCCGCTGCAATGGGAAATGCTACTTGCTTTATATCAAGTAATGCCAGATTTGACGGAGCTTTAATTTTTCAAACTGCCCAATATACAACCACAGGAAGGGTGTTTACACGATCTTGCGTAAGTGGAACATGGACAGCATGGGCTGAATCCCTTACCACTAACAGCGTTGTTGCAATTGCTAACGGTGGTACAGGAAGCGCTACGCCATTCGGGACCGCTGCCGGTACTTTTGCGCAGGGTAATGATTCACGTCTAAATACTGTAAACAACAAGTCGGGAGGTGTCATAACCAGCGCTGTAAATATTACTAACGGAGGTTTGCAGGTTGATAACGCGGCAAATATAACATCACGCGCCTTGAGAAATGGTGCTTCAGGGGCGACAACCCAGGGCGGCTGGATTCAAAGCATGTTCACTGGATCAGGTACGACTGCTCAATTTTCGACTTTTATTGAAGAGGTGGTAGGAAACACTCTATATGGTGTGCTGACATTAGGTGATGGCTCGCAATTTAAAAGGTGGATTTTTGGAATAGGTGGCAACGCGGTAGCATCCAATGGTACATGGATCAATGGTTCAGATGAGAGGTTCAAAACAGACCTTTTAGTAATAGATGATGCGTTAGAAAAGGTTAAATCACTTACTGGTTACACGGGAAAAAGAGATGGAAATATTTTCACTGGCCTTATTGCCCAAGATCTTCAGAAAGTTCTTCCAGAGGCTGTATCTTCAATGGGCGATTATACCGTCCAGAGTGACGTTAACGACCTGAAGAAAGGTGATGTAATTCCTGATGCTCTTGGTGTTGCCTATGGCGATACCGTTGGCCTGCTTGTAGAAGCGATCAAAGAGCTTTCCGGCATTGTCGATAAACAGAACAATGTCATAACTGAACTGCAGAAGCGCATGAAAGCCATTGATGGCCTGGATGCCTAAAAAATTTGGCCCCGGCAACGGGGCTCATTCCCACCAACTAAATTCCCTTTCCCGCCAATCTCTTCCCGAATACTCATCTCCTCCCACTTGATCAGTTCTGCCGATCAATAATACTGTATGCATATACAGTAATTATCAGGGAGGAAAAATCATGCCCCGCGACTACGAAATCATGATGGCTTTCAGGCAGGCGATTAAGCGAGATGCTGAAGGCCGCTTCACCATCAGCACCCTCGACTTTGTTTCAGTGCTTAAAAGCTACAAGTGGGATTATTCACTTCGTGATGCCAATAAGTGGATCGAGACGCACACAACGACGTTTCGCGACATCTCACCGAGAGATGGTGATGAGCGCGTGTTTCAGGTATTCAACCCAAACGGTGGCATGTGATGTTTGCCCTGGTTGATGTGAATTCGTTCTATGCCAGTTGTGAGACAGTTTTTCGTCCAGACCTGCGCGGCAAGCCGGTGGTCGTGCTTTCGAATAATGATGGCTGCGTGATCGCTCGTTCTGCAGAAGCTAAAAAGTTGCAGGTGCCTATGGGCGCGCCGTATTTCAAGCTGAAAGACGAGTTCAGAAGGCATGGTGTTCACATATTCAGTTCGAATTATGCGTTGTATGCCGACATGTCGAATCGCGTAATGACCACGCTCGAAGAGATGGCTCCAGCTGTTGAAATCTACTCAATAGACGAGGCTTTTATGCTGCTTGAGGGAATGAGCAGGATTGAGCCCCTGGAAGATTTCGGTCGTCGGGTAAGGGCGCGCATAAAGCAGGAAACACACCTCACTGTTGGCGTTGGTATCGCGCCAACTAAGACGCTGGCTAAGCTGGCAAATCACGCTGCAAAAAAGTGGTCAAAGACAGGCGGTGTGCTTGACCTTTCCAACATTGATCGGCAGAAGAAACTCATGGCTCTGGTGCCTGTCGAGGACGTCTGGGGTGTTGGCCGGCGAATCAGCAAAAAGCTCAACGCGATGGGCATCATCACTGCCAAAGACCTGTCAGAGCAAAGCACATACATCATCCGTAAGCACTTCAATGTAGTGCTGGAGAGAACGGTGCGAGAACTTCGCGGCGAGCAATGCCTTGAGATAGAGGAGTTCGCACCGACCAAACAGCAAATTGTCTGCTCACGCTCGTTTGGCTCCCGGATCACTGATTACGTGGAGATGCGCCAGGCGATATGCGCCTATGCCGAACGTGCTGCCGAGAAGCTACGAGGAGAGCGTCAGTTCTGCAGACAGGTTGCGGTATTCGTCCGGACCAGCCCACACGCAGAAAATGAAATTTATTACGGTAATCAGGCGATGGGTAATTTGATGACTCCATCCAACGATACCCGCGACATTATCCGGGTTGCGATGGAAATGCTTGATCGCATCTGGATGGACAACCGGCGCTATATGAAAGCAGGAGTTATGCTTGGCGATTTCTTCAGTCAGGGCGTGTCGCAACTCAATCTATTCGACGAACACAAACCACAGGCCAACAGTGAGGCGCTGATGCGCGTTGTAGACGGCCTTAACCAGAGCGGGAAGGGGAAACTATGGTTCGCAGGACAGGGTACTCAGAAAGCGTGGGCAATGAAGCGGGAAATGTTGTCCCCGGCATACACCACTCGCTATTCGGACCTGCCAGTGGCGAGATGACACTGCCGGTTCAAAAGGTCATGGCAACCAGCAGTACATGTTACCTGGTGGAGTGGAAAGGGCGGAGTTGCATCGTTGATGAGAAGCGGCGGCCGCAGAACGGCGACACTGTCCTGCTGGATATGTCAGGCCTCTATGAATGGGGTCTCGCTTATCTGCATCCTATCCGGATTATAACGGATGACGGCCTGACTCTGGAAGATGATCTGCTTGAGGATGTGGCCGTGGTGGGAGTGGTAACGCATGAGGTGACTGCGATACACGAACAGGACGGCTCACCAATATGAAGTAGAAGCCTTACATCTATTTCATAAGCGCATGACAGACAGTGTGATCACGTTACAGCACTATAGACGGATAACCCAAAGCAAAGGATGCTGCTGTGGCCACTGATAATCTCGCCGAACTGGATCGGTACATTAACCTGACGCGCTCATACATCATTTACATGGATGAGGTGCTGATGAGTAGAACGCCAGCAATCGACAGCCAGTTAGCCAAAATGATTCGGGAGCAACTGATACCTGTTTTGCGCATGTTAAGGGCAGAGAGGTACAAGGCACAGCGGTGAATTAGTCATGGGGCATATGTGGGGCATAACAGATTGTCGAAGTTCGCCAAAGTTCACAATCATCACCATCTATAACATGGTCCAACCGGGATAAAACGGCGCTCCTGGACGTTATCTGATGATTTTTAACTAGCCATGCTCATATTAATGATATGCAAAAGTTACCACCGCTGAACAGCAGGCAACAAAAAGCCCGGTAGTGGTGGCTGACCGGGCTAGGCACAATCCTATGCCAAACATTTCCAATGAGAGCAGGTCAACATCACAGGGAAGTAGAAGTGACACATTGATAATAGGATGGCGCTAAGGAAAAGCTAGCGAAGCGGCAATTTTAGGTTATAAAAAAAGCAGCCATAATAGGCTGCTTTTGTTCGCTTAATGGCACTTTTAACTAGATCTTAGCTCCAGCATTCCAGACCATTCTCGCGCCATTATGATTTTCAATAATTTTAGCCGCAGGGCTGGTACCAAAGGTATGCATGAAACTGTGATGGATAGTCAACACAAGGTCCTGTACCTCTTGGTCTTGCTCTAGCTCTGTAACAACTAAGCCAATCTCCAATGCTTTCTTCATGTGAATATGCCTAGCATGAGCGTAAGTAGTACGAGGATCATTGAGCTTAGAGCAAATTGATTGTGCTTTCTGCTCAGCATCCGGGTCACCATGAAACATTCCATCGCGCAGCCATTGGCTCACTATTTCTGTGGCCCATGTAATTGCTTTTTCGCACTGACCAATGAAAGTTGGATTGTACTTACTTAACACAAATTGCCACACAGCAGCAGCTTGAGGATTTTTGAGAATCTCGTCGCGAGCCTTATTAAACTCTTCAATAACGCCATGAGCAGGGAGCGTGCCGAATTGAGGGTCAAATGGTCCAATGTTGGATTGTTTGCCCATTACAATTTCTTTTGCGCTACAAGCAAGCATTGTGCCTGCTGACATTGCCATCATAGGCACGAAAGCACGAATATCCCGACCGAATTTTTCTCTTAGGTAGTAGCCAATAGATTCTAAGGCAGCAATGTTACCGCCGGGAGTATGTAGTAATAGGTCAAGGCCCTTACTTGCATCCAACCCATTGATTGCAGCCATAAAGCCATTTTTATCATCATCTGAAATGGATATTAAATGGTTGATATCATCGGAATTTTTTTGCAAAAAACCGGAGTAATATGCGATCACATTACGTCCGGTTTTCTTTTGAAGAAGCTTTAAGTATTTAGTTCTAACTACATCCTGTGGGGATTTCTGGGCGAGAAGAGTCATCTCGCCCAATACCTTATTCCAATTTGGCATAATTAATAACTATATAGAACCTGTCCGTTGTTCATAGGCTGAACACCACTAAAGGTTGCGGTGCCAGACGTGTAAACCACTGATTTTTTAGCGGTGGATAAACTTGAGTTTTCCATGATTTTTCGCGCCAAATCTTCAGGTTTATCATGGGTGCTGTACTCAGCGCTCTGGATGCTAAACGTTTGATAAAGTTCAGTAGCTGTCATAATACGCTCCATTTACAACATGTAGTGATTAATCCATCTAAGAGCACTACATCTTGTGTTTTTGGGATTAAATCCTATCTAACTATTCATTTTTAGTGGATAAAAGTATCCTTTGTGGCAAAGGATATTACGCCTATCAAATTACCTTGCAATAATTTTAGTCAGTTTTTACACAAGCAAACGTCCTAAAAAGCACATTTATGTCGTGTCTTTCACAAGATAGCATCGGCATAGATGAGTAAAACTTTACTTTACTGGCGAAATTAGCTGATATGCCGGACCGTGGTATGCATGTATAAAAATTAATCACTAGCATTCATAATATCGAAGCGGTAGCGATCCTAAGCACATGAATTAAATGGGTAAAGAAAACAAGTGATTTTATGAAAAATCATGCTATCTATATGATAAAGATAGGTAAAGCTACTGATTTAAAATCCCTCGGCTTATGGCTGTGCGGGTTCAAGTCCCGCCCCGGGTACCATATTTAGTAGTCGCTAAAACCAAATAAAATCAAAGCAATATGCAGTAATGTCGTGACCGCCCAAGGGCGGTTTTTTTGTGCCTGCAATTTACTTCATAATTTCAATTCCTAATATCTATCCTCGATATCAACTGCCCGTTACAATTGCTCATCTGCTCATCTGCTCATCTGCTCATCTGCTCATCTGCTCATCTGCTCATCTGCTCATCTGCTCATCTGCTCATCTGCTCCCCTTCCCCTCCGGGCCGCTGCGCATCTGCTCCTCTGCGC
>Ga0157363_1000422_pt1 | contig 32098 bp, 20 predicted proteins | sample AttsexASBM1_FD_111477 | JGI IMG/M metagenome (GOLD analysis project Ga0157363, IMG submission 111477) | Fungus gardens microbial communities from leaf cutter ant in Ribeirão Preto, State of São Paulo, Brazil - Atta sexdens ASBM1 | ecosystem: Host-associated > Fungi > Mycelium > Unclassified ... | reverse complement strand
TGTTAACATTACAAAAACATTGATTACAGAAAACATGGTTCCCTCAGCACTCCAAGATGCCTCAGGCTCTCATTGGAGTGGCCACAAAGTATCGTCATGGAATTTTTGCGAGCAAGGATAAATCATCATTGGGAACGCAGATGAGACAAGTATTTAAATTAAAAGAAGACGGAGTCTTCAAACCGAGTTGAAAAAAAAAACAAAATACATAAAATAATTAATTTTATTTTATGTATTTTAATGTATAATATTACTAAACTCAACATAAAAATATATTATTTATTGATAGTCAAATAATTGTATTTATAAGAAAATATTGTAATTATAAGAAAACGGATCTTTTATCATAAAATAAAATATCTAATTTTTAGAAAATAAATTTTACTATTTGCCAGATTGATTTCACATTACAATAAAATTTCATTATAAAAACAAATAATTATAAATTATAATATTGTGATTGTATATTTGATCTTTGAATATTATTTAAAGATCAAGTTACGTGAATGCGCTATTTTACCTATTGGCAGCGTTCGCTAATTCCCTTTCTTTGTCTGCCTGGAGACTCTGCCTAATTAGCATCGCCACTTCCGAGTTCTTGGGGTCTCTTTCCCTGCCAATGACAAATCGCACAAGACCGGAAGTGTTCCTCAGTACGCTAGCGGCGTAAGCCTGTGTAACGCCGACCAAACTCTTGCCGTCAACTTCGACGATCTGATCATTCACCTGGATTCGACCCTCGCGCGCGGCCGCACCTTTTTCCGTGATGGTTTTCACAAAAATGCCCAATTTCTCAAGACCAGCGTCCGCACCCACACCCATTCCAATTATACTGAGGCCCAGGCCTTCCGGACCCTTCATCAGCTCGACAGGAAATACCTAAGTTTTTTGAAAAGATTTTAAATTAAACAAGGATAAAAGATTCTTAATGTACAAAAACAATTGAACTTAAAGGGCATGTAAGAATCAAATATAAAATTCAATATAATAATCTAAGATATAAAACGTTTATGCTCTGTAAATTGTAATTAAAATTATATTTCGGCGTCTAAATTGAGTTATCTTCAGATATAAAAAAAATTCACACAGTAGTGTTGGTAAAATTTTGATGAAGACAATAATGTGAAAATATATACAAGTACAAGATGAGGCTAAAGATTAGTATCAGGATTTTTTTTAAGAAGAAATAGAAGAATTTTTATTTAAAATAAAAAATTGAAGAAAACCTTAACATCTCAAAATGTCTCTCCTTGAAGCAATCATCAAAATACTATTATATTTGTGAATAAAGATAAATTAGAAACACAACGAAATGAAGTATTCAAAGACTTTAAAAATAAAATCGTGAGAAGAAATTGTAAGAAATTAGCGATATTACTTGCCAAAAAATTTCCAATGTGAGGCTAATATTATTTTTATTTTATAGGATATTAAAAAAAGGAGTGCAATTCAGAATTACCTCCATTTTTTCGACGCGTTTTTCCAATTCGTATTCTGCACTGGCCGCTACGGGATCGACATCCTCATTGCGGCGATCATATTCATTGACAGAATGCGTGGAATAAACACGCATAGGACCGGTGTCGAAGGACACTTTGGAGGTCTTCTTGATGGGCACGGTGGACGGATAGTCTTCATCGTCTTCGTCAGACTCTGGGATTCCCGCCACTTCCATCCAAAAGTGGCCGTCCTCGAAATAATGCACACCATTCTCCACGAGTACCTAATTGATTAAATACCAGAATAATGTTGTCGCAAAATCAAAGTGGCAAAAAAATAAAAATTATTAAACTATTAAAAAATTGTTATGAATTATACACATTTTTTTATTTTGATAAATCTATATTTTTCTGTTCTCTAGTTTTTTTATCACAAGTCTTTTATCATAAGTTTTTTATCACTTTCTGATTCAATTGAGCTGAGCAAAAAGAAGTAAGCTAGTATTTTAATTGTGATAATTACAATTTTTCCTGGAGTTGGAATATAGTCGTCCTGTTGCTCGGTTTCAGTGTCATCGTTAGTTTCATGAGTGTCGTTTAAGCTGCTGACGGAGCCGAGCAATCCGCTCTCACTTCCAGTGACCGATCCTATCTGGCTTTCCGTCAACGAATCTATCGTCAAATCACTGCGAGATCTATGAGACAAACTGAAATAAATAGAGAGTTAACAAATAAATCGACAGAGAAGCTAAGAGTGTGTAATTCTCAAAATTTCAGAATAATTCCAAAAGTCGAAAGACTTTAAATCCAGTTGCCCAAGAATTGATAAGAACTTGAGTATCTTTATCTCAAATCATAAAAATTTAAGGAAGACAATACTTTTTAAATTCTGAAGGAGATTAAAAAATTTTCATCTTCCAAAAATCCAAAAGAACAAAAAATATTACAATTTAAAAATTCAAAAATCCGCCAAAAACAAATAATATTAAAATCGAAAATTTTACTTAAAATTGTTAAAGAAAAAATAGAGAATAAAAATAAAATTGTAAAAAGACATAAGGAAAGATGCGCAACCGAAAAGACATAAAAAATAAGCTCGTTCACCTATAATCATGAGTAGCACTATTGATAAGACTGGAATCAGGAGCAGACAGGACATCGGACAGCCAGTCGGGCGTGTTGTCCTGGTCGTCCCTATCTTTGTCCTGTCCTTCCTTATCCTTGTCATTAGAAATCCCATCACCTATTATTGCGTCATTGGCACCAGTGGGAGACAGCAGCCTCGCTATCTCCTGCGCTTCTTCGTCCGATAGCAACGCCGAACCTTGTCTAATTTATGTTTCACGAATCATTCATTCTGTTTTACGCACGAATTACGAAATCGCTGATAGCGAATCAATTCTGCAGTTAAATGAATAAAAAGCAGTTATGTCCATTCATTCATGAGACATTCCTCGACATTTCTTATACAGAATGTCTGATAATCGTTCTAACAAAGTTCGTCGATATGTAGAGCGGACTAAACTGAGACAGAAAGTCCTTTACCATTCTGCAATTTTCACAATAGTTAACAAGATATTAATTGCTAAAAATTACCGAAAATTGGTCTTCAATAATTTTTTATTCAAATACTATCAACTTTACAGAAAAATTGACAATTTTTTCAAATACTATCAACTTTACAGAAAAAGAGACAAAAATGATTTATTTTCTTCTCATAGAGCTCTTAGAAATTTTTTACAATTTTTTCAGAATTTTTTTAATACCGTATTTTCTCATGGTGATAAAAATAAGAAAATGCAGTACTAAAAAGTTGATAAAAAATTCCGAAAAAATTCGTAGAATTCTACGAAAAGAAAATAAACAATTTTCATCTCTTGCAGTTTTTCTGTAAAGTTGATAGTATTTGAATAAAAAATTATTGAAGACCAATTTTCGGCAATATTTCGCAATTAATATCTTGTTAATTATTGCGAAAATTGCAAAATAAAGCGGGTAGAGGACTTTCCGTTTCAGTTTAGTCCGCTCTATGTTCACGAACTCCGTCAGAATAATTATCAGACATGTATATATTGTTGGATATTAAACTTAAAAACGTTTTCATAATTTCATAGAAATGATCATATAATTCAACAAAGCTTTTCTTCGCAAAGAAAAATGTTTTTTGATTTTAATCTTCTCACTAAAAGAATAGTAACTGAATAACGATTAAAAATATATAAATTTTATATAATATCTTTATAAAAAATTCTTTTCTTTTCTATGTATTATTCTTTTTCATAGAATAATGAAACGGACACAATCAATATATATTTTTTTCTTTGACTACACTTATTATAAATACAATCAACCAGAAAAAAAATGATATTTTAATAATAAAACTATTAATTTTCTAATAAAAGCTTCTTTTTTAAAAAAAAGTTTTTACAAGATAAATTTAGAGTTCTACTGAATTATTTACTAAAATGTCAACATAATATTTCTCAATCATTGTAAAATAACATATCTGCTTCCGTTATTGAATTACAGAATTGCAAATGTACTCACCTAATCTTTTTTTCCAAGATGCTGCATGGACCATGACAATCAGCAGATTTGCATTCAAATAAACACGAACGTATTAGAATCAAAAAGAAAAAAAAAACAAAGTTATTAATACGAAGCCTCAAATAAAAAGTTGCCAAATACTAAGTTGCCAGATTGCAGCAAAAGAAATTCATTGTACTATTACAGATACACTATAAAAAATTTGCTGTATTAAAAATGCGAAGGTTATGTGTTAAAAGATCTTCTAGAAACAGCATCATCCCAAAATTATCATCTTTTTATTGATATTAATTATTAATTATATTAATTATTAATTCTATTTATTAATATTAATTCTCAATATCAACAAAATTAAATATTTAAAATATATATGATTCTTCTTTTTTCTCTTTTTCTAAAATTATAGTTTCTATGTATCAAATGCTATCTAATCTCTTTAATTGACTCCAAAATTCTCTCTTTTAGTCGCTATATATTTACCGAGAGCTCAGAAGATTTTCCGCCTCGTCTGGAGTCATAGTATCTGGCGTCACAGGAGTGATATGATTAACACTGTTCTTCGAAGCTGCCTCTGCAATTCCGACAGAATTGTCCTGTACTTCCTTTGCCACACATTCGACATTTGTAACAGTCTTCGTATCACTGGAGTCACTATCTTCGAACTGGCTACTTTCCGACAATTGCTCGTTGGACTTTTTGCTGGAATGTCTTTGTGAAAGTGTATTAAGTGACACCTGAGAGCTCTGATTGTTGCTCTCTGATAACCGGAGTTTTGCTAGTTCAGCCTTCTGTTTCTCTTGCTCCCACGTCGTCTGAGGCTGGTCCATCTCCTTCTCCAGCCTTCTACTCAAGACACTGTTCACCGCTGCTATACACTCTTTTCTGCTGCTGATCTCGGACTTGGCCACTTCTGTCATATATTTCTCCTCGTCTTTACTTTCTTTCGTGATGAGCCCAAAACTATTCATTTCCTGACTACGAATCGTTGCCTTGTCAACACTATCTTTGCTTTCAGACTCAACAAAGCTGGAACGCTTGCCAGAGACCTCTTCTCTATTCTTCGCAATCTTCTCCCTTACGCTGATTTTGATTTGATCATTTTTCGCATTTGAGACGGTCTTCTGACATATTCCATCGTTATTCTCTTTCATTTTTGCTTCCAACATATCTTCCGTGGATATAGTATTAATTTTCATTGCTTCTGTACATGTTTCATTATTACCGTTGTTCTTGGTCTCTGTGTTTGGTTTCGATTGAGTTTTGCATTCGGTATTACTCTGTGAAACAATTTCTTCATTTTGCTGTAACTTCTTGGCATACGGAGAGGGCACAGGAATCTCCTTATGTTCTAGCGGCGGATACTCCTGATCAGAACTGATGACAGAGGGTGGACGTGGACCCAGACCTGCAGCTTGAAGATCAAGTCGCACATGGGAACGTCGAATGACCGTGGTCATGTCCGTCTCGTTAAATTTGAACTGATCCTTCTCGGAGAGGTTCTCCGTGCCTGAGACGCAGCTCTGATACGTAGCCGGTTTCTCCTGATCCTCCGCTTCCAAATCATAGCTGTTGCGACCTGAATTTGAAAAATAAATTTATGATATTAAAAGTACTGCGCAGTAAGTTAAAATAGCTTATCAGATTAACATAGACGCTGAAGTACCTCCACAATCGATGCAAAGTAATCGCAGGCACATAATTTTATGTCTTTCTGGAGTACGTGGCGCTCCAAGTATAAAAATATTGATACAAAAAATAGTATAGCGTTTCATATATAAACACTAGTCTTGTGTGTGTATTTTGTTACAAGAAGATCACACATTCGATGCAGAATATATATTTCCTTTAAATCAACTTAATTAATTAAACTATAGCACTTAGTAGGGAATTATTGATTATTTAATGTTATTTAATTTTTTTTTCGAAGTTTATTATCTTATTTATGCTTATATTTAAGTAACAAATAATATTTAGATTGCAGATTTTTATTGCACGTTTAGATAATTATGCAAAATTTTATGGACATTCTTTGCATTTAATTCCTTAATTTAACTTATTTTTATATCGCGATAAATCACTCATTTTTCGTTTTAATTCTTCAATTTAACTTCAATGTTTTATTAATTTAATATAAAAGAATATTTCGATCTAAAAAATTCTACTTGTAAACATGTGCATGTTTTCCTCACCAATTTATTATTAATATATTCAAACTTCCTGTATGTATATTTATTAACAAATTAATATTTTTATATTTTCCATTTTTGGAAATGTATGTTATATCAATATTTATATATCAGCAAAGCGTTTCACAAACTTGCTGTTTTCGCATTTATAAAAAGCATCATGACTCATTCTGTCTTCAAAGAGGTCACTATAGTGATCAGAACTGATTTCAAACACAACATTGACAATTTTCAAATCCCAAAATTCGAGAGCCCCAGAGACACTTTTGCAAAGTAAACGACAAGGCACGAGCGTTTGGCCGCTGGACAAGCCGCACGGTGATTTCTATAAATAATATCGTGGCACATTGGTAAAAGAGGAGGTGGCAAAGCAAAGGGAAGGAGAAAAGGGGTAAAGCAGGGAGCTGCGTCTGGTGCTTTTACTTTTTGGCATTTTGGCACACTGCCATCCCAACCCACGACAGCAAGAGTCACCTGGCCTCACCGACGTTTCTCAAAAATGTAAAAATTGATTTTTTAAGTTAATCATTTATCATAAAGACACTCAATATATTTAAATATATATTAAAATCGATAATTAAAATTATATATATATATATATATATGTTTTTAAATAATTTTTAAAAAATATTTAAACATTATTTTAATATTATTTAAATTATTATTAATTAAAGGAAATAAAATTATGCAACATCGACAATTTTTATTAATCCTGATCATTTCGATGCATTTTTCCTATTTATAATAAAGTTCTTTGGTTTCATAAAACTTTCTACAAATTTCAGAGTTTACCTGTCTGATGTTTCTCCGACATTTCCTTCTCCGCTTTTTCCTCCTTGCTGTCTTTGGAGGGTGAACTAGGTGAACTCATGCTAGACGAGGCACTGTCGGTGCCTGCGGAAGGCAGACCTAGTTCCGATTCCGGTGATCGCATCAGCTCGGTCCTCTTATCATCTACTATAGTTTCTTTTCTTTTCGCATTCGGTCTAGCCCAATCGGGTCTTGAATCCGGCCTAGTCACTTCGTTACGCAGCTCAGTTTCCAGAGCTTCCTTCGACGAGGTTTTCAGATCTCTCAAGTCGACAGTCCTCTTCAGAATCTCGTCATTTTTCGCTAGCCATTCGTTCCTCCACTCGGAAGTTTTCGCTGGCGAGTGAATTGGACTCGGGGGACAATTAAAGTATTCCGGCGCCTCTAACAGATCACTCTCCCTCCTCGTGAGAATATTGTCCATCGAGACACTTCGAGTTGAACTAGAAACCTCATAATTTAGTACAGGCGATGCTTTTGTCTGTTCAGGAAAAGCGCTATTATCGTTTATGACGGTAGTTTTGGATTCTGGAATTACTGAGTCTTTTGTGACTTCTTTCGATTCCTCCATAGCCTCCACGACCTCCTCTTTTGAAGACTCTGTTGGTTTAGACACTATAGCTTTGAATGCTGGCGCTTCTTCTGTAGATGAAGAATTTTTCAAGGGCTCTTTCGAATTTTCTGTTGGCCTCAAAACTGCATCTTTGCTAACTGGAACTACTTCTATTGGTGGGCCTTTTACAGTCTGCGTGGTGACCTTAGAAGTCTCCTTAGTGTCCTCCATTGATTTTAACTCTACAGTTTTGTTTCCTGGAATTAGTTCTGTAGTCACGGAGTTTGTCAAGATCTGTACAGTGGATTTAGAAACATCCTTGGCAGCCTCTGTCGACCTCGAAGTCACGATTTTGTTTCCCGTAACTGCCTCTGTGATTGCTGCGCACTTCAAATTCTGTGTCTTGGAAGCCTCCTTGGAATTCTCCGCTGATTTCAAAGCTGCTTTCGAATTATTTTTCTGTACAACGGCATACTCTGGCAACGGAGTGTCCTGAATCTTGTCGGCACCAGTCTTACTCTCTTTCGGACTATTCTGAGATTTCTTCTTCTGCACAACAGCATACTCCGGAATCGTTGGTGAAATGTCGTCAAACCTCTCCACCGTTGCATATTCCGGGCTTTCTAATAGTTCAGACGAGCTGCCGGAGGCAATACTCGCCGGTCGTTCTCTTCTACTGGCTGCAGACGAGTTCCTGACAGGCGGAGGCGGTGGTGGGGGTGAACGTGCTGAGCAAAAGCTCGCTGATCTGGTAGCTGGGCTGGCAGAGTCGCTGGCTGCCGCGCTCGTCGAATTCTGACACGCATCAACGGACGACTGCTGCGCCTGACTCTGAGCATTCTGGGAGTTCAGAGAAGTTTGGACTAGCGAACGATTCGGATCGGAATTGTAGCGATTTGGTCTAGTCTTGGAGAAGTGACTAGTCCAATTCCGTTGCTTCTCGATGAGCTCCTTTGAATTCGGTCGGCGTTCCGGTTTTTCTGGTCGCTCCGGACGATCATTCTCTTTGCCTGTGCGCTCGACCTTACCCACCCCCGCGCCAGGACATCGCTCCGGCGCACAGTGACCATTCTCAAAGTGTCGCTCCGCGTTCAAAGTCGGTACACTGGCGCTCCACGTGCTGAGGTGTTCGCGGCTGCCTGGAGGAGAGGGTGAGTGAGGACGAGGTGATCTCGCGGGCGATGTGCACCCGGAACCTGAATTCGCAGAACTAGAACGAGACCGAAGACCATGCAAGTTGTTCGGTTTTGTAACCCGTTCCACCCTGTAGATTAAACAAGAATGTAAATTAATGTTAAAGTTATATATTCTAAGAATTATTTATTTTATTCCATCCAGATCCAAACTTTGTTAAAAAAAATAATATAATGTAATAATAATATCTATAATAAAGTAATAAAAAAATAAATTAATTAACATAATAAATTAATAAATCAAAATAAAGATAAATTTATACAAAATATAATTGAAAAAATTTAAAAAGTTAATAATTAATGAATAAAACTAGAGATAGAAATATAATTTTAAGAGAAATAATATAAATTTCTGTGATATTCCAATTGTATGCTTACGGTTTGTTCGATTTGTTTTCCTCGCCAAGTTTCTCGAAGAGAGCTCGCGCATTGTTGAAACGTGCCACATGGCTCTCAGTTCTGACCACTGTTACTTGCGTCGGAGATTCTTTCAGTGGAACAGCTGGCTCCTTAAATCCATCCGAGAGAATATTGTTCGTTCTTAGATTGTCCAATTGTGGTTTGGATTGGAAGATGTTCGCGATGGCTGACACCTTGGAGCCACCCACTCGTTTTTTCTCTTCAATTGCCGCCATGTCTGGCACAAGCTTTACATAAGAAAATATATTTAGAATATTTTGAATTCGTAATCTAAAACAATTTTATAACGCAGATTATTTTTTAGTAATAAAAATCATTGATAAATTTTTGAAAGTAATGACATAGAGAATATATACATATGCAATAACATCAGAAATATATAAGAAATATATTAATATATTATTAATTATACATACATACATACACACACACACACACACACACACACACACACACACACATATATATATATATATATATATATATATATATATATGTGCGCGTGTGTATAATAATAATATATAAATATATAATAATAAAAAAATTATATTTTAATATTTGCAACTTTAAAAAAAAATTTATGTTTCAACAAACTGTTTTTAATAATACTTAATAGATTACTTTACCTATGACAGTAAGTAGTATTTATATATATTTATATTTATATATAAACGCTAATCATTTTAAGTATTTCAGCCCATTGTCATTCATGCATTTAATCATTCATTGCAGTAATCTGTAAAAAAAATCATTAAAATTTATATTAAATTTAATCAGTAATTATTTTGAAGATAAAAAATTAAGATATCTCTGTAAGTATATATACAGCAATTTGATATTTTGTAATAAAATGTCGCAGTTAATTAAATTTAATAAATTAATCTTAATCAATTAATACAAGATCCTGTTTTGCATTACTTATTTCTATCTATTTCAGATACTATTCTTCGATACGTGCATAAACTTATAAATTAAATTGAACTGTAATAAATTAAATATAAATATATTAAGTTGTAATACGCAAGTGACAAAAAGAAGAATTATCTTAAAATAAAATTTTACGTATTTTTCATATTTACTGTAAGTTAAATCTGTCTAGAATTCACGCTTTCGTAGTATATCAAAGAACATACATTTTCTATTGTTGTCTATAGCTATTACACATTAGTACAGTCAATTGGATTTTCTGACCTTTACAGAATTTGAATATTTACTTCTTTTTCTTAAAGAACTAATATATATAACCATATATTTTCTCTTAATTTTACAATTTTTGTAATATATAATATATATTTAAAAATATTCTACAAGAAAGAATATTAAAATATAAATATACAAACATACAAAGATATATTCTTCAAAAGCATCAAAATAAAAATTACAAAAACAGAGCAATGCAAAATAATATTTCATGCAGCAATAATAAAAATTAGTTTCATATAATAAAAAAATTGTAATGTATGTAAAAAATTATAATTTTTGCAAATATTAATAATAACATAAATTTAAAAATTATTTCGTAATCGTTACAAATATAATTAATTAAAGTAAATATAATAATATTTATGCTATTATAATTTGCAAATTTATCCTAAAACACTTAAACCTTTTGTAACAAACTTTGTGACATTTTTGTTTTATAATTACATTTTTTTAAATATATTTTTATGTATAACTGTTATATCTGTATGTATCTGAAAAATGTTAATGAAAACAAAAGCTGAATGACAAGTATGAGGTATAATCATAATAAAGGTGGGTCTGCCATGCCTGGGTTTCAACTGGGCTTCTCCCATAGCACACCATGTTACTGCAATCAATACTTGCTGTCCCTATGGTAGATAGATGCTAAAAGAGCTGCAATTTTGCATCACTCACATGTTCATGTAATTGTTTGCGTGACTATAGATATAATCATGTATGTTGTATTATACTGAATTGTGTTTGATATGAGGAATCATTCACAATGTTTGCTATCTAAGTGTATTTTAGGACATATCTACACTTCTACACTTCAGATTTGCTATAAATAAACAAACCTATATTAGATATAAACTCTCTGTATCAGCTATGAATTGTTTATCTTGAAAAATTTAATTCTTATTTCTTCCTTATTTATCCTTCAACATTAGAATATTAGTAGAAAAAACGTTTGTGTTAAATGTTACAGTTCATCATGTGTGTAAAAAAGTTATGTTAAATATTATAGTTTACCGCATGTGTGTCTCTCCACATGTCCAATACTTCGTATCCAAATTTAATTTTAAATAATCTTATAAAATAATACAATTCACTTTACTATACATTGCTATCGTTTGTGTATGTAAACTTCAATATCAGTAAACTGCTTTATGTATTTTAATTTTCATTTAATTAATACCTAATTCGATAAAAATGTAATAAAGTTGATAAAATTAATTGAACATAATGAAGAATCCATTACATCAATATTACAAAATTCTGTCAAAATTGTAGATAACAGAAAATCAAACATATATATTTATATTAGGCTACAGAGAATTAATTACCGTAATTAATTAATCAATTAAAAAATAAATGTATATTAGTAAAATTAATTAAAATGCAATCTCAAATTCAAAAATCTCATGAACTTATTTTCCCCAGTAGCTATTGCATATAATATTATCTTATATAATTTTATCATATAAGATTGATTTAAAATATCAGTAATAACAAAACATACATTAATAAATTAAGATGTAATGAAATTATTAAATGTATATATATATATGTGTATTGTATATCCATCGATGCAATATTTAATTCAAAATATCGATCTTAATTTAATCTCACAAATACAATGTGATTCAATATTATTATTACATAAAATGTCTCGATCATCATTAGATATTAAAAATTCATTATCGGTAAAGCACTTTATTTCAGTATAAATTAATATTGCAAAAATGTAATAAATTGATATAGTTAACGTAATTAAGAGTTCCAATTTTGCTATATTCTTTCACAATCACAGAGAATACATATCAAACACAATACTTTCATATTTTGCTATACAGAGATTACTAATTAATTTGTCATTAGTAAAATAAATGACAAATCATAACTTATAATAAAAATGAAATAAATCAATTAAATATAATCTTCAAATTTAAGAATCTCATGAATTCATAATATTTTTCCACAATTATTAATATATATTAAATACATGTCACACTGTGCATTGAAGATTGAAGATTGCAAATTGGAGATTTCAGAATGAAACACATTAAAATTAAATATTAAAAATTATCTTTTGAATGAATTCTACTTTTCAATTTTCAATCTTAACTTTTTAATAAACTGTGACACGAACTTTAAGCTTTATTTATAAATAATCTCATATAATTTTATCATTTAAAACATGATTGCTATAATAAAATAAATAATAAATTAGTAAATATTAGTAAAATATAATCCCTACATAATTAATTCAGCAGCTTTATAAACAATATAGTTTTTCTAGTAGATGTTAAATAGTGGAGCAAAAAACTCGTAAAATTTAACTTATTATTAATATTTCAAAGTCATTTGAGATAATTTATAAGCAGTGCTTAAAGCCTGTATCACTGCATTAGAGATTGAAGATTAGAATTCAGTTAACTAGAATAAAACAAATTAAAAATAAATGTATAATAAAATTAAATGTGAAACATCATCTAATCAAAATCTAATCTTCAATTTACGATCCTCAATCTTCAATATAGTGGCACAAGCTTTAGATAATGCTTGTAAATTATCTCATATGACTTTATCATTCATTTAAAATTAATATAATGTTCCTAATATAACAAAACAAGCATTTTCATAAATTAGGAAAATATAATCCCTACATAATTAATTCGGCAACTTTATAAATAATGTAGTTTTTCTGGTCAAATAGTATCAAATAGCACAGGAAAAAAACCCACTTTAAAGTTTAACTTATCAAGTCTTTTAAAAAGTCATTTGAGATCATTTATAGCGATGTATAAAGTCTGTGTCACTGCATCGAGAAGTGAAAATTGCAAATTGGAGTCATCAGATCACTGATGGGTTCAATCAGTGAGACAATCACAAATTGTTACTGAAATTTCAATAAAACACTGATTAGAATATTAATATCACCATATAATTAAACGCAAGTAAGACGAATTAAAAAATCATCATTTTTAAATTTAACAATAATTCCGGAGCGTAAAGGTAAAACGGAGCAGGTTTCCTAATCCACCACCGGACATTGCTACTTATGAACTATCCAATTAATAAATTTCACGCCAAGCTTGAGATCAAGATATTGATTTGATTGATGCAGCAGAACAATAATAGCAGCGAACTAAACGTAGCGTAACATTCGGAACTCGCCGAACCCGGAAACAAAACATCCTTCCGATGTCTCGATCGCCATTACACCCCATGAGAACCCCATGGAGGCGCCCCGCTCCGTCGAGCTCGCCGGAATTCACGGAGCCTTCACGGGGGGACGTCGATCGTCGACGATCCAGGAGGCATGGAAGCCTCCTCGTCGCCGGTGGTCGTACCTCCGCCGCGGAATTAACTTTCGAACTGACCCGGAAGACGATGTCACCATGTGCGCGCAAGCGAAGCAAGCATCTTTCTTGAATGGATGAGCCGCACCACTTGGAACTTGGAACTTGGAACGACTCCGCTCTGCGGAGTGCGGCGCCCTCGGCAGTTTGCTTAACAGTTGTTCTTGCTTCTCGCGTCGCGTTCTCACGGCACGACGAGACAAGAGTGCAGGATGACGGGAGGAGTAGAGAGTGACGTTAATATACGCTCACATCCGCCATGTCCGTAGCGGCTTGCTGGCGCGTCGTCGATCTCGACGATGTTCTGCGACACCTAATAATTACCGTCACAGTTTTACGACACAGCATCGTCCCATATCGCGAACTTGGGCAAACTGCCCCGGCCCCGGCCGACGGACACTGTCCGACCTGTAATAAATCGACAACCGTACGCGAGCTGAATCGGCGAATGAAGATGGCTGTCGAAAGCCTAGGGACAATGATGCCAAGTCTGTTCGAAAGTTATTTCTTATATTGTGATTTTCTCAATATTTTAAATATAATTTCGACTTTTTTTCTACTTTCCTGCCCAAAAGTTACTTGGAAATTTTCATAAATTTTTTGTAACCTTAAAAAATCTTCCAGTAAAAAAAAAACATCAAATTTAAAGGAAAAATCTAAATTTGGCAACACTGTTTAGGGATTTTCATCACTTTGTATCGTTATTTTCGGCTGTATTTTAAAATTGACTGCCAGTACTGAAAATCTATAACGTAAACTGTAGTTTTTTTCGGGGGGGATCAATCATGTAACTTTTCCCCTAGGGCGGAAACGTGAAAAGTGAAAAAGTTTTACGTGAACTCTATGATCATCTATGATTTCGAGGGATTATGTAACTTTCCCAACTATGAAAATGTGAAATTGTTCACGTGAACTTTTTAGCCAAGGACCGTGGCGGAAAGGCGGAAATCTAGGGAATTGATAAATGTACTTCAGAACTAACATGTCTTCTCCGACAATTTATCTCAAGGCAAATGCCATTAATAATTGAAGAAGTAATATCGCATTGATGGAAGAGAGATTTTATATATATGTAACTATTATAATAATATATATTACAAAAACTATTATTACGTACATATATATTGGGTATATACATACAATTAATGATTAAAAATGTTATATTTTGTCAAATAATTATTTCTTAGTAATTACTATAATACATTATATAATAAAATACATTAAATTTACTAATTTTAATCCATCTTGTTGTTTTTTCTATTCTATTCCTCACTAATTTGCGTTTTTAAATAATTTAATAATATTTCTTTTTGTTTCACGTTCATTATTATTTTTCTTTCTATTGTTATAAGTTATATTGCTCAGTCGTCCATGCAATATTGCATATGTAATCGCTATACATAAAAAGTTTCACGTGAAATCTCGATGAGTGAAAAATGAAAAATGAAATGTGGAAAGTTTCACATGAAAATGATTGACCTGCCAATAAATTTGGAACACAGCTTTTAGGTTAATGTCTTATGAAAATTTACAGCGAAACGGAACAACGCGACCAATCACAATCGCAGAAAAGAAAGCAGAGTTCTGATTAGTCGCGTTATTCCGTTCCGCTGTAAATTTCTGCTCCGTCAGCCTTACAAGTCGTATAATATTAAAGTTGGCGGCATGATACTTGTTTTCCTGCTAGAGTGCGAATATCGCAGTCACGGTGGCAGGATTTTAATACAGCTAGTATTTAGCAGGAAAATAAGCATCGTATGCTGCAGGCATATCTTAATCTATTAGAAATCGGATTACACGGTTTCTGATAAGTTGAAATCATTTATTCTTTATTCCTAATTCCTTATTCCCTCTTGTGCGCAGGGTCTAACAGAGGCATCCGGTGTTTTCAAACACAGTGTTGGATAGGTTATTCTGGTTCCATTACTACAAGTTCTATGATTCGGAACAAGAAAAAGAACAAGAAGAAGAAGAAGAAAAAAAAGCAGTCAATGCAATTGATTAATCGAATAATAGGTTTGTTTGACTTGCTTAGGGCCAGTTTCACCAACGCCAGTTAGCTTAATCGGCTGTTGACTGACCAATCCCGTTTTTCTGTTTAGTAGAATAGACGACCAATTGCGGTTGACAGTTAATCACGATTAAGCTTGATTGGCGTTGGTAAAACTGATCTTTACACTTTTTACATTTTTTGACCCGTGTTAACATAGCGCGCTAACATACGATATTTTACGTTGCGCATAATATAGAATTTCAGAGATAAAAACGCGTTCTGATTACGAGCCAATTAAAGCTCTCTATATTACTCTATATTACTAAAGAATAGTGCATTATATTGGACCTAACCTTACTATGTATCAATATCATGGACATGGGAATAACTATGTACCAATAATACTAAGCGCTTATTGGGGAGCTTTCTAGAAGAGGACAAGAATCATTCTGTTCTTGTTCAATAATCAATAAGAAACAAAGACGGAATGATTCTTGTGTCGATTTGTATCTCTTGCTGGAAACTTCCTTGGACTACAAACAACTAGGTGCAAGATGGCGGTGAAATAGTCTATAGGAAGGTTGTCGATAAGATAAGAGAAATGCACTACTTTAGTAATATAGGGCCAACATTTTCATTTTTTCTCTTTTCAGCGCAAAATATATATCTATTTCATTTTAAGTGTAAAAAGTATAAAAAAGTGTGAACAAGTCGAACAGAACTAAATTAAAAAACTCATTTAAAAATGAATGTATCTTTTCATATTAATCTGTTTTGATGCTAAAATAAGCATCGAGCGTTAATGGCCTAGTTTCCACCGAGGAACCAATTACAATCGAGTATTCCCCTATAGTCGAAACAAACGATTGTAGTTGGTTGGTTCTTACATTCTGATTCCGGATTAAACCCTCGATGGAAACTAGTGGAAACTAGGCTAATACGAAAAGGTTGCCATTACACTGTTCAATGACTGCGTTCAATAGATTCAACAGTTAAGTAAATGCTCGGTTACTATTGATGTATTCTTCTAGATCTAAAATCTAGTTGGATGATTTAAAAGAATACACATAATACAGCGAGCGCTCATTAAATTGTTGAGTTTGCTGAACGCAGTCAGTACCACTGCGCATGCGTAAGAAAATGCCGCTCTATTCGGAATGGGAGCGGCGGAGTGCAACCTGTGCGACGCCGGTCAACCGGTCGCTCAGTCGACTCAATTGCTGTGCTGTAAAGTGATTTTAGTTCGCAACTAGCAAGTGGCAAGATGGCGACAAGTATAAACGGTTTGTTCCGTGAGGAATTGCGCGATGCAATTTTACATAGCAAAGTACTCGTTGTCGGCGCCGGCGGTATCGGCTGCGAGATCCTCAAAAACCTGGTTATGTCGGGATTTGCCGATATTGAAATTGTAAGTATAATTTTCTTGTTAACGTAACCTCACTTTTGAACGATTTACATACAGCGTCGTGTAACCTCATGGTGGGGTTGAAGGCTGTTGAAGGCATAATATAAATACACCGAATTCCACCGAATTCGTGGAAAAAAATTTATCCTCTCGATTTATATTCACAGTAATGATAATAAATATAAAGCATTCTTCTTTTTTGTTTTTTTTTATATTAATAATTTTAATAGACTTCATTGTTTTGAATAATGAATGCATTATGAATATTTATATATTCGCAGGATAAGAATGCTTCTGTTGAATTAAGACGAGTTTTTCAATTTATCGATTAATTGATCGATTGCGTTATATGCAAAATGCAACTTTGCTTCGTAAAGTTACATCTGGCACAATTTTGCGATTGATCAATCAATAAATTAAAAACTCGCTTTTAATTTCTTTTTTCTCCATGTTTCTCTTTTCTTTTATGTTAATTATTGTCTTATTCGTTTGTAACTAATTGATTTGTTTTAATAATTATTATTTTGTAATTTTATTGTAATTTGTGTGTATGTTTCATTATCATATATGTTTTTCAATCAAATTATTTCATTATTGATGTTTTGCTACTTAATTATATTTCACATATAAAAAGAAAGTCTATGAAAGTCTTAAAGATAGAAATTGTAAGGTCATAACGTAAGCCAATAAATTCAACATGTTGAATTTCTTAAGCTCATTCTACAATTATATAAGCATAGTTGTAAGAATTGACCAATATAATATTTATGACTATGATTTTATTATTCTAATATTAGCTTCAGATTCTCAATTGATCATTATTTTCCAGATTGATTTGGACACAATTGATGTCAGCAATTTAAACAGGCAATTCCTGTTTCAAAAGAAACATGTGGGAAAATCAAAAGCCAGTATAGCATGTGAAACAGCATTGACATTTAATCCAGATGTCAAAATGATACACTATCACGACAGTATTACATCGTAAGTTTATTTTACTGCCTTGTTTTGCTTGCAGCAATACTGACATATATTTATTTGATGTTCTAAAACACTTTGTGTTTGTAGTTCGGAATTTGGCTTAACTTTTTTCAAAAGGTTCACAATGGTTCTGAATGCTCTTGACAATAGAGCAGCCAGAAACCATGTGAATCGTATGTGTCTGGCAGCAGACGTACCATTGATCGAATCTGGCACTGCGGGTTACGAAGGTCAAGTCGAACTCATCAAGAAAGGCATGAGCCAATGCTATGAATGTACGCCTAAAGCTGCGCAAAAGACTTATCCTGGCTGTACCATCCGCAACACTCCCAGTGAGCCCATTCATTGTATCATTTGGGCTAAACATCTCTTCAAGTAATTATTACAAAACAATTTACATTAAAGAGCTATTTTATTGATTGTGTGTTGCACTAATAAAATTAAAATGTGTAAATTTAATTCAACTTTTATTTATCGGGAGTACAAATTAGTTCGGTTCGTTTCCCTAAAGATAGCTCCAGCTGTTGTGAATGGTTCATAGTGACTGATTTTGGCGGTTTCAGAGAGATTAAACATCTGCTAATAATATTCAGTTTATATCGCTTTGAGTTTCATACAAAAACCTTGATTTTTACTGTGTTTGAAATATCAAATTTTATGTTAACCAAGCAGCATTTGCGGGAGGTTTTGATTTTCTGCTTTAATTGGAAGAAAAGTGCGGCTGAAGCCCGAATGCTTGTCGAAGTTTATGGTGATCTGCTCCAACTGATAAATCATGTAGGGAATGGTTTCGACATTTTGAAGGATGGAGATTTCAGCGTTGAAGACAAGCCTCGCTCTGGACAGCCAAAAAGACAAAGAATTAGAGGTATACTCGAAGAAGATCAGAGTCAAACGCAAGAAGAGCTTGCAGAAATTGGAGGTAACTCAACAAGTCGTTTCCGTACGATTGGGAACCGTGGGAATGATTCAAAAATAAGAAAATTGGGTGCCTTATGAACTGAAACTGGAAGACGTTGAAAGGCGATTTTTCACTTGCGAACAGCTGATTCAAAGACAGAGAAAAGGTTTTTTGCATCGGATGTGAAGATGAGAAGTGGATATTCTACGATAACTCCAAGAAGAAAAAATACTACGCTAAGCCCGGTCAATCGTTGTCATCGACCTCAACATCAATACCGCGGCCGAACATTCATGGTTCGAAGATCATGCTCTGTATCTGGTGGAACCAAAAGAATCTTGTTTATTATGAGCTGCTGAAACCTGATGATTCCATTACGGGCGATCGGTATCGAATACAATATTGATTCGTTTGAGCCGTGCATTACGAGAAAAACGGCTGGAATACGAGCAAAGACATGATAAAGTTATTCTTCTTCATGACAACGCTCGGCCTCATGTCGCTAAAGTCGTAAAAAAATATTTGGAAACGCTCAAATGGGATGTTTTATCGCACCCGCCGTATTCTCTGGACATTGCTCCTTCTAATTATTGGTTGTTCCGAAGGATGCAGCAAGGTTCACTTCTCTCGCAGAAATCGAAAACTGACTCCAAAATTGGATCGCCTCCAAAAACGAGTCATTTTTTCGAGATGGAATTCGAAAATTGTCTGAGAAATGGGAAAAAGTAGTAGGTAGTGATGGACTTTAATTGATCTGTTTATTCATTTTGTTTTGAAATAAATGCACAAAAAAACGGACCGAACTAATTTGTACTCCCAATATATTACTAAAAATAAATGGACAATAATTCTTAATTGATTTTATAATGTGTAATAAATGTCAATTATAGTCAATTATTTGGAGAAGAAGATCCTGATCAAGATGTTTCTCCGGATACTGCAGATCCTGAAGCAGCTGGTAATACAAAATATAATATTTGGCATAATTTATAATTATAACACTAATAGTTAATAATAATTAATGCAATTAATATTTTATTGTAATGGTCTTATCATAAGATTTATACAAATATTTTTCATGTTTAACTATTAAATTTCTTATTTTATTTTCTATTATTTGATTAGTAATAAGTTATTATTGAGTTATAGCAAAATATAATAGTAGAAAAGAAGGTGATAATATGGGTTCCCATTTTATTTTTTTATGTAATTATTTTTTGTTATACTCAAGTCAATGATATGTCAAATGATTATTTATCTTAAAATAACATAACACCTTAAGAATTAATTTAGAGTATAAATTTAATGCTTGATTTTAATGCTTGCTCCGTTCTTAACTCTAAAATCCTAAAATTCAGTCAATAGGATCTACCAGATTTAATTGATCCTAATTGAAATCTGTATTTTATCGATTTAATTTTAGGATTTTATAGACCGAAGCATAAACCAGGCATATTACGAACTTTAATTTTGATATTAAATTTAAAAATTGTACAAAAATACTTCGATATCTTGTAATAGATCAATATCAAGTCAACAAAAAAAAATTGCGCAGTTGGTTATTATTTCAATTTCGATATCTAAAACTAAATTAAAATCTTTTACAAAAAAATGGTGTTAATTGTAACATAATTATAAGTGGGAGGCTCACCTTTTCCTCTACTAATACAGTATTTTAATATTGTAGATACAGCAGGAGAAGAAGCTTTGCAAGGTGAATCCAACGATAAAGGTAATATTGACAGAATTTCTACACGAGCTTGGGCCCAATCTTGCGACTATGATCCAGAAAAACTGTTCACAAAGCTCTTCCATGATGACATCAAATATTTGCTGAGCATGGACAATTTATGGAAAAAGCGCCGATCTCCAACGCCATTGAAATGGAGGGAACTGCCAGATGGAGGTTTGTTACTGTCCTACACAAATATCTTCTTTCCAATTTTCTCAACGAAAATAATGTCAAAAAATAATTCTCAACGAAAAAAATAATTATTTTCTTGAAGTGGCTGGATGCAGTAAAGAAATCAATCAGCCTGGACTGAAGGATCAGCAACGATGGAGTATTTCCAAGTGTGGCTCGATTTTTGCAGAATCGATGAAGACTTTGAGTCAAACATTGAAATCTTCTCAAGAAAAATCACCAGGCAATCATTTGGTTTGGGATAAAGATGATCAACATGCTATGGATTTCGTTGCTGCATGTGCTAATATTCGCGCACACATCTTTGGAATTCCTCAGAAAAGTAGATTTGATATCAAATGTAAGTAACAGTTCTGTTTAATCTGTATCTTTCTTGAAATAAGTTCCTGGAATGTATTGCTATTCACGTTATACTCTCACAATCTTCAATTTAAATTCAAAGTATATATGAAATAAGGTTCAGGATCGAATCCGGAAAGAATATGAGTCGGTCGCTTTCGCACGAAGCATCATCTCGTTCTTTCTTTTCAAAATTGTATATTATACTTCGGAAAGTTCGTATCGTTTTTTCCCTTCATCTCTTGAAAAAACGACAAGAACTTTCCGCAGTATCTAATAATAAAGTTATATTCAAACACAAAACTAATTATATACAATGTACATTGCAAGTAAAACATTTTTAATCATTTTTAAAAAATTGACATTTTTCGGATTAAATATTCAAATATCTACAACAATAGTAGTTTTTAAAATAATTCTTTAGACTTAATAATCAATATCTATAGCAATATGATTTTTTAAATAATTCTTTAGACTTAATTTATAACAATGTGGTTTTTAAACTAATTCTTTAGATTTAATAACAGTTATTGAATTTAACAATTAATTTAATGTTATTAATGTTATGGATATTTGAATAAGAAATCCCAAAAATGTCAATGTTTTCAAAAAATGTTTCCAAATTTTTGAGAGTATACCTTAAGATCTGAAGTGTACCTGCGTCTCATTTTGAACATGAAATTTATTCAAGTTGTTCAATTACTACTCGTAAAATCTTTGATTCTGATCTATCTTTTTGTTCCTTAGCAATGGCTGGCAACATAATTCCAGCGATCGCCACCACCAATGCTATCATTGCGGGCATGGTGGTCCTCCATGCCTTCCGGGTCCTCGAGAACAATTTGCGAGCTTGTAAATCTGTCTATTTGCGTTTGAAGATGAATCACCGCAATCAATTACTGGTTCCAGAAAAGGCAGTGAATCCACCCAATCCACAGTGTTACGTTTGTGCACCTACTCCGCAGGCTACGTTGGCAGTTGATACGTCCAGCATGACTATTAAAGAACTGGAGGAACTGGTGCTTAAGAATAGACTCAACATGATCGCCCCCGATGTAATGATCGATGGAACCGGTTCTGTTGTCATTAGCAGCGAGGAAGGCGAAACGGAAAGCAACAACGATAAGAAATTGGAGGAGCTGGGAATCAGAAATGGAACGATTCTCAAAGTCGACGACTTCCAGCAGAATTATTCACTGACCGTCTATATAGTTTATCGAGAGAAACCTGATCCGAAGGATCAGGATAGCCCGCAATTTTTAATATTGGCAGATAAGAACGCGCTTCAACCGAAAGAAAACGAAGAAGAGAAAACGGAGAAGTCTTCCAGTTCTAATGGACAGGTGAATACTTAGGGAAATATTTTTCTTAATTACTTTGTGATTTATTTATTTGTTAAAAAAATATATTTTTGCAGAATGTGATGGAAACACCGGAAGTAGCTAAGAAACGCAAAAATGAAATCGAAACTGAAGTTGCAGCTAAAAAACGTAAGATGGAAGTTGATAATTGCGATGATAGTGACGATATCTGCATTATCAATAACGACGACGTAATTCATGACAATTCAACCGAACTGAATAAATTAACGTTGAGGAAACGGAAGCTTTCTGATGATGGTGATTGCTTGATAGTATGTGACGATGATAACGATTAACTCTGAAAGTAACAGATGAGCTTTAAAAGAAAGAGAAATTCATTTGAAAACGAAAGAATCCGAAAGCTGAAATCCAATCGAAACAAAAAATAAAGAGAAAATAACAAAGAAAGATTTTGAAGAGAATAAAAGAGAATAGAATAAAACTGTAAGACATTTGTGCAAAAATTAAATGAAAAAGTTTGAGTTATTTTTAAATATAGCATAATTTATATGTGAAAGAGTGAAAAAAAATTTATTTTTTCCTATTAGTGACATACGTGTTCCATATTAACAGTTAATTTAATTTTGTATATTGATAGAATATATATCCTAACGTATCATCATGTTATCATTACTATTGTCATCTTGATTAGTAAAAAAAATAGATCGTTTTTTTCTTATCCTAAGGTGTTTTATTGATTAATATTCTCACCTCATCACTGTAATTTAGAATTTTTATGTAATAAACAATCATCCGTAGTAATTTAATTTTACAATTAATAATACATGCGTTTTCAATAATTTAATGATTTCTAAATAAACTGTCTAAAAAAATTTATATTCGCCTTTTATATTTTCTTCATTTTATAAAAATATGAAGATTTATTTTTAAAAAATCAATCGGAATATATCCAGTTTACAAAAAAATATCGCGTGTTCAAAAAATATTATTTATCAAAAAGATTATTTGTCGGTTAAATATTACTGCTTTATCATCTTTTTGCTTGTCAATTTTTTGCTCCTGCACAGTGCAAATATTTATCTAACTTATAATTATACATCTCAAAGTCGATTTTGTACCTTTTATACAGCCGCAAGACCATATTGGTGGTCACGTTGCGAAAGTATTTGCATGCTATGTCAAAATTTGTGATTCCTGTACGAGTACGCTGCAGTCTAGGCAAGTAGATGTTATTTTTATCTAATTTCAGTTTTGTCAAGATGTAATTGATCTCTCCGAAAGTATATTCGTCCAGCTTCAGGACGAAGTTGTATCTCACATTGCAAACCGCGCAGTGAGTGTGATATTGGGCCCAGTGAACGTCATCGTGATCTGGTGATTGCTTCAGCAACCATTCTAGAAATTCTCGGAAGCTGGGTACCACCTTCAGTCTGCAGAGAGAAACAGGGATTTTGTATTACAATCTATATTATATGAATTAATTATAGAATATGAAAATGAGAGATACAAGAATTTATTATATACCTTCTGTCCGCCAAAAATATTCTTTGCAGAATGTTGCCGCCCGATGCGTTAAAACGAAAGAGTTCTGGCCTCGAGAGATGAAGAATTTGTCGAGCATAGAGCCAAGATTGCGCAGTATACTTACTGTTGTCTTCGATGCGATCTCTATAAATAATTTTGAATTAATATTTATTCATCGAGATTAATTTTAGTGTTACAGAATAAATTTGTATTTCTCTCTTCGATTTATGAAAATCGTATCAATTATCGATTTAATGTCGTAATGTCCAGCGCTCTTTGAATATCCTTGGAATATCCTGGAATTATACTTGAATTTTATGTATTCTAGAAAATTCCTGGAAAACTCTTGAAGTTTCAGGGCTTGCCTAGAATTTATCTATCATACTTTCATTCTAAAAAAATCAAAGCGTGAAAAAAGAAAAAATAAGAAAAAAAAATTGTTTGAGTATAATTTAAGTTACCAATAGAAAATGAGAAACCTGAATTTAATGTCTAAGATAGAACATAGTAGAAAAATTGTTTGTGTTGATGAAATGTTTGTTTGATATTATTTATAAAGCAATAAATAATAATTGTTTCAAATTTGTTAGCGTTTTAATTCATTCGTATAAGAATCGTAACTTAAATATAAAGCATATAATATTGAAAATTAATCGATAAGATAAATCCTAGAAAAACCAGAATTTTTACATGAAATGTTCTGGAATTATTCTTGAATTGACTAGTCAGATTTTGCTGAACACCATGAATCTATTGCCTCAGTGTATTTTTCATAACAAGATTAATTACCGATATGATGAGATGAGCCGTTGAAACGGATGTCTGACTATAAGCAATTTGAAAATTGTATTATTGTTAGCAAAACGCTGCAGGTCTTTCAAACTTTCCGGCGATAGAAAGTCCACTTCTCTACAAATGCAAATTAACATTTTGTACATTATTAGTTTAGTCTCATCAAAATAAGATGAAAAAATATGTTTGTTGAAATAAAAAACTTAACATATAATTATCTTATAAATTAATATAATAAATTACACAGAAAATAAAGTAAATTTTTCTGAATTTATATATTAAGGAGAAATATTTTGGTTCCTATCAGGAACCCGAGACTTCTGGCATGATAGATCAGTACGTTGTCTGGTCTATCATGCCACGCTCGCACTCTGAGTAATATCTGATAATGAATATATTAGGTGTAAGTATTTAATTTAATAATTAAAAACATCATGTAGCATGGTTCAATAATAAAAATTAAAAATAAATGTTTAGAAAGACTGTGAACCATAAAACAATGTAAATGTGTAAATAAAAGAAACAAATTAATTATGATCTAATATCATGATCTAAAGCAAATAACAAATAATAGATGTCGTTCCGAGCGAAGAAACGCAATCTATCGCTTCCAAATTTTATATTCTTTTATATTCTTTTACCAATGTCGAATTATCCAACAAACGAGAATGGATTGAAATGGATTCAGATTTTCAGAAATATTGATTCACGAATGTTAAAATGAATTTCAATTCTGAATGCATTTTTATTCATTTATAAGAATTGCATATCTTTATGCTTTTCAATCTAAAAATAATATTAGTTTTTTCTATGCACAACACACGCATTGTGAATAGTGTTCAATTCAAAATTTTAAATAGGAAATGCAGTTTTTCAATCCAATTGTATTTAATTGAATCTAATTGAATCTAATTAAATTCAATTAAAAGGTATTCGCTATTTAAAATTCGAATAGAAAAAAAATTTCAATTCATTTTAATTCATTTTCGTTTGCTGGGTAAATATTCTTGGTAGAAGAATTTTTGTATTAATACAGATATGGAAGTTTTTTTTATCAGTGGACACTGTAACATTGTAATTCTAAGATTTTAACATGAATTTTTGAATTTACGATGCTTGATGACTTTGCGCACTTTGACATCAATAAGGACTTTTATGATTTTGACATCTAACTTATACGCTATATTATTGCGGACGTAATATTCAGATTCATGATGACAAAATGCGATTTTACAGATGGCTTGTTTTTTTGTATTATTTTATTAGTTGATCCGTTTAATTTAAGCATATCAATTTAGTTGATCTGTTCTATTTAATTATGTTTATATGTAACATTGAGGATAATTCGATCGGGCTCGAAACTGTTATTTGTTATTTGCTTTAAACGATAATTATATTTGTTTCCTTTATTTACATATTTACATTGTTTTTTGATTCATAGCTTTTCTAAACGCTTATTTTTAATTTACTTAATTATAATTAATAGTAGTTACTTGTAAAGATCACGGTCGACTTGTCGGTTGCTCATGTCGGAAAATAATTTAGTGAAACTGGTGGACGCGACCTTGCGAATCCAACAATATAACGATTTATGTTCGGCATTGTATAAAAAATGCCTCTTGAGAAGAGGAGTCCTCAACTTGTACTTCACGCAGACGTTCGATATCTGTTGGAGTAGAGTCGCGCTCTTCTGTTCAAATTTTTTAAATAAAATTATTTTTATCTATGTGTAAAATAAATTGATAATCGAAAAAAAAATGGAATAGAATCAAATATAATTTTAAAAACTTTTTTTATATTAAAAATGTAAATAATTTTCAGGATTCCAAAAATATTTATTTTAATGATAAAAATTGAAATTCAGAATGATTGAAAATTTTAAAAAATTATGCATAAAACGATTAAAAATTGTATTTTGAATTTATTTACTTCTAGTACTATATTTTTCAAACTTCTTATATCATTTCCTCGATAGTATAGTGGTTAGTATCCCCGCCTGTCACGCGGGAGACCGGGGTTCGATTCCCCGTCGGGGAGTTTTTTTTTTCATTCTATTATATATTTATTTTAAGATTTCAGGTCTCTACTTTTTTAGTTCCATTTTTATTCTCTTACTTAAATATTTATTTGAATTCTTAGAGAAATATACCTGTAAGTCGATGGTTCCACCCTCCAATTCGTCTCTCCGCAATATGTTGATCTCTGACTCGACATTCTTAATTATCCTATTTGAAATCGAAAAGTGGAGCATTTGCGGCTGATGCTTGATCGTCATGTTTACCGTTTGTTTTACGTTGCAGCTTCTTCTTGTTTTAATTAAAATTATGCAAACAAGGAAGTTCAACACCATGCACAAACTATATTTGAAAAATTGCGCTTTAACGGACATAATGAATTAAATACCGCGAAGAGAAAGTTATAATTTACAATTTTACAATAGTCATAAACTGCGACACATTTCATTTTATTAAAATTTATGTAAAACACTACTCGAATCCTTCCAAACTTTATAATAAAAATTTATGAAGGAGATTAGAATTAATCTTTGATGTCTAAACTGCAGCACGTTGAAATTTTTCTGCACTTCTGTCTTCCGTCAAGACTAGAAATACGAGTTGGAATATATCTGCTTGAAAATACCAGTTTCGTGTAGGCGTGTGATATTTCTTATCGCTTACTGATTTTATTTCCTGATTTCGTTTAGACATTCCTCTCGAATTGTTTATGAAAAAAAAGGTTTACATAATAAGACAATACGATGATGTTTATGATTTTTATGTGTTAGATAATTAAAAATTGTTGTTTACAAACACATATATTTTTCATTTGTGATGTCATAAGACGCTTACCAAATTTCCTCTTAATCTAATCTTCTAAATTCTTATTCTAATCAAGTGTTCTATTTTTCATTTTATTCTTTCGCTCTAATATAGAAAACTGTGAAAAGAACTAGTAAAAGAATAAAATAAGAGGAAAAAAATTTTGCAAGATTACAGCCGATTTATAAAATGGAAATTACAATCCTGAATTTCATTAAGTATATATAAACACATGGAATATCATTGAATTGAAAGCATTCTACTGAAGTTAAATTGAAAAACGAATTGATCTCAAATTAATGCAATCTGCCCATTCCAAAAGAATTGTTTCACATCAATATGCGTTGTATAAATTGTGGTTTAAGAAAAAAAAAATAATAAAAGGACACAAATATCTCTTTATCATTATATATTTGAATTCATTTCTTTTTTTTTTGATTGGCGAAATATTTCAATATTATTGCATTTTGTTCACGTGATTGCGAAAAATGTTGGACAGTCAGTAAATTGTAAATTTCAATACTCAATGATACAAAAACTTAATTAATCTGTTATCTTATAACAACGAGAGAATGTTTGGAATCGCGCTACAGTTACGCGATTTCATAATTAATGACAATTGAACATCATCGATTAAAATTGCCTTTATAATAATGTTTATATAATCGAATCCGTCGATTCCCAGAGTTTTTCACGAAAATCTTAAGAACTCAATTTCAATATTTCAATAAAATTTTTTTTACTCAATTTATATACAAATTTGATCTATATTTCTAACACTATATATTAAATTATTTAGATTTTTAATAAATACATAATTGATATTATACATATATTTTGTGTTGCATAAATATATATATATAATATATAATATATTTTATATATATATATATATATATATATATATATTTTGCTTATATATTTTTGTTATATCCTCCACAAATACTCAAAAGTGAAATACACATAAATATGTTATAGCTCAATTTCTCATCAGTTTCATCAATGAAATTCCATCTCCAATTCTATCATTACTAATGAAGGATTTGGGAACCGACGGATTTTCAAGGGGAACACTAAAATCGAGATCTTTATCTGCGATCTCTATATCTGTGATGATCACGAGAAGAACGATGATTGCTGTGCCGACTGTGACGACTGGCTGTCCTCCATAGGAATTCATCGACACTCCTTTCATAGCTACGCTTCTCTAGTGCCGACACTGTAGCGTTATAATCTGGAGGCAATGGTAGACCATCGTAATATCTGAAAAAGAGCATTCCTATTTAATCTTATGTTTCTAATAGAAAAATACCCCCTCCCCTCCCCCCCTCTCTCGTTTGATTTATGCTAATAAAATTTGTACTACTTACCGTGGAGGTGGAGGAGGTGGTGGCAGATTATCGTATGGATGTGGATAAGGCGGTAATGGAGGCAATTGATGTTGCATAGTACGCATGTAATCTGCTACATAAGCTTCTGCAACCGCAGCAACACCCAATCCAGTTCCGTAACTCCTAAAAGAAAATTAATTATTATATGTAAGCTATGTTTCAAAATTCACTGTTAGCACTGAAAATCTACAGTTTACGTTATGTGTACTATACATTTTCAGCACTGGTGAATTTTTGAACACAGCTATAGTAAGCATCTTTTTACAAATCGTGAAAATTTGTATTCTTTAATAAAATATCATTTTTTATAATTTTGCGGACTATGTATTATACATTACAACAGTAAATTTAATCTTATGTCTATATTGTGTAATTTTAAATGCTATGATTGATATTAAATAATCGTACTTTGTGTAAGGTGAATCGCCTCGATTAAACCATGGCGTGTACCGATAAGAATGATCCCTGGAACTCCTATGATTTCCCGTAACATCCTGAGATCTGGCCAGTGATGCTAAACGTGATCTCGAGGTCAAAAATAATTTGCGCCCTCGTCCACCTCTTCGTAAAAATCTAAAACTGCCTATAGGTCTTTTGTCGCGATAACGCGATGATTTTACAACGTGTTTCCCTGCTTCCTTGGATTTTCGCAAGATAGGCGTCATTTCGATTCCTGTAAACACGAATAATATTTATATGCCACATGATTTATTAATACAAAATGATAAATGCATAAAAAAATACATTTATATATAATTTATAAACACACATATAAAATAAGATTTAATAAATACTCATATTTTATTAATATTATTTATTAAGATGTTCGTATATTAATGTTCGTATATTAACAGATACCTTCGTCTTCTGGAAATAATCTGCACAATTCTTCAGCGACTCTGGGTTCGATTTCCTGGCCGTCTCGACCGATCTTGACTTGTTTGCCGTCATTCCAAGGATTGTATAAGTGTAACGTAGCAGTAAAAGGCAATTCCTTCCTGCAGATCCAGTCAACTTTGAATACGCCACCTAAAGCCTTTGCTGACAAGCCAGGAGGTAAAACCTGAAATGCATTCCTGACATTGTTTCCCCTGTCTTAAGATCTATTTAATTAACAAGAATGTAAACAATGTTGAAATCAATATTATGTCGTTATATTTTATTTGCATACCCAAGATACTGGACCAGCATCTCGTCTCGATTCTGTACAAAGTCTTGCAAAGCCAGCGAACTTGCCTGATTCCTTTACAGAAAATACTAGCAAAACATTTCGCGATTCCCTGTAGGCTTGATTAAGATTTGCTTCATTTTGCGGCAGTGTGCTCCATACTCCTTTGGCTTTAGACAGTGTCACGTTCTCAGCATTATTGGACTTGATAATGAAAAATCTGGGAAAAAAAGAGACTCGGAAATATTTACGTTACAGATTACATTCTAGATAGTCCATCAAAAACATATGTCTGAGTTAATATATTTTTAATGAACGATATAATTTACAAAATATCCCAAACTTTGCGTAACATATACATACATTAGTAGCAGATTCCTGAAATAATTGCAAGACAAAAATCCTAATATCAAAATCAAGGCACTATAAATTTTGAAACATTAACAATAATGAAAATATTTTCAAGTATCAATTTTATTCTCTTCTATTCTTCTAAAAATCTTCATTGCTATACAATGCACCATGAGCATGTGAATTTCGGACAGTTCAATTGACTGACTTTAAACCTTTCTCATTTAAAAATTACAGTAGCCATGACATTTTATCAAGATTTTTGTCTCGAAATGATCTCAGGCATCCACTATTAATGGACATGGAAAATTTGGGATACTATATAGTCATCCATTAAAAATATATCAACTTATCGAACCTTGCATCTCTAAACAAATAATTCAATTTGGTAGTGTAGTCATAGTTCTTGGTAGTGCCTTTGCTATCCTTGGATCTAGCCCGCTTCGGCTCAGGACTGGACGACTTGGAGTCCCTGGATCTGCCTCGTTTGCTCCTATTTCTCCTGCTGCGCTTATTGTCACCACGCGAGGATTTGCTTGAGACTGAGCTGATGGTGGGATGGGTAGTGGAGCTGTCGGAATTGGAGCTGCTGGAGGAGACCTCGCTGCGGGTGTCATAAGTCTCGTCCGCGGCGATCCGTAGCTCGTCGCCGTTGTCGTTGTCGTTCTCGCCAGAGCTGAGATTCAGGTTGTCGCCATCCGTGTTGCTGTCCATGGTCAACTGGACTGTTCCCAAGTGTCGCCGGTTCAGACGTCCTGCAATGTACAGATAGGAAGGCTTTATTAATATGATCACTGAACCATACAGAGGCTTGCAACTCTTGAGGAACGACGTATTGTAACGTTTCTCGTACATCTTACGACAATAATGCGGTAGCAAGGGACTATATAGTGTACAGCGAGGATAGTTCGGGGATTCCGAATCGAGCGAAAAGTCCACACTGTCCCGAATACTCTTTGTTAAAGCGGCTACGCCTAACACAAACCGACAGGGACACATGGCCAGACTCGGGCACGATTTCGAAGAGCTCGGCCGGCCGGAGGATCTGGACGGAATATAAACTACGATTTTTTTTATGAATAGTTCTTGAGATTATTATGGTAACATTTTTTTTTTTTGCGGTAACACAGAGCAAAAATTCGCACAGAGGACGCCGGTTCTATGGAGTCTCTGAAAGCACGGAGAAACTTTTTTTTAATCCGGATCGTCTCGTCCTAGTTATTTATCCTCTATGCACACTCCTTCCGCAATCAGAGGTTTATTTATAGACAGATCTTACAGCGTGACAACCGTTTTTACTTTACGCGTCAAACACGTCAAGAGTCCGTCGGGAGATTGTTTGGATCTTACTCCTCTTTTTATCTTTCTTTTTTTTGCGCTTTTTTTTTATTTTTAATATATCTAGAAAAGTTCGTCGCAAAGTGCAGTTTAAACCACTAAATACATAATTCTTGTCGTATATGCTTTCTCTCTCTCTCTCTCTCTCTCTCTCT
>Ga0157363_1000421_pt1 | contig 32182 bp, 10 predicted proteins | sample AttsexASBM1_FD_111477 | JGI IMG/M metagenome (GOLD analysis project Ga0157363, IMG submission 111477) | Fungus gardens microbial communities from leaf cutter ant in Ribeirão Preto, State of São Paulo, Brazil - Atta sexdens ASBM1 | ecosystem: Host-associated > Fungi > Mycelium > Unclassified ... | reverse complement strand
ATACAATAAAACCTCTAAGCATTTCCTAACTATCTGACTTGTATATAAAACTAATAATTACACTGTAATTTACTAGTCTGATAATTGATAAAGATAACTTCTATTGAACTCAATCCCCAGTATTCAATAGTAACACACTAACATCAACACTCACTTCTATTTTGAACTTCATCTACTTATCTATAGTTACAACTATGTAGCAAACAGATGGTACAGTACATAAGCTAAAGCCAAGGTTGTTCTAACAAGTCTGCATCACCAAGCTCATTATATAAAGTTTCTACACTTTATATATTTCTAAGCCAACCCTACAGGCTTTTGCCTTCTGGTATGAACTGTATATGATAATATTATTAGATTTCCAAGTCTTCTATCACTTCTAAGTAGTTCTGTCTACTAAATTCTCTGTCACAGTTCTGTCTACAAAATCTTTTTCCACACTTCAAAGTTCAATAGCTTTCTCTTACTATAACTCTTCAACTCACTCAGAGTTAACTCCAGTCTTACCACTTGGAACATCCTTCAATACAATTTTATGTTTAAGTAATAATCTCACTAAAACATATTCTTCAAATGTCCTATAACATTCAAGGCATATTTATCAAAGAAGCTAATTATCTCTAAGGTCTTCAACTTGTACTATTCAATCTGTCTAGACAGTTTTGCCTGTCTCTAGCCCAAGTATTATCCCTACAGACAATAATCCTAATTATAAGAATACTCCAGCTACTAATAGACCTAATTCTTCTACTTGCTTATAGTCAAAACCATAACACAGTTATAATTTAACCAATGAGCAATTGGCCAACATACTTGTTTGTATTACAAAAAACACTTGCCACTAATCAAACATCTGGCCCTAATTCTAATTCAAGGGAACTAAAGGCTATATCTCCAACACTTTTAGTAGCACTGAGCCTGACAAGCTCAATAATTTCTTATTTCAATATTATTTTTATTTCCATGCTAATCTCATATAATTTGATATAGACATTGTGAAAATTAACTTTGCAATAACCTATCTTACTAAAGTCATCCAAAACTGGTTTAAGGTAGGCCTCAACTAGGAAAACTAGGGTATCTTACAAAACTGGCTCTCCAACTAGAATCTTTTTGTTAATAAATTATATTGTCTTCTGCTCCCAAGAAGCTAATTCTCTACAGATAGATATTACAACCTTAAGCTAGAGCTCAGGTTACACTTAGGCAAAGATTGAGAAGAAGTTAAGGGGAATGAATAGATGGTAAAGCATAAGAATACAAAATATTATCTATGCTATATATATGTATTTTATATGAAGAAACAATATGTAGTCCATGAAGTCCATGAGTCAGAATACATGAGGAAGCAGTAAGAAAACAGTAAGGCTAGAGCACCTACTACATGAGGCACTGACTGAGACTACTTTGGTGCAGCTGATCATATCATCATACCCTAAGCCCATCTCCATGCTACATCTTCAAGGTATCAATTGTAACAGTAGATCTCTTTTCCAAGTTGGCCAACAATGATAATTTGACCAGCAACAAGTATAAGAAGTATATTAAAAACAACATATACCTCTATTGTAGTACAAAAGATCACAAGTTAGACTTTTGTCCTAAGGAGCAGACTATAATCACTCTTAAAGACTACAGTGCTTCAGTAGCTGCTAATCTCTCTACAGCTTCTTCTGAGAAATCTTTAAACAAATAAAAAGTGATCTCCAGAACTCTGTATAGACTAAAGGCCATATTGAACTTCTTTATATAAAAATGAGTCCTATCCAACTCAATGTATCTACTCTTTCTAATTCTCATCCCTTTTTTGTTTTTCTTACTTCTTTGATTCTTGGTTAGAATTACCATAAAATTTTGTTTTAAGCTCTTATTAACTCTGAGTCTTGTCATATCCCAAACTCCAAAACATGTCCAAGACATGTTTGACTTCAATATGACATCAAATCCCTATGATTATTTGGTTTTATTTGTGTTCAAAACTCCGTTGGTAGTTTGGTACTTTATAATGAACTTAATTCCATCAAAATTCCATAGTTATTTCACTTTATTTGAGTCAAAATCCATGGTCATATTCATCTATATCTGTTGCTTAATTATCTCCTTCAAACTCTGCAAATTTACTCAGACTTTACATAGAGTTTTCCCCTCTCCAAATCTAAACTTCTATGTAGTGTTTCACTAATGAAACACTTACTTGGAGATCTGTTTTAGTTACTCCTTTTGTTATTTTATATATTTAAGGCTGGTAACTACTTTGTAATAGCTAGCCTGATAATCAACTAAAGTTGATACTAAATCTCCAGTGTTAATAGCAACATGCTTTACTCCTCTCCTTATAACTCCTTACAAGACTATTCTCTGAAATTGCAACCACACAGCTCATAGGAGGCACAATACATAAGTTGAGGCCAAAGTTATTCTGATGAATCTGCATCACTGAGCTCATTGCATGAAGTTTCTACACTCTGTGCATGTCTGAGCCAACTTCATGGACTTTCACCTTCAAGTGAGAACTGCACCTAACAAGTCTACTCATTGCTTTGTAAACTCAAAATTTGTAGATACTTACCACTTGAAGACATCTGCAACCCCTCTTGTTGTACTCCACTTGTTTAATGGTTCATCAAACAACACTATTTCCAAAATTACTAACTTGTTTATAATTTTCCCCACTGGTAATTATATGAGTCTGGACTTCTATATTACTCTACTTGATTCTTTCTACTCTTTAGTTCTTGATGAAAGTTTATCAACTTATTTATCCAGTCAATCAGTAAATTGTATCAGATAAGCTAGTTGTATTCAAGAACCAAAGAGTAGAAAGAATCAAGTAGAGTAATATAGAAGTTCAGACTTATATAATCACTAGTAGAAAAAATTATAGGCAAGTTAGCAATTTTGAGAATAGTATTGTTTGATGAACTATCAAACAAGTAGAACATAACTAGAGGGGTTGTAGATATCTTCAAGTGGTCAGTATAATAATAGGTAGATAAGAGTTGACTAGAGCTTGGAACAGGATTTTATTAAGATGATTTTAATTATGGATTGAAAAAGAAGTAAGAAAGACAAAGAAGGAATTAGAATTAGAAAGAGCAAATATATTGAGTTGAATAGGACTTATTGCTATATAAGAAAGTTTAACACAGCCCTCAGTCTGTATGGAGTTCTGAAGGTTACTCTCTATTTTGTCAAGGGTTTCTCAGAAATAGCTACTAAAGCACCATAGTTGTTAGAAATATAAAAATTGGACTCTATTCTATTTTCTCTTTTCTTTTCTGTTTTTTTTAGTCTATGCTATTTTTAAAACTAGGGTCAGGGGTCAGTGGGATGTCACATGTCACTGTCGCACTGTCACATGATCATGTACCATAATAGAAAATGGTAAAAGATTCTGGAAGAAGTGACATCATACTATAGGCTATATACATAGTGGCCTTAAGGCAAACACACAGTCATTTAGGATATGATAAAGTAGTAGTGCACAGACTAGTAGTCTGAGGTATATAAGATAGATGATCTTGTACAGAGCTCTCTATTGAGTTCTCTTATGTTAACCCTAATACAAGGTTCTATTCATTAATCAGCCCTAAGATCTTTAAGTCATAACAATAGTTTTTAGAAGTGACTATGGTCTGTTTTTTGGGACAGGAGGTTTCAACTCTGTCTTTGCTCTTCAGACATTCAGACCAACTCTATACAACTTGTAGAAACTTCTAACCTTTCCAATATTTCTCCTGAGTATTATGAATTTGCTAACATTTTTTAGTAAAACTAAAGCTAAAGTCTTTGCTCTTCATCATTCTTATGACCTCTAAATATATCTAGAAGAAAATGCTCAACTTCTAGTTAGTTCTATATACTCTCTTTTGGCATCTAAACAAGAAGCTCTAAAGAAATTTATTGAGAAAAACCTTAATACAAGTTTTATCTGACTAACCTTCTCTCCATATGGTGCACTGGTCTTACTTGTCAAGAAAAAAGATGGTTCACTATACTTTTGTATTGACTTCCATAATCTTAACCATATTTCTAAAAAGAATTGTTATCTACTCCTGTTTATCTCTGATCTACTGAACTTATCTTGCAAAGCTTGAGTATATACAAAGATAGATCTTTGCCATTCTTACTACTTGGTTTGTATTGGTGATGGTGATGAATGGAAGACTGCTTTCAGAATATGTTACAGATCATTTGAGTAGTCTGTAATGTTCTTTAGCCTTACTAATGCTTCTATGGTCTTCCAGCAATTTATAAATGACCTTTCCTCTAATCTTTTAGATGTATGTGTTGTGATATATTTGGATAATATACTCATCCACTCAAACAACATGTCTGACCATTGCTAGTATATTAAAGAAGTACTCAAGCATCTCTACAAAGCTCATTTTTATGCTAAAGTAGAGAAATGTAAATTCCACTCTAAGTCAGTAGAGTATCTAGGATATATCCTTTCTCTTTCTGGCCTTACTATGTCTAATGACAAAGTAGAAATTATTTAAGACTGGCCAGAGCCCAAGAAAGTCAAGGATATTCAATTTTTCTTAGATTTTGCTAACTTCTATTGCTAGTTTATCTTTAACTACTTGGACATTGTTATTTCATTAACATGTCTTACTTAGAAAGACATTCTCTGGAAGTTTGATTCCTTCTATTATAATACTTTTAACTTCCTCAATAAGACATTCATCTTCACTCCTATCCTTATGCATTAAATTTCTGATGCCTAACTCATTGTGGAAACTGATGCTTTGGACTATACTCTCACTACAATCTTTTCTATTGTGAGTAAATAAAACAAAGTTCATCTGATCACTTTTTACTCTCATACTTTTACCATAGCAGAGTTAAATTATAACATACACATGATAAGAAATTACTTGCTATTTTTGAGGCTTTTAAAATTTAGCAACACTACCTAGAGGGTCTAGCCTATCTCATCAATATCATTATAGATCATAAAAATCTTAAGTATTTTTCTACTACCAAGGTATTGATCCAGAGACAAGCACAGTAGTCTGAGTATCTCTCTTAGTTCAACCTTGTTATCATGTCCTAGTCATTTTGGCACCAAACTAGATGCTCTCACTAAATAATGAGATATCTACTCTAAAGGAGAAAATACTGGCTATATTATAGTTAACTCTCACAACTTCAAACTAATCTTCACTTAAGAATAACTTGTAGTCTCTATACAAGCTACTATCTTTCTCCTTTCTTCTGTTTGCATAGCTACAGTTGTTGATCTGGACTCTCTGTACTGAGACATTCTTTCAGCCCTTTCCAGTGACCTAATTGCTACAAAAAATATTCCCACAGATAGCTAATAGTCTATGAACCCCAAAAGTCTTCTTTGTCTTGATAACAAAATTTACATACTATTTGCTAGTAACCTCTGTACTTATGCTCTCTAGTATAATCATAATCACATCCTTGCTGAATACTTCAGTCAAAACAAAACACTGGAACTAGTTTGCTGCAGATATTCCTGGCCCAGCCTCTATGCTAATGTACAACAATTCTGCAAGTCCTATGTTATTTGTATATGATCTAAGCCATAATATCACAAGCCTTACAGATCTCTCAAACAACTCTCTATTCCTTAAAGACTATGATATTTGATTTCTATAAATCTTATCAAGAAACTTCTGTCATCCTCTAAGTTTGAGTTTGTCCTTCATGTGTTCTTCAAACATAGTGTTCCTTCCTATGTCACCTCTGACAGAGATTTGGAGTTTATATTAAACTTTTTCCATTCTTTAGGTACTACTTTGAATATGTAACTTTACTTTACTTTAGGCTATTACCTGAAGATGATGGACAAACTGAATACATGAACTAGACCCTCAAAAAATGTCTCCATATATACTATAACTACTAGTAAGACAACTGGTCCAAACTCCTATTACTTACAGAGTTCTCTTATAACAATGCTCTAAGTACTACTACTAGTATTTCTTTATTCTTCACTAGTAAGGAATATTATCCAAACATTACCATTCACCCTAAACATAATATTACTTTCTCATGAGCCTATGACTTTGCTATAGATTTCAATGAATTAAAAAGTACTCTCAAAGCTGAGATTTCTATGGCCCAATAGCATTATCAGAAGTCTGCTGATGCATGACATTTTCCTATACCTGATTTCAAAGTAGGTGACAAAGTCTTTGTCAAGACTAGCCTGGTACACTATCATTTAGCCTTTACCTTTCAAAGTCTATGTGCTCTATTCATCTAGTTTTCTATATGTCTATATTAGAACCCACTATGTCCAATTCTTTTCCTGAGAAAACACAACTGGCTCCTATACCAGTTATAATCAACAGGAAACCTGAGCATGAAATCTCTTGGATAGTAGACTTCAAAATTAATTACCAATGGGCATGTAAGCTCCTATATATTATAGTAACCACTTAGTACAAAAACTAAATAGCAGTATTCAAGTAAATATCTTAAGTAAATATCTTGTGGGATTTCAAGAGAACTTGACAATTTACACTATTGATACTATATATACATAGTCTGTGCTAACAATAAATAAACATACTATTAACATACACCTTAACATCATTCTTCCAGCCTCTTCTTCCAAAGTCTAGGCCTATGACATTATATCATGTGATATGTCATGTGACTGCTATCACATGCCTCTTCATCATCCAAGAAAAAGAAAATTTTTAGTGTCTAAGTATACTATAATACTGTATAAGATAATCTTACTAGGGTATGAAGACGCTGAAGACAAATTGGAGTAGATTTCCACATCTAAGCTCACTTATACTGCTGACTTAGTATCCAATTTCTATATTGCATATTCCACCAAGTCTGGTCTACTTCTGTTGCTCTAATCACACTGTATACTCTGTCTTTTTGACTCAATCTTAGCTTCTATATATTTTTCAGTGTTTTTATTTTCAAATTTTCAGATTTTAATTTCATTTCTCTTCTAATTATCTCATAATTTTCTTACTTACAGTTATAGACAGAAGAAAAAATCTTATTAACTTTTCTCAGTCCCCTCATCATCTTTTCTATCTTTTTCCTTGCTTTTCTCATTGCTACCCTACAAATTCTCCTTCAAATACCATCTCCAATTGACCATGGTCCTAATCCTTGCTAACTGGGCTATATTCATTTCCTGGCCCTCTACCAAGTCCTATAAAGACTTTCCAATATTCCAATACTCTTCAATAAGATTTCAAAGTATCTTCTTGATAGCACTCAATACCCCACCATAGGTAAAGACTATTGCTAGAGGAATAGTGTTAATGTGAGGAATATACCACTACTTAATAGTGATACATCCAGCATATGCAAGCAAAGAACTATAAGAAAGAAGATTATTAGAGATAAAAAAAACAAAAAAATATCTATACTCATCTTAAGTTGTATATTAGGCAGTCTTGTCTGTCTAGCATATACACATCTCTTACAGGGATTATCACCCTCTATCTTGACTATAGCATCTCCATAGTATTTTCTCAGTTGCTCTTTTGTTTTCTTAAAGGGCCATAGCCCTATCTTGTCTTCTAAGAAGATGTTGGTAATCTCCTTGCATTTGGATCCTGTCATCTGAAAAGTCTCAGTACTCTCCAAAAGAGCAGCATTCTTAGTCAAAACTTCATCCTAAAACTTCTTCAAATACTCCAAGTATTTCTATTTGTTCTCCTCCTTTGTAAGTCTCTACTTCTCAGTCTTCTCTCATACCTTGGCCTTGGTGATTTTTCTCAATTTCTATACAGCTTGCTTAATATAGTGAGCTTCAACCACCTCTTCCAGATGGGCCTGGAGCTTTTACTCCTCTTCATGTCACTGCTGCATTCTCTAGTATTACTATTCAAGTATTTTAGTATTAGTTTGGAAAATGTTAGAAGATGGAGGGGAAAATATGATAACACAGAGAAAAGACAAAATTTTCTTCTTGTTTATATATTATTAATCCAGACACCATCATAGGTTCTTCAGATCAACTCAATAGGACTTCAAAGACTCAGTTCTAAGAAAGAAATACTGTTATATATCAAGTCCACCTATTCGGAAGATATATCTTCATAGCAATGCTGCTATTATAATATCTATAAGACAAGCCTGTCCTCTATAATAGCCATTCTTCTTACAACACACTCCCACAGTGGTAATGCGACAATCTGTATATCTAGTCTTCTATAATAAAAATACTCCTATTAAACTTAGTATTCCATGGTAGAGTTCTTTTATCTTACCATCAGTGTCTTACCACTGAAATCTCTACTCAAGATAATATACTAAAACTCTGAGTATTTCCTATATATCTAACTTGTATATAAGACTAGTAGTTATACTATAATTTGCTAGTCTGATAATCAACAAAGATAACTTCTATTGGACTTGATTCCCAGTATTCAACAACAACACACCCAATCAGTACTCACTTCTATCTCTGACTTTATTCATTCCTCTAAAGTTGCAACCATGCAGTAGACAAACACTATAGCATATAAACTGAAGCTAAGGTCATTCTACAAGTCTACATCATAAAGCTTTTTTCACAGAGTTTATATATTCTGTGCACTTCTAAGCCAATCCTATTAACTTTTGACTTCTAGTATAAACTGTGCCTAACAAGTACACAGCTTATCTCTAGGAAAATTCTAAGAGAATAGAATAAATTTTTCTAGAGATAATAGCTACTCTAAGTACTTACAAGTCCATTCTAATTAAGTGGAATATCAAGTAGAACATTTAGTAACTTAAATACAGAATAATAATGCCAGATAGTCAAGTATTTTGATAGAATATTGTTAGATAGTAAGGGCTTATTAATCAGTAGCTAAGAAAGCAAATCAATAGTTGTGAAGGATTATACAGAGATTCACAGTAGTACTGTGGAAGTCAAGAAAGTCTGATAATATTGCAGTAAGATATTGGTATAAAACTACAGGATTGACTTAGGCTTCAGTAAGTACTACTGACTTTTAAATTTTAGATGAAGTAGAGAGTCTCTTTATATGTACTAGATACAAAAATAGGAAAGATTGCTAATCTGTCTTACATATATATTAATACTCTTTATTTTGCTTATTGCACAATTAGAAGTTATAACTATTTCGTTTGATCAACAGATACTTGTTGACTTATTATAGTTGTGTAGAATAGTGGTAGTGTTATTAGTAGTGTTGGTAATAATAGTAGTATAGATAGATAAGAGAAAAGAAATTACACTATCTTTACTCTTTTTCTTATACTCAGAAGTCAATGAAATCTTGATAGATGCTAGAAAACACTCTTTTTGTCCTGCCTCACACTATCTAACTATCTAGACTACTAACTACTGTTCTAATCAAAATATAAACTATTTTGTCTTAAGAAAGATGTTTTGCACTAGATAAGTTCTTAAAAGAGCTCATTGTTCCTCTATATATACAAATTACAAGGGAATCTGTAGTATAGGGTTGATACAGAAAGTTTTACAAGTATGCTGTTATGTGGGGAAATATTTTTTACAAAGAAATAGCATTGTACTGGTAGTTAAACACCTGTAAATCTTTTCTCAACAATAATGAGAGGGCTTGTGACACTCCTAGATAATATCTTAGCCTTTCTTGAGATGGTATAGTAGCCATTAAGCAAACCATGTTTCAAACTAGAGATCTTTCTAGTATAAAGCTGACAAAGAAATTGTAAAGGTTTAGCTACTAAAGTTATATGCTTGCAAGTATATTAGAACTATATGAAAATAACAAAAATATATTATTTGGAAGTGGCAGCAGTAAAACATCTAGAATAGAAGTTAAGAAGAAAGTAGATCATTGAGATTTGTGTTATAACTTAAGCCCTTAGCATTGGATAGAAGAAGAACCTTGTATAGGGTTTACATAAGAGAACTCAATAGAGAACTCTGTACAGGATTGCCTACCTTATATACAACTACCTAATGGTCTGTACGAGCTATTTCTAGCCTGCCCTAAACGACCATGTGTATGCCTTAAGGTCAATATGTGTTTTCACACATTATATAATATTATTCTTCCAGAACCTTCTATATCCTTCTCTGCATCATGTGACTTGTAACCATGTTATCTGATGTGACCAGCATGCTCTTGTCACTTTAACCCTAACCCTAGTTCTAAAGATAGAATAAAATAAAAATAAAAAAGAAAGTAAAAAAATGTCAAGTCCACTTCTCTCATTCTTGACAATTTGGTCTAAAGAGTTAGCTTGTAAGTAAATTTGTCTACTTAAGAGAAAGAAGTATCTTTTGCTTATAAAATAAAATAAACAAAGATGTTAGAATTACACTTGTTTGTAGATTTAAGGGTGAATTATGTACTTCTAGGACCCCAGACACTTTTCTTATTGTTTAATTTTCTATTCTCAGTCTCTATTCTAGTGTATTTATAGCTTAAATGCTACTTCTTGAGTGTATATTGTTAGTACTTCATCTATTACTTTTAGACAAGTTTCAAAGAGTTCTAGTAGTCTTAAAAGAACTAATGAGATAAGTATTAGTTAGTATTATTAGTTGTAAGGTTCAACTTAAAAGGTATCTTTAAAGTGTATTATCTAGGATAGATAGTATTGTAGTAAGTTCTTAAAAAGCTATTTAATCTATTTACTAGATTTTCCAAGAAAACTTGTTACATAGTATAAGGTTTGCTATTTGGAAGTGTATTATATAGCAAAGAAACACATTTACAAGTGGATATTCTTTGTCCATTCACTCTAATATTCTTTCTAACAGTACTTTTTTATATTTAAGAGTACTTTTTTAGAGATTTTATATATCTGATTATTTTATTAAATTATTATTTCTATATTTTTCACAAGTTCCTAATACTGACAATATTTTTTCAAAATTATTTAGCATGCAGTTAAGAGCTAGTGGTGCTTAGTTTTTATAGTATCCTAGTGAAACATTCACTTTTACTTAACTTTTAATAATGCTACTTAATACTACTCAGTTAAATAATAAGTACATTTAGGTGAAGACTTGAGCCTAGTCCCTATTATTTATGATTACACTTCTGATATGCAACTGTCTTTCTCTTAGACCTAAAGTCTGATTGGTTTTTTTTTAATTAAAAAGTAGTTTAGCTCTTTAGTTAAAGATAAAAAGAGAGTGAAAGAAATAAGATGTTAGAAACAAACTAGCCACTAAACCAATTATACTAAAAGTGCACAATGTCAAGCTTGGCTTTGATATCTGGCTGGTATTATATATGTACTTCATACTATACTTCTAATATGAGAGCTCTATACTAAATAGTCCTAAGAAGAAGTAATTATCAAGTTCTAATACTATAAACTTAAGCTCAAGAATTAAAGTGAAAGTATATACTTATATATTGAGTATATAAGAAAACTCAATAGAGTTTGTACTAACAAACTATTCTATCTAATATTCTACAAACTATAGTTTATATATATCTATAACTAATTTATCCTAAAGTATTATAAGGTTAATATATTATGGTTATATTACATAACATTATTTATTCTAGAATCTTCTATGAATTTCTCTTGATTACATAATAGTATAAAATATGTAATATCACATCATACTCTTCTGCTAAGTACAAATAAGAAAAAAAAACAAATAAAAACCAAGTCTGTTAGAGTTGTGAATAATAGACTTGACTTTATTCTATTTTCTTTCTTTTTATTTTATTTATCCATTTTCTATTTATTTTATTTTTTGGTATTTATTTTTACTTTTTTTAATTTTAAACTTAGATAAAGGATATGATGTAATGAAATTGTGATATCTGTCATAGAGTAGTCACATTATACAATATAATAACAACATGTTAGCTTTATAGAAAGTATATAAACATCAGGGTGATTAGTTATAATGTGCATACAGACTACTGTCTAAAGTATATAAGATAAACTAGCTTGTACTTGAAACTTTATCAAGTTCTCTTATATTACTTAATACAAGAGTATACTTTTGTTTTATCTCTGAAACCTAAATCATGATAAAGTCTACTATCTATAGTTCTCTAAAGATAACAACTACTTTGAATACTCAAATAGTTCATACTAATTAGTTAGAACATTAGATAGAATATTACTGGTCTAATCTTAGAATGATTATAACAAATAGTTAGGAACTCTAATGAAATGATTTAGAATGTTAGCTAGAATTGATAAGAGCTTATTGAATAATGATAGAAAGAATAGGATAGTAATTATCTGAACAATAATACTTGATTGAGTTTAGAAGTAAGAGTAATACAGTCAACTTGATAAAGTTAGCAGTAATATTTAAGGCTTATAGCTTAAGAGAAAAAAGACTTGCAGATTTAGTAATAAATACTAGTAGTATTTAAGGTTTAAAATTAGTAGGTTTCTTTATATCTCTTTTCTTATTTACACTCCTAATTCTTATTTGTTATGTATTACATCTCAATTTAATTACATCTATTTTAATCTACAAATAATACCTTCCTTTCTATTTATACTTACAAACCTTTTCTGATACAGATCAACTATGTCAATTACTTCTCAGACTTTCTTATTAGATCTACTGATAACTTTATAAATCTTTATTCTTTCATTTAAGAACCAACTAGAACCAGAGTAACTCACTTATAGTTTATATTCCTAAATAACTATCTTGAATAGAGTACTTAGTATATAAGCTGATAGTTATATTATAAGACTTTATTTTGAAAATTGACTAAAACTGATACTTACTTTCAATATTGGTGATAATACATCTTACTATTTTCTAGTAAACTTATTCTTTTCAAACCTCTTAAGTATAACTTCAAAAATATGTGACTAGTATAACTAGTAGAAATATAGTATATAAGCTAAAGCCAAAGATTATTTATTTAACATCTGTGTTCTATATATTTAAACAATATATACTTATTTATCTATTTTCTGAAAATCTACTACAAGTCTTAGATAATAGGGTATAAACTATATCTATTCTAATATTCAAAAACTACTAGACCCAGGGTAATTGATTACAGTCTCCATTCTCTAGATACTATTTTAAATAGAATACTTAGCATATAAGTTAGATAATTATACTATAAATCTCTATCTTAGAAATTAACTAAAACTAATACTGTCAGAGTTGAAAATAGTAGACTTTATTTATTTTATTTTATTTTATATTTTATATTTATTTTAAATTTATTTTGAGAACTAAGATCAGAGTTTAGCATGATATCACATGTCATGGTCATAGTCACACAATCATATGATATAAAAGAATAAAATAGAAGATTTTAGAACAATGATGTTATATAACATATTTTTTATATATTAACCTTATATATAATATAGATTAGATATAGTATAGTATAAACTATCAACCTAGTATTTATTCTTATACTTGAGCTTAAGTTATAACAAGCACATTCTTCTAATATTGGCAATAACATATTATGATTCAAATTCCTTAAAGTTAGAATAGTGTCAGAGTTAAAGAAAATGAACTCTAAATTATTTTTCTTTCTTTCTCATTTCTATTTTTCTTTTCCCTTTATTTTTAGTCTGGAACTAAGAATCAAGGTCTAGTATAGACTAGAAGCCAAAAGATATATAAGGTAGATACACTATACTTAGAAACTTCATCAAGTTTTCTTATGATTAACCCAATCCAAGGTTGTTCTTTTAACTTAACACTAGTTCTAAGTTCATAATAAATAGAAACAGAACCTTGGATTGGATTATCACAAGAGAACTTGATATAGTTCTAAGTATAATGTATCTACCTTATATATATATTGGCTCATAGTCTATGCTACACTCTTCTAGCCTATCCTAAAGAAATATGTGTATACTATGAGGTCAACATGTGTTAAACATGCTGTATGATATCATTATTTTAGAACACTCTGTGACTGCATTCATGTGATATGTGACATCATGCTAAACCCTAATCCTCAGTTCCAGGATAATAAAATAAAAGGAAAAGAGAAATAAAAATGAGAAAGGAAAATAATTAGAGTTCACTGCCTTCAACTCTGACATAATACACCTCTTTATTCTTCAGATAGATTAACCTTTCTAAATCTCCCTAAGTATATTCTTTGAAATATATGACCTATACAATAAGTAAAGACATAGTACATAAGCTAAAGTGAAAAGTTGTTTGTTACTCATGTTTTATGTATCATGGAATAATAATTACATACTAATCCATCAATATCTACTATCTATTCTAGATAATAATTAACACACTTCTGACCTAAGTACTCTTCTTCTGGAATAAATTAACTCTCTATTCCAATCATTGATCACTCTGTAGACATATTCTCTTCATTCTATAATAAATACTATAGACTTTTTAATAACTTTCTTGGTAACTGACAGCCTAGAGTATTACTCAGTTCCAATATTTTTAGAATCCTTGATACCTGTATCCCTGAAACTTCGAAAAGTATCCATTCACATGCTCCAGCCTCCAGTAAGGGACTTGCTTCTCCCATTGTCCTCGTTCGCTGTGGGAGGAACCGTCATGAAGAGAAAGATGGTCTTTATTCGCACGCAGGCGTGCTTTTAACAGCATTCGCCTATCTGTCTCGCCACCACCATGGCCATACTCCCTGACGCCAGAGACTTTATAATCAGCGGTGGTAACTTCATACAGACCACCAACAACAGTCAATATGGCCGGTCTGGTGAATGGCGTCATTTTCCATGTTGATGGAGTGCTAATCTAGCCATTAGGCATCGATATCCTCCGTGATGCCTCCAGTCCAGGAGCAACATTTGATTCACAAGAACACTACGATCGGTGTTGCTTCCCCGGTACTCGAGAACAGTACATTGCCGACATCACAGATTGGGTAACTGAATCTGTCGACACGTCTTCATCAATGTACTGGATGAGGGGACCAGCTGGAGTCGGGAAATCGGCCATTGCTCAAACATGTGTTGAGAAATTGGAGGAAAATGGACATCTTGGTGCTGCATTCTTCTTTACTGTCAAGAAACACAATAATCCCTTACACCTATTCACTACCATCGCTTACCAACTTGCCACTGAACTTGCTGATTATCGCACCGCTGTCGACGAGAAGATCTCCAAGGATCATACTATTGTTGAGAAGAAAATGGCATCTCAATTCCAATTGCTCATTGTGGAACCGCTGCAGGAGATAGAAAAGCAGGGAAAGAGAGTACAACGAAAAGCAATTTTCATAGATGGATTGGACGAGTGTGAGGACGAAGACGCGCAAGCAGAGATCATTGAGGTTATCGCACATTCTGTCCGGACTGGGTCCACGCCACTCCGCTGGGCTATCTTCAGCTGTGCCGAGCCTCGCATCGTATCGACATTTAGTCAGGACAGTATCGCCTCAATTACTCATTCCGTTGAACTGCCTATCTCATGTGAGGCGGATGGGGAGATCGAGTTGTACCTCCGAGGAGAATTCAAGAACATCCTTCGACGCCTGGACTGCTTACACCTATTATCAACATGGCCAACAGATGACGATATAATGAGGCTTGTTGATGCAGCAGCTGGCATGTTTGCGCACTCTGCTGCTGTCTTGCGTCAAGTCGGGTATCCATCAGACTGCCAATTCCGCGAAAGGCTGGAATCTGTCCTGGGTACCTTATCACAACCAGGAAAACAACCATCTACATCACCCGTTTCCCAACTGGATGCACTTTATGATCACATCATGAGTCAGATTCTGGAGTGTATACTCCCGTCTGCACAGCTCTTCCTTTCCTATGTTGTACATGGTGATAGCGACCTTCCTTTTTTTGTTGCCACAGTTTGCGGTACCCTTAGGCTCTCCGAATCTACGTTTAGAGATATCAGCCACTATCTACATTCTGTGATTGCATGCAAGGCATCTTTCAACTCTCTCAATTTGATCGAGCAGGGTCCCAACATAGACCTCACACGGTCATTTTTTGACCAAGGTCAATGGTTCCATCTGGAATTCACATTCCTTCACCATCTCAGAAGTGTCCATGGATTATTGCATTTCTATCACAAATCCTTTTATGATTTCCTCCGTGATCCTGCTCGCTCAGGTCCCTTCTGTGTCACCGCTCCTGCCATTCATTGCAAATTAATCGATCAAATGATCCAACATCATCATCATTATGCATCAAGCTACACTATTGACGGCTCAAGTACATCCCTTCTTTCTCCCTTGTCTGCCCCTAAACTTACCTGTTAATCCAGAGCTTGTATTGGGGCCTAGTATTGTCAGTTCCTCTGACTCGCTCTCTTGGCCGCAAGGAACCGAATTTGTCGACTCCTTTCTCAAGCTGGTATCCTTCTCCGAGGTCTCAACGTGGTTATCCCACGATGATCAGGAATTTTGTCGATTCATTGGGGATGTTGCGTTGGATACTTTGCGACAGCTGACGGAACTAGATTACCGCAAGTCTCTGATAGTGGACAGGATGAATTTGGAGCTCCCTGATTTGGACTACTATTGGGTTCCAGGTATTCCAGGACTTCCAGAAACATTACCAGGAATTACCGAAACATTATCCAACACCGTATTTGAGTGTATCGACAAATTTGATCATCTAGTACCCGCGGTATTCCTTTCTGTGCGTTTCTAATATGATTACCAGTAAAAATTAATTCACACATTCCTAGGCAGTCAATAAACTCGAAAAGGCAGGAGTCATCCGGCGATATCATCCCCTCTTCGGCTCGAGCCGTGTCACCGCTCTTGTTTACACTTTATTCCACAGCAAGTCAGTTAGAAGGAACAGTGGGCTGTATGAACTTGGGCATGGGGAAAAATCGGTTATATGGTATTGGGAATTTGATATTGAGAAGCAATATTTCCATCAGTTCAGAACCACTGACTATAAGGCGGCAGTAGAATTCTACAAGGCGAACAAGTTTACGTTATGGCAAGAAGAGAACGGGGAAGGTGGGGAAGGCGACGAGGTGGACGCCGAGGAAGAGAGAGAGGACCAGGAAGACAATCAGGCGCACAGGAAAGATGGTACTGAGAGTAAAAGCGAGGAACAGCAAGAAGCCAATGCTAATTTTCGGGACCAAGATCACAGCGAGAGTAGTGCCCTGCATGGAAACGATCATACCAAAGACAATGGTGCTGGACAAATCAACCAGGAGGGGCATGTAAAACCCAGTTATTAATGCATATTTTTGTGGCAACCCATGAACATTGAAGTAGTTGACATATCTGCACAGAACCATTGACCATGGCCACCATGTGAGGACCATGTGAGGGTCAATTGGGCTCAGAATGTCAGAAAGTGATCGTGATCGTGGTGTGCAGATGGTGGCAGAAGTAAGTGTAGTGTAAACTCAGAAATCCCAAATGTAGAGATCCTAGATGTAGAGCAAGGGTTGTTGGCAGGAGGGACTATCACAAACATCTGTTGAATAAATATTCCGCTTATTCATACCCATACTGTAATCAGCACAGCATAACTAACTAAGTGATAGTTGTTAATAAGTTGTTCAAATGTCATCTATTTATACATTTATATTAGTGTAGCTTACATACTGCTTACTGGACAACATATGTCTTATACATGTTATTCTTTATTTATATTATTAATATATATATTGTAGACATATAAACCTTAGTAGTGTTATATACCTATTTCAACACATCTGATCCATCCAATTTCCATCATAGATAATACATCTGCTCTTGTCACATCCTAATCTGGCCATATCCATCCCAACCTATGAAAAGAGGCATTATCCAACAGCTCTACTCAAAACATCTATAAAAGTGGATATCTTTCTTCTGATCTGCAACATTCTTCTAGTATAAATCAACCTAGTTCCATCTTATATCCAATCACTCTATAACTAATTACATGACTTCCTCATAATCTCTGTAGAACTCCAGACTCTATTCCAAGAACTTTAGATGTATAAATACTCTGCAGTTTCTTATCTTGAAAATTAACCAGAGTTGTATACTAATTTAGATATTTATCTTAGACTCTTAACTTCTCTCATATTCTATTACTTCTTAATACTTTCTTTCTAAATATAATTATCACAATATACAAAAGTATAGCACATCTACTAAAGCCAAGATTATTTCTAATTCACATTCATATATCTCAGATAAGTTTTCATACTTTATCCAATGTCTTTTGTAACTTTTCTATATATCATTTTTTCTTCTAAGTATGTTTTATACTTTCACAAGTAAATATACTTGTTATGATTCAAGACTAAGAATTAAATCAAGAAAAAAACCTTGTATTAGGTTAATATAAGAAAATTTAATAGAGTTTCCATTACAAGCTAGTTTATTTTATATATATACTACAAATTATGATTTGTATACATACTATAACTAACCTACTCTAAAGTTTATGTGCTTTTCATAAGACTAACATGTTATTACTATGCTTATTATATATTTATCCAAATATATCCAATCTATTTAACTATATCACAGATAATATTCCTCTAACATCTAATTTACTCAGAATATCCATAGAAGAGAGTCTTTCTACCTAGTCTTTTTACCTATTCATTTTCTTCTAGTATAAATCTATTTGGTTTCTTTTCATATGATTTCTTATAATTTCTATGAAACCCTAGACCTGATTTCTAAGAACTTTAGTATATTCAAAGTAATTATCTATCTTCTTCAATCCTTAAATAGTCTTAGTACTAGTATTTAAAATATCTAGATACTCTATAGTTATTTAGCTATTCTAAGTATTTATGTTTGAAAGTCTGTTGTACTTAATATATCGTATTTTATAATATACTTAGGTTTTTCTAAGATATAAACTTTGCTAAACTCTATGAACTTTGCATAGTTATCTTAACAATAGGGTAAAATCTCCTCTTCTTGAGATCTTATGTTGTAGCAATAATATTATAATAGTAAAGATACATACAAACTTAAAGTAGAACTAGTATATAGTATACATTATAATAGAAGGTTCTTTGTTAAGTTCCTCTTGTAAATCCTAATATAAAAGTAATCTACTCTATGTTCATGTGTTGTCCATATGTCCACTATGTCTTATTTACAAGATAAATATACTATACCTATTATAACTTAAGACTAAAAAGTAAGATTAAAGGAGAAATCTTATATTAGAGTTAACATAAGAGAACTCAATAGAGTTCCAAGTACAAAATACCTATCTTATATATGTTGGACTAATAGTTGTACTACATTAAACCTAGCTTACTCTAAAAAATATATATTATTCATAAGATTAACATATGATAAACCTGCTGTATAATATCATTATTCTAGAACCTTCTATATTCTTTTGTATGACATATGATTATGTGACTGTGACTGTGACATATGACAAATGTATGACACAGTATCATATTTCATATTATACTATATATTAATTCTAAGTCCAAAATAAATAAAAGTAAGAAAGAATAAAGAAAAAACAAAGTCTACTATCTTCAACTCTGATATTATCTCCTCTTCAAGGTTTCTCCTCTGGAGAAACTAACTTCTATTTTTGTCAGTTTTTCAAATATTTCTCCTCAAACTTTCTATTATCCTACCTATATAACATCTTTGCTATATACTTTTTCAGTAATTCTTTTCTTCTAATCCAACTTCTCTTATCCCCTTATCTCTACACTAAGTCTTCTCTTAGATTCTACTACTGTTTTCTTGATATTCTCTAAGTCTTTTATTTAGTATTTTTTCTAGTTCTCATTCTTTGACTCTATCTATTGTTACTAGTTTAAATTTTTCTACTTTCTGTCCCTCCACTTTCTCTCTATATCTTACCACTTATCACAAAATGAACTACTTACTTATTTGTGATATCTAAATCTTAGATGTACTCTTAGAGATTTAGAAGTGATTCAGAAGTTCAATAATAATAGTAGTAATAATAATAAAGATCAATACAGATATCAATAATAATAAGAGATAATAATTGATGTTGTTAAGTTTGAGGTCTAATTCTCAAATATTAGCAAATGTCAGGCTAATTTTAGAAGGTAACTAATTATATTACTATATTGATATGCTTGTATCTCTATAAATACTTATTGCTATGAGATATACCATATATTATTAGAAACAGTTTGATGAGTACTTTCCAATGTAAGTTTAATCATGTGAATTCATTTAGCTGTTCATCTAACAAAACTTTTACAGTTACTGATGGCCTGATATCTCAGTTATTTGTTGTTATTTCTGTATATCCCATATATATATAGATAGCCCTTATTTGGGACTTTTCAGTATAACTTAGTTTGTAATACTACTTGACTAATATTTACAACTAAATAAATTCTTATTAAAGTTGGCAGTTGTAATTTGACTATATTGGTAAAAACTATCTTGTCAATAATATATAGACCTATATATTGGTTCACTAATTTCTTTGCTAGTCTTTCTTTGAACATTGGATTTTTTATGCTTAGCATCATCTTATCTTCTTTCTTCTATTTCTCAGCTTCTCTTCTTCTCTTATTTGCTCATTGCTTTATCTTCTCCTGTACTTTTCTTAATACTGTTCTAGCTTCTTCTTATACATTCTTGATTTTTTCTGTAAACTCCATCACTTTTTCTACTTTTTTTCTTCTAATATCTGCCCCCATTCTCAGTTCTCTACTATAATTTACTATAAACAGTAATATCTTTGTTGCTAAATATACTTTATTGTTAACTACAAATTTAACCATTGCTAGCCATTCTGGCCAATTTCTTTGTCTATGATCTACAAAGAACCAGAGATATTATTCCAACTCCTAATTCATCTATTTGGTTTGCCTATTTATTTGTAGATGAAAGGATGTTGACAACTTTGTCTCATTTTATTCAACTCCTTGGTTAAATCTGCTGCAAACTGTGGTCTCCTATCTGAAATTACATACTTTGGTAACCTATGTAACTTTTATATATTATCTCTAAACAGTTGGACTAATCCTTTTACCAATGTTTCCTTTGTTGTTGCCACAAAATGTTATCTTGAACAACCTATCACATACCACTAAAATTACATCTTTTCCTACCACTAATAGCAACTTTGTAATGAAGTCTATCATTAAATATATTCATGACTTTTTTAGTATCTCATTCACTATCAACTTTCCTACTAGTACCTCCATTCTATTTTTTATCTTTTAACACAGATCACATTTGTCTATATATTTTCCCATATTTTTGTTACTCCTGGCAACTAGGAATTTCTTGTTACCAACTTAGTTGTCTTTTATCTTCTTCTATATACAGCTACTAGTACATCATGGTATAATCAGATTATTTCTACTCTTAACTTCTTAACCTTCAACACACAGTATTAAAAATATGTTAGCAAGAGAAAGCATTCATAAGTGGATGTTACTCATATATTCCTTTTAATATTCTTCCTAACTATATTTTTTTTTGCATTTATAAGAGCTCTTTTAAGAGTTTTATATATTTTATTCTTCTTTTATACTATTTTTTCTACTTCTTCTTTCAATTTCTGACACTAATATTGTCCTCTTTGAATTCTTTAGTATACAGTTAAGAGCTAGTATTGCATAGTTCTTGTTGCACTATAGTATCATTTCTTTTTTACTTAATCTCTATTACTACTACTTCTCTTTGTACTATTATTTTCTGGTATTTTTTAAATCAGCAATTTATTATATGGAACACAGTAGTAGACCATAGTAGCTACAATATAACTACTTATATAAACAAAATAAAAGAAAAGAAAAAGTAGATAATATAATAATAATATAATAACAGCAATACTGCTATTAAGTAATTCTTTTATGGAAGGAAAAAGCTTTAGAATTATACTCAAGAAATACAACAAAATGACTAAACAACTCTCTATTAGGATTCTAATAATTGTTATACCTTTTGTATTTATGAAGAATATAATGTTTTCATTTAATATATTTTGTATAGACAATTGAAATTTTCTTTAGGAAAAAATCCAAGATGATATTCCTTATTAGGGTATGATTGGTAATGGCTTTAGTTGCTCTTACACATAATAAATTAGAGTGACCAAGTAATTTGAACTAAGAATCACCTTTTGTGTAAGTGAGCTTGATAGAAAGATAATCATCATTGAGTAATTCAAGGAAATAATTTTCCTTATAGTCTAATGCTTGAAATATCATTTGTTACTCTTTAATGATTAAATCACATTCATTCTTTTTGCTAAAATCTCATGACAATTTATATGGGAAATATAGAAGATAATTAAACTATTTCATCTTTTTGTCAACAGCCAAATAATAAGTCTATTTAGAACTACTAGAGCAATCCCAAAATTCTTATTAAAGAGATCTTGTAATATAGCAATAGACTATAGCTGATATGAATAAGTCAATGAGCTAAAGATATATCACATGATGTGAGATTATAGACCTAAACTCTAGAAAAAAGGACTAGAAGGATGATATCATAGTGCATATTAACAACATGTTTACCTCATGGTGTATATATGGTGCACTTATAGCTAATGCATGGATATTAGGGTAGGGTTATTTATTGTTAGCATGGACTATGTATCTATTATATAAATAGAATAGTAATATATCAAGAACTGATATACTACCAAGAAATTTGCTTATTGTATTACTATTAGTCTTTGTGATTAATGGTTGCCACAACAGTCAGTAATAATAATGATGTGCAAAGTGTCTAATACTTGGATTGCTTGATTAATTCTGTCTCAGTTGTTGTAATATAGATAACATGATGAATAATTTTGGCAATAATATTGTGACTAGAACAAACATGTGATATAGATGTAGTGATGTTATTTTTAATACTAGTATTAAAAATAACAATAACAGTTTTGGAATCTGATAGAGAGTCCTTGAATATTTTGTTGAGTTTTTAGATATGAGCATTCTTGACTTCTTTATATTTGCAGTACACTGTATGAAAAGAAAATTAATTAGAAAAATTATCTACTAATCAAAAACCAGAAGATAATTTTTTGTGAAAAGAATTAAAAGAAAGAAAAACCTTATTAAGATGATTATTGGTATTTACAATAAAGCTTTTAATTTTAAGTTGTTATTTGAACATTAGGTTTTTCAAGAAAAATTAATGAGATTTTGAATTTTTTGAATGTTAATTTTCCATAAATGAATTGAAAGCATGGTTTACTAGTAAGACTGCTATTCTTAGTCATTGCTTATTACTGATTTTCTTCTAGTAAAGATGTATGAGAATAAGATCTGTAATTACCTCAATTCCTTATGTAGAAGAAGTAAGTATGAAATACTCCAATAATCTATATTGCTGCTCTTCATTATATTTTCCTGAGCTTCTTAAAGAAATAGAATAACAAAGCACTCTTGAAAAAAAAACCAAGATATTTTCAGATTTCTTTTGGTTGCAAAATAAAATTTTCTAATAAAGAGAGGTTGAAGTTTCTAGTTGATTTAGAAAAATGAAAAACCTCCAATTTTCCATGTTCAATCAAAAGTCTGAATTGCTTAAAAAAGAGAAAAGAGAGAAGATGATGTTATAGCTACAAAAAAGAATTGTATTTGATTTTTCATAGCATTTTTCCTATGAAATAAAAAGACTATTATCTACAAACAAAATAAACAAAATAGAAATATTTAGTGTAAGATTTTGAGACCTTTTTTCAAAAATATGAAAAATAACAGTAATATAAAAAGTGAATAAGATAAGAGAAAGAGCAGGCTCTTAGCCTACTTCTATATCTATCCTGGAAAAAGGAGAAACAAAATTATTCTACATATATTGTATTTGCCTATCTATTAAATAGTTAAAGAAAGTTGAAATTTTCATATTAAAACATGCTTTGTCTAGAATTAAAAGAAGAAGTTGATAGTTAAGTCATAGGAAAAATTAAGCTATATTAAATGCTAAAGTACTTGTTTGAAAATCTTTGACCTATCCCAAACAAATAAGATAGGTAAGAAATATACCTATATTGGTAGTAGAATAATACTTCAATCTACTCAATTGATTAGAATAAATGAAATTCAATAAGATAGATTAAGTTTGTAATCTTTTGCCAATAACTTTTTCAATAAGTTTTCTAATTATGTTGAGGACAATTAACCAGAACATCTTTGGAAAGTTATAAGCTACTTTATTGAGCTTAGTGTTATGATATGTATGAGGACTAACATTTTTCTTTTTCTTTTATCTATTTTTCTTGATTTTATATTTCTTTTCTTTTGAATTTCTTTTTATTTTGATTGACGATGAAGAGGCATGTGACTGCAGTCACATGATGTGATGTCATAAAAGCCTAGAATAAACTAGAGCAGTCTAGATAGATGATGTCAAGGAACGTGTTAACTACACAGCTACTTTATAGTGTACATATAGTATATTTATAGGTGATGCATAGATATTAGGACAGGAGTAATTATTTGTAGCATGGACTATGTGTAACTTATATAAATAAGGTAGTAATCCAGCAGAAACTCCTTGTTAAGTTCTCTTGTGATCCTCACTTGATATTCTGCTAAGAGATTTATTGCTTGTGTTACTATTGGTTGTTGTAACTAGTGGTTGCCACAATACTTGGGAATAATAATCAAAGTAAACATCTTGAAATATAATGGCCAATAACTAAGGTTAATGTATATGTTAGTAATATTGATGATGTTAGTTAAACACTGATTATCATTCACTATGATCTATAAATATCTCTAAAATACATAATCAGATTCTAGCATAGATGAGTTATTATATTTTTATGGCATTTTTAAATCTTTCTTTTGAAAATACAAGCTACTTTGAAATAAGATTTATAGAAATTTCATTTAATAATCATAGATTGATTTAACAATTATGAGCCAAATTGAACATCTGATCAAGTACTTGTTGCAAATATTCAAGCTCAATACAAGATTGCCCATCAAACTACAGAGCCTCTATAGTAGACAGCTTATACTTTTTAACCCAGTTCATCAGGTCCTATAATCTTTTATATTTCAATACAATTTCTAAAATTTTTTCATTAAAAAAAGTTTGTTTAGTTTTCTTAACTAAGTTTTCAAAGTCTTTTTAATCTACTAATATACTAATATTTTTGGAGAATTTATACCAAAAGAAATTTGAAATTTTTGCATATTCTTAAACTATTTCTTCAAGAGATTCTCTGCTTGATATGTCTAAAGTATTGATACTTTCTATTGCATTTGTAAGACTGATGATAAACTTCTCTTCTTCTTCACTGTTTCTGATGATTGTTTGTCACTTGTCTTGAATAAAACTCTTCACTGATAAATATGTCAATAGTTAAGAGAGTATAATCTAAAAGGCTTTGTAATTCTGGTAAAATAAAATAATTGTTGATTTTGATAGAATTAGTTCTAAGAAACATAAGATCAATAACTGAGTTAAAATTGTTAGGATTGTCAGTATATTAAATGAGAACTTGGATAACAGATAAAAAAGGTTTTAAATCAAAAAATCTACAACTTCCATAAAAACATTACTATAAGTTGAATAAGAGGATAATTCAGATCCTAATCATTATTCCTAATGTTAAAATCTCTTGTCATAATAAAAACATTATGAATGTTGACCTCAATATCCTTAAGATATTCCAAGGCTGTTTGATGCTCATCTGAATAGATATTGATAATAAAGAAAATGCTACTATTGTTTAAGAATGAAATGAGGTTAATATCCCTATGATTTATAATCTCTTTTCTAAGTAAGAAATAAAGTTGAGTGAGCTAAATATTGATATATATGATAACTCTTGGATGTTCATTATCATGTAACAGATATCTTGAGAAGGTGACCTATAAAGAATGATTAGGAGTGTTAACAACATTGTTATCTTCTTCAGATGTCAAATCTGAGATAGCTTATATGAAAGACTATAGAGGTTCTCAAATGAAAATAGCATTTTCTAGTATTGTTGTTCCAATATCTTGGTATCAGCCTCTGAAATATTTGATGAGAAAGAGAATGTAATGGTATAGAGAAAAGAGACAAAAAATTTATTCCTTTTATATATATTAACTTAAATACTATCATAGATTTTTTAAATAAACTAAATAGGACTTTGAAGGCTCAGTCCTAAAAAAAATACTGTTATATGTCAAGTTCATCTTCTTAAAAGATCTATTCCCATAGTAATAATATCTTTCTCAAATTCCAGTAAAAGTCTATCTTCTATAATAACTACACTTTCTGCAATATATTCCTATAGCAATGATATAATTGTTCTCTAATCCTTTGAGTACTTGGTCTTCTATAATAAAAGTACTTTTATCAAACTTAGTCTTTCATAGTAGAGTTCTCCTATCTATTCTATTTTAGTATTTCAACACTAAAATCTCTATTTGGGACTATATACTAAAACTTCCAAGTATTTCTTAATTATCTTATTTATATATCAAACTAGTGTTATACTATAATTTACTACTAAATCTCTTTCAGACTTCATCTATTCATCTGAAGTTACAACTATATAGTAGACAAATAGCACAGCATATAAGCTAAAGCAAAGATCATTCTGGAAAGTCTACATTACCAAGCTTCTTGTATAGTTTCCATACTTTATACATCCTTGAACCAATCCTATAGGCTTTTGTCTTCTGATATAAACTGTGCCTAATAAGCTAACAGAATTCAGGATATAGTTTAAAATGTGAGTGTAGCAGAGCTGTCATAGTAAACACCATGGGATTTTTTACAGAGTTTAGTATTTAAGATGGTCAGGTTAGCACTATGGACTTTGCAGTAGAATTCAGAGTTGAAGAATATACAAAAAGCTAAGTTCTCTTAAAAAGTTTCTCTTCTTGTGAAATTAGTGTATGATAGTAAATAATAAGCAGTAGCAGTTAGAACAGTTAACTCTGTAAGAGTCTAATATTCTACCATAGAAAAAAAGCTATAAAAGTAGTATGTGCTTATATGTTTAGCATAGAAGTAATAGTATTTGAAAAAGCTCTAATGTTGCCTTAGAAAAGTATATTTGTTCTCTGTGAGTCTGAAAAGTGTTCCACTACATTGTTGGATTATTGTTGGAGCTGTACAGCTGGTATAAGAGATATTTATAGTATGCTTAATTTGGCACTTGAAATGATTAGCAGCCACTACAACTTCTGTAATTTTTCTAGTAACTTCTTATGATACTGTCAGGTACTAATTATAAATCTTAACTTACTAGAACTTTGCTTTTTACAAAGGTCCAGGCCTGGAAAGCAGTATGTTGGAAGGCACAACTAGTTCAAGTACTGGATTATTTTCCAAACTTAGCTAGAACTTCTTATTTATAAGAGCTTTCAATTAGATGTATATTTATGCAATGAGGAATTATTCTATCTTATAGAGAGACATATTGATATTATAGACTTTAGTTTGCCACTTTCAGAAGAGAAGATGGTTCTAGCAGAAGCAGAGAAGGCAGTATTATTACTTGAACTTCTATCTAACTAGGAGAAAGACTTCACAAAATTCTATAGTAAATTCTTGAAAAAGAAAACTATTATAGCCCTTTTATTTACTTGATACTACTATTGAGTCTTTAAGTTCACAAAGGTGGCAGCAACTAGTTTAACTTGGTCATATACAAGCATGTTTCTGTGAATGAAGAAGAATTTATAAGCCTAAATCTACTGATAAATTACCTTAATAGTAAGATTTCTAGTCTCAAGAATCAAAATTTGAAAGGAGGCAGTCTGCATAATAGCAGCAGTCTTATTATGAATGCTAACTATTCTAGTTATTATCTTAGTAGTTACAATAGATGAGACAGTTATATGTTTGGAGGCAACAGTGTATAACTGTAATAACATAGTATGTTAGATATAATTCACATCTTATTATCTAATATCTAGAAGAGACATCTCAGAAATCCAGAACTAAGTAATTTCCATTATCCAAGAATATGAAAGATAAAGCAGGATAATCTTTGGCTTCAATTTATATGCTGTATCTCTATGAGTTACATAGGTTATATATTTCAGATTGGATACTAAAGACTTAAAGAATGGAAAACCACTGAAAAGATAGCAAGATATATTGTTGATAACACCAGAAAAGAAATGCTAGTTCTAGTTAATTTTCAGGATGATTACTATAGTACAAACTACCAGATTATATACTAGTTAATATATCTAGAATAGCTATCTAGAATGTAACTACTAAGTAAGTTACCCTAATTACTGGTGATTCTCAAATGTCAAGAGAGAGATCCATGGAGTTATATTAGACTAGTAAGGACATCTGAGATGAGATGGATAGTTTTAATCTGCACTAGAAGAAGTTTGGAGATATGAATAAGAATAGATAGTTATTTGTAGATTAGAATAAATGAGGTTAGAACATAGAATATAACATAGTAATACATTATAATAAAGATATGTTGGTTTAGCATAACAATAGTAGTATGTTAGTATTATGTAATAGTGGCATAGTTTTAGTAATATATAACAGCTATAAAGAGCTTATAGTAGATAATAGCAATAGTAATAGGACTACTAGTCTGGTCTGTGTTACAAACTCAAAACCTTAGAGTTAGTTAAGAGAAAGAACCTTGTATTGGGTTAATACAAGAGAACTCAATAGAGAACTCTGTACAGGATTGTCTATCTTATATACAACTACCTAATGGCCTGTGCGAGCTATTTCTAGCCTGCCCTAAACGACCATGTGTTTTTACACATTGTATGACATCATCCTTCCAGAACCTTCTACATCCTTCTCTACATCATGTGACTTGTAACCATGTTATCTGATGTGACCAGCATGCTCTTGTCACTTTAACCCTAACCCTAGTTCTAAAAATAGAATAAAGGAAAATAAATATAAAATAAAATAAAAATGTTAAGTCCACTTCTTTTGTTCTTGACAGTCTAGGCTTGATTGTAAGTTATAAGAGGCTTCAGAGTCAATAGTTATTTGTAAGAGTGTGTAATTTTTGATAGTATTCAAGACTCTCAAAAAAATAAGTCCTTAGACTTTACTTAACTTAGAAACTGTTAGTTAGAAGCTTAAGATTATAATGCTTGATATAAGACTAAGAAAACATCATAGATAGTTATAGTTTATATCATCTTAGACCAAATAATAGAATACTATGACTAAGAATGGATTTTTATCTTATCTTATCTATATTTAGTAATCCTCAGAATTATAGTCTAGCTTACTAAATATAATTGTAAATATCTTAGAAATGTTACTAATATCATAAATTGGGCTAATACTAATATATGAATTAACTGCTAGTTGTAAATATTATATAAAACTTGATATTTGATAATGATATAACTATTGTAGAAGGAATACTAAATATTCTAAGTAACAAGATCAAAGTCAATCATTCAAGAAGTCTTATATTGGTCAGAACTCAAGAATTAATGTAAAATCCAATATTTACTGGAATTTTGTAAGATATCAAACACCAATCACAAAATAAGAATAAAATTCAATTGCTAAGTGAAAAGAAACTATAAGATTTATGACCAAGTACTATTAATGATTATAATAGAACTCAGTCACTAGAGATGTTATGACTCAAAAACCTTAGAGTTGTTCAAGTAAAAGAACCTTGTATAGGGTTTACACAAGAGAACTCAATAGAGTTTCTAGTATAGAACTATCTATCTTATATACACTGAGTTACTGGTTCATGCTACAATACCATTAACAGCTATGTATTATTCTCAAGATCAATATATGTCAAATATATTGTAATAATGTCATTTTCTTTTAGAACCTTTTATATGTTCCATTATGACATGTGATCATGTGACAGTGTGACAGTGACATATATATAACACCAAGTCATGTCATGTGACAATTTGTGACAATAACATATGACATCACACTGCCCCTAACCCTAAGTTCCAGAATAAGATGAAATGAAAATGAAATAAATAAAGTCTATTCTGACAAGAGACCATATTTTATGAGAACTGATAAATTTGAAATATGGACTGATTACAAAAATCTCACATACTTCATAGAAATTGAACTACTGGCAAGCAAGATGGCTATTGGAGCTTCAAGACTATGATTTTGAATTAAGTCATAAACTGGAGAATGCAATAAAGAATATTAAATCAGTGTTGTAATGACCAGACCACAATGTAGGCAGAGGTGATAACAAAGAAAAGATAGTGCTATGATTTGAGATGTTTACAGAGGTGACAATGAAAGAGGAGAGAGAATTTTGGAAGGTGATTGAGAAAGCAGAGAAATTGATTGAAGATGTGAGAACAACAATATATAAAGAAAGGATCAGGTTAAAGAACAGAGAATATTAAAACTCATGAACTAATTACAACACCACATTAACTACAATGATCTGAACAAATACAAGAAATTGAGGAGATTTTTTATTTATGATGGAGAGGAGAACAACTACAGCGCTTGATCAAATGGCAAGACCAGCTTCTTTTGAAACCCTAAAGTTTGAACAGTAAACTAGACTGAGACTGGAGTACATCGTTGCCACCTAGCTAATATTTATATGAAAGCTGCATGATCTGGTTAGCTTCTTGCAGAAGGTGTAGAAGTGTGTATACCGTGCTTGAAATTGTAGCTTCGACTATTCCTCCTACTAAATATAGAGAGAAATCATATTACAGCCACTTGAAGAAATGACTTGGGAAGACCAATTACAAGGAGCCCCGAAGGCCTGTCATGACTATCACCGAAAACATCCAGATGCCCCCCAGAATTTCCACAACCTGAATTCGAGAAAGGACCTATAGTGATGTCGCAAAGACGCAACTTTAGGAAGAGGATAATGTAATCCTTGAACTGTGAACCCCCTTGGTAGCTCGTAGAATAGATCCTTAACATTAACACTATATATCAATATTCCTAACACAGTGTTTCGAGGTCGTAACATAAGGTAGTTCCTAAGGAACAGCGAGAAGCCAATACCAATGTTCAGGACCAGGATGGCAGCGAGAGTGGCGACCAATACGAAAATGGTGATACCCAAGATAATGGCGACAGACAGGACAATCGGGAGGAGCATGTGAAACCCTCAGAGGAATAAGGAATCATTTTGAAAGAGGTGTTTGCATGTCGTTCTTTTGTCGTTTGAGATTTCAGTAGAGTAGTTTGATGCGTAATGTTGGAATGCCGAATTTGGTGGTAGAAACCCAATCATCCATGAACTTTGAAGTAATGAGACATCTGGATGGATCCATCGACATAGCGCAAATCACGGACCATAAATAGCATAGAGAAGATGGGAGAGCGTCCAGGTCGATGTAGATGCGTGTTGGGATAAGTAGCAGGGTGCGCAAATAGGTCACCCGTAACCAGTGCATAACCAGTGCATGCGTCCACCTCAATCTCGCAATCCAAGTGATAATGTGGACATCTACTTGCCATCCCCTTAAGTGGCTCAACTATGACTTCACTATGACTTCTCAGTACGAGTCTTGTCCCTGGAGATCCTGGCGGCGCAAATACTGAATTATTTATACGACGGCATTTCGGGAACTATCTCAAGTCCTCCTACAAGTGATCTTCTCACTTGCTACCTCCCTCTCCCCCCCCCCCTGGTGAGCCTAATATTTTGGTAGTAATGGTCATGTGCTGTACATATGTTGAACGTGATAATACAGGATTGGTGGGCTGAGGGATCCGGAGATGGATTGAGTTGTGACACCAGCAGGGGCAGTTGGGATAGGAAGGTAAGGGTAGAGTCAAGGACAATGATTGCCTTGTTAGAGCTTGACCCATTCTCATCCAGGTAATGGTAGGTGATCTGAATCCTCGTTCATGGGGAACATGCCCCTCACCCATACCTCAACACTTTCTCGCGCACAGCCAAGAGCTAGATTCCTCGCACCACCACCCAAACTCAGACACCTGCCTCATGGTTTGAACAGTATTTACAGGATAGCAAGGTTGAAGTGGTACAAGAGACGTGAACAAGTTTATGAAGGGTGCTGCTACCAATCATGTCCTCTGCTCTTGCCCAGCATCCAGGACCACAAAACGTCAGGGACAATTTACAAAGCGCGTATATGTGCAGTTCTCCTGTGAAGCCCAAGTGAGGTCCAAGTGGATTGCCGACGATGATTACGATATGGTCAGCTCAAAAAACGCGATCATCATCATCATACTCCCACTGAATTACCTTCGCCAGTATCCCTTCAACATCTCTCCTCAAATGACTGTCTCCAAATCACAGTAAACCACCATGTTCTGTCCACATTGTTGTGTCCCTACTCACATTTCCTGGTTTTCCATCTCGCCGCTACATTCACGAATAAGTAGAAGAAGAGGGGAGGTACAGATTTGTGCATGATGACATGCACCGTGTCGGCTGT
>Ga0157363_1000420_pt1 | contig 32283 bp, 10 predicted proteins | sample AttsexASBM1_FD_111477 | JGI IMG/M metagenome (GOLD analysis project Ga0157363, IMG submission 111477) | Fungus gardens microbial communities from leaf cutter ant in Ribeirão Preto, State of São Paulo, Brazil - Atta sexdens ASBM1 | ecosystem: Host-associated > Fungi > Mycelium > Unclassified ... | reverse complement strand
GAGGAACACCGCGCGGCGGAAGTTGCTGTTGCTCTGGAACAGCTGCCAGCCGGACTGCTTGATCTTCAGGCTCTCGCGGATCTCTTCCAGCTCGCGTTTCGCCTGCTCGCTGGTGTCGCGCAGGCGATCCAGCACGCGCTGGGCGTCGCGGAAGTCGCCTCTGGCCGCCAGCCAGCGCGGGCTGTTGGGCAGGAAGAAGACGCCCACCAGCAGCAGCACCGCCGGAATAGTGATGATGCCCAGCATCCAGCGCCAGTCGCCGGACGCGCTGAAGGCGGTGTCGGAGAGGTAGGCGCCGAGAATACCGATGGTAATCATCAGCTGATAGAGCGAAATCATCGAGCCGCGAATTTTTTCCGGCGCGATTTCAGACAGGTAGAGCGGCGCGGTGTAAGAGGCAACGCCGACGGCGAGACCCAGCACGACGCGTGCGACGATCAGCATGTCCGGGTTCGGCGCCATGGCGGACCAGAGCGAACCGATAACGAACAGAATAGCGCCGGCCATCAGGCTCTTTTTACGACCAAGACGTGACGACATCCAGCCGGAGCCGACCGCGCCGACCGCCGCGCCGAACATCATGGAGCTAACGATCCACTCCTGCTGGTGTGCGGTAACGTTAAAGTCTTTGGCGATAAACGGCAGCGCACCTGCGATAACACCGATATCCAGTCCAAATAACAGCCCTGCGAGAGCCGCAAGAAAGCAGACAAACAAGGTCATCGCCTTGTTTGAGGTTCTGCTTTTGTGAGTATTGCCAGGCATGTTGCCTCCGAGTTTATCCATCATTGTTGTTATCTAATGTTAAAAAACCTTTCCCGGGTAAAAAGTGAGAGCGATCACGCTAATGTAATCGCTTACACACGCTGAAACCCTGAAATTCAGCATATTCAGCCCGAAAAGGTTAACTAACCAGTAAGGTATAGCACTTGTTAAGTTTCCGACATGGCGTCAATTACCGGCTATCAGAGGACGCTGAAAATAACGCATTTTCAGCTGAATAACCACGCAGGTTAAATCCTAAATAGCAGATTAATAAAGCGTTTCAATTTGTAATCGGTAACACGCTGAGGCTTGACGAGTGTGAAAAGTGTAGTAGAGAAAAGAAAATGTGCTGAGCGGGGCGGAAGGTCGAGGCAAAAGAGGGCAAAAAACAAGGCTCTCCCCTGTGACAGGGGAGAGCCTTTAGAGAGAAAACTTACAGGCCAGCCGCGTCGCGCAGCTGGGCGGCCTTGTCGGTTTTTTCCCACGGGAAGTGTTCGCGACCAAAGTGACCATAGGCAGCGGTCTCTTTGTAGATCGGCTGCAGCAGGTCCAGCATCTGAATCAGGCCGTAAGGACGCAGGTCGAAGAACTCGCGCACCAGCAGCGTCAGCTGTTCGGTTGAGATCTTCTCGGTGCCGAAGGTTTCCACCATGATGGAGGTTGGCTCCGCTACGCCGATAGCGTAAGAGACCTGAATTTCGCAGCGGTCGGCCAGGCCGGCGGCAACGATGTTTTTCGCCACGTAGCGCGCCGCGTAGGCCGCAGAACGGTCAACCTTCGACGGATCCTTGCCGGAGAAAGCGCCGCCGCCGTGACGCGCCATGCCGCCGTAGGTATCGACGATGATTTTACGGCCGGTCAGGCCGCAGTCGCCCATTGGGCCGCCGATAACGAAGCGGCCGGTCGGGTTAATGTGGTACTTGGTGCTGGCGTTGATCCACTCGCTCGGCAGCACCGGCTTGATGATCTCTTCCATCACCGCTTCGCGCAGGGTAGCCTGGTCGATGTCTTCGGAATGCTGGGTAGAGAGCACCACCGCGTCGATACCGACGATTTTGCCGCCGTCGTACTGGAAAGTGATCTGGCTTTTCGCGTCCGGACGCAGCCACGGCAGCGCGCCGTTTTTACGTACTTCAGACTGGCGCTGCACCAGACGGTGCGCATAGGTCACCGGTGCCGGCATCAGCACGTCGGTTTCGTTGGTGGCGTAGCCGAACATCAGGCCCTGGTCGCCCGCGCCTTGCTCCAGCGGATCGGTGCGGTCAACGCCCTGGTTAATGTCGGGCGACTGCTTGCCAATGGCGCTCAGGACGGCACAGGAATTGGCGTCAAAGCCCATATCGGAATGAACATAACCGATTTCACGTACGGTATTGCGGGTAATCTCTTCGATGTCGACCCATGCGCTGGTGGTGATCTCACCGCCAACCAGCACCATACCGGTTTTAACGTAGGTTTCGCAGGCCACGCGCGCTTTGGGATCCTGCTCGAGGATGGCGTCCAGCACGGCGTCAGAAATCTGGTCGGCGATTTTATCAGGATGTCCTTCTGATACGGACTCGGACGTAAAAAGGTGTTTAGCCATTCTGTTCTTTACCTTACAAATGGTTTGAATTCGACTGCATAGCGTAAGTGAGATGAACTTACTTGACGCCCCTTCAGGCAAAGCCGCGAGCAGTGTTAGAAGTGTCAGTATGTCAGACGTAAAACGCCTGGATGTTAACCAGTTTAGATGGAAAACCATCTGGACGGCTATTTTAGGTTAAGGGGTGAACGAAATGCCAGCCCTTTTTCTGTTTCCGCATTTTTCGGAAAAGCGGTCGCTGGCAAAAAATCGTGACGCGGAACGGCGGCAAACCAGCGAAACGCTTTGCAATTTCGCCCGTCAGGCGGTATAAAACGCCGCTGCTGCCTGCAGCCATAAGGATGACGCCGCTGCGCGTAAGCCACTGTCAGAGCCTCTCTGACGTTCGCCCAGATTATTTCCACATGCGAAAACATGTGTGGAGGTGACAGAAGTAATGAACCACGCTCTCCTCTCTTGCGGTTCTCTGCGCTCAACGGGCGCGCTGGCGTACTCCTTTCCTGTCTTTTCTCTTCTTTTCCGACGAATCGCCTGTTGCGGTCATTCTCCCGACACGCGCGCCGGTTAACCTGTTTTTCCTTATTTACGCTACTGGCGATTGCACGTCAGTGAACGTCGTGATGCATTCGGGGTCCATTTACACGTAACGGGCAGGGTGTTTTACACTTAGTTTTGTGCTTTTTTCACATTCCAACAGAATTCGAGGTTCGTGATGTCTGGCGACATGAAGACTATTAAGGGTTCGTCAGCTGGCGAACAGGGTGTGCTCCGCTCAATGCAGGAGGTTGCAATGAACGACCAGGATGCCAGCAAAATGCTGCGTACCTATAACGTTGCCTGGTGGGGCAATAACTACTACGACGTTAACGAACTCGGTCACGTCAGCGTCTGTCCGAACCCGGACGAGCCGACGCTGCGCGTCGATCTGGCGAATCTGGTAAAAGAGCGCGAGGCCCAGGGCCAGCGTCTGCCTGCGCTGTTCTGCTTTCCGCAAATCCTGCAGCATCGCCTGCGCTCGATTAACGCGGCGTTTAAGCGCGCGCGCGAATCCTACGGCTATCGCGGCGACTATTTCCTGGTCTACCCGATCAAGGTCAACCAGCATAAGCGCGTGATCGAATCGCTGGTCAACTCCGGCGAACCGCTGGGGCTGGAAGCTGGCTCCAAAGCGGAGCTGATGGCGGTACTGGCCCACGCCGGCAAAACCCGCACGGTAATCGTCTGCAACGGCTACAAAGATCGCGAATATATTCGCCTGGCGCTGATTGGCGAAAAGCTCGGCCACAAAGTCTATCTGGTGATCGAGAAGATGACGGAAGTGCGCCTGGTGCTGGAAGAGGCCGAGCGTCTGAACGTGGTGCCGCGTCTCGGCATTCGCGCGCGTCTGGCGTCTCAGGGCTCCGGCAAATGGCAGTCGAGCGGCGGCGAAAAATCAAAGTTCGGCCTCTCGGCGTCGCAGGTGCTGCAGCTGGTAGAGATTATGCGCAACGCGGGCCGTCTCGACAGCCTGCAGCTTCTGCACTTCCACCTCGGTTCGCAGATGGCCAATATTCGCGATATCGCTACCGGCGTGCGCGAGTCGGCGCGTTTCTATGTTGAACTGGCGAAGCTGGGCGTTAACATCAAATGCTTCGACGTCGGCGGCGGTCTGGGCGTCGACTATGAAGGCACCCGCTCGCAGTCCGACTGCTCGGTTAACTATGGTCTGAACGAGTACGCCAACAACGTTATCTGGGCGATCGGCGATGCCTGCGAAGAGCACGGCCTGGACCACCCGACGGTCATCACCGAGTCAGGCCGTGCCGTGACCGCGCACCATACCGTGCTGGTCTCCAACATCATTGGCGTGGAGCGTAACGAGTTCATTACGCCGCAGGCGCCCGAAGAAGATGCGCCGCGCCCGATCCTCAGCATGTGGGAAACCTGGCAGGAGATGCACGAACCTGACGTGCGTCGTTCGCTGCGCGAGTGGCTGCACGACAGCCAGATGGATCTGCATGATATCCATACCGGTTACGCCTCCGGCACCTACGATCTGACGCAGCGCGCCTGGGCGGAACAGCTTTACCTGAGCATCTGCCACTATATTCAGCAGCATCTCGATCCGAGCAACCGCGCACACCGTCCGATTATCGACGAGCTGCAGGAGCGTATGGCGGACAAGATGTACGTCAACTTCTCGCTGTTCCAGTCGATGCCGGATGCCTGGGGCATCGATCAGCTGTTCCCGGTACTGCCGCTGGAAGGGCTGCATAAAAAGCCGGAGCGCCGCGCGGTGCTGCTGGACATTACCTGCGATTCCGACGGCACCATCGATCACTACGTCGACGGCGACGGCATTGCCGCCACCATGCCGATGCCGGAATACGATCCCGAGAATCCACCGATGCTCGGCTTCTTTATGGTCGGTGCCTATCAGGAGATCCTCGGCAATATGCATAACCTGTTCGGCGATACCGAGGCGGTCAACGTCTACGCGCGCGCGGGCGGTGAAGTGGAGGTTGAGCTGTCGGACGAGGGCGATACCGTTGCGGATATGCTGGAGTACGTACAGCTAAATCCCGACGAGCTGATGACGCTGTTCCGCAATCAGGTCAAAGAGACCGATCTCGACGACGAGCTGCGCGCGCAGTTCCTGGAAGAGTTTGAAAGCGGCCTGTACGGCTACACCTATCTTGAAGATGAGTAAGTAACGCCTCATGCCGGGCCTTGTCAGGGGCCCGGTATTCTCTTTTCCCGCCTGAAATTCCCCTTTTTATCGGTTTTGTGAGCGTTATCACCGTTTCACGCCTGATTAAGCTTTGTAAAGGCTGCATTCCCGTTCGGCGATTTCACCGTCGCTAAATTTTTCAAAAAAAAACGAGGCCTTAGCCTCAGCCTCTTTTTAAGCCGCCGCGATTGTTAAATTTAGAACCTGTATACCTTATGATTTTCAGGCTTATATATTATTAAATTTAAACATTATGACTAAAGCCGAATTGGAAGGTCTCGATTTTATCTGACGCCTTTTGGCGTCTTTCTCACACGGGTTTTCAGAAAAAAATTATCAGAATTTATGATGTGTCATAGAATTATCTTTGGATAAAAATCATTAAAAACAGATGAGTAGATATTTTTAGTTTCGTCAAGTTTGAAGGAAGAATTAATTTAAGGCATGTTTTAAGAATTTCACTAGCCGAAAAAAAGTTTCAATCACCTTTATTGATTGGTTTTAGCTATTGAAATTTCTAGCGCGTTTGGCTTAAATCTATTTTTCAAAATGTAAGTTGTACGTTAGCATCAGGTTAAGGTGTTAAGAATCTTCTGGGTTTTCTTAACGTTCATATGAGTTTTCCTGACATTTCCGTTGCGGTTTTCAGGCAGCTGACGTATCGGGTCGAGCGGGTAGCAGCAGAATGGGTCGCCAATTACATCTTCGTCAGCACTACGTTTTTATGCTCGACCCGATTCATGCTCCCTCAGGGAAAGTGATAGCGTGGGAGCTGTTAACGCGCTTCGCGCCGCATGGCGACATCGCCAGCCTGGCGGATGACGACAGCGAACATCAACTATTTGACTGCCTGCTCGAAGCGGAAAAATGGCAATTGTTTCAGCGTCAGCTTAAACAGCTCGAAACGCTCTACAAAAGCGGCTTCACGCAGCTTGTCAGCCTTAACGTCGACGGCGATATTATTCGCGCTATTTTGGATGATGTCGCGACGCAGCAACGGCTGGATCAGCTGCCGTTATTACGCCTCGAAATTTCCGCCTTTTTTACCCAACGCTATTGCGCTACCGATCGTCTGCTGCTGCAAAAGCTGGCGGGTATTACCCCAGCGTTATTATGGCTGGACGACTTTGCGGCGGGCGGATCAACGCTTTCCATGCTCAGCAGCGGCCTGTTTGAATATGTTAAAACCAGCCGGAACTTCTTCTGGAAATATGGCGAAGGCTACGCCTTCGATACGCTGCTTAATCATGTAAACGATTTCTGCAGCGGCGTTATCATCCAGGGCATAGAAACAGAACACCACCTGCAACAGGTTGCGCGCAAACCGGTTATCGGCCTGCAGGGCCGTCGCTGGTCAGCGCGCCCTGTAGCTGATGTCATTGATCAGACAGCAAAAATATTGCCATCCAGAGCGACAAGAAAACAACCGGCCGCCATCCTCAGCTACCCTAATTTTTTATGATATACCGCCTGTTTCCGCTATTGCGGAAGCGGGCCAGCCCATTGCGGTTATTAAAAAAATAAAAGTGATTCCCTCACCAGGATAAAGATTCAAAACGGCTCAGAGCGATTTCGTCAAGCGGATGGGATCGACAAAGAGGGGAGTGAATAGCACACAGCGTTATTCACGGATAAACCGGGATCTTAAGGTGCCGGGCATTTTTATGAATATTAATAACCTCAGTGGGATATACATAACATGAATAATATCTCAGTAACGCCTAAAGGCGGTACTATCGCCTCTCAGCTGAGTGGCAGCGACGTCAATTTGTCCACTCCAAGTGTGGTTAAACTCAACCTCAATCGATCTGACATCAAGTCTTTCGCACGTAACGGCAACGATCTCGTTGTTACTACGAAATCTGGCGAAACGGTTGTTATTCATAATTTTTATGGCCCGGCAGGTGAAAGCGATCTGGTGCTGCAGGATGACAAGGGCGCGCTCTGGTGGGTAGAAAATCCGGGTGAACAGGGTTTCCAGTACGTCTCTATCGACAGCACCGAAGGGCTGCTGGCAGATAACCTGACCAGCGACAATACCATCGCCGCCTTTGGTATCGGCGGCGCGGCGCTGGCGGGTATCGGCGCGCTGTTTGCTACTAACGGCGGTGGTGGTGGCGGTGGTGGCGGCGGCGATGCAGGCGGCGGCGACAACGGCGGTGGCACCGGCGGCGGAGATAACCCTGGCGGCGGCACAGGCGGCGGCAATACCGGCGGCGGTGACAACGGCGGCGGCACGGGCGGCGGCGATACGACCGCGCCCGGCGCGGCGACCAATGTTGTGATTAACGACAGCGTCGGCAGCATTCAGGGCGCCATTGCCGCAGGCGGCATCACCGATGATAATTCCCCTGTTTTAAGCGGAACCGCTGAAGCGGGCGCGACCGTCAGCGTTTACGATAACGGCACGCTGCTGGGCACCGTAACCGTTAATGCCGACGGCAGCTGGAGCTTTACCGCGCCGACGCTGGCGGATGGCCAGCACAGCCTGACGGTGACGGTCACCGATGCCGCAGGCAACACCAGTAGCGCCACCGATCCGCTGAACTTTACCGTCGATACCCTCGCGCCGGCGCTAACCGACGTGAGCGCGACCAGCGATAACGGCGCGATCCTCACCCCGATCGCCGCAAACGGCGCGACCAGCGATACGACGCCGACGCTGCAGGGCACGGCGGAAGCGGGCAGCACCGTCACCATTTCCGATAACGGCACCGTGCTGGGCACGGTTATCGTTGGCAGCGACGGGCGCTGGTCTTTCACTCCCTCTGCGCTGGGCGAAGGCAGCCATACCCTGAGCATTACCGCCGCCGACGCGGCAGGCAACGTTAGCCCTGCAACGACGCTGACTTTCACCGTGGATACCCTTGCGCCGGACGCAGCCAGTAACCTGCAGCTGACCGATAACGTCGGCGACAGCCAGGGCCCACTCGCTTCCGGCAGCTCGACCGACGACAATACGCCAGCGTTAAGCGGACAGGCAGAAGCGGGCACCACCGTCAGCGTCTATGACGGTGATACCTTACTCGGCACGGTTACGGTCGGCGCCAATGGCCTCTGGAGCTTTACCACGCCCGCCCTGAGCAACGGCAGCCATAGCCTGACGGCGACCGTGACCGATGCCGCAGGCAACGTCAGCGCGCCGACGGCGGCGATTGTGGTCAACGTCGCGGCGGATCTGCCGCCCGCGACCAGCTCGCTGGAGATTACCGACGACAGCGGCAGTACCCTGGTGCCGCTGACCGATGGCGCCTCGACCGCAGACAGCACGCCGATCCTGAACGGCCTGACGACGGCAGGCGCGCTGGTGACGCTCTACAACGGCGACACGGTTATTGGCAGCGTCACCGCCGACGCCAGCGGCCAGTGGAATTTTACCCCCGCCGCGCTGACGGATGGCACCTACGCTTTCCGCGCTGACACCACCAACGCCGACGGCAGCATTACCCCGTCGCCGGTGCTGACCATCACTATTGACACGCTGGCGCCAACCACGCCAGCCGATCTGCAGCTGACTAACGACGACGGCGCAGCCGTGGCCGCCGGCAGCGCGACAAACAACAATACCCTGACGCTGAGCGGCAGCGCGGAACCGGGCAGCACAGTCACCGTGCGAGACGGCGACACGCTGTTGGGCAGCGTTACCGCAGGCGGAGACGGTAGCTGGAGCTTTACTACGCCGGTGCTGACGGACGGCAGCCATAGCCTGACGGCAACGGTAGCGGATGCGGCAGGCAACGTTAGCGCGGCTTCCGCGCCGCTGAACTTCACCGTGGATACGCAGGCGCCTGAAGCGGTCAGCGGCCTGGTGGTCACTGACGACGTCGGCGACAGCACCGGCCCGCTGGCGTCAGGCGCCACCACCGACGACGCGACGCCTGTTCTGAGCGGACAGGCGGAGCCCGATTCGCTGCTGACGATTTACGATAACGGCGTCGCCATCGGCAGCCTGACGGTCGGCACCGACGGCAACTGGAGCTTTACCACGCCGACGCTGAGCAACGGCGCGCACAGCCTGACGCTGACGCTGACCGATGCGGCAGGCAACGTCAGCGCGCCGACCGCGCCGTTCGATTTCACCGTGGCTGCAGGCGAACCGCCAGCGGCCAGCACGCTGGCGATCACCGACGACAGCGGCAGCGCGCCGGTGGATCTGGCCGACGGCGCCAGCACCCGCGACACCACGCCGACCCTGAGCGGACAGACCTTCGCCAACGCGCTGGTCACGCTCTATAACGGCGATACCGTAATCGGCAGCGTCACGGCCGACATTAACGGCCAGTGGAGCTATACGCCTGACGCGCTGACGGACGGCACCTACGATTTTCGCGCCGCCGTCACCGACGCCGCGGGCAACACCACCGATTCCGCCACCCTGACGATTACCATCGATACCGTCGCGCCGACAGCGGCAGCGGACGTTACGCTGGCGGATGCCAGCGGCGATCCGATCGGCGGCCTCACCAACAATAACGCGCCTGTACTGAGCGGCACGGCGGAGCCGGGCAGCATCGTGACCGTCTCTGACGGCGGCACGCCGCTGGGCAGCGTCACGGTCGGCGAGGATGGCAGCTGGAGCTTCACCTCGCCAACGCTTGCCGACGGCAGCCACAGCCTGACGGCGGTGGTGACCGATGCGGCGGGCAACGCCAGCGCACCGAGCGCGCCGGCGAACTTTACCCTGGATACGCAGGCGCCGGTTGCCGCGGCCGATCTGGCGCTCAGCAGCGACAGCAGCGGTGTCTCCGTGCCGGTTGCCGCAGGCTCCGCCACCAGCGATGCTTCCCCGGTGTTGAGCGGCAGCGCCGAACCGGGCAGCATCGTGACCATTTCTGATGGCGACAGCGTCCTGGGCACGGCGACCGTCGGCGGAGACGGGCGCTGGAGCTTTACCGCGGCAGGACTGGCCGACGGCGGCCATAGCCTCACCACGACCGTGACCGATGCGGCGGGCAATACCGGCCCGGCCTCGGCACCGCTCTCTTTTACCGTTGATACTGTCGCCCCGGAAGCGGCTACTGGCCTGCTGGTAACCGACGACGTGGGCGCCTCGCAGGGCGATCTCGCCTCTGGCGACACCACCGACGACAGCACGCCGACCCTGAGCGGCGCGGCGGAGGCCAACAGCCTGATTAGCGTCTACGACGGCGACACGCTGCTCGGCACCGCGACGGCTGATGCGAACGGCAGCTGGAGCTTCATCACGCCCGCACTGAACAATGGCCTGCACAGCTTCACCGTGACCGTGACCGACGCCGCGGGCAACGTCAGCACCGCCACCGACGCGTTCGATCTGACCATCGACGCCGGCGTGCCGCCCGCCACCGCCTCGCTGGAGGTGACCGACGACAGCGGCAGCACCCTTGTGGGGCTGGGCGACGGCGACAGCACGCGCGACACCACGCCGATCCTGAGCGGCCTGACCACCGCGGGCGCGCTGGTGACGCTCTATAACGGCGACGTGGTCATCGGCAGCGTCACCGCCGATGCCAACGGCCAGTGGAACTTTACGCCTGCGGCGCTGGACGATGGCAGCTACGCCTTCCGCGCCGACACCGCCAACGCGGACGGCACGATCACGCCGTCGCCGGTGCTGACCATTACCGTTGATACCGTGGCGCCGGCGGTCGCGGCGGACATCGCGCTGACCGATGCCAACGGCGATCCGATCGCCAGCGACGGCGCAACCAACAGCACCGCGCCGGTGCTGAGCGGCACGGCGGAGCCGGGCAGCGTAATTACCGTCTCTGATGGGGACAACGTGCTGGGCACCGTCACCGTTGGACAGGACGGCAGCTGGAGCTTCACCTCGCCAGCCCTTGCCGAAGGCGATCACAGCCTCACCGCCACCGTGACCGACGCAGCGGGTAACGTCAGCGCGCCATCCGCGCCGCTGGCCTTCACCATTGATACCGCTGCGCCGCCGGTTGCCGCCGGCCTGACCGTGACCGATAACGTCGGCGACCGCCAGGGTGAACTCGCCTCTGGCGACACCACCGACGACAGCACGCCAACCCTGAACGGCACGGCGGAAGCCAACAGCGTCGTCAGCGTCTATGATGGCGGCACGCTGCTGGGCACAGCCAATACCGACGCCGACGGCAACTGGAGCTTCACCACGCCAGAGCTGGGCGACGGCCCGCACAGCCTGACTCTGACCGTGACCGATGCGGCAGGCAACGTCAGCGCGGCGACGCAGCCGTTCGATCTCACCGTCGCCGCCACCCAGGCGCCTGTGACCGTCACCCTGGCGGTCACTGACGACAGCGGCAGCGCACCGGTTGAGCTGGCCGACGGCGCCAGCACCCGCGACGCGACGCCGCTGCTGAGCGGTGTCACCACAGCCGGCCTGCTGGTGACCATCTTTAACGGCGATACGGCTATCGGCAGCGTCACTGCCGACGCTGCCGGTAACTGGAGCTTTACGCCGCAGGGGCTGCCAGATGGCAGCTACGATTTCCTCGCCACCGTGACCGATGCGGCTGGCAACAGCGCCTCCTCTGCGACCCTGACCATCGACATCGACACCGCCGCGCCGCAAACCACTACCGACGTCACGCTGGTGGATGCCAACGGTGATGCGATCGCCAGCGGCGGTCTTACCAACAGCAATGCGCCCGTATTGAGCGGCACGGCCGAGCCGGGCAGCACCGTCACCGTGTCTGACGGCGACGCCGTACTGGGCACCGCGACGGTGGGCGAAGACGGCAGCTGGAGCTTCACCGCGCCCGCGCTGGACGACGGCAGCCACAGCCTGACGGCGGTGGTGACGGATGCGGCGGGCAACGCCTCCGCGCCGTCCACGCCGTTCACCTTTACGCTGGATACCGTGCCGCCAGCCGCCGTCGCAGAGCTGGCGCTGGTTGCAGACAATAACGGCGTCTCGGTACCGGTGACCGGCGGCGGCCTGACCGGCGACGCCTCGCCGGTGCTGAGCGGCAGCGCCGAGCCAGGCAGTACGGTGACTGTTTCTGACGGCGACGCGGTGCTGGGCACCGCGACGGTCGGTCAGGATGGTCGCTGGAGCTTTACCGCAGCCGATCTGACCGACGGCGGCCACAGCCTGACCGCCACGGTGACCGATGCGGCGGGCAATGTTGGCCCGGCCTCTTCGGCGCTCGACTTCACGGTCGACACAACCGCGCCTGACGCCATTGTCGACCTGACGGTAAGTGACGACGTGGGCGCCTCGCAGGGCGCTCTCGCCTCTGGCGACACCACCGACGACAGCACGCCGACCCTGAGCGGCACGGCGGAGGCCAACGGCATCGTCAGCGTCTATGACGGCGACACGCTGCTGGGCACCACCACGGCGGACGGCGAGGGTAACTGGAGTTTCACTACCGCCGCGCTGAGCAACGGGCTGCACAGCTTCACCGTGACCGTGACCGATGCGGTCGGCAACGTCAGCACCGCTACCCAGGCGTTTGATCTGACTATCGACGCCGGCGTACCGCCCGCCACCGCCTCGCTGGTGGTGACCGACGACAGCGGCAGCACCCTTGTAGAGCTGGCCGACGGCGACACCACGCGCGACACCACGCCGGTGCTGAGCGGCCTGACCACCGCAGGCGCGCTGGTGACGCTCTATAACGGCGACGCGGTCATCGGCAGCGTGACCGCCGATGCGGCCGGCCAGTGGAGCTTCACGCCAGCCGCGCTGGACGAGGGCAGCTACGCCTTCCGCGCCGACACCGCTAACGCGGACGGCAGCGTCACGCCTTCACCCGTGCTGAATATCACCATCGACAGCGTCGTGCCGGATGCGGTCAGCGGGCTGCAGCTGAGCAGCGACGCCAGCGGCGCGCTGGTGCCCGTCACCACGGGCGCCACCAATGATACGACGCCTGTGCTGAGCGGCACGGCGGAGCCGGGCGGCATTGTCACCGTTTCCGACGGCGATAACGTGCTGGGCAGCGTAGCGGCCGGGCCGGATGGCAGCTGGAGCTTTACCACGCCTGCGCTGAGCGAGGGCGCGCACAGCCTGAGCGCCACCGTGACCGATGCGGCGGGCAACGTCAGCGGCGCCTCCGCGCCGATAACCTTTGACGTCGACAGCACGCCGCCAGTGGCGATCGGCGATCTGGTGCTGAGCGATAGCCGCGGCGGCACGCTACAGCCGATAGCGGCGGGCGGCGCTACCAGCAGCACCACGCCAACTCTGAGCGGCAGCGCGGAACCGGGCAGCATCGTTACCGTCACCGACGGCGACCAGGTGCTGGGCAGCGTGACGGTCAACGGCGACGGCAGCTGGAGCTTTATCAGCCCCGCGCTGGGCGAGGGCGGCCACAGCCTGACCGCCACGGTAACCGATTTAGCGGGCAACAGCGGCCCGGCCTCTGCGCCGCTGGCCTTTAACGTTGACACCGTCGCGCCTGCGGTGGTGAGCAACCTGATCGTCACCGACAACTACGGTGATGCCACCGGCGAGCTCGCCTCGGGCGACACCACGGACGATCGCACCCCGACACTCAGCGGTCAGGGCGAGCCAAACGCGCTGGTGACCATTTATGACGGCCAGGCGGTGCTGGGCTATACCACCGTCAACACCGACGGCAGCTGGAGTTTCACCACCCCGACCCTGAGCAGCGGCGCGCACAGTCTGACCACGACCGTTACCGACGCGGCAGGCAACGTCAGCCCGCCGTCAGGCGCCTTTGATCTTACTATCGACGGCGGTCTGCCGCCGGCCACCACGCCGCTGGAGGCGGCCAACGAAAACGGCAGCACCGTCGCGCCGCTGGCTGATGGTGCGGTTACCAACGACGACAGCCCGGTGCTGAGCGGCCTCGCCGATCCGAACAGCGTTGTCACGCTTTATGACGGCCAGACGCTCATCGGCAGCACCACGGCGGACGGCAGCGGCCAGTGGTCTTTCCGGCTCTTCTCGCTGTCAAACGGCCTGCATGCGTTTTACGCCACTATCGTCAGGCCTGACGGCGCGACCAGCAACGCCGGTCCGCTGAATATCACCGTCGATACCCTTGCGCCGGGCGCGGCAGATAACCTGCAGCTCACCGGCGACAACGGCAGCACCAGCGCGCCGATCGGCGACGGCAGCGCCACCAGCGACCCTTCGCCAGTATTGAGCGGCACGGGCGAGCCGGGCAGCACCGTCTCTGTTTCCGACAACGGCAACCTGCTGGGCACTGCCACGGTCGATAATGACGGCAACTGGCGCTTTGCTACGCCAGCGCTGGCGGAAGGGCCGCACAGCCTGACCACCACCGTTACCGATATCGCTGGCAACGTCGGCCCGGCCTCCGCGCCGCTGAGCTTTACCGTCGATACCACACCGCCAGCCGCCGCCAGCAATCTGGTGGTGACTGACGACGTTGGCGGCAGCCAGGGGGCGTTGGCCTCCGGCGATACCACCGATGACAACACCCCGACGCTGAGCGGCCAGGCTGAAGCGGGCGCGCTGGTCAACGTTTACGAAGGCAACGTGCTGCTTGGCAGCGCCGTCGCTGACGCCAGCGGCAACTGGAGCGTCACCACCATCGCGCTGAGCAACGGCAACCACAGCATGACGGTGACCGTCACCGACGCGGCAGGCAACGTCAGCCTGGCGACGCCAGCCTTTAACCTGAACATTCAGGCGGGTCTGCCGCCGGCCACCGTCTCGCTGGAGGCGATCGACGACAGCGGCAGTCCGCTGCTGCCGCTGGCCAACGGCGCCAGCACGCAAGACACCACGCCGATCCTTAGCGGTCTGGCGACGGCAGGCGCGCTGGTGACCCTCTTCAGCAACGGTGACGCGCTGGGCAGCGTCACCGCCGACGCCAGCGGGCAGTGGAACTTCACGCCTGCGGCGCTGGCGGATGGCACCTACACCTTCCTCGCCAGCTATACCGACGCGACCGGCAATCTGATTGAATCCACGCCGCTGACGCTGACCATCGACACCGTTGCGCCGACCGCGGCGGCAGACATCGCGCTGATCGACGCCAACGGCGACCCGGTGGGCACGGATACGCCGACCAGCAACAATACGCCGACGCTGAGCGGCAGCGCGGAACCGGGCAGCATCGTGACGGTTTCCGACGGCAACCAGGTGCTGGGCACGGCCACGGCAGGCAGCGACGGCAGCTGGAGCTTCACTACGCCGCCCCTGTCCGATGGCGATCACAGCCTCACCGCTGTGGTCACCGACGCGGCTGGCAACGCGAGTCCCGCTTCTGAACCTGTCGCTGTCACCGTCGACACCTTACCGCCATCCTTGCCGGCGGATGTGGTGCTGAGCAATGACGGCGCGCCGATCGCGTCCGGTAGCCTGATCAACAACGCCACGCCGGTCATGAGCGGCAGCGCCGAGCCGGGCAGCATCGTGACTGTTTCCGACGGCGACACGCCGCTGGGCAGCGTAACGGTGGGCAATGACGGCAACTGGAGCTTCACTACGCCGACGCTGGGCGAGGGCGACCACAGCCTGAGCGCGGTGGTGACCGACGCGGCGGGCAACAGCAGCAGCGCCACTACACCAGTGCTGGTGAGCATCGATACGATCGCGCCGACCGCAGCAGGGGATCTGCTGCTCAGCAGCGACCAGAGCGGCACCCCTGTACCGATCGCCGGCACCGTCACCAACGATCCGACGCCGGTCTTGAGCGGCACCGCCGAAGCGGGCGGCTTTGTCACCGTTTACGACGGCGACACGGCGCTTGGTTCCGCAGTGGTGGGCAGCGACGGCAGCTGGAGCTTTACCGCACCCGCCCTGAGCGAAGGGGATCACAGCCTGACGGCCGTGGTGACCGACGCGGCAGGCAACGCCGGTCCAGCGTCGGAAGCGGTCGCCATCACCGTCGATACCACGCCGCCAGCCGTGGCGGCCGACCTGCTGCTCGCTAACGAAGACGGCACGGCGATCGCCGCAGACGGCCTGACCAACAGCGCCGCACCGGTGCTGAGCGGCACGGCCGAAGCGGGCAGCCTGATCATCGTCTCTGACGGCAACCAGGTGCTCGGCTCGGTCACCGCCGCTGATGACGGCAGCTGGAGCTTTACGTCGCCGCAGCTTGACGATGGCCCGCACAGCCTGAGCGCCACCGTGACCGACTCGGTGGGCAACGCCAGCGCGCCAACCACGCCGCTGACCTTCACGGTAGACACGCTGCCGCCAGCGGCCGCGCTCGGCCTGACGCTGGTTGACGATCAGAGTGGGGCGACGATCCCGGCAGACGGCGCGACCAACGACACGACGCCGGTGCTGAGCGGCACGGCGGAGCCAGGCGGAGTCGTCACCATTTTTGACGGCGCGATTGAACTGGGTTCCGTGGCGGTGGATGCGGACGGCAACTGGCGCTTTACCACCCCGACGCTGGGGGCGGGCGATCATAGCCTGACCACCACCGTGACCGATGCGGCGGGCAATACCGGCGAGGCGTCAGCGGCCTATCTCTTCAGCGTCGATTTGACGGCGCCGGCGGCGCCGGCGGATCTGCTGCTGACCAATGACGGCAGCAACACGGCTATCGCGGCGGGCAGCCAGACCAACGACACCACGCCGGTGCTGAGCGGCACGGCAGCAGCAGGCGGTACGGTGACCGTTCTCGACGGCGCGACGGTGCTCGGCACCGCGACGGTCGATGCAGACGGCAACTGGAGCTTTACCGCGCCGACCCTGAGCGAAGGGGCGCACAGCCTGAGCGCAACCGTCACTAACGCCACCGGCAACAGCAGCGCGCCATCCGAGTCGATCGGCTTCAGTATCGACACCGGCGCGCCTGCGGCGGCGGCCGATCTGCTGCTTACCAACGATGCCAGCGACACCGCTATCGCGGCGGGCGGCATCACTAACGACAGCACGCCGGTGCTGAGCGGCACCGCAGAGCCAGGCGGCACGGTCAGCATCTCTAACGGCGCAACGCTGCTGGCGACGGTGCCGGTCGCCGCCGACGGCAGCTGGAGCTACACGCTGCCAACGCTGGCCGAGGGCAGCTACAGCCTTACTACCGTGGTGACCGACGCGGCAGGCAACGTCGGCCCGACCTCCGACGCCTTTAACTTCAGCGTAGATACCACTGCGCCAACGCTGCCGAATGATGTTGTGGTCAACAACAACGCCGGCCAGACGCTGGTGCCGATTGCAGAAGGCAGCACCGTCAACGACGCCACGCCGGAGTTGACCGGTACCGCCGAGGCGGGCAGCATCGTCACCGTGTTTGACGGCGATACGGCGCTTGGCTCCGTGACCGCCGGATCGGACGGCAGCTGGATCTTTATCACCCCAGAGCTGGCCGACGGGCCGCACAGCCTGAGCGTTAACGTCACCGACGCGGCGGGCAACAGCAGCGGCAATACCCCTGCTATTGGCTTTACCGTTGACACCGCTGCGCCAGAGGCAGCGACGGAACTGGCGCTGACCAACGACGCTACCGGTGCGGCGATTCAGCCGGGCGGCCTGACCAACGACAACACGCCGGTGCTGAGCGGTACGGCGACGGGAGGCAGCATCGTCACCGTGCTGGACGGCACGGCGGTGCTCGGCAGCGCCACCGTGGCGGACGACGGCAGCTGGAGTTTCACCACGCCGACGCTTAACGACGGCCCGCACAGCCTGAGCGCCATCGTCACCGACGCGGCGGGCAACGCCAGCGCGGCCAGCGAAGCGGTTACGCTTAACGTCGATACTCAGCCGCCAGCGGCGGTAACCAGCCTGGCGCTGACCAACGACAGCGGCACCGAGGAGGTTGCCATCCCGAACGGCGGCCTGACCGACGACAGCACGCCAGTGCTGAGCGGCCTGGCGGAGGCGGGCGGCACGGTCGCCATCTACGAAGGCACTACGCTGCTGGGCAGCGTGGCGGTTAACGATGACGGCAGCTGGCGCTTTACCCCGTCTGCGCTGGACGACGGCACCCATACCTTCACCGTGACGCCGACCGATGCGGCGGGCAACGCCGGCGCCTCCGCCGCTATCAGCGTGGTGATTGACGCCACCGCGCCAGTAGCGGCGGCCGATATCGCCCTGAACAGCGATAACGGCACGACGCCGGTAGCGATCGCCGACGGCGACATCACCAGCGACAGCACGCCGCTGCTGAGCGGCAGCGGCGAGGCGGGCAGCATCGTCACCGTCTATGACGGCGCTAACGCGCTCGGCACCACGACGGTCGGTGCCAACGGCCTGTGGAGCTTCTCCGTACCGACCCTGAGCGACGCGCTGCATAGCCTGACGGTGACCCTTACCGACGCGGCGGGTAACGTCAGCGCACCTTCAGCGGCCATCGCCTTTACCGTCGATACCGTCGCGCCGAACGTGACCGCGCTGACGGTCAGCAGCGACAACGGCCCAGAGCCGCAGGTGTTGACGCCAAACGCCGCCACCAGCGACAGTACGCCGCTGCTGAACGGCACGGCGGAGCCCAACAGCCTGGTGACCATTTATGACGGCGACGTGGTGATTGGCTCTGCGACGGCAGACGATCAGGGGGCATGGAACTTTATTTCGCCGACGCTGGCGGACGGCACCCATGTGCTGAGCGCCACGGTCACTGACGAGATCGGCAACGTCAGTCCGCGCTCTGACAGCTTCACGATTCAGGTGGATGTCACCCCGCCGGAACCGGTGGCTGCGCTGACGGTGCGCAACGATGGCGGCACGATTATTGCCGACGGCGGCATCACCAACGACAGCACGCCAGCCATCAGCGGCACGGCAGAGGCGGGCACGCTGGTTACCGTCTATGACGGCACCACGGCGGTCGGCTCGGCGACGGCGGACGGCAGCGGCGCATGGAGCATTACGCCAGCGCCGGCGCTCTCCGACGCCGCGCATACGCTGAACATTACGGTAACTGACGCGGCGGGCAATATCAGCGCCACCTCATCCATCACCCTGACCGTGGATACCACGCCGCCGCAGCCGGTAGCGACCTTTGATATCTACGATACCAACGGCGCGACGCCGTTTATCATCGGCAACGACGGCAACACCAACGACGACACGCCGGTGCTGCGCGGGACCGCTGAGGCGGGCGCGACGGTCAATGTCTATGAAGGCGGCACGCTGCTCGGCACCGCTACGGTGAACCAGAGCGGCGTCTGGCGCTTCGAGACCGGCACGCTGGCCGACGGGCAGTACACCTATACGGTGTCGGTCACCGATGCGGCGGGCAACACCAGCGCCGAGGCGCAGCCCTACACCATTAACGTCGATCTCACGCCGCCTGCGGCCATCGCCGATCTGACGGTGAGCGACGATGTGGGCGCCACCAGCGGCCCGCTGGCCAACGGCGCGGTCACTGACGACAACACGCCGACGCTGAGCGGTACGGCGGAGGCGGGCAGCCTCGTCAGCATCTATGATGGCGACACGCTGCTGGGCTCGGTAACGGCGGGAACCGGTGGCGCATGGAGCTTTACCACCGGCGCGCTGAGCAACGGTCCGCACAGCTTTACCGTGACGCAGACCGATGTGGCGGGCAACGTCGGCGCGGCGAGCACGGCTTTCGCGATCACCATTGAGAATGGCCTGCCGCCGACCACCAGTACGCTGCAGCTCACCGACGATGCTGGCAGCACGCTGGTTAACCTGCAGAACGGCGCGTCTACCGATGACACCACGCCGGTGTTGAGCGGTCAGGCAACCGCTGGCGACGTGATTACCATTCTGGACGGCACGACCACGCTGGGCAGCGTTACCGTGGGAGCTGGCGGCGTATGGACCTTTACGCCAGCAGCGCTGGCGGAAGGGGCGCACAGCTTTACCATCACAACGGTGGATGCCACAGGCAACCCTGGCGCGTCGGCTGGCCCGATCGCCATTACCATCGATACCACGGCGCCCACTACCGTGCTCGACCTGCTGCTGAGCAATAACAACGGCACCACGCCGGTTGAGATCGCCAGCGGCACCGCCACCAACGACAACACGCCACAGCTCAGCGGCACCGCCGAAGCTGGCGCGCTGGTTACCGTCTATGACGGCGACACCGTCATCGGCTCGACCACGGCAGGAACCGGCGGCGCATGGAGCTTTGTTTCACCGCTGCTGACCAACGGGCCGCACGCGCTGAGCGTCACGGTAACGGATGCGGCGGGCAATCTGAGCGGACGCTCTGAGGCCGTCGCCTTTACTGTCGATACCATCACGCCCGCTCCGGCCACCAGTCTGGTCATCACCAACGACGCCACCGATACGGCGGTGCCGAACGGCGGATTCACCAATGACGACACGCCGGTGGTCAGCGGCACAGCCGAGGCGGGCAGCCTGGTGACCATCTATGACGGCGCCACGGCGCTCGGCTCCGTCACGGCGGACGCTGGCGGCAGCTGGCGCTTCGTCTCCCGCGCGCTCTCCCAGGGCACGCATACGCTGAGCGCTCGCGTCACCGACGCGGCGGGCAACGTCAGTGCACCCTCCAGTACCGCAACGGTGGTGGTCGACACGGCGGCGCCTGCGCCTGTGACGCTGACCGCCAGCAATAACAACGGCTCGACGGCGACGCCGATCGCCAGCAACGGCACCACCAACGACAGCACGCCGCTGCTGACGGGGACGGCGGAGGCGGGCAGCCGCATCCTTATCTCCGACGGCAACACGGTGCTGGGCAGCGTCACGGCGGGCAGCAACGGTCAGTGGAGCTTCACCACGCCGACGCTGGCCGACGGCCCGCATACCCTGAGCGTGACCGCCACCGATGCGGCGGGCAACACCAGCGAAGCCGTGCTGCTGACGCTGACGGTCGCGACCGCCGCGCCAGCGCCGGTGGCTGACCTGACCGTTAGCGATAACGTGGGCGGCGTGCAGGGCGGCCTGGCAAACGGCGCCGTCACTGACGACACCACGCCAACCCTCACCGGCACCACCGGCGCGGGTAACATCGTGACCGTCTATGACGGCACTACGCTGCTTGGTTCGGTGACGGCAGGCACAAACGGCGCCTGGACCTTTACGACCGGCGCGCTGAGCAACGGCGCGCACACCCTGAACGTAACGGTCACTAATGCGGCTGGCAACACCAGCGCGGCGACGCCGTTCACCCTGACGGTGGATACCGTCGCGCCAGCGGCGTCAACGCTGGTGGTCACCAACGACGCCGCCAACGTGACGGTGCCGAACGGCGGCACCACTAACGACAATACGCCAGTGCTGAGCGGTACGGCGGAAGCCAACAGCGTGGTCACCGTTTATGACGGCGCCGCTACGCTCGGCTCGGTTGCCGTGGGCGCCAGCGGCGCGTGGAGCTTTGCGCCGACGACGCTCGGCGAGGGCGGCCATGCGCTGCGCGTGACGGTAACGGATCTGGCGGGTAACGTCAGCGGCTCCACCACGGCCAGCATCGTGGTAGATACCACGCCGCCTGCGGCCGTGACCCTGGCGGCAAGCAACAACAACGGCACCACGCCGGTGCCGATCGCCAATAACGGCAGCACCAACGACAACACGCCGGCGCTCACCGGCACGGCGGAGGCGGGCAGCCGCGTCACCATTACTGACGGCACCACGGTGATCGGCAGCGTGACCGCGGGCAGCAACGGGCAGTGGAGCTTCGTCACGCCGACCCTGGCGGACGGGCCGCATACCCTGAGCGTCACCGCCACGGACGCGGTCGGCAATATCAGTACGCCGACCACGGTAACGCTCAACGTCGACACCACCGCGCCAGCGCCGGTAACCAACCTGGCGATCAGCGACAACGTCGGCACCATTCAGGGCGACCTGGCGAATGGCGCGGTCACTGATGACAACACGCCGACGCTGCGCGGCACGGCGGAAGCGGGCGCGACCGTGATCGTTTTTGACGGCGCCACCGCGCTTGGTTCGGTTACGGCGGGCGCCGACGGCGCATGGAGCTTCACCACCGCCGCGCTGAGCAACGGCGTCCATCCGCTGAGCGTGACGGTGCGTGACGCGCTGGGCAATACCAGCACGGCGTCCGCCACGGTATCCATTACGGTGGACACCGTGCCGCCAGCCGCCTCGACGCTGCAGATCCTCAACGACGTCACCGGCACGGTGGTGGCGAACGGCGGATCGACCAACGACAACACGCCAACCCTGAGCGGCACGGCGGAGGCGGGCAGCCGCGTCACCATCTTCGACGGCACCACCGTGCTGGGCACGGTCACGGCAGGCACCAGCGGCGCGTGGAGCTTTACCACCAGCGCGCTGGCGCAGGGCACCCATCCGCTGAGCGTCACGGTGACCGATCCGGCGGGCAACGTCAGCGGCTCGACGGCGGCGACCGTCATTGTCGACACCACGGCGCCAGCGGCGGTTACCGCGCTGACGGTGAGCAACAACAACGGCAGCACGCCGGTGACCATTCCTAACGGCGGCGTCACCAACGACACCACGCCGCTGTTGAGCGGCAGCGGCGAAGTCGGCGCGCGGATTAGCGTCTATGAGGGCGCCACGCTGTTGGGCACCACCACGGTGGGCAGCAACGGCCAGTGGAGCCTGATTAGCCCGACGCTGGCCAGCGGCCCGCACACCCTGACCGTCACCGCGACCGATGTGGCAGGCAACGTCAGCCCGGGCGTTAACGCCACCCTGACCATCGACACCACGGCGCCGGCGGCCAGTACGCTGGTGATCACCAACGATTCGGTGACGCCGACCGTTACGGTGCCGAGCGGCGGGGCAACGCGCGACACCACGCCGGTACTGAGCGGCACGGCAGAAGCGGGCGCGCTGGTCAGGATCTATGACGGCGCAGCGCTGCTGGGCAGCGTCACCGCCAGCAATGGCGGCGCCTGGAGCTTCACCACCCCCACGCTGACGCAGGGCGCCCATGCGCTGAACGTCACGGTTACCGACACGGCAGGCAACGTCAGCGGCACCACGACGGCGAACGTCACCATCGACAACGTGGCGCCGACGGCGGTCACCGGCCTGGCGATCAACACGGCAGGCACCACGCTGACCGGTAGCGGCGAGGCAGGCGCGACGGTGACGGTACGCGACGCGGGCGGCAACGCCATCGGCAGCGGCACCGTGGCGGCCAACGGCAGCTTCTCGCTGACGCTGACCACCGCCCAGACCACCGGCGCGACGCTGTCGGTCACTCAGGCCGATCAGGCAGGCAACGTATCGCCCGCCGCAACGGTGCTGGGCGCTATCCGCGTGGTGGCGGCCAACGACGTGACCGAAGTGGACTACGCGACCCAGACCGGCACCATCACCAATGCTAATACCAGCACCAGCGGCGTGGCGTTACTGAACGTTAACCTGGGGGGCACGGTTGGGCTCAGCGTGTTGCAGAACGCGGGCGCCTATCTCTTCTCCGTCGGCGCAGGCGACACCCGTACGGTGACGCTACACGCCTCGGCGACCAGCCTGGTGGCGCTGACCTCCAGCTATACGCTCTACCTGTATCAGCAGCAGGCGAACGGCACCTGGGTGGTGAAATCGAGCAACGCCAACTATATCTCGACCTTCCTGACGATTGGCACGCAGACGGGGGCAAACGTCACCTATAGCAACCTCGGCACCGGCAACTACGCCGTGCTGCTTGGCACCAGTACGGGGGCAAGCGTCCTGCCTGCCACTACTGTCACCACCACCTCCGACATCACCACCCTGGCGGTGACGGTGGCGGCCACCGTCACGGGCAACCTGCTGGCGAACGACACCAGCTCGGTAGCCGGCACGGTACCGGCTGGCACGCTGGTGACCACGGTAGGCAGCAGCGCGATTGCGGCGACCGGCAACACGGTGATCAACACCACCTACGGCACCCTGACCGTTGACGCCAGAGGTAACTACACCTATGCGCTGAAAGCGGGGCTGGATGTCGACACTGTGCCGGCCACGGATGTGTTCACCTACTCGGTGCGCGACGCCAGCGGTGCGGTGACCACGGCCGCGCTGACCGTGAACCTGCACAACGGCCCGGCCGCGACGCTCTTCTCGGTAAACAGCCTGTTTGCCGAAGCGCACGTCGATGACGGCACCACGGCGAGCGGCAGCATCTACGGCGACAGCAGCGCGGCCCACACCGGCGCGCTGAGCATCACCAACGAGGCGGGCCTGACCACCGCCGTCAGCAGCACGGGCATCACGCTGGTGGCGGGCGACTACGGCACCCTGAGCATCTCCGCTGACGGTCACTACACCTACACCCTGAACTCCGCGGTTAACGTGCAGGATATCGCGCATAAAGAGGTGTTCAGCTATAGCCTGGCGGCAGCCGACGGCACCATTACCACCAACAGCTTCACCATTGACCTGCATCCGCTTATTACCGGCACCGCAGGCGCGGACGCGCTGACCAGCAGCGCCTACGACGACACCATCACTGCCGGAGCGGGCGCCGATACCCTGGTGTATCACCTGCTCAACAGCGCGGATGCCGTTGGCGGCAACGGGCATGACACCTGGACCGATTTCTCTGTCCCCAATGGCGACAAGATCGATATCAGCAGTCTGCTCGTGGGCTGGAACGACGCGACCAGCAACGTTAACGACTTCGTGAAGGTGGACCATACCGCCGATGGCAATACCGTTCTGTCGATCGACCGCGACGGCACCGGTACCGCCTACAGCAGTACGCAGCTGGTCACGCTGGAAGGGGTGAACGTTTCACTGGAGGAGCTACTGCAACAGCCGCACCAGAATCACACGGTCTGATCGCCGTGATGTCTGGCAGGGAAGCATTATCGGGCGCAGGGATGCGCCCCTTTCTCTAACTGACGAGTGGAAAACGATGGATCGGATGCAATCAAGCGCAACATATCGCCGTTCTTTTAAGCTCAGCGTTCTCTGTGCTGGCATCGCTTTTTTTACAACTTCTTCCTCTCTGGCGGCCGGCAGCGACCTGATGCAGTCGGCCAGCCAGATCACCGCCACCGGCCTGGCGCAACAGCAGGATCTCCCTTCATTAACCGGCGAAAGCGCCGAACCGGCGCTGGCGCGCGTGCCCGACTCCCTGACCATCAATCAGGCGGTGCAGCGGGCGATCCAGTGGCATCCCGATATCGCCGAAGCGGTGGGAAAGCTGCTTGAGCAGGCGGATCAGGTGGACGTGGCGAAAGCCAAATACTATCCGCAGATCAGCGGCGGCATGAATAACGGTTACAGCAACAGCTACAGCGAGAAGGGCTACAGCCCCTCGTTCGTGCTGTCGGTCTCTCAGATGCTCTATGACTTCGGCAAGGTCAGCAGCTCGGTGCGCTCCGCCGAGGCGGGCGTCGCCCAGCAGCAGGCCAACGTGCTGGTGAGCATCGACACCGTCGCGCACGACACGGCCGCGGCGCTGGTGCAGGTGCAGGGCTATCAGCAGCTGGTGAAGATCGCCCAGGAGCAGCTATCGGCGCTGATGAAAATCGGCGATCTCGCGCGTCAGCGCAACAATGAAGGCGCCGCCTCGCTCTCCGACGCCACGCAAACCGACGCGCGTATCGAAGGGGCGCGCACCGTGCTGACGCAGTATCAGGCCAACCTCGACCGCTGGCGCGCCACGCTGGCGACCTATCTCGGCTGGCCGCTGGTGAAAAAAGTCAGCGACGATTTTCCCGCCAGCCTGGCGCGTTCCTGTGACGCCGCGAAAAGCGACGACCGCACCATTCCGGCGGTGCTGGCCGCCTGGGCGCAGGCCAATGAGGCGCAGGCGAAGCTGGACAACGCCAACGCGCAGATGCTGCCCACTATTTCGCTGGAGCCGCAGGTGACGCACTACCTCAACAATCACTACGCCAGCAGCGAGACGCTGGATCGCACGCAATATTCCGCCTGGGTCAAAGTCGAGATGCCGCTCTATCAGGGCGGCGGCATGACCGCCAGCCGCAACGCCGCCGCCAACGCGTTGACCGCGGCCAACGCGGCGGTCAACTCGGCGCGGCTGAAGGCGCGCCAGCAGCTAAACGAATCGCAGAGCCAGTCGCAAAGCCTGGCGCTCAGCCTGGCGATTCAGGCGCGGCAGCAGCGGCTGGGGGAGAAAACCCAGGAGCTTTATCAGGATCAATATCTGCAGCTCGGCACCCGCCCGCTGCTCGACGTGCTCAACGCCGAGCAGGAGGTGTTCCAGACGCGCTTTACGCTGCAGCAAACCATCAGCCAGTTGCGCGCGCTGCAGCTCGACTGCCTTTACAGCACCGGCCATATGCGGTCGGCATTCGCCCTGAATAATCAGCGGATCCAGTCCGTGGAGATCCAGCCATGACGCAAATGCAGCTTCCAGATTCGCCCGCCGGCAAGCCCGAGGGAGCCGAAGGCGGGGTGCCGCTCCAGGGCTGGGCGACAGCCATTATCCTGATCGCCGCGCACTATCGTCTGCCCTGTTCGCCGGGCATGATCCTCGCCGCCAGCGAGTGGCAGGGCAAACAGACGCGCGACAAGGCGTTGCGCCATCTGGCGCGCCAGGCGGGCATGTCGCTGCAGCTTTACCAGGATAACAAGTGGGAGATTAACCACTGGCGGCTGCCGCTGGCAGTGGAGCTGGCGGACGGCCAGGTCGGGGTCATCGTCAGCTTCGATGGCGAAGATGAGGTGCGGGTGCACTTCAGCGGCGATGAGCAGCCGACGCCGCTGGCGCTCGGCACGCTGTTGCCCGACATCCGCTTCGCCGCCGCTTTTCGCCCGCTCACCGCCGCCAAAGACAGCCGCGTCGACCGCTATCTGGAGACCATTAAGCCCGACTGGCTGCGGCGCCTGGTGCTGCGCGATCTGCGTCCTTACGGCTATGTGATGCTGGGATCCTTCCTGATCAACCTGCTGGCGCTGGTGGGCATCATCTTCTCGATGCAGGTCTATGACCGGGTGATCCCGGCGCAGTCCTACCCCACGCTCTACGTGCTCTACGGCGGGGTGATTATCTCGGTGATCTTTACCTATATTCTGCGCGTCGGGCGCGATCACGTCACCGATCTGCTCGGCAAGCGCGCCGATATGCGCGTCTCCGATCGGGTGTTCGGCCATGCGCTGCGGCTGCGCAACAGCGCGATCCCGCGATCCACCGGCACCTTTATTTCCCAGCTGCGCGAGCTGGAGGCGATCCGCGAAATGGTGACCTCGACCACCGTCAGCTCGATCGTCGATATGCCGTTTTTCCTGCTGTTTATGCTGGTGATGGCGATTATCGCGCCGCAGCTGGCATGGATCGCGCCGGTGGCGGTGATCCTGATGATCCTGCCCGGCGTGCTGAAGCAGAAAACCCTGGCGAGGCTGGCGCATCAGTCGCTGAAAGAGTCGACCCTGCGCAATGCGGTGCTGGTAGAGAGCGTGCAGGGGCTGGAGGATATCAAGCTGATGCAGGCGGAAGATCGCTTTCTGCAGCAGTGGAACAGCTACATCCGCATCACCGCGCAGTCCGGCGTGGAGATGCGCAAAGTGATGCACTCGCTGATCAGCTGGGGCGTGACGGTGCAGGGGCTGGTCTATGCCAGCGTGATCGTGATCGGCGCGCCGATGGTGATCAACGGCGACATCACCACCGGCGCCATCGTCGCGGCGTCGCTGCTCTCGTCGCGCATGATCGCGCCGATGGGCACCCTGTGCGGCGTGCTGGCGCGCTGGCAGCAGGTCAAGGCGGCGAAAACCAGCCTCGACGCGCTGATGGCGCTGCCGGTCGAGAACAGCAAAGATGAAACCCGCATTCACTGCCCGGTGCTGTTCGGCCACTACCAGTTCAGCGAGGCGATGTTTCGCTACTACAGCGACTCCGCCACCATCGCGCTGCGCATCAAAAGCCTGACCATCAAGCCGGGCGAATGCGTCGCGGTGCTGGGCCGCAACGGATCGGGCAAATCGACGCTGCTGCAGGCGATGATCGGCGGCATGGATCTGGTGGGCGGCGAGCTGCGGCTCGACAACCTGAGCCTGCCGCATATCGATCTCGCCGACGTGCGCCGCAACGTCGGCCTGATGACCCAGAACGCGCGGCTGTTCCACGGCACGCTGCGCGAAAACCTGACGATGGGCGCGGCGCACGCCAGCGACGAGGCGATCTTCGCCGCGCTGACGGTGAGCGGCGGCGCGGACTTTATCCGCCGGCTGCCGCTCGGCCTCGACCATCCAGTGATGGAGGGCGGCGTTGGGCTGTCCGGCGGCCAGCGGCAGTCGGTGCTGCTGGCGCGCATGCTGCTGCGCGATCCCAATATCGTGCTGCTGGATGAGCCGACCGCCTCGCTGGACGACCACACCGAAAAAGAGTTTATCGAACGGCTCGGCCAGTGGCTCAACGGCCGCACGCTGGTGGTGGCGACACACCGCGCCGCTATTCTCGCGCTGGTGGATCGCGTGCTGGTATTAAAAGAGGGGCAGCTGGTGATGGACAGCCCGAAAGAGAGCGCGCTGCCGCCTGCGCGGCCGTCGCTCAATCGTCCGGAGGATCAGGCATGAGTGAGCTATCGACCAAACTGCGGCTGGTGGCGCCCGAAGCGGAGACCTCAGACGATCTCAACGGCGATCTGCGCTCGGAAGCCTACTACAGCGGCGCGGTGCGCCTGATCGTCATCAGCTTTTTTCTGCTGATGGCGGGCCTGATCTGGGCCTGGTTCGGCGTGCTGGACGAGGTGTCGACCGGCACCGGCAAAGTGATCCCCAGCTCGCGCGATCAGGTGCTGAGCTCGCTGGAAGGCGGGATCCTCGCCGAGCTTAACGTGCATGAAGGGGATCGGGTCGAGGCGGGGCAGATCGTGGCGAAGCTCGATCCGACGCGATCCGTCTCCAGCGTCGGCGAAAGCGCGGCGCGCTATCGGGCGGCGCTGGCGGCCAGCGCGCGGCTCTACGCCGAGGTGAACGATCAGCCTCTGCGCTTTCCCGACGAGCTAAAGGCCTTTCCCGATCTGATCGCCTCGGAAACCCGGCTCTACACCACCCGACGCGCGCAGTTAAAAGACGCGACGGCGCAGATCCAGCAGTCCCTCGGGCTGGCCAACCGCGAGCTGGGCATTACCCAGCGGCTGGCGAAAAGCGGCGCCGCCAGCAGCGTCGAGGTGCTGCGGCTGCAGCGCGACAAGTCCGATCTGGAGCTGAAGCTCACCGATATGCGCTCACAGTACTACGTGCAGGCGCGCGAGGATCTGGCGAAGGCGTCGGCGGAAGCGGACAGCCTGGCGCAAACCGTGAAGGGGCGCGAAGATACCGTCAGCCGCCTGACCCTGCGCTCGCCGATGCGCGGCATCGTGAAAAACATCAAGGTCACCACCGTCGGCGGGGTGATCCCGCCCAACGGCGAGCTGATGAATATTGTGCCGATGGATGACCGCCTGCTGATCGAGGCGCGTCTCTCGCCGCGCGATATCGCCTTTATCCATCCGGGTCAAAAGGCGCTGGTGAAGATCTCCGCCTACGACTACGCGATCTACGGCGGGCTGCACGGCGTGGTGGAGAGCATCTCGCCCGATACCATTCAGGATGAGGTGAAGCCGGAGATCTACTACTATCGCGTCTTTATCCGCACCGATACCGACTACGTGCAGAACAAAGCGGGACGCCGCTTCGCCATCAGCCCCGGCATGGTTTCTACGGTCGATATCAAGACCGGCGAGAAAACGGTGATGGACTATCTGGTCAAGCCGTTTAACCGCGCCAAAGAGGCGCTGCGAGAACGTTAATGCGATCTCAACAAACGCGTTTCCGGCGCGTCGCGCATTGCAGCGCGCGCCGAACTCCGCAATAATTGCGTAAACTGCGGCAACGCAAACATCCCTTCCTCGTCGGGCTTAACGACGCGGAGGGGATTTTTTTTATCTGGCCTTCACCTGTAACTTAATGCCATGCGGCAGCGAGGATGATTTATGTATAACACCCTGGGCAATCAGTACGACAATTCGCTGGTATCAAACGCCTTCGGCTTCATGCGTTTTCCGGTCAACTTCCAGCCTTACGACAGCGACGCCGAGTGGGTCATCACCGGCGTGCCTTTCGACGCCGCGACCTCTGGCCGTCCGGGCAGCCGTCTGGGACCGGGCGCGATCCGTCAGATCTCCACTAACCTCGCCTGGGAAGGGTGCCGCTGGCCGTGGCAGTTCGATCTGCGTCAGCGTCTTAACGTGGTGGACTGCGGCGATCTGGTTTACGCCTTCGGCGATTCGCAGGATCTCTCTGACAAATTACAGGCGCATGCGGAAAAACTGCTGGCGAACGGCAAGCGCATGCTCACCTTCGGCGGCGATCACTACGTGACGCTGCCGCTGCTGCGCGCCCATGCGAAACATTTCGGCAAGCTGGCGCTGGTGCATTTCGACGCCCATACCGATACTTACTCCAACGGCCCGACGTTCGACCACGGCACCATGTTCTATACCGCGCCGCAAGAGGGGCTGATCGATCCGCAACGCTCGGTGCAGATCGGCATCCGCACCGAGTTCGACCAGAGCCTGGGCTTTAACGTGCTGGATGCGGCGCAGGTTAACGATCGCAGCGTCGACGATATTCTGGCGGAAGTGAAGCGCACCGTTGGCGATATGCCGGTGTACCTGACTTTCGACATCGACTGTCTCGATCCGGCGCACGCGCCCGGCACCGGCACGCCGGTGATCGGCGGCCTGACTACCGACAAGGCGACCAAACTGGTGCGCGGCCTGCAGGGCCTGAACATTGTCGGCATGGATCTGGTAGAGGTGGCCCCGGGCTACGATCACGCCGATCTCACCTCGCTGGCCGCCGCGACGCTGGCGCTCGATATGCTGCACGTGCAGGCGGCGAACAAAGGCGAATAACCCTTGAACCGGGCGCAATGGCGCGCCCGGTGTTAACCGTAACGGAGAGCATGATGGGCTTACTTGATGAATTAGTCGGCGCTTTAGGCAACGGCAACGGACGCAATACCTTAGGCGAACTGCAGGCGGTGTGGAACTGGGTGCAGGAGCAGGGCGGGGTGCAGGTGCTGCTGCAGAAGTTCCAGCAGGGCGGCCTGGGCGAAATTTTAAGCTCATGGATCGGCACCGGCAGCAACCAGCCGGTTAGCGGCGGCCAGCTGCAGTCGGCGTTTGGTGAAGAAGCGATGCAGTCGCTGGCGCAGAAGCTGGGCACCGACGTGAACGGCGCCTCCGGCAAACTGGCGGAGCTGTTGCCGCACCTCGTGGATCGCATGTCGCCGCAGGGCCAGATGGACGATCAATCCCTGCACGACAAGCAGCGCGATCTGGGATCGATGGTCGATCAGCTTTTTAAGCGCTAATTCCTACGCGCGCCGCCGCAGGGCAGCGCGCGTTCGCTTATTTTCCGGCGTCCGCCGCGATGCGTTCGCGAATATGCTGCGCGCGCGCCGCGGAGTCGGGATGCGAATCAAACAGGCTGCTCTGCTGGCCCTGCTGCATTTTCGCCAGCTTTTCAAAGCTGGTCGCCAGGCCCATCGGGTCGATACCGCGTTTCTTCAGTAGATCGTAGGAGTAGTCATCCGCCTGCGACTCCTGGGTTTGCGAGAACTGCGCGTTGACCAGCTTTTCGCCCAGATCGCCCAGCTGCGACTGCGACAGCGAACCGATCACGCCGCCTACGGATGCGGCCGCGGTGCGCGCCGCCGTGGTGCCGAAAGCGACCTGCATCGCCTTGCGCGTGTGACCCAGCGCGACGTGGCCCATCTCATGCCCCAGCACCCCTTCGACCTCGTTGTCGTCCATCATATCCATCAGGCCGCTGTAGACGCGGATGCAGCCGTTGGCCATCGCCCAGGCGTTGACGTCTTTGGTGACGTAGACGCGGTAGTTGGCCGGCGTGCCGTTGATGTTGTCGCCCAGCGCGGCGGCGATTTTGTTCAGACGCTGCTGATAGGTGCTGTCGGCAGGCGCGAGCTGGTTCTCTTTATCCATCTGCGCGCAGGATTGATCGCTGAGCTGCTTCACCTGCGCGTCGTTAAGGGTGTAGGCCTGAAAAGCCTGCGCGCCCGACTGCAGCAGTGCGTTATTGTCCATGCCCTGGCAGCCGCTGAGCAGCGCCGCGAGGCTGATTGCCATGATGCCTGTCTTGATTGTCATGCGTACATCCTGTGGGTAACAAGGGAAGAAAAGCAGGTATCTGAAAAAGGGTCAGATACGGTAACGAGTGGGTTATAGCTTGTCGTTGGCCACTTCGCTAGCAGACATTGCCGTAAATGCCAGACGAAGCGGCGACATTTAGCACGGCGCGGCATGTACTTTTGCCCCGATTTTCATGTACATTGATGAGCGACTTTTTCCTTGTTTTGCCTAATAAACCATTAATAACAATGCGTTAAACAGGCGAATCATTCATCCGACCTGGAGTAGAACATGCCCTCTCGTAAAGAGCTTGCCAACGCCATTCGCGCGTTAAGTATGGACGCAGTACAGAAAGCCAAATCGGGACATCCGGGGG
>Ga0157363_1000419_pt1 | contig 32330 bp, 19 predicted proteins | sample AttsexASBM1_FD_111477 | JGI IMG/M metagenome (GOLD analysis project Ga0157363, IMG submission 111477) | Fungus gardens microbial communities from leaf cutter ant in Ribeirão Preto, State of São Paulo, Brazil - Atta sexdens ASBM1 | ecosystem: Host-associated > Fungi > Mycelium > Unclassified ... | reverse complement strand
GTGTGTGTGTGTGTGTGTGTGTGTGTGTGTGTGTGTGTGTGCACATGTCTCGATGCGTATCTGCTGGTATACGCACGTGCAAGAAAGAGGGGACTTTGTTGGTGTGCGTGGAACCCGAGGTCCAGGCCGGTTCACGAACGGCGGGGGCGTCGGTTCGCCAGCGACGTCATCGTTTCGGTTTACACGCGCCAATCATCGGCCGACTAATTGGTCGGTACTCCGCGACCGATTCCGCGCTCCATCGATTCCGAGTCGCCCGCCCTCGAAATCACACGCGTTTTCGCGAGAATGCAGCACGATTAATGGCGTTACCGCACGCGCGCTTCAATGCACGCGCGACTGCGAAGTTTCAGAATTTAGAAAACTTTTTTTTTCCATAGTCAAGAGATATTGTTGCACAATCTTTCTGAAGCGAAATATCGAAGAATATAGATTGAAAGTAATTTGGCGAATAAATTTACCAAATCGCGCGCGACTGTTATTGAATTCGTAATAATAATAATGATGGATTTAATAATTGTAGAAATTAAGAAATTTCGCAAATTTTTGGAGTATTTCTATATAAATTCCGACACAGATCTCTCATGTAGAATCGTCATGGTTCTAAATCACTAGTGAAAATTACACTTTAGGATTCGAAAGGTTCTTCACCGATAAGCGGAATCAGCCTGTCGCGAAACGTTCCGAGGTTCCGGGTTAATTATCCAGCGGGCCGACGCGGTGCGGCGCGGCGCGGCGGACAGGAACGAGAGCGGCGCTCTCCTCCTCTTTCCGGCAACAATTTCAACTCATAAGGCTACAATGTATTCGTCGTTCCGAAGGTGCCAGCCGCGTCCGTGCGAGGGTTTGCCATAATTACTCGAACGGTAATACAGGACGGCCCTTGAGTGGCAGCTCATATTACTCGCCTAACCCGCGTGAAAACTAACCCCTTGGGGAATGGGATGTGGAATGGGAATTACCGCGTCGGGGAGTTAAGGGACAGGAGGGGAAAAACAAGAGTGAGTGAGAAGTAGAGAGACGACAGAGAAGGATAAAAAAGGATCTGAGGCCGCGCGCGCGTTTCAACGACCTCCTTCTCGCCTTCGGTAACATCTCGCTACATTTTTATGGACTGTGAGTGGGCACGCCGAGATAAATTACTTTCCTTCTCTCGAACCTTGCGCGTAATTCGCAATTATCGCGATACGCTGGATTGCTCAGCCGAAGACAGTTGGGCTGACAGTTCTGATTCTGTTAATCCTTAACAGATCCTTCCTTTCGCCCTGCCGCTCTGGTATGGGGCGAAAAGAAAGATCTGATCCGGCAAGGCTATAGGCGACGTCTGAATAAAAACAATAAAAAAATATATATCTGACTCTAACAACATCAGAATTATAGTCAAAAATATATACATATAAATCTAGAATAAAAAAAAATCTATCGTGTACACAGAGAAATAGCTGTATTTGTAAATTAGTCTACGATAATATAAGATTTCTCCTTATAATTAGCGATAATAAAATAAGCTCGAAGAAAATACTTTTGTTTGTTTACAAGCCGAATGATTAACCGGTCTTTTAAATTTAGCTGATGGATCTATAGCGATTCCGTAGCTAATAGCAGCGTTTATTAACATTATTTATTACCATTGAGTAATTCTCTCATTTTACAATTACGTCTAAATGTCGAGAAAAATATTTAAATGTTTTCAGATGCTCAATTTAATCAAGAAGAGCAATCAGTTCACAGGCCCGTGTCAGTTCTCGATTTATAAAAAAGTCTTAATGCACTTTCGCGTCGTTGTATATGGGGAAACGCGAGAGAGCTAATTCGTCGCATTTATAAATATTTGCGATGTACGCGATCGTGTCGATCCTTCCGATAAATTTGCGCGAATACGCGATGGGCTGTTCGTCGAGCGTGAAGTCGCGCGCGAGCAAACTACGCAGGCGAGCCGCGCGCGATGTAAATTTATAGAGTATTACGTTTAAATTTGATCAGCGTGGACATTTATTTCGAAACGCCGCGCTACGCTGCAGCCCCTCGCGCTCATGCGGCGAATTTTCATAATATGCAGATTTCAGTGCGCGCCGGACACTCGGTATGGATTTTTCGCCGCGTATCGCCTGGCGGCGCGTTTACACGGCTGGACGAACTCGCGTCAACGTTGAAAGCGCAATCGGGCGCCGAGTTAACCCCTGAGCGTCGAAGCTGCGCAGAATGCGGATCAAACATTTTTTTCTTCAAGCATAGATTACAATGTGTCAAGTTATCCCTTTATTCAAGTCTATCCATTTTTGTATTTAAGTATCTTAAAGGGCGAGAAAGGATGCACGCGAGGATGCAGAAAGAGAAACTGTATATAAGGGAAGGAGCGCTCGAGTGACAAGGGTGAAGAGTGGAAGAGAGAGGGAGATAGTGCTGAAGTACTACAGCAGAGGTTGAGGAAGCAATCCCGAAGTAACAGAAACGAGGGGAGTAAATCCGAGGTAATCAAAGAACGTACAAAGTATCGGTGTTCAGCCTGCTGCCTTGGCTGCCTCATCCCGAGTCCCGAGACCGAGAAGAAGGAAGGCGAGAGGCCCTCGACACGATCGCGAGATTACCTACACCCACGCCGACAGATAATAGATAGTAATTGCAGGTCTGCCCGGGTAGGAATCGGCTCGACAGATCGATCGGCCCGCGGTGGAAAGAGGAAGATAATGATGCGCTTAGGAAGAGACCGTTCTCACATTATTTTCTCGCGATACAACTCGTCCGTGCTTATTATTGTACGCACGCGCTCGTGATGGGGCCCGGCGATCGAAAATCGGCGTGATCTGGGCCGGTTTCTCGGCCCGGCCATATTGGGCATCGCTGGTGGAATTCGAACGATGACCCCCGACCCTTCCGTTCGCAAGGGATCGTCTGTCTTCTTTTAGCCCGACATGCGTGTGATTGGCACGCTCGTTAGAAAGCACATGTTGCGAACATGAACTGCAATTTTGCCGATTCGGTTCACTCAACTTCCGTCTATATAAAATTCTTTATAAACTCTCTCTTTCTCTGCGAATTGTTTATAATCTTTTTGAAATTAGTACATTGTGTATTATTATAAAATGTCAATAGATAAGTCTTTGTTGTATAACTTCGACTAGACTTTCGAGATATTTGAATGTTCCAATCCATTTGCTTTCCCCCTGGCAATTAAATTGGAAGAAGTTAAATTAAGCCAGCGCTTCATTAATGTCGTGCATGAGTTCCAGCAAGGATCTACTAAATATTTGCAAACGGACTCCCCGTTTACATTAAACGAAGAAGAGGAAGGAAATGAAGAATACACCTGTATTCTCAACGAAACGCGCAGCAGGAAAGGAGACAAAAGGCGATTAAGATCATTGCGGTGGCAATTTAGCGCGGTAACACGAATCAAAGCCCAAAAAAGCGGCCGACCTACGGACCTTCGGATTTGGATTTAACGAAGGAGGTTCGAGGAAACGAGCTCGGCAGAGACAAAGCGTGAGATTGCGAGGGGAAAAGAGAGAAAGAATGGACGAGAGTGTAGGAGAGGGAGACGAAGAAGAAGAAGAAGAAGAAGATGGAGATAGAGATGGAGATGGAGATGGAGAGAGAAGAAGATAGTCCCAGTCCCTGAGAGAAGAGGACGAAGATGTAGGAGGAATGAAGAGAGACGACGAGAGAAGGTGAAAGAGATGGCTGGAATGGAACGAAGGAGTAGATTGTGGAAGGGTTTTCGAGGCGAGTCGCCGAGCCTAACCGTGCAGCACTCGAACTCGAACTCAAACAACTTTGAGCTGTGTGTACCCGCGCAAACAAAACAGCGCACTAATTGCTTACGTCACTCGGCAAGTCAATGGACTTCTTGACTGAGCACTCTGAGTCATGCAACTGAGCTCCGCCGAGGCAATGTGTGCCGCTCCGCTCTGCTCCGCGCCGCTTCGTTCCGTTCCGTTCCGTTCCGCGCCGCGCCGTCAAGCCACCTCGGGTTTCAATTAAATCACGTCCACGCACTGTTTACCTCGCATAAACGCACTGGCTCCCTCGTACGCGACACATCAACGATGTTAATGACGATGACGGTATGACAACTTCTATATATGTCTACTTCTGTTCTGTTCGTTTTACCTCGTTTAGATTTATGTTATATTTTACAAACTGTATATCTTCCAAAATGGCAACGTATCTTAATAAATACAGAATTATTTGAACGTTGAATTTTTAATCAGTTTGCTGCTCTTCAGAACATCGTAATTCGCATGCTAGTGAAAGCGAACGAAATAAATTCAGAATCATTGATCGCCGATAAGCAATACATAAGACACGAACTGGACGGCGAGTGTCGCAAGTGTATTCGAGCATGGAGAACGTATCCCCCACGGTATGCACGAGAAGGGGGCTATAGGAGCTATCTTAGATCGAACGGAGTCCAATTACCGACGTTATTAATTAATCCCCCACCTCACCGCTCGACCGCCCGGTCCATCGTCTCTCGCTTCCATTCTCAACCCCATCGTCGTCCGTCTGTCCGCCAGAGATACCTGCGAGGGATATCCCCTCCAGCGTTACTACATCCTCCATTACCGTCTCCGGTCTTCCGAATCTCGGTTGGTTTATACGCGCGGAAATCATTCCGCCTCGTTCGATCCGATATTGCACTTTGCGTCGCGAGCGGCGATTCACGCTGTCCATTCTTCTCTTACTTTTATTCTTTTAAAAAGGCTTATGTGTAATTGAAAAGGAGAATAGTTACTACAAATATTTTTTTTGTATCTTTAATATAGAATTACAATTCTTTAATATTCGTTTAACGTTAATTCTTTATATCGATATATATAAATTAGAAAGCGATCTGTTAAATATCTTTCAAAATTGTTTCCACTCACTTTCGACTACACTAAACAAATTCATAACACGACTATGCGAAAACTGTTCTTGTGGCGAACGCACGCATATGCAATATGTAATTGAAAATATCGCGTCTATGTAATTGAAACATAACGCTATTGTTAGAGCATTAATTGATCAACATCGCGTGTAACATCGTAGAGTCAATCAAATCGAACTAACGCAAAAACGCCAATCAAAAGACTAAACACAAAAAAGCATTGGCTGGTGAAGGAGCTAATTTCTTCCTCTACTTGAGATAGCCTCTTTCAGAAAGAGGAAAATGACAACACTCGCGTAACGACAAAACCGCTCCTTTGCCTCTTATTCCAGTCTCTCGGGAGAAGATCTCTTCTCCTCTCTTTCTCTCTTTCGTTCTCTCCTCCTTTCGTCTACTGTCTCGCCAGAGAAGACACGCGAAATGTTCTTCTCGATTTGTCAACCCGACCTTCCGAAACATCTTCGACGCTTTCTGGGTGAAAAATGCGAAAGCTATGCGCAAAAAATCAGTTTGTTAAATGGATGGCCACCGTTTCGAAATCATTTTAATGACGACGATTGTCTGATGATATTAAAAAATTTTAAGATTATTATTTAGATTATTTTCTCCATCAAGAAAACATGACATGGCAAAAAATCATTTTAATTCACTATTATTAATAGTTCTAAAATCCTTATTTATTCGGTTTCATAAATATCTGATTCGCTTAATACATCGATCATTGCAAAATCGTGGAACATGTTGCGCAAAAAATGGCGCGACGCATCGCAGCATGGATCCGAGATAAGATTCCATGCCGTAGGTGCAGAGCATAAGGCCCAAAGTCGTCGAACCGGCAACGCTGGGCCGCTGCGATCCCGCTCTCAGTCTCTCTCTCTCTCTCTCTCTCTCTCTCTCTCTCTCTCAGATATGGAGAAAAGGAGAGAAAAAGATAAAAGGACGGGAGGGAGGAGGAATGAATCGCTCCCCTAGAATGTCCTTTGTCGCAGTGTCCCCTTCTTCATCCACCCTCTCCGCATTGGGACTAAGCCAGTCCTAAGGCCTGTTCAGGCCCTTCGCATACGTGGAATGCGTGTCTCTACTATGCGACGATCACCGCCAACCGGTAACCGTCTGGAAATCTATACCGCTTGATCTTCGATGCTCCAATAATTTTGGAAGATAGATGAGTGTATCTACCACGATCTAAGGATAGATTGCATCGAATTTAATATTACTATACATGTGTTACATATTATACGTAGAATCAAAATATTTATTAACTTGCGATGCGAGACAGGTATGCATTCTTATATTTTTCTCCGTTACAAACGCATAAATCTAATCGCAAATGTACAGTTTCACGGATCATTTTTACTATAATCTCGTTCTGATCGAAAAGAGAGGATGAAAGCAAGTGGGGGAAAGGAACCACAGGTATTTACGATGGCACTCGACCGGTGACATGGGTTTCTTCGACCAATGAATTTTAATTCCTCGGCCCCGGCAGCCCCGCTGCGACACCAGGACGATGATTTAATATTTTAAGAAAATGAGGGGTCCGTCCTTAATTTAAGCGCGCTCGTCGTTGAGGACGGGCCTGTATTGCTCTGGCAGCGGGAGACCTAGAAAGCCATTACCCAGATATTCGATTCGACAGTTTGAGAATGCCTTGTCTTCCCTCTTGTGTCCCACCTCCTCTGTCCACAACTCGATAATCCCTCTTCACGATGCGCACGACTCGGACTCCGACATTTTGAATAATAATGGCGATAGATAGTGTGATTCTAACGAGTCGGTAATCAGCATTTTCACGGATTAGGATAAAGCTTGTGTATTTTGTTTTATTTCATTCGTTAACGCGATAAATTGAAGATAATTCTCCAGTTTTGCTTCTTCAACACACGCGAATGAAGTTTTGGTTTTTAACGAAATTATTCTTTCAAAGATCAGACGTGCAATCTATCGCCAGTTTAATGTCTTGGAGCGAATATCCAGAGAAACGTTGCTTCGATTTAAAGAAATTTTCTTTGCTATACGATTAAAGAAAAAAATTTCTTGAGTAAAACAACGATAATTATCAAAATAGGACACTAAAAATAATTTTGTATTTTGTCGCTATTCTCACAAGTAGTTGTTTATTATTCACTCAGTTTATTAAAAACCCTATCCTTAAACATTTACTACATCGTGTGAGCTATCTCAAGTAATTGGAACCGTTATCTTAGTGTTATCAGCGTCGGGTTAGCATATATCGACCTATGAAGACTTTATTTCAGATAAAACTTCCCTCTTTCAAACTAGAATCCGAAGACATAAATGATAAAGTTATATATTTCAGATTATTAGAATTTTTATTTTTTAGTGTATTTAATTATTAAGACGAGCACCATTGAAAAGATTACGTTAATTATTGTCAAGATTACAAAAAACACTTTGCACATCATAAGCGAAGAGCCGAGGTGGATACCTGTTGACAGGCATTTGCATATGAATGCAGCATACTGTCGCGCTAAGCGACTTGTCTAATCTTCATAAGATTATGTTTTGAAGACACAAGTTTTCTAATCATTACTGCCTTTTAGAACAATATAATTTTTTTTAGATTTTTCCGAATAATTATTCGAAATCTCTCAATAACTTATGATTTATTTGAATTTTATTTAAATTTAAATTTTATTACGGAGAAACTTCGGTAGAAGATGTATATCTATTTAAAAAAGCCGCAAGTTGTTTTTCTATTTCACGTTGAAAACATATCGCAATAATTACAAATGTCAATTTAATCGTCTCCGATATGCGGATATTTAATAATCAACTTGTCTGTCGTTACAACGTGTACAGAGAAGAGGGACGTAGTCGTTAATTGCGTATATAATATCACGACTTCGTGAGAGAAATAAATGTCGACATATGCGTTTGGGTCTACCAACTTCTGTACAACGTGCGGCGAACAAATTTATTTATTTATTTATTTATTTATTTATTTCGGCAACGATAATTAAATGATGCAACGTATTTGATGTGGCATTATCTCTCAGTCTGTACGAATTACTACGTGGCTCGTAATGCTTTGATCGCAGTCATTGCTTGTGTTTATCGTGAAGGGATACCCGAACAGCCGCAGGCAGAAGTCCCGAGGGAGAAAGAAAAAAAAGCGATTGCTCCTTCGAGAGAGAAGGAAAACAAAGCCGGAGTGCGGCGGCATGTTTCACCTAACTTTCGCCTAAACGACGATGGATTTTCTGAAATCGCCGTTAGCGCCGACGATCTTTTCTTAAAATATTTATGTAGCTATATATAACTCGTACATAAAAAAATAAAAACGTTACACTTTATCATATGATAAATGATTGACACCATCAATTGTAAGTTCATAAACAGATACAAAGATTAAAAGTATAGATATAGAAGGACAGATTAAAATAAATATATTAAGCTGTACACATCATATATCTAAATAATTATAGATACATTTCTCGAAAATATCGGTAATATATCCGCTAGGAAGCGATGACGTTTGGATTTGAAATTCTATTCCAACAAAGAATCCGAAGTTCCGAGTCAATGCTGGGTAGACGAAGATCCAACAATAGCTCGTTCTTTTTAACGAGCGTCGCTTATTATGTCGCGATTGTAGGAGCGTTTCTTGAGCACGAAAGCAGGTAGGAGGAGCGGTGGAAAGGAATAATTAAAGCGCATTTATGTGTAGGCCAATTCGTGATCACCGTCGCCGTCGGCCTCGAGGTCTGAATAGGTCCTGGGATGACGTATTAGCTCATATTTGTCTCCCGACAATACCGGCTAAACTCTCTGCCCAGGTGTCCGTCGTTTTACACTCTTCCATCTCTCGGGAGGACGCGCGTGCATGGAATTATAATGGGATAGACCGTAACAGAATGGGAGATGGAACAGCAGCGGCAAAAGGGAACGATCTGGGAAGTCCCAGAAGTAACCGAACAGAGAATGCAAAAAATATAAAAATTTCAAATATATTAGAATAAATAAAAAAAAATCTATAAATTCAGACTTTGTAAAATCATTATCAAATTATTAAAAGTAGAAATTCTTCGTTTATAAACTTATTAATATTATTAGGTCTTATTACTTCTTCAATTAAAGATAGAAATAACTGATTTAAGAAATGTTAATACAAGTACACGCTAGCTAAAAAACGAAGGGCAAGAGGACAAATACGGTCGGCCCTGCAGTTCCATCTATTCTATCCACATTCCTTACTCCCTGCGGGTGGCCCGTCTCGTTCACTCTTGTCGTCTTTGTCCGGCGCATTAAGGCCGCGATAGTTCCGTGGTATGTTTTTGTGATTGATCGCGTGATCTTGTCATCCGATATAATAAAAGATCGCATTTAATCCGCATCGCATACGATGCTCCAATTTAGTTTTTTAATCGATGAGATAACAAACCGTGATTATTCTGAAAGATGATTAAAAATGAAGAATTTAGAGTATGAAGAATTTCGCGTGAATAACGGGCGGACATTCGCGGCGGCAGTATCTCGCAGCGCGAAAAAAGATGGCGGTCGTCAAATTGATACATATTAATAAGAGCAGGGATTCGCGTTGTCAGATTTTTGCATAAATTTGAATCGGTGCGCGCGCACTCAGCAAGGATCTCAAATTTGAATAATCGGGAATAATTCCGAAGTTTTCTCCGTGTAAACGCGCTGTAATCAGCGCAGAAGCGCGCGCGCGCGCGTGCACTACTCGCCTGCGAAACATTTCACCATGTAACACCTCGCGATGGGTAATTAACCGCGCGAGCGCGGAATCGGAAAACGTGCGGATTTCGCTTCCGCGAGCAAACGCTCGACGTGTTTGCGCTTTTAATGAATCTTGACCGAGTAATGGCGCGTCTTTGTTTACTCGTTCCGATGCGAAATACCGCTATTAATTAGAATAATCAGCTTTATTAATCAGTTAGATAAACAAGCCTTAGCTCAATCAATTATAATTCATTAGAGTGATCAGAAACTGGGGAACAGCTTCATGCGAAGCACACCTTGTATTGTCTAGAATTCTGTTTTCTTTGTCACTCATTGTAAATTCATTTCTTGCATATGATTTTTATCTCTTATATAATAATAAAGACGTCATTAACATTCATATTTGTAACATTGTCGTATAACATTATAGCTATAATTGAGAAAATTAGCTTAAAAATGAATCTTTAATCAGATCGGAGGATCACCGAATTTTGTATTGCTGATTGGTAAGCTCTGACAATACCAGCCAAGTGACGATGTACGTCTCTATATTCTCTATGTACATATACACCTAACTGTGTCGTGCGAAATTCCCGCCTGTCGTAGTGATGTCTACGAGCGAACAAGTGTTTTCTACTAGAATAATACGTGCCTTAGAAAACATTTTTATATATCCATAATTATAATGCGTTTACGTGCAAGGAATAGTAGTAGTGCTTTTACAAAAGAATTATTGAAGAATTGAATAATATATATTTATAATATATATGCACAAAAATGATTTTGTGCTGTGGCGAATATCATACTGTTCTCTTAATTGATGCTCTTTACGCTCCAGCGTAAAGTATGAATGTTCCAAAGCATAAGTCTTCTTCTTTTTGCACCTAATTATATTTAACAATCATTCGGATTTTCGGAAATGTTCTTCGCGTTCACACTCCGTTCGAACACCTCGCCTCACCGTCGCCACGTTGCAGAGAGTTTGCTGCACGCAAATGAAGAATTGTCAGCCAAATACGGTTCGAGAGTGGTAAGGGGCGCTAGTAGGGGATGAATGGGACGTAATGCCGGGTCTACCCTGATTGTTGCACTCCTTTCCCTTCCTCGACCTCTCGAACCCATCGGAATTTCCAGTACGAATTTCCGGCTGCGACGTCACTTCCGTCGACCAGGAACAAGCGAATCCAGCTGTCCAGAATCGTCTATCCCGTCACTATTTAAGCCTTTCTGCCTTCGCCAAGATGCCATCTTCACATCGATGGATAACGATCGGAAATGCGCGCGATTTAAACTTGTTAATAGCTAAAATTCTCCGGGTGTCTCTGGTTTATCTATGGAATAATTTAATTCACATCCTTTCTTTATAGTTTCAAGTTTCTTCAAGCGTGTCGTTTTAATCATTTTCATTTTGTTAATGGATTCTCTATTCTATAATTTCTCTCTTTTTTTTTTTGCGAAAAAAAATAAACGGTTTATCAGGAATAAATTTTTGATTAAATTATTAAACCGATGGGGTCAAGACGAAAGTAGAGAGTCTTGTATTCAGGCGGCCATCAATAATAAAACTAGGAAAGTAAATATAATTATCGTATGTACAACGCCGCGTTTGTGCAACGACTACGCAACAATCGTGAGGCTTGTTCCATGAAAACCGAGCCCTCTTTCAAAGCGTACCGACACGAGGAATTAAGATTTCAGCGATTCCCACGAGATCGGCCCGTTAGTCGATTTAATCTTCGCGAGTGAAATTCTTCTCTCCTACCCACATTGATCATAATGCTTTTCGCGAGTGGATATTCAAATTTATAATATCTCAATGAAAAATGATGTACACAAAACTATTTCTTTTATCCAATAACACATTAAATGTATACAACACATTAAATATAGTGAGCATCCATAGAATGAATTCTTCCTTCTAAATTCTTATTTTGATAGATGCAAATTTTGAAAATGAAAAAAATAAAAAGTATAGGAAAGATAAAAGTAAGATTAAAAAGGGAGAAAATATTACTTATACACACACGATTCTGTTATTGTTATTTTGCGTTAGTATAGTTGTTATGTCTACGATGTTCCATCGAAGGATATCCTAAAAAAATGTCTCTCATCCGGTAGCCAACAATAGCACCAGAATAATGATACGCGCGACCATTCACTGCATTGTATTACCTACATCGTGTCACGGCATTGTTTCCCGCGTGTTCGGGTGTCATCCCTCGGCGCGAAATGGCTCGACACGCTTTCTCGTTCCCCACGTACCACCCCTGTACCGCCACCCTCGCGAGGGGATGTACCTGTCTTCCGAGTTGGCCGTCTCTTTATTATCATTATCGCCATCGCGGACTTAATGTCGAAGCCGAACGCGACCACGTCGGCGGTATTTTCCTATTATCGCTCTGCGTTACTCTCGTTCGCGTGTAATGTTTTTTCCCGTGGTACGCTGTTGTGTGTGTGTGTGTGTGTGTGTGTGTGTGTGTGTGTGTGTGTGTGTACGACGCATTTTTATTAGCCTGTGTTGCGAGATTTTGAGTTTTTAACGAATAGCATACAACGGCCACATCATTTTGCGTTACGCAGTAAATCACGTCGATAATTGATCGGGCGTAAATTAAAATACCGCCGCGTTTTATTGAATTGGTTGCTTTTGTAACGTTTATTAAATTGTCCTGTTAACCTTCGTTAATTAATGTAATGCAATATGCATAATTCTAGATTGGAAAGGGAGAAATAAAAACGCTCTCTGGAAAGTTAGGAAAATAATTGAAAACAATGCGCCACGAATTTTGTACGAATGGATATGAAAATCAGAAATGATCCATCAATAGGATGACAATAAGGATCAGGCAAGAACCAAAAATGGCGGAAGCAACGTGAACGGTCAAGGAAGGTCGACGAGGAAGGGCGGGAAGAGCGGAAGGGACATTGAAAAGCGGTCCTACGATCAAGAGAGCCAATTACCCACCCTCGCACAAGTGCACCCCGTCGAACATATTTTTCCTACGTAGCTTACGTGAACACTCGAAGCGTACTCGAGCGCTCGCATATGCGAGCTGCATTTCGAGGAGGCGGGCGCGCATAATGCCTCGCAAATCTCCGCGCATGCACATTATATATACGGATCGGGATCATGCATCGAGTCGGCTCGCGCGGCCCGAGGGAAACGCAGGAAAAGGACGCAGGAAAGGGAAGAGAGGGGACAAGGGGAAGCTAATAAAGCTAAGGGTGCCCCACGACGTCGCATTTACTCGGCCAAATTTACCGCGAAAACATATTTGCTCCGGGAAAGTCCCGGCCGATCCTCGAGCTCCACGTGCATCCGCGCTCTTTGTTGCCGCTCGCATTTTCTAAAAGCAACGGATTTCCCTCAAAGTCGATGCGCATTGTCGATTGAAAAACTTGCCGAAATTCCAATAGAATCAAAAATAGAATAAGCAGATATTCGTGAATATCAGAGCGTACATATTTTCCCTTTTTTTTTTATTTTCGTAACGAAAATGTTTGAATTAAAAATGTTGCCAATTAGAAACTAGCTATTAAATTACTTAGTTATTAACAATAATTGCTATTGGAAACAATTTATCGTGAAAGGAGAATAAGATTTAGTAAAAAAAATCTTGAGAATTTCAAACATTTACTCCGAACGATGGAAACATTTTTCTAGATGAATCGGAATCCGCTACTATTCTTGCATTTTAGATTTAATAAGCAGCATTGTTGCTTCTTTTATAGCGAGAAATATTCAACACCTTTGACGGGCACACACACGACGCGACGCGACGCGACGCGACGCGACGCGACGTGCCGTGCGTCCGTTGGACGACCGTTATAAATTTGCTGCGGAAACCCCTGATTTTTAGTGGCAATGATTTTGCGGGGATATGACACCCGCCTACACGAGGCTACCATGTAAGGTGCGTGTATTTTGGCGATTTTTACGACGGGGCTTTACGAGTCCCGAGCGTTCTCGGGAACCTCGTAATGACCTTCGGAAGTTTGCGGAAAAAAGGTCGAGCAAGAGTCGCCCGCGAGAATCGACGAGACCTCTGAGCAGCTCTCTCCCGAAGCCTTCTCCCGCAAAGGAACGTGATAATGCGAGACGGCGAGAGAGCATATCGGTTCATTACATGTGCCGTTTACCGTTTACCGTTAGTTAAAATTTACCCTTTGTATCATAAACTTGAATTTAAAATTTAGAGAAATTTATAGGACACTAAATTTAAAGAAATTTATATGATAACTATCTTGTCTGCTAGAATAATAAAAATAATTTCAATTAAGATTCTTTAGCAAAATATCACGAATGCTATCGTGTGGTAATTACTATACCACGTTATGATTATAACGGTGTAGTAATTCTCGTCAAAGCTTCGACTGATATGTCAGTTGGAAGCCTATCGGATGTAGCTGTTTGTTTGGCCTCCCGACTTGGTATCAAATTAGAACTGCTTTCCATCTGACGTCCGCCCCGCCCCAATGCAGCTTCCGAATCCCGAACTGACCTGTCCAAAGGGCCGACCACCCTAGAGCAGAAACGAGCTAAGGTCACCACCACATGACCGCAAGACATATACCTGCGGGCGTCACGAGTCGCGATATGATATCTCGTTGCCTTGTTCCAGAACACGAGATCTGAGATACGATCCGTACAGATTTTTTTTAGCACGTTATTTTGACGTAAGTGTCCAGATGTAATTTAGATTTAAGTAATTTAATTGTCATAATTGGCGGTCGCGAGGTTGGTGTCATCGTCAACAGTTCAAGCCGCGACTCTCCATCTGTTGTCGTTAATCGATCGGCGCGGCGGTTTCTTCAAACGGGCTAGCTTAAAAAAGCTAAAAAAAAAAACAGTCGCGGCATAGAATCTCATCCTTATTGGATTACGAAAGGAACAATCCTAAGATCCGTTAACGAGTCCTGCGGACGGCAGGATCCGCGATAGAAATCCTAATATCTTCTGACAGGCGTGCCAAGGAGGGCCAGTCGGCGCCTTTCCGAACTATCCGCCGCAATTATTCGAGACCTCTGTCGGCTGATTTTTCTTTTTTTCTTTTCCTTTTTCTTCGCCTTCCTTCGGCAAGACCATCCGCAGGACCAGCCATTGTCCTCACCTTCGTTTCGTGTTTTTCTCTCGCTAGTAGATGCGGGCTAAGATAAAAGTTTTGACAAGTGCACTCTGGTCCGGCAACCGTGAACATTGCGGAGAACCCGAGCGAACCGTTCGAGTGAAACTCGGGAGGGCTATTTATCCATTTCCACTTCTGGAATTTAATCCTAGAATGCACAAATCTGTTTTACGTACGTATAAATGTATCATGTTGAATTTACGTTTGAAATAATTGCTGCTACACTCGATCCATGTTACATGTTCGGCGAATTAACATATCAACTCGCAATAGATATACAAGTATTATTCGTATCGCTCCATATACATGTACATATAATACATACACAAAGATAACACGATAACGTTGTTAATGTCACTACGCTCTAATGTTTATTGTACTTTTAGTGCATTCAAGGCTAAAGCAATCATTAAATGAAAAACTGATTTGGACAAGGAAACGGAATTAATGCTAAAAATGCATATCGCGTATGTAAATTGACTTTATAAATCGACCTGGTATCAACACAGTAAAAAAAAGAAAAAAACAAAGATAATGACTCGACATGTTTCTACGTAATCGCTCGAAAAACTGACGCCGATCGCATACCGACTTACCATCGATCCGAAACGGTTTTATCCAGTTCCTTACCGGTTCTTTCACCCGTCGGATAGCCTCAAGTATCCGGTTGGCCCGATTAGGGAACGCCATAGTGTGCACCATTCAAGTTGTGCTGTGCTCGGCTTGAAGAAAATAAAAATCGAATTGTTCGATAAAGCAATGTTAAACAATCGATTATTATCGTGATTAGAATGTCATAAAATAATAGAAAATGATTGATTTTACGTCGTAAAGTAATATTACTTATATATGTGTGCATTTGAGCAAACTATTCCGAATTGTCCTTGCTATATAAGCTTGAATGAAATTACGAACAATGCGACATTGTAGACACCGTGTCTCTCACTTTTTTCTCTCTCTCTCTCTCTCTCTCTCTCACACCTTAATTTAACGTTAAGACGCTTAGTTAGGGGAGACCCGAGGCAGGTTTCCGGTACGTAGCCCATCGTCTCGCAATATCGCGGACGCGAGAAAAGATTTCTAACATGTCGCTGCGAGAGCGCGGCCGCTCGCTGGCGCGAGACACGACGAGGCGGAGCGTAATAAAAATAAGTAATTACTGCAAGTAATCCTCCCCTCTGCTTCCCCGCGACGAGCTCCTCCGCCCCGCGCGAGTCGTTCAATTAACGGGAATACTGTTGTCTTCCCACCCAATCCTCTCTTCCACTCGCTCCTCTTTCCCTCATCCTCTCTCCCTCGCTCACTGTCTTTCTCTCCCTCTCTCCCTTTCTCTCTCTCTCTCTCTCTCTCTCTCCCTTTCTCGCGGCCCCTCGCGTCCCTCCGGTTCCTCTTCCCCTCCACCTACCCCTCTCGTCAGTCCACAAAACCCGCGAAATGTTTCACTCGCAAAGTCGCGTGGAGCGCGCGCCGCGGCGCAGAGGGGCAGGGGCACCCTCTAGCTGGGGGGAAAGGGGCCCCGCGGCGTGGAGGGACCGGTATCGATGCCCCTCCTTCACTCACGCCCCTGACGTCCATCTATCCACCGCTCCCTCCGCCGCTGCGGTTCCGAAGACCGCGCGCCATCCCTCCCGTGGCGGGCCGTGCCCGGTCTTCGTTCTCACCGTGCGCGCCGCACTCTCGCGCTCTCTCGCGCTCACCCCTGCTCTCCCCGCTACTTTGATGCGTGCCGCGTAGTGGGGGGAAGCCGACGACGCGGCGGCTCCTCCAGCCGCCACTCGTTCGTCCGACTTGGTGCAGCGCGAATCGGTCTGTCGCTGCTCCGTTTTCTGCGTGTCGCGCGGTGTGCTCCCCGCGAGACGTGCTCTCGCAGTCGCGCTCGCCGTGTTCCGTTCCGGTTCACCTTGACTCGAGTAGTCGAGTGCCCGCGCGCGCGAGACGGAGCCGAGGGTTTGTAAGTCGACGGCCAGTCCTAGTGTAGTTCGCGGAATGTGTCGCGTTAACAGTCACGCCGAGCTCCGTTGAGACTCTCTCGCCGTTCGCCGTTCTCCGTTCTCGATTCTCACCGTACACGCGCCGGCCGTTTGTTGTTCCCTCTTCGGACCGCACTCGAAAGTATCCGGAGAGTTAACTCTACGCGTAATCACGGTACATTCTCAGTCATCCAATCGCGTTTGAATCTCGATTGAGTCTCGCGGATCACGGAGGTGTTTCAACTGCTGAAATGTGTTTGCGATCGAGGAAAGATTCGGGGATCACTTCAGTCGGTTCGATATCGTCTTTGAAAGAAACCGAGTTCCGAGTCTTAATCGGAAGTCTATGAACGTATTATTAGATCAGCGGAAAGATTTCGCAAAAATCGTATCGATTGATTCACCTGATGTTTCATGTGATCCTGGCGAGGAAAATCTTCTTTGACGTTACTCACAATCGTCGCGTGATATCTCGCGTGATTCAAAGAACAAGAGAAAAGATTTTTATCTGTATAATGTAATCATCGTCGATTAAACACGGATTAGTGACGCACGATCTTCTTCCATGGATCGACGCCGTACGAGAAAAAGGTACGAATTCACGGCGTCCCATTGATCAAAAGTGAAGAGAATCTCAAAGTAGAACGCGCGTCCGAGAGCGAGAAGCGGACGCCTGGAGCATTGGCGGGCGCGCTCGCGGTGGTCGACGAGCAGCGCGACGTGCGTGCGTTCCCGAGATCGATAGCCCGAGGAGGAGGACAGGACGAAGGATCCTCGCGAGCGCGAGGCACGAGGACTCGGTCCGTGGACACCTGCTCGCGATGCCGTCGCGCGTCGCTGCGTCGCTGCGCGGCGCGCCGTGAGGACTACCTGTGTGTGCCGTGTGTGAGGAGCAGCAAGAGAGAGAGAGAGAGAGAGAGAGAGGGAGAGAGGGTCGCGAGGAAATCGCCGATCTACGAGACTCACGACGTGAAATTGTCGTCGTCGTCGTCATCGTCGTCTGAAAGTGAGAAAGAGTGCTGGTTCGCGATCTAGCCGAGGATCTAGTTTGATCAGCTCAACAGCCTACGCATGCCGGCGATCGTGGTGAGTGTGTACGCTTGCGATAACTTAGCTTTTTATCACTTCGAAGAAGATTGACGTAGTCGATAAGCGCGTAACTCTCACTCCGACTCGATGTTTCGATTCCTGCAGGCGATCTGTCGATGCGTTACGGAGAAACCAATCGATTGTAAGCATGAAACTTTAGACGATAGGATTTCTAAGATTTCATTTAGGTGAGATCTCTCTCGATCACGTCCACCACATTTGCATTGATCAATTTATTAGTCAATCAATTTATATTTATTTATTAATAAATATAAATTGAATGTGTGTGTGTGTGTGTGTGTGTGTGTGTGTGTGTGTGTGTGTGTGTGTGTGTATGAATGAATATTGTACTCTTTCAAACATTTGCTTAAATATTGTGTTCGTTTAAATATATAAGGGAAAGAATTAAAATTCGTCATCTTCTACATATCTTCCTCTAGTTTTTATTTATTTGCATATATATTAAAAATTGCGTACATTACATATAAAATTAACTGATATTCATAAATTTCTAACGTATTTAAAAATTAAAATATCCATTGCAAATGTAAGCACCCATCTCTATTTACTGGAAAATATATAAATGAAAAATTAATGGGCCGGTCACATGAATTCAGATTTTACTTATTCATGCGTTTATTAATTAAATATTAAAAGCTTTGCAGATAATATAAATTAAAAAATTATTCGCTTCTGCGCGAATATAAATTCACATTTTATTAAATTTGTACGTACAATATATATAAATTAAAAATCGCTCTTGTGCGATTCGATCCGAATCTCATTTATTTACACACGCCGTAGTTAAACATTTCATATTTCGTGGCAAATATGTGTTTAAAAATTAAACTATTCATTGCAAATATAAGTTTCAGTTTTCCAAAAGATTCATTGGAAACGCGAGATTATATTTTTTGATTGAAGATTTTTCTTTATTCCCTCGCATGGTACATACGTGTCTATACATTCAATGTCTACCTACATTTCTTTTTTTTTTTTGAGACATTTGTCGTCTACCTGCAAATGGGAAAACATTGTCCCTATATAGTCTGTCTTTGTCGTCGGGAAGGGTTACTGTCCACGTGTGAAGTCCTCGTTTACACAGCAGCAATCAAAATATTTCTCGTTCTTCGACCAAAGTTCCCGCGTTTGTACTCACAGGAGTGGCGTTAACCCTCAGGGGTTTAATGTCCAGCACAGTTCGTGGCACGCGTTTGTCGCAATTCTAATTCGTGACAACTGCGCGAGCTTACGGTTTCGTGCCTTACCTCCTCGGATCTTTAAACACATTTTCGTTCTTAGACCGACCATTAATTCCTTTGCACCTTTCTGTTCTTTAACGTACCGGTTACGGTACGTTTAGATTCTTAGGAACTTAAATCTCCTTGAATGTATATTCTACAGGATCTTTTGGGAATATTTTACATTTTCCGATTCTTTCTCGAGTGTTTCGTTCGACAAGACGATTTGTCGCACATTCTACTTGATTGTTCGTTTTTCGCGACGAAGTATCTCGTCAACCGATGGCTACGAGAAGAAATTTCCGAGTAAGGTTGAGAGAGAAAGAGAGAGAGAGAGAGAGAGAGAGAGAGAGAGAGAGAGAGAGAGAGCGGGACACGCAGGCGCGTCCGCTGCCACGTGGTCGTCGCGGTTGGATCCGGACGACTAGGTGTTAACCTTTTTCGAAAATCGACTGGCTATGCCGCCGTTGTGGCGGAAGGCGAAGGCCGGCAGGCGTCGCATAGCTTTGGCAAAACAAGTAGTTACGTGAGCTCTGGCCTGCCGCCAAGCGGTTTTCAACTTTCGAGTCGGACCCGAATATTCTTTGAGAGACAGACATTGCAAGTCCCTTATGTGTTCTCGGAGAAATGCATATAAATTGCGTCACTGATTACCAATGTAACAATAAGTTTGTGAGTTTAAATTCCAATCAACGAAACAGCCACTTTGATTTTCAGTACAACGAACTCAAGTTTCTCTCATTTCTAAATTCATTTAAGAAAGCAGTCGACTGTGAATGCGGTTCCTAACTAAATCTACTGTACCTACAATTTCTAGATCTAATTGTAAGTCGGATAGTTTCATTTCCTCGTGATCTTTGTGAGAGATATCTCGAAACGTGACGTTTCTAGATTGCGTTAATGGATATGAGATTGGCGGATTATCGTTTCTTTGGCACGCGCTTTCTATTAGTTATGCGAGATTAACTGCAAATTGACGCGACAGACGTGTCTTTCCGTGCGATTTATTCACATTATCGTTAAATTTATCGAACTTGGCGAGATTTTTCTTCCTCCGATTTCTCTCAAAATCACAGGCTCCATTAAGGCTTGTTTGTCTACAAATTTCTAAATAGGTACAATAGACATAAATACAAAAGATTCTCCCTTTGTAGCAGCCCATGTTTGTAAACTTGTGAACGGCACTGTACATCTCATATGCTATCTCATGACAGATACGCGCAAACGGCCGATCGAACCAATTAAAACCTCATGCCTGGCGTAATCAGAAATGAGGAATATTAGTCTATAATTCTCTATAATTCTGTAATTCTGCGGATTAACCTGGATTTAGATGATATCAGGAATTTCTCTGCAGGTCCATTACTAAACCGCGAAAATTGTTGAGCGGACTGGACTAAATTTTCTCGCCAGAAAATAATGAAAACAGGCGCGATACTAAATTCGATGCGGTGGCCACGGCGCGGCGCGCATCGGCTCGCGACTTTCCGAGAGTCGCGGGGACTTTTTTTTTCTTTTTTTTTTTTTCACCCTTCCCAGCGTTATTGCGATACGCTGCCATGCTCCCCCAAGGAATCACGGTTAGCGAAATTATTTTCGAAGGCGGATATAAAGCACGCGTTATAACTCGTAAGGAAAGTTGCTCGAATATGAGTGCGCGCCGCGCGCAACGTATGTAGGTATAAAATATTTCCAACGTCGCGATATTAGTTCGCCGACTATTTTCAGTTTGGCAGAGAACTAGGGCGCGTTTACGCGCGCGCTATCGTATCAAGGTTGCTCCGTGAGATCGCGCAACGGCCAGGTAATTTGTCTTTTGCTAGTAGGTACTCGATGATACTGATCGCTCGTCTAAAGATAGCGCGCAACAAATGGGAATTAATGCCACGCCAGCTGCGCGAGTCCATTTATTTTTTGATATCCAACAATAATAAATATATTTGCTTGTTTGCAACCAATTTATATAGCCTCTTGAAAAGTAGTAATTGCGCCATTATGACAGTAATAATTCGAAATACGTAGTTTATGTAAATACGTAGTTTTGTGAATTGCTAATTAAAATATGTAGGAAGAGTGAAGAGGCTTTGTATTTCGCACGCGTATTTTTTTCATCTAGTGCTGTAAAAGTTAATTTGAAAGCCAAATTCTGAATGTTGTCAAACATGTGGAAAGTTAATTTAATGTAATTGAATGTAGCAGAAGTGCGACTTTCGCAAAAATATCTGAAAGACTTGTTAGGAGGAGTGATATCGGGTTTTTTTTTATTTTTTTATTTTTTTTTATTTTTTTCAAGTACTCGGGGCTAAAGGATTGCTCACGGCTCCGTTTTGGAGATGACAGCCGGGAGCGACGGGAGGTACGCTAGAACGTCCGCGCACGAAGATATACTTAACTTTTAATTACTATCATATAACTAATTAGCCCCGGGTGGGCGGGGGTTTTGTATATTAATTTAATTTTCAATCTCACAGGGTAATTCTTGGCGCAACGTTAGTTTTAATCAACCCTCCGACGCGCTCCACACGCCAGCACGACTCCGCAGGCGGTGGATCGCGAGAAGCGACGGCAGAGGGGGAACGAAACCGGGACAGGGGAGGAGGAAGGGGAAGGGGGGGGAACGGATGGTTGGTGGCTAAGGGTGGCTCGGAGCGCTTCGGGCTTCGGGGATAGAGTTGAGGGGCAACGGCGGAACGGAGTACACCTACTCAGCTAATAAAAAGCGGCAATAAAAAGCACCCCTTAGGACCACTATGGATATCTCGCTTTCCTTCCTCCCTTCCTCCTCTCCTCCGCTGCCATCACCCCATAGAATCGCCGTATTTCTTTCTCTGTCTTTGTATACCAGGTTTATTCACCTGCCCGGGATTAACTTTAATCAAGTATTTACATTTTAATTCGCTGCCATGTACACACTGAACCGAGCCGGCCGCCCTTTACGATAACATCGTCGTTTAATTGCAAACTGCCACTTTCCGACGAGACGTTTGCTAGCGCGAGAGGAGAGTCCATGTCGATTTCGTTTTCTACCTACCCATCCCAAACCGTCATGATAATGACGGATGTTTAGACGAAGATTTTTGTTTATCAATGATCGAGTCGAAAATGATTCGAAATTAAATATGAAGATTACGATAATTTGTACAAAAATAGCGAGAAAACATTGAGACTGCCGATAGGTTGATCGCATTAACATGTGAATTTATGCGATTGCATCATGTTTATTATGATAAATGTACGAGTAATCGTGCTAGATAGTGTCAATAAACATGTGACGCTGTATATTTTCTGGATGCCTATCGATAACTTTTCGAGCTCTTCCGTAGATAACACGTTCAACAAACAAATAAGTAATAAGGCAGATATACATATATTTAAATATATATTTATACGATCAATATTTTGTGTGACTCGATATAATATTTTATAATGCAGCTTTGAAATGTGAAAAAATTAATTTTGCATGTATACATATAATTAATAGTTGAATACATATTAATGAAAATTAATAAAATAAATCTGGGCTTATAAAAATGTCGAAGCCGCGCGTGAGGCAGCGCTTTTTCTGAAATAATCCTCGATACATTAATCACAAAGAGGATTTATTACTTAGAGCAGGCAGATAAATATTATGCTCGAGGTTAATACCTAAATGGACCATCAACATGCATTATTATTGATGCTTTCGTGGTTTCGTCGACATTTTACTAAACCTGTTCAATGTACAAATTTTACGCTTCTAATTAACCTCTCGCTCTACAATGTCTGAATAGTGGAAGCATAGATATAATAATTAATTTTATTGCTATGTAATCAGTACTCGTTGCAGATAAGATTGAAATGGTGAATGAAGCATTCGAAATATGATAATAGAAGTGAGATAGAACCATAACGTAGAAGAGTCATTTCGATACAGTTGTCTGTTGTTTCATTCATATATTTTTTTAAATTTATTGCTTGTTTCTTACAAATTTTCTCAAGCTTCTCAAAGACTCGATTTGTGATATAAACCTATCAAATCTGCCACAATACACGATGCATTCGCATTACTCGATCGCGTTCGCTTGCGTGTACTAGCCACTCGTATTGACTTGTATTTGTACTCTTCATGAGACCTATGTATGCGTACATTCGTGCGTGCCTGCGTGCGTGCGTGCGTGCGTGCGTGCGTGCGTATCTACCCATGTGCGTATAACACGTTGGAAGTATCGCATCGCGCATATGTGTGCGTGGTGGAGGCAAACTGGAGTGCGATGAACGAAAGAGGGAGGAAGAGTAAACAAGAACGAGAAAGACAGACCGGATTCCTACGAGATGGAGAGACGAAGAAGGGAATACAGCTCGAAAAGAGACGAAATGAATTTACGAGGAAAGAAGACGGAGAATATATCGAGACAGAGATAACACAGAGTGTAGGGAACAGGAATGAGAGAGAACGAAGCTCTAGGAACAGAGAGAGAGAAAGAGAGAAAGAGTTAGAGATAAAGCGGACACAAAACAGAGATGGAAATAGAAAAGGTGCGCATTGGAAACCGCTGCTACAACGGAGAGTGATAGAATGACGGGGATGTGACGAGGACGGATAGAGATGGATGCATATATGCGAGAGAGAACATGAAAAAATAGGAATATATGCAAGACAGCGAGAGAAAGAGAGATAGAGATGTGGAGAGAGAGGCAAAGCGATCGAGAGGCAAAGGAGAGAAGGAGAGAAACGGAAGACGAGTGTACACCCGCGATAGACAGAGAGTGGAAGGAAGATAGTGGGTATGTGGTGAACGCAGATAGAATGTATGCAGAGGGACTGTATGATGGCGGGTGAAGGGGAAGAGAGGTACGCAGGCGCACGTGAGTATGTTACGGGGATGGCCAGAGGGCAGCTAACGTTTATAATATTAACGCTAATGGACTACCTTATACCTTATATACCGACCGACCCCTCGCTGGTTCTCCTCCTCCTCCCCCTCCCCCTCCTCCCTCCCTCCCTTCTCCTCCTCCTCCTCCTCCTTCTCCTCCTCCTCCTCCTCCTCCTTCTCCTCCTCTTCGTCCTCCTCCTCCCTCTCCGCTCTACGTCTCCAGACACCCTCCTCAGTCCTCGGCGAAGTACAGGATAATATTCATGGATGTATTCAAGCTAATGCACCAAGGCGTTCGCCGTAGTAATAACAAAGTAAAGCCCGAAAGTAACGCTATTGCTGATTTTTAATTATCGTACTAATATAAAAAGTTGTGGCCATGTGAAAACATCAATTTTTCAAAATAATTTATCCGTTTCTAACTTTGTTAGCTTGTTCAGCTGAACTTGCTTCGCTCTATTTCACTAGTGAATATTTGCGCTTTAAAGAGATGATGCGCAGTCAGTGTGATTCATGTTTCAATGACGAAGACTTTGAGTATTTTATTGGTTCCCATACATTTATTAGGCATGCAGAATATATAACATTCATACCCCTCATTTTTTGTCCTTTCTGTGTGTGTGTGTGTGTGTGTGTGTGTGTGTGTGTGTGTGTGTGTGTGTGTGTGCGCGCGCGCGTGATACACACGAGTCCTGCAATTCTGCAGCAACCGCGTAAAAACTTGTCAATTCCATATGGCGCTGGGTCGTGTGGCCCACCTGTCGCGAATCTCAATCTAGTCACCCCGTAGAGCACTCTGGGATAATGTATGGTAACGGAACGCCTAAGTAAAAGCCGTTTCACGTATGTGAGTTTATATCGGTTGATGGTGTACGTAGGTGCGTATGCGTGAACACATCGCGAACGTGTGCACGCGCGTGCGCTAGACAAGTTCGTGATACTCGTTCCGCTTGTCATCTGTCATTAATTTCTAACATTAATGGTATGACCAGTTTTTTTTCCATTTTACTTTACTTTATATATAACGGTATTAACGAAGAGTAAAAAAATATAGGGACACTATTTATGTACTCATGCAGTAATACCGATAAACTTCCTGACATTGTTTATGTTTTCTTAAAAGCAATGTTATTTTATCAGTAACAAAACACGCGCGACTCTTAAAAATATTTATTGTTTAAATTCTTTCTCTCTCTCTCTCTCTCTCCCCGCCCCCCCCCCGCTTTTTCTCTTTCTTTCCCTCCTTTCTTTTCGAATATAATTTTCAGTATTTGTTATTTGAATGAATCTTATTGTTTTTTAAAAATATAAATAAGATAATGATACGAATGGGAATGAAGTGATTTTATTGAATACTACAAATGAAATAACGACATCTGCATAATCGACCGCATGCTGATAGGATTAATTCGATTACAATGTTTCCCTTCTTATTTAAAACATGACACGAGATAGATATTGGACAATTTAGACAGCTGTAAAACGGTTGGGAATTCCTAACTGCGAGATAAATATATCAGAGAGTTTCTAAGTATATTAGGAATACATTGCCTTTGCTGAATTATTCGAGTGCTTTCAAGAAATTGCAGGATGCATTAGCTTACATTACGGCAGTTCCATTACATTATGAATATTACTCCGTATATTGATGAAGAAGGGGCAGAAATAGGGTTCTCAATATATACATATATATATATATATATATATATATATATATATATATATGTATACATATATATATATATATATATTTATGACTGTGGGTATTTTATTATTTTTAACATTCTGATGCATCAATATTGTCACCAGCTGATTAATGGAAAGCATCTTCAATCGCTACGATTACGTTAATGATAATAATAATATGATGTACATATTTATCGATATTATGGATATTCAAGGTAATTCAACGAACGAGGGCGACAGAATGTAATTGAATATTTTAAAATTTTATAACGGTACGGAACGTTTTAAATGATATGTAAATTTCTTGGTTGAAATAGCGAATAGAAAATGGCGAAGTAGAAACGTATCAGGAACATTGAGATTACCTGAACTTACAAGATGTTGAATTCTCTCTCTCTCTCTCTCTCTCTCTCTCTCTCGTAAGAAATTGCATATTCTTAATTCTTTCACTTTCTCGCTCTCTTTTTGTGCTATGACCCATTAAAACTACCCTAGCGCGGAATTAGCAAAATCCCCTCGAAACGAAGTAGAACCCTATGAACCCTTAAAATTCCATTAGCACACATAACAATAAACAATGATTGCACTGGTGCATATTAAATTAAGATTCCCTTCATGTTCGCATCTTGTCTTTCTCTTTCTTCTTGACAATTGGCACACGGATTGACATTGGATCTTTGATACTTTAATTGTAAATGACGTATTACTCTAATTATGTTGGAATATAACTCAAGTTAGAAAATGTAATATTTTTGAGCAAACGGAAATTGTAGAGAATTTGAAAACATCAGTGCACGTAAGGATGGATAATGATTCGATGGAGTTCAATGGGATTTGATGAAGTAAACGACTCTTATGGCCGAGTTCAACAACCTTTCTCAAATTCTCGTTAACGAGTGTTAAATTGACGATCGATTTTTCATGGCTCGTTAAAAGTAGAAGTAATTTAACTGTCGTCAGTGCTAATTCACGTTGTCGATACTGAAAGTAAATCAAATGTATTTAGGTGATTGTCAACAATTTGACGTTGTCAAATATCTTTGAAGATTGAATCGGTCATTAGCCGGCTTTTATGGGTCGTACAGTCGCTCTCTGTAAATAGATAATTTTAACTAATGTAATTTTTATGCATTTGCTCTGCCGCTTGTGAACGCGAGAACGTTTTTGCATGAAATATCGCCATTGTAATTTATATAATAAAAACTACTGCACGTCACGCATTTATGCGTACTTATGCGTTGCGAAGAATAACAGCCATCTGATGCATGTTGAAGGTGTGGACACGTTACGGTCGGTTCGAAATAGCGACGTATGCGTGCGTATAATTGTAGGAGATCTCGCTAATGTAACTCACGATTTTCCACGACCAGAACCGAGACGGAACGACGTGAAAAGAGGGGCAACGGGTGGGAAGTAGAGATGGAAGGGAGGCCAGGGGAACGCAGGCAGCAGCCCCGGCTAATTAAAACCGCGGATGGTAATTAATTAAGCAGACGTCAGAGGAGATCTTAGAATTCTACACAGCCAGAGATTCCCGCGTGTCGTGGAATGTGACGATGACGGCGAGTCGAACGGTATCGCATTCTTGCACAGCTATCGATCGTTCCGGTTGATGTACGAATGAAAAGAAACGTATACAAATACACTGATTATACTAGATACATTTTAAGAAGCATAATAATTCAACAAGAGATTATTAGAAAGCTGTTATATTAATTAGATTTTCTGTTCTCATATCTCGGTGATATATCACAAGATGCCTCTGAAAGCACTAGACATTAGCCGAATCCAATTAGTCGTTTAGATAGATTCGTTATTAAACGATCGAACGTCTACGGCCTTTCACTTTAACTTGAAAATCGATCGAACAATCATTTATCGTTCAAATCTAACATTATATGCCAATAAATATTTTATTCCTAAATTAGTTCAATTTAATGCAAGCCTTTCACTTTTGATCTTTGACCTTTATTTGGCACACAAACAGTGTACGTACATATAACATAATTCACTTTGTCGATAAAAAAAACATTATGACTTGCCACCCAAGAGAAATGTATATTCACCGTTTTAAGAATTTGCTATTTTGAAAAATTGCGCTTTTAGATTCAGGCAGGACTTTCATAGTCTTGTGAAGACAATCTTGTAAGGAGAAAACTTTCTACGATCCGCGCGCACGCGCGCGCACACACGCACACACACACACACACACACACACACATATCGGTCTAATCGAATTTGACATAATTAAAGTCTCCCGGCAGTACTCTCCCTCTCCCTCTTCCGAAATAATTACGGACTCAGGTGTTCCATTGCATTCGTGTCTGCGTTACACCTGTATCCGCTCGTACTTACTTGTACAAATATACTCGTTCGTATCGAAGAGGAGGAAGATACCGTCGGATGAAGGCACGAGCTGAGAAGAGAAGAGGAAAAAGAGAAGAATTTGTAGGCGGGAGGTAAAGTAGGTTTACTCGCAAGAGGAAGCAGAAACAGCGGCAGTAAGATAATACGAAAGCTCTTAAAGGAGGCAAAAAGCGAATTGCCGTAAATCTCGGTGCAGGTTGGCTGATGGTAGAGTGGAAGGGGGGAGCTGGAGAGGGTGGTAAGGGTCATTTGGGCCACGGGCCCCGATTCTTTCCGGCTGTAAACGACTACGCTTCGCCGGTTTGGGGTCCGTCCCAAACTCTCGTAAAAACCTCACCTCGTCCTCCCGCTAATCGACAACAAACACATTGTCTTTGTATAGTTGCGTATCCGCCTACCTACCATATCTCCACTCTCTCTCTCTCTTTCTCTTTTGCTCCTATCATCGTTCCTGACTTTCCTTTCCATTGAATCTTTGTGAACCCGCGATAGGCCTTTCACACTTGTACATGAACTCTTACTATATCGAGCAACGTGACACCCCACTTAAACTTTTGTTGAGACAACTATTACGCGCACAGAATATGTACATAAGTGGAGATTTCTATAAAATGATCCTTCTATAGATCTCTGTAAATTTAGACCATTTATGTTTGGCGTAGTCAGTTGTGACATACTGTTATACGAGGATAAAATGTTGAGAATTACATTTTGTAAGAGGATAAAAAATTTGAAATATAAAATAATTTTATTACAACGTTGGAATTAATCGATTACATTCAGTTTTGAAGTGAATCTGCGAAGACTACACGATGCTATACATTATTACATATACATTGTTTATAAACGGCGCGTTACGGTCAATATATTGATTGTACGTGCGGCTTACGTCGTAATTCACTTACTATGCGAAATCGTCCGGCCACTCTCTTTTTGTCCTTCTCATCGTTACAACTTTCTCTTTCTATCTCTCTCTTTCTCTTTGCTCCAATCGGGCCCTCTCTTTCTCTTTTTCTTTCTCAGTTCCGTCTCCATTGCTTTTAACCTTGAACTCCCTCGTTACCGTATCACGCTCCGTAGCACACGACTCCTAGAAGTTTTAGAGATCCTGAGGGAATCCCATTATGAATTCTACGGATCTACTGGCACTTGTACGAACACAAGATGGTGGTGTAATTGCCCTACCGGATCATTGGACGCTCTTTTCAGAGATTTATGATTTTTCTCTCACTTATCGATTGATCTCTGTATGTAATATTGCCGTGTTAAAACACAATAGCGTGTAATTTGATATAAAATTAAATAAAAATTAACAAATTAATTCTTAATAAAATATAACCTTGATATATATATATCACCTCCAAATTTAATTGGAGAACGTTTGCATAATTTCTGTATTTGAAAAGAATCTTATAAAAATTATCAATTAACTCCTTCGCGTTGAACAATCGAACAGAACCAATGAAGAAGAAGGGAAGCTTGGAAACTGTCAATAACGTTTGCGGGCATAATAGACGCGGACCCGACGGCACGCGCGACGGGCAAAAATTTAATTAGCAAAAGCCCGAAAATTAATTGCGCGCGCCGTCTTATTGTACTCTGCCCTCGTGCCTCGGAGCATTACCCGGGCGCGCACCGTCTATATACACAGGGAATGTAATATTCACAACAGCCTATATCCGAGCTAGCAGTCAGGGTGCCCACCTCCACCCACCCTCCGTCCTCTTCTTGCACAGTGGATAGATGCCAGGGCCGAAGATACAAAGGGTGTGTCGCATCACTTGCAAGTCATTAAAAACTATCTGATCTTTGAATGTTTTAGTGTTTGGATTTTTTTTTATTCTTAAAATAGATTTAAATTAAAACTCTTGAATTTGTCATTATGTATAACGTTTCCGCCTTGTTCTTTCGTTATTTGTGAATTCTGTGATTTATAAGTTTCCCTGGCTCGCTAAATCTTTCATTTTCTGCTTGATTCTTAAACTATCGAACTATATAATTACATTTCCTAGAGATTGATGAAATCTCGAAATTTATAAAACTTTAAATTTTATTGTGTCTTTAGTTTCATATTCATCAACTCTAACAAGTATTAATAATATCTTTTTTTAATACGCCATTGTTAATAACATTTGAATCTGATGAAATAAATATTATTACTAGAGCTTAATTTGAATGAAATTTGTTCAGGGTTGTAAAGGCCGTGTCGTCGGCCCTGACAGGTGCCTACGCAGCCCTCGGTGCTAAGGGATGTACCATGTGCCAAGGGTTGGTGGTAGTGTCGATGGTGGTGGTACAGCGGTGGTACCGTGAGCATTTAGTCGGAGACGCCGCTACGACGGAAGGGTGGTGCGCGAGGGGTTAAGGGTGGCGCCGAGGGGGTGCAATATGACATTATTAATTGCTCCACAATGCCACCGGCGGCGTGCAGGCACGGGGGACACAAGGAACCGGGGCTTTCCCCTAGAGCCGACCAATTGCACGACCGTCGTGCGGGGAAAATTTCATTAAGTGGATTCTTATAGACGCGGTTTTGAGATTAACAATATGATATGTGCGCATCCTCCTAGCCGTAAGATATTAGATCCGCTTGCCCGGTCTCTAATATTGCTGAATGGCTGACTGGAGATCTTTCACGAGCGAAACGATTGTAATTGCATCGTCTGTGCGCAACCAATTACGTTCAGTTCCCAAATTATCTCCATAATTAGACATTTTTTTTTTTAATTTATGATTTAGTTTTATCTGTAAAAAAAGAATGGCAAACACTACTTGGACCGTCGAATACGTTACATGAGACATTTTTGAAATATTTATTCGTACGCTATAATAAACCAAGGGAATATAATGCATTCCTACCTTGAATATAGGATATATCTGTCAGTATCTTCCAAAGCGTGGAACGAAATGCGCGAAAGGCCATGCATTGCACTGGTCGCGCATCTAGTATTCGTATTATACCTATTCGAGTGTGTGAACGTGTATTCAACCGTTTCAAAATTATCCAAAGATATCCAGTTGTTTGATCATACAATCTGAAATAAATAGCGCATTTCATTCGCTAAGTGCGATTCTGTGCCGTAACGAAACCTACAACGGAAATGTTCAGATTATGTATCCTTACATTGTGTTTTATAATTTTTCCGCGATTTAAGTTTGTGATGAAATAATTCCTGTCTTTTAAGGTAACACTGCGTTATAGCTAAGGAATATGAGCACGCTAAATAGTATTAACTATGCGGCCACATCGAATATTGGGCAAATTTGTCGAATACGCCGAATACCAAATAGTTGCCGAATACTCTCGCTGCATCCCTAATAGCAATTAAGCGCGCGGCAGATTGAGCGTGAATGCGGCAGCTCTCTCACATTCAGGATTCGTCCATTAATGTCGATTATTCTATTCTATGGATTGTTGCTAGATCTCGCTGCAGATTTTTTTGTTACGCGAATGGTGATGAAGTGTGAGAGAGAGAGAGAGAGAGAGAGAGAGAGAGAGAGAGAGCAAGGGGTGCCATATTCCTCGTGAGGTGATCCCTAACAGAATCCCTGCGCACCTCTCGTCTCGTATTTCCTTTAACGTGTTACCGATGCTCCGAGGGATGAATTTAGAATTTTTATCATTCGCTCTTTGCCAATATATTTTCATCTCCTTGTAACGCTGGTCCCTCTATGTATCAACTGCTTTATATTTTTCTTCATTAACGTATTCGCCTGGTCGACTAGTTGGTTAACGAACGACGAGGGAAATGAGGGGTGGCGGGGGTGCCAGCGGCTTCTGAAGCAAAGAGATAGAGGGAAGGGTTGAGCGGAGGGCAACGGGTAGAAAGTTGAAGGTAACCGACACCCTTTCGCAAAAAGTAATTGGTTAATGCCTCGGAAATGAGTTTAGTTCCTTTTTGTTCCGCCAACGCGCCGCTCCTTTTTCGACTGTTTTTCTTTCTCCGCTCCTCCGTTTTTCTATACGCACCTATACACACGTACCTACCATCCCCTCCCACCCCCCTCCCCCTCCCCCTCTTTCACCCAGCTGTACGCTCGCCCGCGCGCGTACTCGTTTTTGCGCTCTCCGCGGTCACATTGTGAGTGCCTTTACAGCGACATTATCCGAAGTGTAAAAGTGTCATTACGGTATGATGGAAGACGACAATGTCAGTGAAGACGAAGTTTAACCCTCTCTCGGTACTACAAGCGCGTGACATAAAAACGTCATAAAAACCGAATGTTTTACTGCGCCTTGTTTCAGTTAGATGTAGAATTTATATTAATGAACTGTAGTTACAACGTGCATCTCTTTCGATTAAGTAGAAGCAACATAAATTTTCATTTATCCGAAGGAGAATCGCGACGTGAAGTAATCAAATTATTACGGTATTATAATAGAGGCAGATATGTTTATATGTATGTGCGCGCGCGCGCGCGCG
>Ga0157363_1000418_pt1 | contig 32343 bp, 12 predicted proteins | sample AttsexASBM1_FD_111477 | JGI IMG/M metagenome (GOLD analysis project Ga0157363, IMG submission 111477) | Fungus gardens microbial communities from leaf cutter ant in Ribeirão Preto, State of São Paulo, Brazil - Atta sexdens ASBM1 | ecosystem: Host-associated > Fungi > Mycelium > Unclassified ... | reverse complement strand
TGCACCAATTGTCTCTCGTAATAAGAGGTACAGCAATATTCTTCGAATATATCGGATGTTTCATGATATTATAATTCATTTTAGTAGTAGATGGAAAACATGTAGTAGATATAAAACATATATAAAATAATGAATAAAGTTCACATACATGCACCAAGAAAATTTCAGATTAAAAATAAACAAATCAAAAGATTCTTTCAATGTGTATTCTATTTGATTTTGTTTCAGAGTTAGAATGCTTTCCTTCATAGAAAATACAGTCGACACTTTTGACACAAATTGACAAATGTCTCTCTCCATTTACAATTTTGTTCAAAAACTCAATTGATACTTTTTGTCTCTACTCGGAAGAAAAATCGGAGTGTGTTCAAATGTAATTTTGAGTGATTAAATGATATTAAAACGCATCCACAATATAATATAGTATATTTATCTCGGTAAACATTACACAACTAAAAGTTAATTTGTGTCGATTTATGTAAGAAAGTGTAATTAGTATTGTGTTGACGATCATAGCAATTAAAACACAACTTGTGTCACTGCGTGTTGTACGAAAATATCTAGTGATTTTACAATTGGAAAGTACTCATCTCTGCTTCTATGTAGCTGCTTATTTTCATAGGAGATGCTCAAAATAGTTACTTTCACAGTTTGTATTTATAAACAATGTTCGATATTTTCCGATTTTATTGATTTTACACATTCTGTTCAATAAACTCAATTCAGTTTGTTTTCTTGTTAAATACTTATAATGATTTACTAATTTTTTGTGTGTTAGAAACAAGGTTGGGAATGTTACTTTAAAAAAATAACGCGAAATAATTGCCATTATCCTTATTTTCTGTAAAAAGTAACTCATTATTTTTACTCATTACTAATTTTAAAATGTAATTTGTTATCATTATTTAAAAAATTACTTTTTTCATTACTTTTTTGTAATATTAAAATAAAATATTAAATTATAAAATTATCTTATTTAGTAATCAATATTAATTGTAAAAATTAATATTAAAACTTAAAATATATTCTAAGCTAATCTCTATATAACAAGATTTTTCATTATATGCATGAAGACAAATAATTTTGCTGTTGTAGCAAATCTGTCATTATTATTGCATATTCGTAATAACAACGATAAAATTTAATTGATACAACCAGTTTTAGAAAATTATTTGTTGCTAAGAAAGAAAAAATTGATGCGTGTATTTGTCTTTAGAATCAAATTAATTTGTTGTTAAAGCAAAATAATAATGTTCTTATCAAGTTTTGTTGCTATTAGAGCAAAATCACTACTATTTATACAAATTCGTAATGACAGTAAAAGAAATTTGTTATTGTAATCAATTTGTGTTATAACAGCAAAACTTGATTTATTAGGACACGCCTCTTATCCTGCGTGTTCTCAAATGATTATCTCTTTTCTGGAGTTTTCTGTTATTATATAGCGTCGCTGCGTCCGATAAACGTGTTATCGCGAGTGATCTCTCAATATCTTATAACATTTAATTTAATTTTTCCTATTATTCACGTTACATTCACTTTTGTTACTTTATTCAACGTCGACGTATATTCATAATGATACGAAATCTGCTGGACAGTTGAGGAATGCCTGAAGAAATTATTTTAAAATTAATACATCTCTCTCTTTAATATGTGTCTTTATCCTGTTTGTGTTTACAGGAATAAGCAATTTTACTTTAATAATTTTTTATATTATGAGAAAATAAAAGCAACTTTGCTTTGTTAGTAACATGACTTTACAGAATTAATTGAAAGAAACATATAACACAAATAAGATATAATAAAAGATATAATAAAAGAGAAACTAATTAAAATTAATTTTTTTATTACATTTGTATTTATCAAATATAATATTTGATACATCAGTATTGCAATTGAAAAACTTTATTTAATGCTTCTAAAATACAAATAGTCAATACACGTAAAATGTGCATATATTGCAATATATTGTACCCAGGACTCGTCTTTAAGGAACCAAGTTGGAACCAAGCATTACAGAAACAGACATTCATTCCGGTTATCCTTTTTATTACTGTACAATAACATTCATACTTCAGCAACGATTGTCACTCGGACATTATAGGAGTATAGGTTTTTATATTAGAAATAACTTTGTATTAGAAGTTAACTGAGTATCTCATATTATGAGATGTTCCTCGCTTTACGATTTTACAATCATCAAATCTAATTTCTGTAATTAAGCAATTCAACATACCTCCGCATTTTTCTATTAATACGATTTTACTCTATCACTACATGAAGAATTTATTGTCAAATATTTATTTTTTTTTTATTAAATAATAAACAAGGTTTAAAAACTTATCTCGATAAAACTTGAAAACATCCAAATTCTAAGATCTTATTTTATGATGACTACAGGTATGATCTAATAACGCATTTTCTCTTAAATAGTTTTCAACCTAGAGCAATAAATTCATGATGGAATCAAAAGATAATATTAGTTTAGCAGAAACTAATCAGGGCTCGTTGACAAGAGGTAAGTTGGTATTGTGTTCCGTTTACGTATTTATAATGAAGAAAACAATGGAAAAGTTATTAGAAAATATTTCTTTTACAACATAAATTTAATATTATCCTTAAATTTTATTTAAATCAAACAAGTATTACAATAGAAAAAGAAAAAAGTTTGATTCAAGAACAAGCGAGTAAATTTTTAATCATTTTAAATTTTTAATCATAATTTTGTATTAATGTGTTAATCCTTCGATTTGAGAAAGCAAATCTAAGCGATGTATTATTAGTTAAAAGAAAAAATTAGTATATGTTATTTTGAATAACAATGATAATTTTTTATAATAAAATGATTGAAATAGATGTGTGGAAAGGGATACATTGGCTCATATCATAAGAAAAGGTTAACTTGGTGTATCATACGTGTGTGAACGTTTAATTACAATTTGACAAAACGCTTTATATTTAATATTTCTATATTAAAAGAAGATAGAATTAAAATAATTTACACTTGTTTTTTCTGCAACAACATTTTGCTATTTGATCATTACAAAATAACTTTTAACGATACAAATTTTTATTAATTGTAAAAAGTACATATCTACTATCTAATTTTTATTTTTATTACTTTTCTATTATATTTTTGTTAATTAATATAGAGTTTATCATAGAGGCAATTTATACTGTGATATGTTACCAATTTACTCCACATATCGAGCAAGTCAATTACAATGCAGCATGTCCGTATTTTATTTATTGCAAATTATACAGTGTATAGAACTATTACTGGTATGAAAATGTAGACAAAGGATCTCTCTCTATTATATTGATATCGTAATAATTAATTGTTTAAAGAACCTAATGCCGAAATTGTGAAGACTGTGTCAACGAGACACGATCTCCCTTAACGAAAACGGTAAGTGACATTATAAGTAATGTGTTACTTCCTAACTTTAGTTAGAAGTAATAACTTGAATAAGTATTTAAATAAAAAAATGACAATTATGTTTTAGAGATATTGTACAGATTTGTAGAAAGTAATTCAGCTGATGCAAGATATCTACTATTTGTACGCGGATCGTTTCTCTAAACGTCTACCAGGGAATGAAAGTATACGTGTTATATTTGTAACGCCATTATTTTTTATCGTTATTTTGTTATAACGTTGATATTTGGTAATAACGTTGCGATTTTTTTATGACAGTAACGCTAAAATTAAAGTTGGAAAAGTCACTCGTTATTACAAAAAAATAATTCATTATAGTTTCTTTTACTCGTTATTGTAACGAATAAAGCAACACGTTGTCGCGTTACAAGTAACGATTTTTCGATAAATAATATATAATGGTGATAACTTAATTTTTCAAAGTAATTTTCCCAATCTTAGCATAACCTTAGTGTTTAATTAGTGTTTAATTAGTTATCGTTACAATCATAAAAAATTCCAACGTTATTATCAAATCATTACAATATTACAAAAAATAACGGTAATGGCGTTACTATAATCCATTTGTTATCTATCAAGCAGTGTTACTGGTGCAAATTCAATAAATAAATTATACCAACTAAATGATGAAAATATATCAAATTGAGACAAAAAGTACTAAAAAAGAAAAGTACTAAGAAAGAATTCAAAAGAATAAGGCACTGTTTAAAATGCGCTAATTGTTAAAAAAATCTCTCAATATTTACAAATGACAAACTTGACTTTTAAATGATCGACAAACTTTACTAATTTGTTCACTTTACTATTTGACTATGTCAACATATTATGGTCAACATATTATTCCGTACTGTCCATTTTATATTTTATAATTTGACAAAATTTTTTTTTAACTTTAATTATTCAACATCCTTGCTATCAAAACTTTGGATTAGCAGTTTATGTGTGCTTGCAATTTCCGTTATGGATAAATTCTTTGCGTATCCATTTTTCCATGCGAAAATATTTATTCATGTCGTAATTAAAGGCACTGACATCGTGAGTTCCATCCAGTCTTATAACTGGCATGGAAAAATGTATTCTCGACAGAGAACTTGGTGTGGCTTCCCTGGAAACTGCAAAAAACAAATTCACATTCCGATCATTTTTTGTGTGCGTAGGAACACAAAGTATGTAATTTTTTGCATCTATCATTGCCGCTGAAGAAGGTTAGAAAACTAACTGAAACGTATGAATTATTCACCGTTTTAACGATTATCATTCTTTCATCTCTTCAATAAATTAATCTGTAAATATTGAGATTTTTTTTTTAACAATTAGCGCACTTTGAACAGCGCCTATTCCTTCGAGCCCTTTCTATTTCTTTATTGTACTTTTAAATTGGGGAATTGTGATATTCAAATGTTTGAAATAAAAAAAGTTTTATTTATCTTTTTCATTTGCAATTTATTATATTTTCTACACATGAAATGAGAGTATATACAGTCCTTCTTTCTCTTCTATTATCAGACATGAGGAACATAGCAATACAAAAATATCCTAAAGTTAGAAGTATTATATTTTCTAAGGTGTGTTCCACTTAAGGGGATCGTAAAATCATTTGTATTACCAACATATAATTTTTATACAACAATTACTTTTTTCCTTTCTTACTGATTTGAAAATTCTTTTCTAGGATTAAAGTATATGTATTGATACATGGCTGTGAAGTGGAATCTACGCTGAGAACGACGAAAAAATTTTGAAATTGAAATTTGCGAATGTTAAACGTAAACGTAACTTCTAGTTGATAATGTCTGTTACTACCAATTAAGTTTAATTTTAATCTCGATTTAATTAATTCTTTATTTTTTTCTAGTTCTGAGACTTAATTCCCTATAGAAAAAGATAAAAAGTCACTGGCGGATACATGATAGAGGACTATAATGCCTCCTTTCTTGGGAAAAATCTTCTTTTTTAAAAATATTTATACTAAAATGTTATATGTACTTTTAATATTTCTGAAATGCTCTTAATCATAATTTTAATATTCCAAAAATATTTTTGGAGAAATTCTTAGATGATTACGGTTTAAAGCTTACTGCTCTATTGTAAACATTACATTATGTAGCGTTATGCGAAAGTTACTAACTGCGAGGCACTACTTAAAATATTAGTGAAGATAAGTGTCGCTTCTGCTGGACGAAGTTTTTCAACCTTTCGACATTTACAAAATCTGGTTAAAAAATCGTATGAGTAAAGAGAAACTTTTGAAATGTTGTTACACATGCAGTAAAGTTGCCAAAATCGCACGTAAAGCTTTATAACTCAGAAATTACGAAGAATATTCTTAACTTTTAAAACATAAAACTTTTTAAAGCATAAAAAACTGCACTCTATTTTCTTTCTCATGTAATTTTTTTGGTAATAGAAGTAATGGTCATAACGATTAAAACTAGATCTTTAATGCTTAAATAATTTAATTTGAATTACTGAACCAAAACTGTATATAAATACAATAAAATATTCATTTACTAATTCAATGAATATTTTACTTTATGAAAAAGTAATGAAAATTGGTCCAATAAATTTTCATAATGATTTAGATTATAAAACTATTACCAGAATTCATTGCAAAAATGAATATATAGTTATATGAATAAATTCAGTTATTGTATCAATAAATTAACTACATTAAGTTGGACATTACGGGGATATTAAAGCTGCCTGTTTTACTATCATTTCCACTCGGTGAAAAATCTCTGAATTGGATTTACGAATTGCAAAAGTGTTATTACAAATTAAATGCACAGGACCTGCACTGGATTTCATGAGAAAATCGAAAAAAAGTTAAAAAATTCATTTACTTATGGCACATACAACTATCACCTTATATTTGCTTAATATAAGAGTTTCCATAACTTAAAAATAAGTGTGCAGCTAAGGTCACATTATTGAAACGAACGATACCGAATTTGTAGAACTAAGATTGAAGTCTAGAAAAAAAATATTTTTACCGAATAAAAAATACGTGTATACGAATGCTTTACGAAGACTAGGAAATGTCAACAGAACCGAAATTCCATGTAGCAATAGTTGCGCGGTCTTGCGATAGATGTTGCTGGCATATGTTAGATAAGGACAGATCTATGCGTTTGAGTTAAAAACAGAAAGTTAAAACAGAATATATGTATTATATAATATAATGTAAGAAATGAATCAAAGATGTCACTACTATTATCGAATTTGAAATTAAAAAAGTATGTACTATCGACCTCGATCAAGTTCGGTAATTGATTTAGTATTCCTTTAAGTCAGATATTCATTGAACCAAAAATAATCAAAAATTTTTTCAGTATATATGTACATGCATATTTGTAGTCATTCGAACTGAGCGCCGAATTGGTTTTTCAGACTTATAAGCGCAATTAAACTACTGTGTAATAATATCACGAATTAAATTGACAAGCAATTTTAATAATTTGATGTTCAATCAAGCCCTATTAGAAAGATGTTATGCTGAAAAATAATAAATAAATTTATTGCGAAAAATATTGCCTCTATCGGAAATCGAACCAGGATCTCTTGTATTCCATATGAGTGTCCTAAGCCTTTAAACTATCGAGATCTTAGTAATATTCTTCACAATAATCAATGTATGTATAAAAACGTCTTTCTTTCAGGAATTGTAATATAAACAATAAGAATCTTATTGGATCGCACATTTAAATATGCATCTTAAATGAGAATTTTTTCAGTATAGTACGATTTGGACAATAAAAAATTCAAATCCAAAATATACCTATCTGTTACGAGAAATATTTTGGAATCAAAAACATGCGCGCAACAAATTCTTTAAACAATGTTTAAGTAAACTTTAGTGCGTGGAGTGAACGCGACTGGAATAAACTACTTAACTAGGTTAAATACTGTTTAATAGTTCTACAAAAAAAAGTACAGAGTTTTACTTACAAAGTGTGTGTTTCTTTTAAATTTTCTTAAGATTTTTCTTGGCCGAATTATGCGATTTTGAAATTAAATCTGCATTTCTTATTAACAAACATTAAAATTCCATGAAAAATCGAAAAACTGTAAAAATTTTTTATCATTCAAATTCTGCAGAATTAAATCTGGAAATGATCAAAAGCATATTAAAGTATAAACTTCTTTTAGAGTTTTAAAATGCTTTTTTTAATTTTTTGTGATAATTTTTTGCCGAATTTTAATATTTAATTGGTTGTAAGAAATGCAAGTTTAGCATTTGATCAAAAAAAATCGTGAAAAAATGTTTAAGAAAATATTTTGTAAGTAAAACTCTATTTTGTAGATAAAATTCTTTGTAGATAAAATTTTTTAAATAAAATGCGGAAGTCTTAGGCTCTTTGAATGAGTTCCGGAATCTTCATTGTTTTTTCCCTCGCGTCTTTCTTCCTTGACGAATTTTCCTTGGGTGCTCTGAAGTATATCTCTTGGCAACAATACTGTTGATTTTGGATTTCCGAAAAATATAATTATTATTTCTCTTGTCTTCCTTCCGGCGCGCAAACTTTCAATGATCGCTACCCTTCGCTTATACTTACAATTGATATTCATTGACTTGACTACTTTGTTGAAGTTAGGAATGTTTCATTCACGGCTATTCATTCATCTGCCTATTTCAATGCAAAGTAGCAGCTACGGATGAATTCTAATAGGGCGGAAATTTCAAATTTAATTTTATCTGAATTCTAATGATTTACTCTGTATAAAATGAAATTTATTATAGAACTATAGAGATAAACAATTTGTATAATAAAAAAGGGCAAAGAACAAAATAAGCTGGTTATTGATACTATTATTAATTCTTATAATATAATATATGTAATATTTATTAAAAACATTCGACCAACAACTAGATCATTTTCAATACTAATGAATAAATGTAAACATACGTGTGTCTTAACAATAAATTCGAAAAAATTCTATCATATAAACGAGTATCTCCTAATAAACGCTTCGACGAATTTATTCATTTAAAAGTAACATCTAATAATATTCTTATTCAAATTGGAGCAATAAAAAATATTGAACAAAATATGTTACTTCTTTGTTGTGCCATTAACACGTAGTTGGGTTGCAATTCCATTATAAACGTCAGTCGGTATAATTCTATTCTGATTAATATATATATATATAAAAGTACATCAATTTGAAACGAATGTCAATTGCAATAATAATAAATACAAACGGTTTTTAAATCAAAAACATGTTAAAGTATAAGTTTCAAGCTTTTGCTTGTTTTTTTATTTTTTTATATTGATTTGATAATGATTTTTCACCAAGTTTTAGTGATCTGAGAGTTATGCAATTTTGAGCATTTTGAAAGCTTCCTTATTTTTTATTGCTTAGTAATCTGGCAACACCGTTAGCAAATATATATATAAGAAAATATTTGAAGAAAATATTATGTAAATACTTGAGGTAAGATTCATTTAACGTGCCGAGCAAATTTTAAGTGTTGTGACCATCACGCGGCGTGGGACACCGGTTTTAGGATATTTTTATTTGCATTTGTTACATTTGTTTAATAACATACATGTTCCAGAGGTTGTTCCTCTTATTTTTATTTTTACGTAAAAATGAATTCTTGCAAAAATGGAAATAAGAGAAATAATCTTCAATGACCTTGATCTTAACAAATGTTATTCAGGTTATGATTCTGAATAACATTTAAGAGATTTTAGTCGTCGGACACCTTGGATAATGCCGGCGATATCATAACCTTCAAATCTCATAATTCGAAAAACACTTAATAAAAAATAATTAAATTATAGTGTTTTGAGAAGCTCTTGACATCAGTTACTAGATTCTGGAAATAAAAAGGATGTTTCATTAAAAAAAATTAATGCGATCTTGATCCTTGGCGACGCCATTCTAGATCAGACTGATATAATCAGTAAATAGATCTTTTTAAACATAATTTTTGTTTGAAACATTTTTTTGAAAAGCGTTATCCTTCTAAGAAAATCTGGGGTCCCGATCTTTTTTAAACATACGGTATATAATAAGTTATACAAAATTATTTTATAGTTACAATTCTTTTATAACCAAAATATCAAATAAAAAGTCCAGCATGAATTCAGTAAATGATCCACTCGACACGAACATGTTAAAATAAGCAAGTGTGAGATAATGATAAACCAGTTAGGTTAAATATTCAATAAATATTTTTAGGGAATCTCCGACGACTTTGATCTTGATGTTATCAAAATCATGACCCTAAGTGACTTCCAACAGATTTTAATTGGCAGACGTAATACGTAAAAAAATTATTGACAAAAAAAATTTAAGAAATAGCATTTTAATTACTTATAAAATTATATCTAATATTTCACAGTTGTACGTCTCTAAGTAGGAGGAAAGACGGGGTGAAAATCGCTTCGCGTGGAAAGTTATAAAATGTAAAATGTTTTACTTTAAAGTAAAACATTTCTGTTTTATATGATAGAAAATAGATCATCATTTTTAAAACTTTTGTTAATAACTTTATAACGAATAACTAAAATCTATTGGCGATCATTCAGAGTCATGACAATATATGTCAAAGTCAAGGTCATCGAAACTGAGTCCTCTAAAGTGTTTTTTCCAGTTAGTATAGAACTTTATCATTTCGAGTATCTCTTATGCAGATAATTGTTGCACATTGGAACACAAAAATAACAATTACTTTGAAACAAGGTGAAATAGGATATATATTTATATAAACTATAAGCATTATTTTTATGTTCCTCATTCGCTGCTGAAGTGACCTCTCACCTCCCACATTATGAATATTCAATATTTACACTGACAGAAAAGTGTTTGGTATTTGTGACTATAATTAACATGGTAAAATTATTATAGCCAAGAGTTTGATTTTTATAGTTATTGTTTCTATAATATTAGTAATAATTATATTTATAGTTCTATAAAGAAACTATATATAGCTGGCACCGAAAATTACAGCAATTGCAATCATTTTTTTCTCTTAGAGTAGTTTTTATGTTTCAGTCATCACGGATTAACATAAACATCAAAATTAAACTTCATCAATATAGTTAATCTGTAATCGACTTCGAATTTGAAACACATTTGACATGCGATATACTTCGAAGATGTTAGAAAATAATCGAAATGTGAGAGATCGAATACCTGTATTATACAACGATGTGGAACAACTTTAAGGGGTGATATGATGCGTCGCAGATACAAAGAAAATTAGATTCCAGTCTCGAAACGGTTCTCTCTCCCCCGGGATTCTCGAATTTAAGGAAAGTATATTGCAATCGTCGGATCTCTTGGCGAAAGAAAGGAGAGGAAAGAAGAAAAATCGAGTTGGTAAGCATGGTATAGACTAGTAGGTATACGTCAATAGCGGAACCATCTGCTACCGATGGAGCCAACATTGCTGTCTATTCAGTGGGATACATGTCGCGCATATGTATATGTGTAATATATACAGCATGTCAATCTTGCAGTCTTTTTCTCGGTAATATACGACAGCTGTGCCCAATTGAAAAACCTTATACTAGACTTGGCGAATGAGAAACATATTCTGCAAGGGATAATAGTTGCGAAATTTTTGATAAAAAGACTCCATATATCAGCCATGTTCGAAATGATTTAGAAGATCCCCAAAATTATATTGATGAGAGGTTTTTTCGTAAATATATATCGAATAATTTAAAAAAGTGAATCTATTTAATTATTTTATATTTATACGAGATCAAGAATAAATAATTTTGTTTAATGAAAATTTAACAAAATAAATATTCATGTAAGAAATCTAAGTATATCTTCTCATAATTTTTCAACAGTGGAAAAATAAAGTTATCAGAATGCACATTGCTCAGAATTATACTTGCTAACTCCGAACAGGAATTTCGGGTCAGGCATCCTTCTCTCGATGAAATTACTACCTCTGTAATAAATAACAGCTATCTGGATAACTCCAAACATAAGTGTGCACATTGTGTTTTGTGAAGGTAGATCGATTCCAACTTGCATATTTTTATTTGGTGTAGTGGAAGCCAGTTTTCTAATCTGTATCTGAAACTCAGTAGTATGCGCGTAACGATGGTATGCCAACAATAGTAGATAAAAAAACTGAAGCAGAATAGGAAATCGAGAAACATGTGGATGGTGCATATGGAGAGTTCTGTCATGGATAGATTGCCATCGTTCGCGAAATATCAGATGGATATACACGCCAGCTTATAAATGATAAACTACCGAGCACACTGCACATGTAATCTGAAAAAGAAACGACAAGGAGCAAAATAGAAATACTAATAAATAATGGATTACATAAAAACACATTAAAATTACGATTAACGGTAGATTAGATAATATAATTTAAAGAAGATGGTTTAATCTATATTAAAAAGAAAAATTATAAAAAAAAAAATATTTATGTAATGATATTTACAATAATTCAAAACTAATCTACGTTCTCTTCTTTTTTATTCTAATAAATTGATTATTTATATCAATTATAAATATTAATAATATTTATCATAAGAAATTTTTTTAATCGAAAAGTTTGACAATAATTAATAAAAATAATAATTAACAATCAACAAATTAAAAAAATAAAAATTTAATAAGCGAATAAATCTTGTATTCTTATCAAAATAACTGCATTTGATTTTAACATTATGCAATGTCTGAGGAAAAAGATGTATTTTATTGATATATAAATATTTCAAAATATTTCAAAAGTAGCATCTGAAAGAAAAATGAAGAAAAGAATAAAAGAGCGATAGTCAGAGCGATGTCCAGAAGACATGATCTTAAGCATTAACTTCATTTATTGTGGTTTCATCATTTCACCTTTTACCATTTCGTTTATATAAAATATTCTTCGTTATTCGATTACTTCATGACTAATGACAGATTCATCATATATATCATGTACTGTCTTCATGTACTGTCGTGCTATAATAAAATATTAAGATTTGTTTAATCAACGAGTAAGTTTTATTGAAAAATGTGAAAAAAGGTTAATGTCGGAACGTGTTTGCAAAGTTTTAGAAAAACAAGCAGAAGTTCTTTCTTTGTAAATGAAAAATGAAAGAATGAATTAACAAAATAAAATAATATCATATTACAAAATAATTTTACCAAAATTTTACAATTTAAACAAACATATTGATATTTATACCTGCATATTTATATCTGCACATGACACATGACACTATTATTTTATGGATGTATCAAATATATATTGAAAAGGACCATGTTGCCTACTTGCAAATATTGAACATACCTATACAATGTAGACCGATATTCGTGTAGATTTTGAGTCATAATAAAATTTAGTGGAAAAAATTGAAAATACCAAAAATATTGGAAAAAAAACAATCAAATATGGTCGCAGATTAAAATGTGATAGAATCCCATCAGCAAATCATGCCACGCAATAAGGTAACAGACGAATCCGACCTACTTACCAACAAAATTTGATTAAAACTTGCTTCCGATTCGCATACATTTGGTATAATTATCGCACGAAATGAGAAGTGAGACAGTGAGGGGAATAAGGAGCAAGTCACTCTGTCGAGTAGAGCACATTAAATTCAGAGGAATCTCATTGCCAACGGCACTGGACTTTCTCTATATATATATTCGCAAAACTTTTCAACGCGACTCGCATAATAGGCACTCCCGTGCTATCATTCTTTAATAATAGATGAAGGGTCTTTTCAGAATAACCATTTATGAAGTGAAAATGAGTGTATTTTATCCATAACTATGTAAATATATAAAACTCTTGACGGTGAAATAATAAAAATGAAAAAACTGAATTTTTTCAAAAAACGTATATAAAAACAAGCCATTGATATAATGCAAAAAAAGTGATATTTTAAAAAGAATTGCTCATTTTTGTTCTACTAAAATGTTCAATATCTAAAGTAATATTATTATTAGACAAAATTTAATTAAAAATCTGTTATACATTGTTTGAAAAAAGCGGGAATATAAATATCTATAACGAATCAAAGTGTACACAATAACGTGAGTTAGATTAGCCATTTACAGTACGTAATATATTAATTTTCGTTTGGAGACAGAATCGATTTCATAATCTGCATTATTGATAGTCTACTCGAGTTATTTTAGTATTGTAAATTCTCACGATCGATTGACCTAATTTGTAAAAATCCATATTATGACATGGTTTCAAAAATTTCGATCGTGACTATAACATACAGTTAAAAAATTTATGTTAATTTTAATATATTTACGCGTACCAAACAATCTCTTCAAATTTTTATTAATTTTATATTAATTCAACGCAAGATATTAAAAAATAACACATATATAAAAATATTATATGAAAAAATTAACAAAAAAACGTAAAACTGATACAATTTATATATATATATATAAGCAAATAGTGGAATCATATATATTTTCATTAAAATTAATTTATGATATGTTAAGTTAACACGTATTTTTTTCTATACATCTTAGAATTTACATCTTAAAATACTTACTGTATTCTTATATATATCTATTTGTTGACTTATTCATAAAGTGTATTATTTTGACACTAATTGTAAGAAATGTTGAATATCAATATAATACAAAATGTTTAAGATAACATATAATCACTATTATGTTAAATTAACACTCGGACATGTTAAAAGTTTAACAAAAAATTTTAAAAAGGATTTGAATAGATTTGTTTTAATATAAATACAAAATGTTTTTTACTGTGCGACTCAGCTTCAAGGACATAATGTGCTTTCAAAATTAAGAAAACATCGCATATCGTTCTTCGTTAGGGGAAAATCAAGTATAAAAATGAATGACGGGAACAGCGGGAATGAATAAAAGTAATTTCAGAAATGGAGAAGAATGGAAAGAAACCATGCCGCCCATCGTCGCATGAATATAGAAAATGTAGAGAACTTCGGACTATCAAGCTACCAACCACAAAGAGAAAAGTCCGAAATAGAAATCCCTTAAAGAGTACGTTTATCGGATTGAAGGGAAGGGAATTCTTGCATTTTCGCAGAAAAGTTTTCTTTTCTTCACCGACAAAAGAAAGACTCGTTCTCGAAAAAAATCGTGAAAAAGTAACCATTTCATAAAAACATGAATCTCGTTTTGTATCTTTGCAGAGCAATTAGCATATCACATTAGTGGGCACGTAAATTACTTACAATTACAATTTCGTTACGAGTTAATTGATCGAATAGTAACATCGCTTAAAAGTTCTCGAAGAGAACTATAATACTAAAAAAAATAAAAAACACACTTGCTCTTGTTTTTTTATTGCTTAATTTATGATTCGTAATAAGAACACATAATATTTTTGTGAAGAAATATATGAGTAAAAATATTTTGGAACTCATTACAGTTTTTTGTGAAAATAAATTTAATTAATCTAATTAATAGTACAATAATTATTTTCTTCTAAAATTTTTCAAATTCAATTATACAAAGTATTCTAAAATTGACGACAAGTATTTTAAAGACAAATTCTTTGTAACATTTTAAGATGAAAAGTCTAATACGAAAATGAGGCTATGACATTTTTTAAAATGGGAAGTATTTAAAAATTACAAATAGGACTAGAATTTTACGCGTTCACAGGAATGGTCAGTATGAAAATGCTGAATTTTGTTATTGTTAAAAGCATGAAATTTAAGGAAACACTTTTACACTGACAATCTTGCCATTCCTGAGCGCACGAAATTCTAGCTTCGTCATTCATAATTTTTAAACTCTTTTTATAATTTAAAAATGATCATGGTAAAGATTGTATATTTGTATTAGAAACAGTCATTCACATTTTCGTTAACTTTCCTTGTGTTAAATTTTTCAACATATTCGAGTGTTAATTTAACATAACATTATGTTATTTAAAGATTTTATGTTAGATATTGAACGTTTCTTATTGTTAATGTCAACATGACATAATTTATGAATCATCTCTTATGATCAAATAATATAAAAATAACGTGTTCTAAAATGTAAATTATTTTAAAATAAATAAATAAAATACATGTTAATTTAATACATCATAAATGTTAATCAAATTAAAAAAAAAATATTTCCACACAATTTGTTTATAAACTGTGTCAGTATTTTACCTTTTCTTATGATCATATTTTTACACAATATCTGTGTTGTTTTCTAAATAATAACTTATGTTAAATAACATAAAAATTTATGTGGATCGTTTGAGACATATGAAATATATTATATTCAACATAATTTTGCAACAACATAGTCTCGATATTTTTGTATTAGACTTTTCGTCTTAATATGTTATAAAAAATTTGTTTATAAAATGTTTATCGTCAGTTTTAGGACATGTATATTTTTAATCAGTTTTAGGACCTGTATATTCTTAATCTATAAGTATAAGGTATAAGGATGTTTGAAAACACAAATAAAATAATTACAATTCTAAATTAGGCCAACGAGAATAAATCAAGATAATATAAATAAAAACTATTTTCGGGCAAAGCAGATATAGTATAATATATTTTATAAAAATAAAAATAATGTAGGCTACTGAGAATCAGCGCGGAAGAAGGTACGCAAAAGTTGTTAAAAAGTAAAATTGATCATTACTCCATCTGATGTACAGATGTCTTCTTTATTTAAAAATCTTGAAAACGCTTAGTTTTCAAGAATAATATTTTATATAGTATAATATTTTTGTAATAAATTATTTACAGATTTTAAAGATACTTATTAGTATATATAGTATCATTAAAATCTGATACTCAATCTAATTTGAGATATTAATATTTCAATTTCAGCATGCGATTGCGTTTCAAATCCGACAAATTGAATTAACATGCAAGTTGTAAAACTGAAAAAATGTATTTGCAAAAATTTGCAATACTAATATTATTAAGCACTATATACATAAGATTCGCTTTAACCGAAAATAGAATTATTTCTTTTAATTGACAAATTAATTTTATTGATAGAACTTATTGTTACTAAATCTTGTTTGAAAACACATTGAAAATTTTTTTCATAGAATATCTACTATTTTTAAAATTATTTTCAGGATCACTAGGTGCTCCTGAATTCCAAGTGTTCCAATTATAGAATATCCCTTCGCCAACAACATAAATTTTAACTCTTAAGAATCTTTGAGAAATAGGAAATTTTTTATTGTTTTAGATTATACATATAAAAATCATAAAAATTTTGATATATCTATCAAAGCTTTAATAAGTTATTATCACTTGAAGTTGGATTATATTTTATTTATTTTTTCTAGATTTAAATTTCTTTATAAAAATTTACAATTAAAATATCGATGATGTCTTTAAAAATCTCAGTTGCTGGCGTAGGGTTAATAGTAATTTTACTATTGTACGACTGAGGAACTTTCGCCATAATGAGTACAATAAATGGTGTCGAATAAGACATTGAGTTGACCGACGAAGACATCGTTGGCCCACGACGAAGGGATAATAGGGATATTTCAAGTAGCGAGGCGGTTTCTTTTATCGGGTCTGGCGTTTGAATGCAAAGTATTATTCAAATAGCACTACCACAGTTCGTTCAGAGTATGTCTCTATCCATTCTACCCTTTTCTGCATTTCTCTCTCTCTCTCTCTCTCTCTCTCTCTTTCTCTCTCTCTCACCGTTACTCCTGTGACTCTCATCTATATAGTGTCGTCCATGAAACGTCCCATGGGACAAGAAGCTTCATTTCCTGATATTCAAATGCGCTCAAACATCACCCGGCCAACTCGTCGCCACCAATGCTACACGGCGCTACTGCCGTGGTTTCCGCGCGGATAAGCACATCGGCGCGACGCGGCGATCTCGTTGCACTCGCCATCGAGACAACTTGTGCGATTGTTATACGATGGCTACTCTTCTTCCCTTTTCTGCGGTGCATTGAAAAATGCAGATCCCCAAGGTAGAGCGAAGCTTATGAAATCATAACGATGCAATTGAAATTTTGGGGAAATTTCGTCATGACACTATACACGTATATTATTTAATTAACATTAAAAAAGTAAATGTTTAACTATTTTTGAAATAAGCAGTTAATAAATTTTTTTAAATAAGCAGTAACAAAATGATAATAGATAATAATATAGTTTTTAAAAAACCGCTTTTTTCAAATTGCTGGAAAAACCGGAAAAATTTTAATTTTTTTCGAAAAATTTATTTTTTAAAAAAAATTACTGTTTTTGTTACGTAAATGACGTAATACCTAACTTTTAATATCCTTCATAAAATTAATGTGATCCATGAAATTATGTAATATTATTTTTATTAAATTTTTCAATTATCTTTCTATTCTTATAATAAACACTAATCTAACTTTTCTTTAGTGCACAAAGCTTAAAGATGTATGTCGTACAGTTCCTGCAAAAAAAATTAAATTTGGAAATGTTTAATACACTTGAAATAAACTGTGTACATATATGAAAGTTATGTGAATAAGATTACATTTTTACTTAATAACACATTTTTGTCGTTTATTTACTTTATTTGTTATTTTTTATTGTTAAAAATTAAAATATAAAAAATGATAACAAAAATCTAAATTTTTTTAATCTTTAAATATTCAAAATAACTTATGCAAAATTTCATTGAGATTCATTGTTTAATCATAAAGATATAGAACAAATAAATAGTTTGTTTATTTACTGGACAACTAATTCATGCATCGCAATATAATTTTACATATATAATCATGAATACATAATGTACTTTTATTAAAAAATTGAGATTTTTGTCATGTATTTTATATAATACATTTTCATACATTTTTATTAGAGCTCAGATTAAAAAAATAATACTATTTATTAAAATAACTTATACAGATAGTAAACCGTCACCAATTTATTGTATTATTTTTAAATGTGATTTAGAATAATCTGTAATTTTTTGTTATTATTTTGAAATGTCTCCTATACATCCTTAAACAACTGAACATTGTATTGCACAAGTGATTATTATAATGCGGCATGGTGCCTCTCGCAATCTAGGAATAGAAATCAGATCTTGTATTTATTTACGTTCTCTTAAAATTTTTGTACTATAACGAAATAAAGATATATTCGTTAAAAAGGAAAGGAAGCGAAGATGCTAAGTGAGGAGAGTAATCTGAGCGATTGAAAATAAATATATATTTATAAAGATGTAGTCATTAACTCTTGAAATTGTGAGTAAGGATAAATTTTTAAAAACACTTTGCAGTTTCTTTTATTCTGAAGACCATGTGATTTGTTTTAATTTGCTCGTTGATAGAATAATGTATATTTTGTATGTTTTATGTTTGATAGAAAACTATCCAACTTCACTTTTTAATACAATTTAAAAATTTCTGTTAATTTATACAAATTACCTTGCTGTTGGCTGTACTCCATAGACAATTATTTTCTTTACCAAGAAAAGAACCAAGAAACAAATATAGCAAGTTTTACGAACGTGTGTAAATTTTTCCAATGAATTTTTCCAATGAATTTTTCTACCCTTAGGAAAAAAAACCGAAAAAATCCGGAAAAATTGAAAAAATTCGGTATCCTTTAAAACTATTAATAATAATAATAATAATAATAATAATAATAATAATAATAATAATAAAACTTGCGTTATATAATCTGCATGAAAAGGAATCATAATAATGTAGCATAATATGATTATTCAAAGATAAAATTCAGGAATTTCATGAATCTTCCTTATTCTTTTGCCAATAACTGCATCGGAAAAGATAGATACTGAATGCATGGCGAGCGATACAGTTCGATACGCACGTTTCGGAACTTGCATTTGCGTTCCTTTGACGTTTCCTTCGAGGTTCGCTCGATCATTCCTATCCTATTTTATTCTATTTTTGCAACGAGAGAAAGGACATGAATTAGAAATGATATGAGACTTCAAGAAGGATAGTTGGAAAGCCCAATCGATGTACTACCGGTTTCCGGTCCGTCGTGTATGTCATCACGAGCAGAAGATCCTCGACACGATGTACAAGGAACAAATAAGATGATGTCTTAGAGAGGACAGAACGATTCTTGAAAAGGAGTTTCGTCTAGAGACATTGAATCTTGGATGAGCAAGAAGATAAATTGCAGGATCAAAGCAATTGTTATATTCTCATAGTTTCTTCTTTTACATTTAAATATTATTGTATTCATATATTATTTAATATTTTTTTAGACATTTAAATTTAAATACAGCTCTTGAATTATTTATTGTGTGAGATTCAAATAAAAGAAGTTGTAGACAAAATTTGAAATATTTATTTGATAAATTCTCAGCTAATGTATTGATATGATCTTGAAAATTTTTAATTCTTTTCACAAGCGATTACAATTTATTGAAATATGTTAAGATGACTTAGATGCACCACAACATAGTTTATGAGATAACTTAACAGTGATATATCTTACATAGAACAGTTGGGCACTGGAGTAAAATAATACATTTCTGATATTAACAAAAAAAGTAGATCTCCTTCCAATCATCAATTAAAGAACATCGATTTTTATCGGAATGACGTCAAAATCTTTGATAATGAAACATCGTACATTAAAAAATTGATTTCAGAAATGATATAAATAAAAAAACAATGACATGGTTTATGAATAAAGGGATATTGAATTAAGGTCTGTGCACAATCAAAGAATAAGAACAGAGAATAAGAATTTCGATCAATCAGAAATGGTGCACTACAGAATACACAGTTTTTGATAGATTGAAATTCTTTTTTGTTTTTTCCTTTCCATCAAAATTAATCTAACTTCTCTTTATTTTTTCTCCTTGTCGATTAATACTAGTCATTTCATTTTAAATGTCTATTAAATTGTCTATTTGCAATTATTATCCGGGAAAAAATGTTGTATATATATGGACATATTTTATATATAATTATATATAATCTGGGGTAAATTTGTCGATGAGAGGAACCCAATAACCTTGATTTTGATATATATTGTCAAGATCATAAGTAATTTCCAACAGATTTTAATTGTCGCTCGTTATTAAAAAATTATTAAAAAGAAAAATGTAAGGAAATACCGTTTCTTTTTCACTATATACAACAAAAATTTTCTTTAAAATAAATTTCCTACTTAATTTTTGTTTTACAATCGTATATAATTGTCTGAGATATTTATGATTTCTATTTAGACAGTAAGTATATAAGTTCTTACATAATAAAATCTGACGGATTATCTTTGTTTATCTTTGTTTGTCTTTGTTATCGTATACTGTTAATATTTTTTAAAAATGAACAGATAGGGATAATAAATTAACCACAGCATAGGGCTAATGACTCATTTAGTGACGGTTCTTATATGTATGTAGTACCTATTCAATATTTCATTCCTTTAAAGAGATTTACTTTAGTGGTAAATATTATAAGTTCCCTTCTCGATAAAATCTACGCTCATTCGACATTATTTTTTTGCACGAAACGAATTTAGCAAAAAGAAATATTGTTCTATCCTGCGAAGCGAAATATTAGTCGTTAATCTCTGTTAAGTTAGGAAATCTGTCATTCGCTGTGATCTCACTTTGTTCCAAAGATAGCTGTATTGTCATTCTATATGAGATTTCACTCAAAAGGATTTAGATTATTCTTTTTTATTTTAAACCTTTAATGCTTTGCACCTATAATGCAATAATTTTTGGAGTTTTAATGAATTTTAATAAAAATATGCAATAATAATTAAATTAAATGTATAAAAAATTTTTCATGTATGAATATGTATAAATATGTATAAACATACAAAATATAATAAATTATATATGTTTATGAATAGTTATATATGTATAAATATTTATAAACATATATAATTATACATGAAATATATCCATATATGTTCATTCTTTTTTCTTTTATAAAATTACTTTTAAGTATAATAGAAATAGTAATAGTAATGTGAAAACGATAAGAATAATTAAACGGTAAGAATAATTAAAAAAATAATTTTCACATTATTTGTTTTAGAAAAGTCTTAATTAAAAAAAAATAGATTAAGCTTTAAATCTGTCTTAAAATACATTAATCTTTATTTTAATAATCTTAGTCAAATTACCCCATATCATTTTAATCACCTTTCATCAGTCCCAAGGTTAATTGATTCAGATGGAATGCATTACAAAGAATATATTTTTTTCATATTAGTTATTAATTTCCCCTTATTATTAAAATATTATTAGATATTCAACTGTTTGTAGAAACTATATAGTGTAGAATTTATTTTTTCGATAAGTCTCTTAATTTCGTCTGTAAAAATTCGAAATTGAAATGAATTTGTTAGATCCGGTCTCCTCTATAGTTGATTTTATTTTTTATTTCTTCAAATTTTGTCTATGCGTGCTTTTTTTAAGCGTGTCACTAGCGTGGCACACGCAGATTGGCTACCCCACTTTTAAATACTTAAACATGTTAAAAATTCAGCACAAAAGTTTAACAAATTCAATAGTTTTAATCTAAATTATTTTTTACAAATTATTTTTTACTATAAGACTGGATTCTTTATTCGCTTCATAAACTGCGTTTTTATAATATTAATATTCTCCTACAATAAATATATTTTATAGCGTAGACTTAATTAACACAGCTTAATTGAGAAAATAATTAATTTTCCGATATTCACATCTTTATTATCACCATGAATTCGTTGTTATTTGTTTGCTCAAGATATAATATTGATTATTTTACGAAATTGTACTGGATGCAAATATTCTTTAAATATTATTTATGTCAAAAAGTATGTTCTTGTCAAAACCAATTAGAATGGTAAAAAATAAAGTATAATGTTCCACTAAGGAAATTAATATGCAAAATAACGGCATAATACTGTGTATTATGAAAACAACGACTTGTATGTATTGAGAGTTCAAATAAACTGTAGAACCTCAATGAGATCGTAAAAGCGCCTGTATCCATGCAAGATAGGTCAGTAGGGTTTTGAAGCTCGTTCACGCAGCACTGCGCATTACGGTCTACTTTTCATACAAAATACCGTTCACGAACATCCACCGCGTCGGCACTGATGAAAAAAAAGTTGTTACATTACGAAGCTCGTCGAAAGACGAGCGCGAGGAAATGGGCAAGAAAAGGGAAACATGGGTGCAGAACTCTCACACACACACACACACACACACACACACACACACACACACACACACACACACACACACACACACACACACACACACACACCGCACGCGTGCACGCGCGCACGCATCAATTTGACTTTATTAAACCCTTTCAGGGTTGCCCTGACAGGTTTCATCGAACATAAAACCTTTTTATGCGTATCACGAACAAAAATTTCTTTTAACTCGCACTACACCGCTGGAAAAGCGGCAATGAGAAGGAAAAAACTTCGGAACTTTTTAAAGAAAATCTTGTTGAACCCAGGCGAGCCCACGCTCTAATAAAGGTTTCGCCTGGTCAGATTTTCAAGTAAATTATATCTTACCTCTTCACGCCGGTTATGCTGATCGATAGTATGATTTTCTATTCTTTCGCATTCTATAAAAATACGATAGTCTTCGTGACTTGCACATTTCCATTAACGTATTTCTTCATTCAAATGAATAATTTATTTTGAAAGATTTTGATCGAAATATTTGAGATGTGAAGTTTTATAAAATCATAACAGTGCCTCCTTAATAATTAATTAATTTCAGCAATCATTTCCGCTACAAAAACTTTATTCTTTACCTATTCTTAAACAATCCGCAGCTGCTACGAGTGCATTTAAAAGAAATTATAAGTTTAAAAAATTAAAAGCGTCTCTTTATATTTATGAGAAATAATATCTTTAACAATTAGCAGTCAAAATTTGAATTTATTACACGGAAAGGGCGGTTTTGTTGAAGTATGTAAAAGTATACGTACTTTTTGAATAAAACTAAGTGTCCAATCCAATTAAAAGTAATTTTAATTCTGTTTCAAGAATATTCTTATTGAAGGTCTTCTTATCTAATCCAAGTAATGGCAGCTTTAATTCTATATAAAAAATTATTACTCCTCGAAAAAACTAATGTACCAAATGAAAAATTATAATCCAGCTGCTACAGTAAGTCTTAACTAATCAAGTTTAATTTTATCAAATTAAAAAGTAAAATTCAAATAGTACTATCTTTGTTACATAATTCTAATGACATGCATCATTCATATAAAAGATTTGATATCAATAAATAAAAGATTCGATGTCAACAACTAGCGCCAAGTTATGCTATATCAAATTAAATAAAGATTACAATTCATAATTGCGTTACTTTGTTCAAGTGTATCACAAAAAGTTAGAGAAGTAAACACTTGGCGCTGCTATTCGATCGAATAATAACTATAAAAATAATAACTATAAAAATAATTCAAAAATTATAATATAGTTAAAAAAATAAATAATGAAAGATTATTACAATTTGAATATAATAATTTAATCTAAATATTTTTTACACTGAATAAAAATAAAGTTTATTTCTTTTTTCTTTTTCATAACATAAGTTTTATAAATCCAGATTTATTTTTCTTAGATCTAAATCTAACAGCTTGCATAACTTTCGTAACTTATATGATTGTTTAACTCAATCGAATATATAGGGTGTTTGAAATTTAAATGTAAAAATTTCGGGAGCGTGTAGGGGATCGATAAACTAATTGAAAAAAAGTTCTATAGAGATATGCTTGTTTTTGCTTCGTTTTGAAGAAAAATGCAAAAAAGACAAAACGTAGTTGCTTTGTTCTCTATTTCTGAAATATTATCGTCGCCAAAATCACGCACAAAAACAATAATAATAGGCCTGTTCTTTTTGGCTAAACTTTTGCAGCTGTTCATCTTTCTTCCTCTTCTTTTCTTTTGGAGAGAAAAGAAAAAAGATGATTTGGTGCAAAAGTTTAGCTAAAAAAGAACAGGTCTATTAATTCCGTTTTCAGGTGAAAACTTTTTTTATTTGTTTACATTTCTACCTTTTACCTATAAATTCTTCAATTACTCGTCAGAAGTCATCAAGTGAATTATTCTTGTCACAATATGCCACATATTCTAATATTGAATATGCTGATATGATTTTCGTGTATAGATTTTGCGAAGTCAATATTTTGAACAATATCTACGATAAGCAAGTGAATAAATACAATATGAATAAATAATGAGAAAGTACAAAAATGAAAACATTTTGTCTTTTTTGTGATTTTCTCTAAAGCGAAGCAAAACGAGTATATCTCTACAGGACTTTTTTCTTATTTTATTGATCTCTTACACACTCCTGAAGTTTTGACATTTAAATTCTAAACACTCTGTATACTTATGCTGAATACTTTTGCTCTCATGGGAATGTTTCTCATTTTTCTTATTTTAAATATTACATTGATATTTTTAGTACCATGTTATACCATAATCTAGCAACGCCAAGTGTTTACTCCTGTAACTTTTTGTGGTAACATTTAAATGGACAAGATGATCCAATTATGGTCGTATTCTATATTTAATTTGATATAAGATATAAGATTTAACTTAGCGATAGTTGTTGATATCAAAGTTGTTGATATCTTTTGTACGAATGATGCATATCAGAATTAAGTAACAAAGAAAAAGTAAAACATAAGTACCATTTGTTTTATTTTTTAATTTGATAAAATTTATTTCGATTAATTAAGACTGTATCTGGGTTTTAATTTTTAATTTTTTTTTACATTAGTTTTTTCAAGGAAAAATAATTTTTAACAGAGAATTAAAGCTGCCATTATTTGGGTTGGAATAAAAAGACTGTTGTATATGTAAGTAGCCTAGAGAAGAAGAACCTTCTCGGCCGCTTGGGCCCTGATTCTCCATATTGCTATCACGCTGCGCAGACCAACTGGCACTTGTAACTGTGTATATCGCATATTATCCGCACTATTATTGTATATACAAATAAAGTATAGTCAGAGCAAATCGAAATATTTGGACTTCCGTCAATCACTTCTTCCATTCCCGCGGAGTAAAACATAAAAAATACCTTCAATAAGAATGTCCTTATAGAAGAAGAATTAAAACTACTATTAATTGGATTGGATACTTAGATTATTATTCGAGAAGCACGTATATTCTTAGTGCCTTTTTTTACCTTTTTTTAAGAAAGTAAATTGATACTGATATCACGCATTTTGCGTGATGTACATCTTTCTATAAACAGTTTATCTTATAATGACTTCAAGAAATAGATTTTCATGTTTTCATTTGAACGACCCCTTTTCTTTGTGACATAATTTTTATATAATAAGTTTTAAAGAAAAATTAAAGATATAATTATTTGGGTCGGTAAAAATGTCAAGACGATGATCACTTTTCCGAAGAATAATAATTAACAAATATTAGCGTGTAATTTTGTTCATCCAATCTTTTTTTGTCAAATATTAAGTTAATAAACAAATGATTGAGGTCAAATACGCTTTGTCATCTTCTGGCTTAGACAACAAATATAGTGTATAATTTCATTTCCGTTCGATCTGCTTTTGTTACGTATTATTTTATAAACAAATAGAGATCGATAATGAATAAATCTCTTATCATTATCTTATCATTTCTTGCCTAAGTTAACAAATACCTACGTATAATTTCGTTTACCCTGTACTGCTAACGCTTCTTGCACGCTAATGCATTTTCGCGCTAAAGTGTATAACAGTATACATTCCTTAACAGCATAAGACATCCTCAGGATAATATTGAATACATCCCAGGATATCCTAGACATTTTAAGAACATTCGTACCTTCACTGGATATCCTGAGATCATCTTTAGGACATTATTTCCCTCAGGATGTCCTTGGGATAACTCCAGGACGTCAAGGATAGTCTCAGGACATCCTTGGGATGAGCATGTCTTTGTGGGACAACCTCAAAATGTCGTTTGAACATCCTTCAGATAAAATATGCTGTAGGAATTATTGTGTTCCAATTGCGGGTGATGAGAAATAATTTGTACATACATATATTTGATTTATTTTTGAAAATAATGATTTCTTTAATATTTGCACCAATGTTTTAATTACGATTAATATTATTCTTAGTCTTATTGTCCATTAATAATTGCGTTTGAATAATTCCTTATTTAATTTGTATTGTATATTGTTTCTAATGGGAAAAATTCCATACATAGGACAATTCAATATTCTTTTTTTCTATCTAACTGTTTCGCGTATCATATACTTAATATAGCATTCATCATTTTTTAAATCCATATAGATTGAAAGTTTAAAAAAAAAATACAATATCAATTTTCATACATATTGTTAAAAATCTATTGCTGTAAATTAAATATGTGTTACAAAATGATATATGTATACATGTTTTGTATAGGATCTAATAAATATATATGTATATTACAAAATAATATACAACTTAATATTTATATTAATTAAAAGAATCAATTTTAAATATTGCAATGGAATGTACGTGTCCTTTTCTGTGATATTAACTTGATCGTGTGCTAACACAAAACATATTAAATACATTTAAATATACATAAATTCAGTTAATTTTATCATCTAAATATTAAGAGTGTAGTATAAAAAATTTAGAGGAAATAGACATAATAGAGAAGCTATCAGCGTCAAGGCTGTGTGGCAAGACGGAAGTCTACTTGGAGGAGAGATCAGACCTCGATTCAAAACTCAAAACGCCTTGATAATTTTTCGTGTTGTCGCTTATTTCTTACAGTAGTTTGATCACGATTGACTACCTATTTACGATTGACTACCTATTAACAATGCTTGAACAGTGGAAAATACTTTTTAGGTATCAGTTTCTGTGAGTGAATGTGGTCATTTTATTTTACTTCTCATACATCCTAAAATAAATTCTGAATATATCCTAAATTAATCTCTGATAATATCACAATGGAAGCTCGTCGAGCGAATGTATGTAGAACACATACATAATAAGGCGCTCATTTCATAGTCCACAGGACATCCTGAGAACGTTCTTAGACTACAATAAGATGTCCTATGAACCTCTTGTTTAGCCGGCAGGACGTCTACAGAATGTCCATAGGACGTCTCTGTGTTATTGGGTTCTGACTGAACGACTAGCACATTCACGTTAAAACGTTCAATAGTTCATTCTGGCTAGAGGATTACAATAAACATAAACATAATAATAACAACGTATCTTAAAAAATTTCACATTGGGACATAGCGTCGCAACAACTCTGCTCTACTCGGGCACGTAGAAAAAAAATAAAACTTTTATTATTACACAATTTTATTATACAATTCGAGAAGCTATTGATTGAGCGTATGTAGAACTTGATCGGTTCAGTTATTAAAATTCAATAATCTCGATCCTCCATAACTCGCGGTCTCGCGTAAAGAAACATGATAATCACTACGCTTGTCTTAGCGCCGAAACACTATCGTGTCTCCTGATTTAATTAAAATATAGATTAAAAAATAATTTTGTTGGATCAATCAACAAAATAATTATGTAGGACATTTAAATTGGTTACTATATCAAAACTTTTTATAAAATTATTTTCAGATTTGTATTTAGCAATTAAGAAATTTAATTTTTTAGATTCTTCAACAAAATCGTTCTTCCACGTATAATTGAAATTTCGTTTAAAATATTATCTGTTTCACTATATAAAAAAATGCGCATGTAATGCCTATGTAAAAATTTTTTTTCATACATTTTTTAATATTTTATAAAAGAATATCAGAACAATATTTGTGACAGTGATATGAAACAAATTGTAGATAATATTCTTATACGCAATAAACAAGGCAGAAATGTGAAATGCTTTACTTGTGTTTTCATACAAAAAAGTCTTTTGTCTCTTTTCAAGCGTCAAATTTTTTTCATTGCAACCTCTTTATAATCGGCTTAAGACACATCACTTTTTCTTGGGTATTAAAGTCGCGGTGAGCCAAGCAAAATGCTTCATAAGAAATAACCAGGCCCCGCGCATCCTAGGTAAGACAAATGTTTTTCTCAGAAAATGTAATTAATAATCCTGAATGCGCATGCATTACCGTAGGTTAATGCGCAGCGATGTAATGCTCAGGCTGCTCCCATTTTAGAATCAGGAGCTTCTCTGTAATGGAGGAGTCTCAGAACACGAAGCGGGTGTCACGCGCCGCTCCTATGTGTGTGTGTGTGTGTATATATATATATATATATATATATATATATATATATATATGATCCCGCGTTTTCCGCGTGTATTTTTTTATCCAAATTGTTGTACCGCGTCAGCTTTGAAATAAAATCATAATAGTATGAACAAATTACGTCTTTCAAGCGCGTGCGCGCGCGCGTCAGCCGCCGAAGTATTAAAGTAATTATATTTACTACGGTGTAGAGGTAAAGTAGAAGAGACAGCATTACGAACAGAGATATACATAAATTTTCTAAAGCGCATGCAACATAGAAGCGAAGTGGCTAAGCAGAAACATAAATAGCGACGATTTCATAGCGTTCGAGTGTGTCGGAGAAAAACGGTTTATCGAAATACACTCATTTAGAATTTCTCTTAAAAAAACATATTAAGATTGCATACACTGTTTGTTAAATTCATAATGTCAAATCATACCCAAATTGAATTATTTTTCTATAAATCGTTACTAATAAATAGCATTAATTTAACTTAAACAATGAAGTTAACTCTTAAATTATGATTTTTCGGTCCCTTACTACACAATGGCTCTTAGACAATGGCTCATTTTCCGTTTATATTTCAAATTAATTTTCATCACGTTTATAAGAATACAAAAATTTTTTTAATGATTCTTATACGTATATATACTTTAATAGCTTTAGACAGTTGCTGTAAAATTGAATATTTAAAAAATTGTATATGTAAAAATATTATAATTAATTACTTGATGCTTTTAATATTCTTTATTTTAAAGAATAGAAATACACAGGACATGAATAATTCAATTGTATGTATGAAGGATTAGTACACACGATGATTTTTCGGACTCTTATTATATATAATGTGATTCGTATCTTGAATCAATTACTTTCATCATTTTTAAAAACGTAAAAAATTTATTAAAGAAATCTTGTATAAGTAGATATATCTTTAGGGGAATGACCCTTCAATGACCTTGATCTTGATATATATTCAAGATCATGACTCTAAATGATCTCCAAGTTCCCTTAATTAATCCACTTCATACCTCTTTCTCTATTTAGACTCTTAAACGATTCTTCATAAAACGTAAAACAAGGAAATAATTACTAACTTTGATAGTTAATAATTTTTTAACGAATAACGAGCGACGAGTAAAATCTGTTGGAAGTCACTCAAGGTCATGAGTTTGACAACATATTCAATGGTGAGATCATTAAAGGGGACTCCCCTGAATAGAATATTTACTCTTACATACATTTTAAAATTCTTAGAAAGTGTATTTGTAGATTGTGTACCTATTTTAAAAAATTGTAAATAAACGTTAAATTTATTTAACAATAATATAAAAAATTGCCTATGTGACAAGATATTTTTCTATGAAAAAATTAATATAATTTCAATGAAAAAAAAAATTTCTTGCATTTATTTCTTGCATCTCTGGTATTTCAAATAAGCTAAGAAATGCGCGTGATACGAATGTGATCTAATCGTGTATACCACGATTAAACGGTTTAATTCAAGAAATATATTAAATTTGACTAAAATTTATCGTTCACTAATTGCATACGTTAATATGGACACTACTCACTTTGAAAGTAATTCAGTCACAGAAATGATCAATTTACAACATACCTATATGGAAGTTAAAGATAATAAAATGTTATATCTGAATCATCGCTTCTTTGATATTTAATAGTAATTGTCTTGTATTATAACTTGTTATCGATTGCATGAGTTTACCGTTATCTTTTGTAGATAATGCCAGTGAAGAGAGTGAATGAATCTATTAGCGAAGAAAAGAATGAAGAGAGGGAGTCAAATGAAAAGCGCGTGGGCCATACAACGGACGAGGGGATCGAAAGTGGCGCGGTAATGAGATGGGAGCGACGCGAGTACGAGTGAAGGACGCGCGAAGAACGGGCTAAGAATGGTGAACGTTGGCGAAAAGAGCGCAGGAAAAGATAGTGGTTACGAAGGAGGGTGGTGGGAACGTTGAGTGCCGAGAAATAAGTTGAAGTGATAAATCGGTGAAGCTCTCGCAAGTAGCTAGAGCCAGAAACTCGCTGCGGAGACGCACGTGAAACGAAGAGAGAGAAGGCTGCGCTGTAGAAGAACGGGGGGAAGGAAAATAGAGGGTTGTTTCGAGATTAAAAACGGAGTGGCCGCGCGCTCTGACTGCTTAAGCATGCAAATGAAAATAATTTATTCTGGAAAATCTGCCACGGAAGACAATTTGTCTCGCACGCACTTTCCGCGCCGTCGATTTCATGTACGGATATTATCTTCTCAGAAAATAATAATCGCACATGGTAACGTAATGGCTAGTGAAAATGTAATAAGTCTTCTTATTTATAATTAGTTCCGAAATGTTAATAATTAAGTACTTTAGAATGTGAAGAAGTCGAACGTTCATAATCTTATAATCAAGACCCTTTTTAAATATGTAACATTCGAGTCGATTTTTTAATCGAAATTTTGCATTTTCGTAATTCCTTTTCTTAAATTGTTAAAACAATAATTCTATTCGTTTATGTATAGTTTCCAGTAATTAATGTCTGGACTAAATAAAACTATATGATGGAAAAAAGAAGTAAAATAAAACAATTAGAAAATAGATATTGTCATTGTACAAATAAATGTAATTATATCATCTTAATAGAAAGGTGTGACTTACAAATTCTTTTTTAACTAAAAATTATAACACTTTTTTAGAGTTCAGACGTACCATGTAGTTTAAAAGAAGTGTCGTATGTAGTGAACACTGCTGGCACTTAACAGCTCACCTGGTTCACACTAATTAAACATGAATATTTGAGAATAGACCACGATTCTTCTTTGCTGCAAAGTTTTACAAGAGATAAGATAAATCTTCTGCGACCAAATCGATTTCACCACCGTTACATCATTCAGATGTATCAAATAAATAATCAGTAAGCAAAGCAAGTAGAAAAATTATCGAATGTTGTATTATCAAACACGCATGTGAAGTATTTATTCTGCAACATTATAGAACATAAATATCAAAGAAACTTACCATTTTCGCCACTTACATGTACATGTGTCCAGAAATACACAGTTAACGCATAACGAATATCTTCAAATAATTATATGATGCGCACTCACCTGCAACATATATAAATATTTATTTGTAATGTTTATATTTATATATAATATTTATGTGTAAGATTTGCATCATTATTTATTTATATCGCTTTCTTACTTCAAAAGTAACACATCTTAAAAAATTAAAGCTTTCCGCACAAACCATATATAGAAAGAGTGGCTTTGATCGAATTGGCTGACAATATAATACTTCGTAATGATAAAATGATCAAAAGTAGAACTATAAAAAATGGACAAATTTTGCTGTAGCAACATTTGAAATTACTATTTTGAATTTAATCGAATTTTTTTGCATAGATTGATGAGATAAATCAAAGGATGCAAAGAAAACGTAGTTGCTTTTCAAAAAAATATGTAATTTGCAATACATGTATTTACAAACCATATTTTTTTGAGCAATTATGTGCATAAAAGTATAATTAAGATAAAGTTACCAAAAAATGAATAGTTAACGGATAAAAATACTTTTCAATCTGATTAATCCCAAAATAGTAAGTTTCGAATGATGCTACAGCAAAATATGCCCACTTCTTATACTTTTGCCTAAAGAAACTTTTTTTTTTATTAATCTAATAATCTACAAAATATTAGTTTGAACCAATTTGACTAAAGTGACTTTTTCTATATGATTTGTGCGGAATCCTTTCTCAGAAAAGGAGACAAATTATTTTTTAACAAGAAATTATTAATTAATGAAATAAT
>Ga0157363_1000417_pt1 | contig 32383 bp, 12 predicted proteins | sample AttsexASBM1_FD_111477 | JGI IMG/M metagenome (GOLD analysis project Ga0157363, IMG submission 111477) | Fungus gardens microbial communities from leaf cutter ant in Ribeirão Preto, State of São Paulo, Brazil - Atta sexdens ASBM1 | ecosystem: Host-associated > Fungi > Mycelium > Unclassified ... | reverse complement strand
TATAATGTGACTTAAAAATGAACCGAATGTTAAATTGAATAAGAATTTCAACGCTATCCAAATGTCGGTTGTTTTAACTTTGTTGTTGTTGAAATTTTGTTTTCGTTTATCAGGAATATATATATAAAATATATATATATATATATATATATATATATATATATTGTATATATATATATTCCTGATCGACGAAAACAAAATTTCAACAACAACAAAGTTAAAACATCCGACATTTGGATAGCGTTGAATTTCTTATTCAATTTAACATTCGGTTCATTTTTAAGTCACATTATAGCACTGATCTGTGTGCACTTGTCACGATCTTTGCGGAAAGGGAAACGAACGTGAACATTCGTTCGTATTCAGACACTTGATTACTAATGCGAAGCAAATGCTAAAATTTTAGATAAGGCAGTATTGTTAATCATCGAGATAACATGCTGCGACACCCAGTTGCCTATTGTACGACAATTTCGTCATTTCGTGTATGTATCGTGTTTGTGTACGTACAGGTGGATAAGTAATCGTTAGTGTCTCTACCTGTCTCAAGTTCTAGCTTATTTAAGCAATAAGCTTTCTAAATCTGAAACTATCATATTAAATGTACCTTGCAATACGTTCAAATCTTTTATATAGAATTCATAGTCCGTTCTTATTTTAAGACGATCTTAAATAATGTCTTAGGATGCTAATATATCTCTCTGATAGATTTCCCAGACAACAAAAAGTTCAAAATCATGACATAAAACATCTTAAAGATGTTTTTTAGATATCTTTAAAACATCTTTTACACAATATACAAAATATATCTTTAAGAAATTTTATGTCTCGTTTTTGGAGATACATGTTATCTCTATGTGATTGTACTCAAAGCAATCTCAAATATAAGAATCGACTACGAATACCGGCCATAGAAAGTGTGTTCTATATTTCATTTATTAATTCTCGATATTCATAAAAGATGCTTTCCTTTTTAGATACAAGTCGATACAAACATTCATTCTATCTTTCTTGACATTTCATGAGTAACAAAGATAGAACAATATTATATCGATTTATGTTTCAAATGGAAAGCACTCATACTTTCTTCTCCCCTCTTCCATCATTTCTTATCAACTCACTTAAACTGTAATCACACTACCAGATTGCTGGTTACGATTGCTAATTAACGATTCTAAATTTTAATCAATCATGGTTGCAACCCAAACAACACTCAATATTTAAAAGATTTACAAAATATTTATAAGGCTTATTTTAAATATTTTGTGAATATTTTTGTGGTCTTAGATTATATAGATCATAAACATTTATTATAAATATTATGAAATATTTATTGTAAATCTTATAGTAAATGTTATGAAAATACTTAATAAGACATTATAGTTCAAATAAGAAATACATAACAGAAATATTTATTTATATTTATCATAAATATTACATTAAATATTTAGTCCATCTTTTAATATTTCGAAAAAGCTTTATAAAATATGTATAAAATATATTTATAGCATTTCAAAAAATGAATAATAATAAATTATTATTTATCATATATAATTATATTTATCATAAATATTCTGTGCTGTCTGAGAACTAGTTTAGTCTTCCCTGCATGAGATTGACTAAAATAGAACCGATAACAGATAACTCGTAGTCTGATTACGGTTTATGCAGATTGACTTTTATTTTCATTCGCAGAATTATCATAAAGAACTTGAAAGTTATGACACGAAGTATGCAATTTCGGCTATATTTATATATATATTTATATATTTTTTTCTCCCTTTTTCAATATTACGGTAAATTTTTATGCGTTAATAATCTCATTTGTTACTTTCTAATCAATATATACAGCACACTTTATCTCACAGATGTATTCCTGCGAATGTTCTCAGTACGCTAAAATATTCTCAAGATTTATGGTTCTTGAGAATATCCCTTGGACATTTATGCTATATTGGAATATATATTAGTCTGTGAATACACAACTTTTATATTTTACTAAATATAAACTTCGATTAATTAAATGTATCACAACATACATAACATAAAAACGCGCGTTTAATGTAATAACAATAAATTACTTTTTAATTACTCTGTATATGTTATAAATGTGTGCAATACAAAATAGATATTATTTCAAGATATTATCATCAACCTTTCGTCTGCCAATCTGAATCTTTTTTGACAAAATTTCACTCTTAAATTTCTTCGAAATAAAAGAAGACCGGTTTTCTCTCATAAAATCTCTCTTAAAAAACTATTTCATAATATAATAGATATGTTGAAAAATAACTATGAATTTTTCCACATTTTTTGAAAGCCTGAAACAGAAAAACTTAGATTAGACGGAGGGAGTAAAAATATGATTTCACAAACGAAGAATTAAATTACAGAGATATAATAATATGCTGATTTCAATACCGAAATGAACCACATCTACTTTCAACGATACGATTTTATTGATAGTGAAGAAAATATTGTAGTTCCCAAACTGGATGTACTGGGCGGTAGTGTATGGGCGATTTCGATGGTAACAGGAAAAGAGCCGGCATGGCCTCTCTCAGCTTTCTTTCTGTTTTAGGTATTTGCTATCGTATTCGTTTTGTTTGGAACCACCTGCGTCCTGTCAAGTGCTGAGCATCGCCGGTCAAAACTTCGCAATGCGAAGTGAAAATCGCGATAGTGGAAAATGGGTTTCATCGAGGACACTATCGTGATTCTCGTAACACAGGTGGAAATTCGTTTCCACTACAAAAATCAGATTTATCAATACTTCCTGAACTGATTAAGGTTATAAAAAGAGTACGGTGCTCTATACGTATATCTCAAAATAATGTGAACGATTGTTTGTTTCGTTATTAACGATATTTAATGTAAAACATAATATAAAATACAAATCATTTGGTTGTATTCTGAAAAGATTTCTTGTTATATTCTCAATCAGCATTAATTCCTTGCGGATTATTGTCTTTGGATTTTTTTCTCTGCATTATAACATATTTATGAAACTGTAACTGAATTGTGTGAGATGTATGTATTTTTGAGATTATTACAATAAATTTTGTATTTTAAAGCTTTGCAGTTTATTTAGTAAAATATCAAATTTATATGTACGTGTGTTTCAATACATTAATTATTTGTTTTTGGCAGATTTAATGTAAATAGAATCTCCATATGACAGATTCCATTTATTTTCATCTCCTGTATATTTCAGGTGATTTTCTTCTTAGGAGGATGGGTATTCTTTGTGAAGAAATTATTCAGAGATTATGAAGTTCATCATAGACTAGTTCAACTAATTTTCTCAACAACGTTTTCGTTGTCATGCACCATGTTTGAATTAATTATTTTTGAAATAGCAGGAGTACTTGACTCAAGGTAAAAAAATAATTCACATTCTGTTTTAAGATATGATATATTATAAAAAAAAAACTTAAAATTATAATTAATAAAAGCCCACATGGATGTAAAATACACAATATACAGATATTTATTTAGCGACTACGCATTTTAGACCTCTTCAGGGCCTAACAATAAGCACAAAAAGATAATAAATTAATAAATGATTGCAAATAATAATGGCATTGAATGATGCATGTTTGCATTTTTTATATAATTTTTGCTATTAAATATCTATATGTTGCATCTACATGAGCTTTCATTGAATGCCTTCCATTTAGTTCTGTCTTTGTTACTCAAAGAAATATAAAGAAAGATAAAATGATATTTGTATTGACTTGTGTCACTAAATGAAAGACATCCATTAGCTACTTTACTTTTCTTTTTATGATTTCTCAGTCTTTCATATTTGGTAATGATATATTGTTTTCCTCAGTTCTAGATATTTCCATTGGAATGCTGGCCTTTACATGCTTCTGTTTATGGTGATAGTCCTGATACCATTTTACATAGCATATTTTATTATCAGCAATATCAGATTTGGTATGTATTTATATTTTAATTCTTATTTCTATTGATTATCTTTGTTAAACATTTATATTAAATCTAATAAATCTTTTAATCTGTGCAGTAAGACTGAATCTAATACGGCCATTGACAGTTGTCATATATCTTTTTTATCTCTACCTGTTTTGGAAAGTGGGTGATCCTTTCCCCATACTGAGCCCCAAGAAAGGATTGCTATCTATAGAACAAGGTGTCAGTCGAATAGGTGTTATAGGTGTCACAGTAATGGCCCTTCTGTCAGGTTTTGGCGCTGTAAATTATCCATATACTTCAATGACTTATTTTATGCGCCCAGTTTCTTACACGGATGTACAGTCTATAGAAAAACGATTGTTGCAAACTATGGATATGATTATCGCGAAAAAGAAACGAATTGCATTAGCCAGAAAGGGTGAAGCTGATGGACAAACTGAAACTCGATCTCGATTATGGGGAATGTTAAATCCATTAGGTGGTACAAAGGGAAATCAAGAAAGTATATATTTTCTTTAATTTTGCAAAGAAACTACGAATACGATTTATCTTGATAACAAAATACATATCGTTTTATAGGTGTCAAGCAATTACAAATCGAAGTTACCGCTTTAGAGGAATTGTCACGACAATTATTTTTGGAAGCGCATGACATACAAAATGCAAGAGAACGTCTAGAGTGGGCTGCCACTTGGCAAGGAAAATATTTTAATTTCTTGGGTTATTTCTTTTCTTTGTATTGCACATGGAAGATATTTATTGTAAGTGTAATTAGTTAATAATTTAAATTATCTTTTTTGAAAAAATAATACATAACATATTTTTATAGTCTACAATCAACATAGTATTCGATCGAGTCGGCAAAAAAGATCCTGTAACTAGAGGAATTGAAATTGCAGTGCATTGGATTGGTTTCAATATCGATGTTACGTTTTGGTCGCAACACATTTCTTTTTACCTCGTCGGTTGCATTGTTGTAACGTCTATACGTGGATTATTGTTAACTTTGACAAAGGTATGTAAAATATATATAACAATTATATACCTCTTATATAGTCATTCTGCATTTTTTAATTTCTATAAAATGATTTACATGTATGTATTATCTATCTTATACAATAAAAATTTCTAATATATGTAAAACAAGATACATATGTAAATACAGAGTAAAAAACATGAATATTGATTAATATTTTGTTGCCTCATCAATTTTAATAACAATACTCACTACCGACTTTTCTATTTTAGTTTTTCTATGCCATATCTAGCAGCAAGTCGTCAAATATTATTGTACTTATACTTGCGCAAATAATGGTAAGAATAGCCTATATAATGTAAGACATGTAATCCTTATAGAATTTATTCATATTCCAAATTTCATGGCATTCTCTTTTTTCAGGGAATGTATTTCGTATCTTCTGTACTTCTTATGCGAATGAATATGCCAGCAGAATATCGCATTATAATAACGCAAGTACTAGGAGAATTACAGTTCAATTTTTATCATAGATGGTTTGACGTTATTTTCTTGGTATCAGCGTTATCATCAATAGTGTTTTTATATTTAGCTCATAAACATGCACCAACGGAACGCATATAACGAAATAAAGATACTTTTTATTGAGAGAAATCTCATCAGCCTTATTTTATGAATTTATTTAAAATCTACATTTGATATTTTGGTAGATAAGTTATTATTAAAATATGTTCATTCCTGGCAGAGAGAATAATGAAACTTTAAATGTATATATTTTTAAGTGTTATTAACGTTTTTAAATTATATACATAAATGCTGTCGACATATAACATTTTTTATTGTGATGTGTGTAGCCTGAAATATTAATCTTTATTTTTAATTTTTTTATTAAATCATAAAATAATTAAATTACAGAAGGTATCTGTAACTTTAAAAATGTTATACTATTTATATAGTTGATTAATCTCAGGAAGCAATTGGCAATCATTTTATTGTTACAATAACTAAATTATATATTTGTTCTAAGAAATAATCATCCAGATCACAGATAACTGAATAGTAATAGAAAATTGGCATTATGTTATGGATACTGAGTTGATAATGAATAACTCTATTGTAATAATTCGATGATCCATTCCTCGCCCATATTTACAGCTGGTTTACGTATCGTTAATACATTGTTATGTGGGTTATATGTAGTTTCCAATGTTACTTTTCCCATACCTGTAAGAGAAATATATATTATTAAAATATAGATTTGTTGCACAACTGATTTTACTTCACACTTTAATCTGACTACTCACTGTGAGATTCCAATTGAGCAGATTTAATTCCTTGTGGTGGATTGGCTATATCTATTCTTTCTAGCCAGCTTTGTGTTTCATACGAAGCTAGTTTATCAATTAGAGTTGATACTATTTTATTACTGTCCAACGTTATTCTTAAATATAAATATTTTCCATGACGATATTCGAAACTGACTTCGTCATCAATGTATAGATTGCCGCTAGCTCTGCCATTACTATCAGCAATTATTATCAATGTGTAAGGATCATTTCTCATAGCAACTGTACTACGTCGTATTCTCATTTTTCGAGGGACGACAGATCCACTTCTTTGGAATACAGGAATCTTGTGAATTGTTACCGGTATTTTAACATATCCTCCTTTTTCATAGGCTTGCATTGTATCAATATCATACCAAGTCACTTTGCCCTCTCCTGGGAAGTAAACCGCTACTTCAGTAGCACTGGATTGGAATACTGGGCGCACGAGTATTGAATCGCCAAGTAACAATTCATCATCGATAATGAACGTTTCAGATTCAGTTGGATAATGCGTCCATAAAGGACGTATAACGGGATAACCGTTTATTTCGTGTTCTCTAAAGAGTGTGTACCACAATGGCAGATAAGAGTATCGTAATCTTAATGCTTCACGAACTATTTGAGTAGTTTCGTCATTGAATGTCCATGGCTCACGCCTCTTTGTTTCAATGTGAGAATGCTGGCGGAAGAAAGGTAGCCATGTTGCAGCTTGATACCATCTAATGAACAATTCTGAATCTGGATTCTTGAAAAAACCTCCAACATCGGCACCACAGAACGACATTCCAGATATAGCCACTGAGAGACACATGGGATAACTTACACGAAGGTGACTCCAGTCAGCCATATTATCGCCAGTCCACATTGCTGCGTAACGTTGTGATCCAGCAAAGAAGGATCTTGTTAAAATAAATGGTCTCAGAGAACCACCTGATCGACGGAACAAAGCATCATATGTCGCACGAATATACATATGTCCATTAATATTGTGAACGTCTCTATGTTCCCAACCTCCATGATGAATAAGATCCTTTGGTGCCGTTATTTCAGGTCCATTAAATACACTTGGTTCGTTCATATCATTCCAAATGTAAACGTCGTTAGTAGTACCATGAAATTTATCTAAACTGTACAATCCAGTATAATAATCAACAACTTTTGGATCGAAAAAATCTAGATACGACGAGGCACCCGGCCAACACCAACCCTCATAATCTTTTCCATCCCTGGTTTTGATGTAATAGCCCAAACTAGTGGCATCATTATGTAAGAAATAATTGTTATCACGTTTAATATGAGGGTCGATGATAACTACTAATTTTCTGCCTTTGGCAGTAAGATTGTGTATCATATCAAGGGGATTTGGGAATTTACGTGCATCCCATGTAAAATATTTTTTGCTATCAGTATATTCGATGTCAAGCCATATAGCTTCTAATGGTATATCGTGCGTATCAAAACTTTCGGCGATCGTTGCGACATCATCTTGATCATTATAATTCCAACGAGATTGATGATATCCAAGTGTAAACATCTATTTTAAACATAAAACACATTTTATTTTAAGACATTTCATAACTTAAAATTCTAATTTTTTACACTATTTATTTAATATACCTGTGGCAAAGGAGCTGTACCAGTTAAAACAGTATATTGTCTGAAAACATCAAGTGGTTTCGGACCCAACATGAAGAATACATCAATCACTCCAGATTCTGACATGAAATGAGCATCCACCTGAGATTTCTTAATTGACCTAGATACAAAATTAACAATGCTTTCTACAACGTTATTATCTGCACTCGATAGAATGTCGATCCATGTTTCTGCTGTATTATGCCAAAAAACAGCCGATGATCTTTCTTTTCTGAAATATTACAAGAATGAAATTTACATAAATATTTTTCAAGAATCCGATAGCTCGTTAACTTATTTAATATATCTTACCCATGAGCATAAAGCAGCGGAATGGCACCATATAAAGACATACGTTCATTTGTTTCATATTCAAATACATCTAAATTATATAGTCTATATGGATCAGTAGATTTCGTTGATTGCAATGCTAGTGAGTCAGCGTGTTCCGGAATACCATAGGCATGTTCTGATCCAGGAAAGCTAAAATCCATGGCAATAGCTTCTGGTCCATATGGTTTAGCATCATGATGCTCCTTAAAGTTTTCTTCCCAAGCGCCAGGATCATTATCAGCACCATCACTCGGATATGTAGTATTATTTGTTCCTGCTATTTCAGCATTTCCATCTTCTGGTCTATATAACATCCAATAATATATATAATTTTATAGAACTCTTAATATAACAATTATATCTCCTAACAATACTTACTTTACTGGTTTTGTACGCAAATGCTCAAATCTCATAAGACCGCGAGCATTTGCAGATATTGTCAAAATACCTTGGGAATATAGTTCTACTTTAAATGGATTAATATATAAAATGGCTTTGTTCTCGCCTTTGGTTACAGTTATAGTTTCAGCAGTGCTCTCCACAAAATCCATTTCTACTGTTTGTGGTTGATCATGAAGGGCATATTCATTTTCATATTTGGGATGCAGTGGATCCTTTTCATTGATGTGCAATCGAAATGTGTTTTCTTTTAATGTGATGAGTTGTACCACGTAAGTGATACCAGTATCCTTATTAAATAAATCTATTATAATCATTGATTCATTCTGTACAAGTTTATCTGGCAAAAGTTGATATGGAGATTTTCCAGATTCCATCCCTCTGCATCGTCTACAAGAAATAAAATAAAGATCACATAGCTTTTCAGATAGTCTTTCAGATGATAATATTTACAATAGTAGATAATTCTTACCGGCAGAAACTACTTTGATCACATCTTTTGAAGTTGTCTCTGTTGACTGCATCGGTAATGAATGGAGAACATAGTAGTATTAACAATAGAACCAACCTGAAATATTTATAAGAACAAAATGAGAATTAAAATAAGAATAAATAGAGAACAAAATGAAAATCAAATCTACATTTATTAAGACACAATGAATTACGTTCTACATAAATCACAGATTAAAGAAATATTTCTAAATTATATGCACTAATAGACGAGTATTACATTGTGCTCTTTCACGTCCAGCTAACGACCTTAAGAGGAAATCCTGCCGGAAAACGCAACCACGCGACAATTTGTACAGCAATGTTCGTTTATAAAACTGTAGAGCTTCACTGTGGCGTATGGCGGCCGATATCACAGTCGTTCGGCGACAGATTAGATTAAATTGGCGGCCGGCAACGCGAGGAATTAATTGAAAAAAAAAGTATTTATATCGGAAACAACATTGCGCGGAGGGGACACGTCAGCGGCGTATCAATGATCTGTGAGATCTACGTCACGATTTTGTGCCAGAAAAAAGATAAACGAGGATCGCCGTGACCACTGAGAATGTCGCGCATGAACGATCTCATGTACGCCCGCGATAAATCTGTACTTTCTCAGTCCAAAGGTTAAAAAGCCGAAAATAAACTCACCGAATACACGAAGCCATGTTGAGGAAGTAACTACTGCCTTGGCGGCGCTAAATCATGCGGCATTCGTGGAATTGATTTTACAGATGGCGCGACGAGTTATTTTGCGATAGTGTTCCTATAATATATTTTTGCGACACTAATTTGAATTTGAAATATAATTCTTTTTTTTAAGAGTATATAATATATAATATATACAAAAATATATATATAATTAATTTAAAGATATATAATAATATAGAATCTATTTAAATAAAAATATTAAAATCATATAGGGAAATTCCCCGATTATAAAAAGATAATATATTATCTTATCATTTAATAAATTGTTATTATGCATAATTTATTGTTATCATCGTTATCATTTAATAGATTGTTATCATTCATAATTCGTTATCATTCGTTATCAAATATTTTAGATATATTCGGATAAAAATTCATTGTTTGCAAACAGTATAGATTTGCTTAACAATAATAATAATAATAATTAATTAATTAAAAATTTTATTTTTATTTTAAAAGTTTCAGTTATCGTTCGTAATCTCTTGAAAGAGTTCATATACATTAGAGAAATTATTGCATTTGATTCATATTTTTAATATTTTAACATTTTATTTTAAGATTTTAATATTTTAATTTTTAATATTTTAACATTTTGTATTTCTACCGATTAATTCACTGCTTCGATCGTTTCGATGATACTATAACTTGCTTGTCGGCAGATTTCGGTGCAGTTAATACATTTCAATTGCGTTTACTGTGCTCATCTTTTGATTGCTTTTTATATATTTAGTTGCATGTTACAAATATTATTTTATCTTTTGTTGATATTCAGTGAATAACAAAGATAAAATGGCAATTAATTGTATCGATTTGTATCACCAAATGCAAAGCACTTTTTATTTCTTATCTCTTAAAAGAATTAGCGTATCTTTACGTCTCACATCGAGTGTAGAAAGTGCCGCTAAAATAAACAGGTTCAATTATCTATTTGAAGTTGCCGCTTCGTCGATTGTTTCGCTACTCAACAACCGCCATGTTACATTTCGAATCGCGATTAGATACATGCTGCGTGTCGTGTTCGAATCTTTTCCGTATCTTTCGCTGTTGCTGTCTAAAAGAATCCCGTGCAAAGTATCTTTAATCCGAGTATCATCTCACAAATATTTCTCTCGAGACCCGTTAATCGCGTGCAATTCCTCAATGTCGTGATGTAGAGGATTGTTTTTGTTCGCATGCTCCAACATGCTACAACATGCTCCTACTCATCCAATGATCGCTGAAATAATAAGTAAAAGAGAGTGTTATTTGCCTATATTAAACAAGGACGAAATGATTCACGTGTTACATAGTGTGTCTGATTGTGTCCTTGCTGGAACCCAGAATCATGATGGAAGGATTACTTGTTCGCGTTGCATGCTCCAACATGTTGTAATATGTTCCTACCATAGCTCTTACTCATTTCAACGCGCTTGATAGAGTAAGTAGGAGTATATTGGAGCATGTTGGAGCTTGCGACGCGAACAAACCTATGGTGTGCTCAGTTTGCAAGCGTTTCTCTCTAAAATTAGCGTTCTCTGTCGTTTCTCTGCTTCTCATTCCGCAAGGCGTACAACTGTGAAACGCGAAACATGGGACGATATTTATAATCCGTTTTTATTTTAAAATTCATCTTAAATGTCTTGAGATGTTAATACAGTCCTCGGATTGACTTACAACATCTTAAGATTGACTTCAGACAGTAAGAATCAACTATTACTCGTATTCATAATCAGGCCTTATATTTAAATTCTTTCCTTAAATTTATCTTTAGATACTCTACGAATTATTTCATTGGCTGCTGAGCATCTAAAGATAAATTTAAGGAAAAGGTCTTAAGTACAAGATCTAAATACGGGCATATAAATACCGACCTGTTTTGCGTCATGAATAAATAATGAATCTTTTCTTGCACGAGGAAAGATAACTTCATAACGTGAAACAGGTCGGTATTCATAGTCGATTCTTATGTTTAAGACTGTCTTAAGTCAATCTTAAGATGTCAATCCGAGAATTGTATTAAGACATTATATTTAAGATGGTTTTAAAATAAAAACAGACTATGAATACCGCCCCATGTTTTGAGTTTCACAATAGACTGCGCACTTAGAAACGACGCGGAGCAAAAGTAGATGTGGTTTGACCAAACTGTAATCCTTCCATACCCAGAACTATGATCAGAGCATGATGGAGCATATTGGAGCATGCGACGCGAACAAAATTTCGGAGTCGACGATGCTCTTTCGCATGTGCAGAATCGAAATCCTTTTCGCGTCGTTATTTTCACAATGCAATGGAAATTTAATCAAAAGTGCGCTTGGACCATCGTCAAGTATGTATATATTATTAGACAATTTGCTGTGTCAATTATTATTTCTTGCATTCGAGTTATTAAACATCATATTTGGTTTGATTAAAATATTTAACATTAGCAAATTCGCACACAACGACGATTGTCGTTATTTTCTCAAGACAATCTTTGTCATATTGCAAATATATGTAATTTACATATAATTTTTATTTAACAGGTTTCATATTTGCTGAAGAGGATAGAGTATAGAGATTCTAACATAGATGATATCTTTCGGTGAGTCTGCCACAAATTTTTGTATGGCATAGAGATATTTTATATATATCTCGATATATTTGTCGAATGTGTAATATGTTCATCTTGCTGTGTTTTCAAAATAAACTGTAAACTCGACTGCATTTAATTGTGCTCGATATAGCTTATTTAATTAGCACAGTAAATATACTTTTAATTACATACAAAAAAAACAGTGCTTACTGAAAATTATTGCTGCATGCAATGTTGATTTATGACAAGCATCTATAACACGCAATTATGGTAATGAACATGTTATGAATGCAACGATCTGATGAACTTTCATGCAAATGCTAGGGAATGTCATTGTTTATATAAATTTGGAAAAAAACGAAACTGCCTTAATAACACAATTTATTGACATAATATTGGCATAATATTGACCCAATATTGTCTTAATATATCCTCCATATTGAACCAACGTATCGCAAATAAATTGCTATTAGGGTAAAAATTATTGTATTTTATCGACATTGTTTAACATTTTGTACAATATCGAAATAAATAACTTATTTTGTTTACGAACCTTCCGCATTACTCTTTCGGTTATTTTTTTGATATATTTAAAAAAGGTGCGCACAATTAATTTTTATTCTTTAGGCAAATACTAAGCACAAATAAAAGTATATATATCACAAAAACAATTAATAAAATTATTTAATCAATTTAATTGATTTTATTGGCAAATTAAATAATATTCTATTATTTGTTAAAAGTATTATTTAAATTAAATATAAAATTAAATTCATAAATCTTAATTGCATATATAATATACATGTACATATATACTAGGATTGGTGTCACTCCCTTTAAAAACTATCAATTTTTAGAGTAGAGAACTCAAGTTCATGCTCAATAATCCTGAGATTTATTTTCATTTTTTACAGAAATACTTTAAACGAATTTTTGATTTTTTAATTATATATTTACAGTAAGAAATATTAATATTTTATTATTTGTTATAAGTATTATATATTTAAATTAAATATTAAAATTAAATTAAAATCTAAAAATGTATATGAAATTAATATGAGAGAAAATTTGTTTAGGACTTATTATTGTTAGTCACACAGACAATAATATGGAATAATATAAAATTAATAATATTATAATGAAAGATAAATCACCGCAATACAAATAAATAATAAATCAGCCATATTTACTTAACATCGCACATTTAATTTATTAGAATTAGAAGAGTAATGCATTCAGTTGGCAGGGAAAATACAAGTTCTATGGTAATTATTATATATATATTATAGATTATAGAAATTTGGCACTCGGATCAGTTCACTTTTGGTGAATGTAAAAAAGACTAACAGTTTACCTCTAACATATTCATGAATTAACGAACGGGTTTTCTCTCTCTCTCTCTCTCTCTCTCTCTCTCTCTCTTTGATTCTCTCGATAAAATGTCTTTAATTAGAATCTATTAATGCGTATGCTATGAATTCATGGAACAGTACGTTCTACATAGGAGTGTTGTACGCATTATAATATATTATATATATTATTATGATTGCTATAATCAACATTCACATTAGATTGTTTTATTAGATACGTTTCTAATTTTAAGAAAATTATCATTAATCCACTTTCGGCCAGACATTATTCAAGTTTCTGCAAAAGCGTATGAAATTTCATTCTCATCAATATTGTGATTTTATTAAGGCAATTTGAGTTGCTACCCGTAAAAATCCGCTTTTTTCTTCTAAGATCTTGAATAATTAATAGTGATAAAATAGAGAGGCATGACATATTTAAGAATACCAGTGAATCTTTTGATAAAAGTTCAAAAAATGCCTTTTCAAATATTATTATTTTATTAACATATAAAAATTTTAATATCTTCCCTGTGTTTTAAGAACAATTTTATTAATTTATTTAAATCAAAATTTAATTATTTAGTTTAATAAATTTATATTGTTTAACCAGATGTTACATGCTTCTGTTTATCATTGATATTAGCTTACGGTTCACTTAAAGTATTTTTTAATTGACCAATTAGAATAAAATTCTTTCTTCTGATTAATCAGTTAAATACTTCAAAGCATTTGTAGCATCAAGTGAATTGCACCTATTAACTCTTACTTAATAATTGTATTTATAGAAGTAACTGGAGAGAGGAAATTTAATTATAATTATTATTGTGAACTAAAGAAAATTTAGCATCATATTATTCAACTATCATATTATTCAATGTTAACCGAAAGTGGATTCATCGAGATTACCGTGAATTCAATAATAACGTAACGTAAAATTTGTCTTAAAAAGCAACGAATTCGTTAACATGCCTCTTAATAAATTTTTCTCAGAATACTGAAATCGCGCACGCAACCCCGTTCATCGCTTATGAACTCGTCGCGCATCAACGATTCGTAGAAAAGATTTACACTCATTTATGTAAAAAACAGCTTATAAACTTTGACTGTTACTGCTAATTCGTATTTAATATGTCAAATAATCGTCTTATTTGGCGTCGTCTAGTCTATCGCTCGCTAAAGCTTGCACAGAAACGAAATAGATGAGAATTGTGTATGCAGTATTTTGTACGTTACGATTCTACGTAATTTGATTAAAAATAATCATCATAATAATTCGTGAAAAAATATAAAAAAACTTGATTTGTGGAAAACGACGTTTGAATTCATCACTTTTACTACTTATGATAACAATCTAAAAGAATTATTTTATCTTCTTATGACACGTTTATAAGAATCATAATTCAATGCGTATCACTACATAAAGATAAAATACATGTTATATTGTCGTAAAAAGAGCGATTCGATCTTTCTGCATTTCGCCAAGCAAATATTAATTGTCGATTTATGTTTATTTGCGCAATATGAGCAACATCAAAACTGGAATAAGATGAAAAATGATTGTATGCGGGATTTATATCAAAGAAAAATAAATTTGATAATACGACGGTATAAAAAGATATGTCGAAACTCGAATATAGCTGTTTATATAAATCCATTTCGTTTACGTTCTTTGGTGGCAAGTAACAAGTAACAGGAATATACATAGTCTCGATTACATTGTGTATATTTAATCATTATACAATACAGTGTCACAAAGTTCCTGTATTATCCCGATTACTCGATGTTTCCGGCTTGTTTACAGCTTAAGAGTGAAAGTTTATTTTTTTAAATCTTAATACTTTGTTTTTTATGTGAACTTACGATAATGGGGATCGATAAATGCCACTTTTATATAACGATCTTACTATCCTAGATTTACAAAAGGTGTAAAAATGGAAGGAGATAAAGGAACATAACATTTTTCTGAAAATTTGCACTCTAGAACGAGTCAGTATCCCGACGGACTTAGACCAGAATTGAATTTGTCGTAAAAGTCTTGCTTTAGTGAACAATTGGTCTGCCTTTTCAATCAAATGTATTTCAATCCGTCGGAAGGAGGGGACGTAGTGTAGACATACGAAAAATCGACGTGTGATTAATGGAAAGAATGTCAGAAGAGTCAGACATTTCTTAGGCACATTGAGCTCGTGATAGCGGCGATAGTCGTGACATTCAAAAAGATCTAGAGTTCCTGTTTATATCATTTTAGGCTAATAGTACACGAGACACTGCGAACTATCCTGAATCGCGAATTATCGATCAATCCTTTTCGAGCCATAAGTTTCTCCTATAATCTAAGAGTCTCTTTGTTGTTTTCAATTAAAATTATATGCATCGAGATCAGATGCCGATGAACTGAGTTTTCCACTAAAACATTGAATGTCATTTCACTGTTTTTCGATACATGTTTGACGTGATAATCTTGGGCTTCAATGAACAATTGTAAACTTTGTCGCAGATTTCACTTTTCTTAGGCACATTAAGTCCATGATATCCACGATAGTTTTAATGAAACACGTCAAGAGACGCTACGGCTTTCTTCGCGTAAACCGCAACGTGTTTCTCTCCTGCTAGACCCAATACTGATCCCTTCTCAGCAAAGGATTCTTCTTGGTCCTTTGAGTTGTAGCTGACTGACAAGGTAGATCAGAAGTGTCGAAACTACTCCATTCGTCGCTGTCCGCCACGCCATAGGGATATCTTGCGGATACGTCGACCTCCGAACCGCTTTCCAGAGGGGTCAAGGGTATCACTTTACACTGAGGTAATGTCGAGGGTAACATTGGCAAAGGCGTGCTGGCCGTCACGCTGTTGTGATCATTACCAAAAGGCTTTAGATGTGGAGTGGTAGGCATCAAGTGATCCGGAGGTCTGGGAAGTGGCATCACCCCAACAGCGGGCGTAGTTTCCGGTTTTTCCTCCTCAGCATGTTTGTATTTATTGTGACGACACCTAATTGTAATAATTACAACCACGCCGAGAAGGAACACGCCAAGCAACATGCCGAGGATTAACAGATAATCGTTGCTCATGTTCGGTGCAATTGCCATCTCGCCCTCGTGACCGACCGGATCCATTGGACCGCCCAAAGTGATATTGTCGTCTATGTCGAGCTTAATGTTGAATTCGAAATCTCCCACTGCCGGCTGGAAAATAGATGCCGCGAGGATGAAATTGAAGCTGTCCACGACACCGTCTATCGATGGTATTTTTCTACATACTAGATGTATCACCCCCGAGATAATTTCCTGGTGCGAAAAACGCGCGACTTCTCGCTCGCGCGCGCCTCTCTTCTCGCCGGATGACGAAGAACTTCTGATAATCCTTTTGATCTTTGCGTATTTTGGCTTTTTCACAATGGTATAAAGGGGATTGCTTGTCGTTAACTTTGCTAGAGGAGTCGCGTCCAGATATTGTAGAGTTATACGAGTCTTTTCGCCCGCCAACGCTGTCATTGAGTTCATGATCATGAGAGGTATGACCTTGATCTCTATACGTATGTGCTTCTGCTCAAAGCCACTTAATCGCGCCAATAATTCCAAACTGTCGTTCGACACTGTCATGTCAGTCTGCATGAACATTACGCTTTTCGATTGCAGATCGGTCTGCTTGAACGTTGCCGCAGCGCCATCCCGTACATACAATATTCCGTGTTTTGGATGCGTCGTAATTTCATAAACCACCAAGTCTTGACGTGCATTTGTATCAAGCTTGACATCATTCTCCGAGATAAGTGCTACGTTTGAACCTTGCTGCAAGTTTACAGGACCGAGTACAGTCACATTTAATCGTATAGCTAAAACGTGAACATTAAAGACGGTATAAATTGGATTGTAAGCACCATCCCAAACTCTGAAGTAGAAAGAAGCAGTTTGTAACGTTCCATTATGTTCGTATACCACTCGATTAGAATCCACGTCATATTGGGTAAATTTTTCCACAGGACGTACTTCTGAAGTGTTTTGATCAAATGGTAAAAGTAATAATCTACCAAAGGTCGGTCCTGAAATTACATCATATATATTTTCTTCTGGTGGAGTATCAGGATCCGTGGTTAAAAGGTTTTCCCGAGTGATGGTCTGATTTTGATTTTGCACGACCGTAATATATGGGTTGTTGGTAATAAGTTTGAAAGGTTGATCATTGATCGGCTCGATTACAACAGGAATACTGGTGTTGCAAAGTAACACGTGACCGGGTGTCAAATATAACGAGAATTGAATACGATCTTCCAGAGTATCTGAGTGATCGTGATAATAAGCAATTTTTCCGCCCTCGATTTGCGGTTGCGTAAAAGTGGTCACATTTAAATCCGGCAGAAGCATCACGTGTCCGTGACTAGGTTGATGAATCAATCTTGATAATACCGCCGGATTCGGGATTCCAGCGTTAATTTGTAGAAATGACACAATGCCACTTATATTCATCACGACCTCTACGGAGCTACCTTCCATGACTCTCACATTTTTCGCAGAAATATACCTATCTAAGCCTCCACTTGAAACTGATATATCTATTTGGAAAACCTACGATATACAAAGTATATTATTAGATATAAAATAACTTTTCGAAATTCTTAGTTTTAACCCTTTGCCACTTTAGATATAGCATATCCAGCTTTTTTCCAATGTTTTTCCAATGTTTTTTCTATTACTTAACTTTTTTATTAATAAAGACACATATACATTTACTTGATGACGTTAAATTTCTTAATTGGCATTTCAATTGAAAAGAAATTTTTTTACATGATCATTGTTATGAAAATTATAAAACAATCGAATTATAATTGGATGTCATATTTAAATGTATTGTTTCTGTAGTGTGGCATCGAAGATTATTACAAAATATCAAACATGTTAAATTTCTTGACTTACTTAAAAATGCCGTTTTTTATTGTAAATTATGAAATATGCGTAACAGAAAATAATATATTTACAATAAATATTAAATTATATTATATACCTGATTCGTTAAAGTTCCAGCGAAGTGTGTTTCGATGTCGAATATGAAAGAGTCATTGGCCGCAAGGTCCATGAACTGCTTAGTGTGCTCGTAAATTACTTTGCTATTGTTTATATCTCTCTGAGTAAATCGCTCGACCTCAAGCCAGACCCCTTCACTTGTCTCCATTATAACTTTGCCTAAATGAGGTCCATTTCGCACAGTGTATCTAATCTCCCTCGCTTCGTCAGAACACGTCGTTAATAAGAGCTTGTCTGATATTAATTTCCTAGTAAGGGGAAAGACATTAAGGGGCATATTGTGTTCAATGTTCAGACGAATTGGCTTTGTGGTGACCAAAATCGTGTAAGATTTCGTCGTGTGTACACCATCACTTAAAACGAAATTGAATTCACCATCAGATCCATCTGAAAAAAAAAACGTACACATTTTTATCATTTTATATTAAATACTGTATTGAGAGTTTACAATTTTATTAATTAAAAAGATATAATATTGCAGTTTAATTTTCTGAAAAGTAATAATATTACAAATAATATTACAAATAGTAATATTACAAATTCATAAAATTATACATTATACATTTCTTTTATGTATGATTTATTATGTAATCATTAATGTTTAACATTATATTTCTCAGCAAACATTAACTAATAAATAACACAATTGTTAGTTGAAATTTCCCATTCAACTTACGTACAATAGATATGTGTTATTATATTACAGTTATTTGTTGAATGGAAAATTATAACTAACAATTACGTTATTGTTAGTTGGTATTAACAAAGTTGTATTATATTATTATTATTATTATTATTATTATTATTATTATTATATGTAAAATTAGGGAAAATTCTAAAAGATAGCTCGTCTATTTAAATGAATATTTCTAAATATTGTAAATACTTACTCGTATGTGTGAATACGACTTGTGATTCATTGATTTGGCTCTGCGTAAAATTATAAATGTCCACATCAGGTGAAGTGATTAATGAGATGTATCCATTTCTTACTCCAGTAACGTTGAATATTATATCGTATGGGGAAGTATCATTGTCTATAGCTGCTAAATTTGTCGATGTTAAAATAAGGGAACCACCTTGCCAAACATTTAGCTTAGTTCTATTCACTAACATAGGAATCTCATCATTAACAGGTTGAACAATAATCGATACATCAAAGGGCTCACTCATTTTATCACTAGCAGTAACTACCATCCTGAAGGAATCGCTCAAAAATTCATCTCCGTTGTGCTTGTACAGTATAACTCCAGCGTTCAGATGCTTTTGCGAGAACTTCTTTACCGGAGTGTTCTTCGTGGAATCAAGAATCGTACCGTGCCTTGGCTTCTCTACTATTCTATAATCCGATACCTTGCCAGCGTAATACGGCGTCACAACCAAGAAGTTCATCTCACTTAATATCACGTCTTTCCCTTCCACTACAGTAAAGCTCTTTGCCTCGACGTAGAGTTTCTCTGGCACTATCACGAAGTTCACACTTAGTCCGCGTAACCATGTAATACCATTAGTAACGTCTACAACAAAACGATCATTCGTCTGATTCATAATCGATTGAACGTAAAAGACACGATTATCGTTTATCAGATTCTGCTCGAAATGTTTCACAGCGTTACCACTGTACTCTTCTCTCATTTCCTCGTTATGCTCATCGTGGATTTGTAACTCTAGATAGCCATTCTGCGGCCACTCTCGCATGAAATAAACAATTTCGGTTGGCGATATTTTGGGATGCATTATTTCGAGGCTTTTCTGATTCAACAGAATACTAGTGGCTTCCTCGACAAATATTGTCTTGTTATTTTGAATAATCAATGATTCCCAATAGCTCTCTGGATAGACTTTGATCGTGAACACACCCTCGGTATCTGCGCCCTTAACGAACACTTTAAATCTGAAAGTGTCTTTTATTAAGGATTTACCCAAGTGCTTATATAATACACTACCGTGCTTCAGATCATCCTCTGTAAAACCGTTTGACTCTCTGCCATGCTTCATCAATATACCATGTTTCGGTTTCTCCCACACATTGTACTTTATATCCTTTTCTGTAACATACACATTCGTTTCTATCTCTAATTCTTTCGATTGGAGCACCACGGACTTGTTAAATTGAACGACCGAACCGTTGTTCTCGCGTAACCTGATGTATGGCGGGCTGGCTTGAATTTCAAGAACACCAGTCCTGTAAAAATGACCATCAGTGATACCGAATTCAATTTTTTCGTGTTCATCCCCTTGATGTCGAAAGAGTATCATACCGTCATTGATATCTTGTTGCGAAAATTCACGTATTTGTACCGAGGGATTAGTTATTCTGTACAACCCACTTTTTCGAGCATCCCTCCTGGTGTAAATAAGTTCGCTCGCTCTAGTACCAATGTCCTTATCTATGTATGCGAGATCCTTATTGGTTATTAATTTTTCGCCTTTCGACACAACATGAAAAATTCTATCAATTGTGCGCTCTGGCGGATTATCATTTTTCATGATAATCTCGACTCGAAATTTCCCGACATACATAAAATCCGTGGAGTCCATGGACATTGCCACAAACTCGAAAGAATCTTCTTTAGTCTCGGAATCATCGTGCACATAATATACTATTTGCATCAATACATCTTCTAATGTAAAAAATGAGACATTTTTTTTATTTTGCGATATCAAACTATTCGCAATGGAGAGCCAACCATGATTTGGTTTTATCGTAAGATTGTATATCAAAGAAGATACATCGTATTCTTTCGGATTCATATGTGTGATTCTCAGAGGTACTTTCGAGCCTTCGTCAACTTTCAAATTCTCCGCGCCCTCCAGCGATTTGCTGTTCTTGCCAAGATAATATCGAACTTTCAAATTGGCATGTATGTCGACGCATTGAGGTGCGTTAACTTTAAACGTTATTTCGTCGAGGATATTGGAATAGGATCGTTTGAATAGACGGTAGCTCAGTCTATTGACCTCGATATCTTCCTGAGTGAAGGTATCAGTTGCCACCAGTTTACGGTCGAACAGAAATAAATTGCCATATTTTGGTCCCGTTATAAGAGTAAAAACAATCTTACTTGGTAATGTAACTAGTGGATTCGTCTGGTATTTCAAGTGGTTGCTTGTGATAGTGAAGTTTGATGTATTAGTGAGATTAATAGGTACCCTTTTGGTTTCCTTTAGCTCTAGATCGATGAAAGTAATACGAAAGTCATAAGTCTGCTGAGTCTTCACTTCGCGCACACTTGCTTGGAATTTAAACTCATCCTGATTAGGGCTGCCGACGTTATGAAGGTAACGAACGGTGTGCAATTTCACGTCCCGACTAGTGAAATGGTCTACGTTTGCCCAACTGCTAGAGACGTCCTTCATTTTCTGCAAAACACCAAATTGTGGCGGCGAGACAACGTCGTAACGAATGTCGATGGTGTCGTCGTCCGAATTTGTGGCGAATGAGAGATTCGCTGGTGTCAAGTACGAGAACGAACGATGTACCACAATGAGACCAGTATTGTGCGTCAGCTTGATTTGCAACGGGTAAGCCGATACGCGTAAATATGCTGGCTGACTACTCTCGATGCCATCGCTCACTTGTAAACCCAACATTGCATTTGGTTTAGCTGAAAAATTAAATGTTTCGTTCATATAAAAGCTTTCAATGAAAATATAATCCTTCATATATTTTTCATTGCCGAGCATTTCTATTATAGTTTTGCAGATTTGAAATAAAAGGTATTGCAACAACAACATAAAAAGATTAACAAATATGCTAATTTAAAATACAACATTTTTTGTGATTAATAGTAATGAATTGTTACCGTTTCCACGATGCACATACGCAATGAGACCTTGCATTAATTCGGCTTGCGTAAACGTGTCGATAGATCGAAATGGATAAGTAACTCTTTCGATGTGCCCCGCGTCAGTATCTGCTCGTAAAACCGTATAAATCAGCATTTCCGACGGAGTGTCAGCATCTATGGCCCATATTAACTCCTTGGTCAGTGTTTTTCTTGTACCCTGTGAATATCAGCGTTTTTCGCACATTTTATATTTGCCCGAAATCATCCGATGAATGTTGCACAGACATATTGAATGAAAGGATTCAACGAATTGGCGAAAAATTGCGCTGTTATTTTCGCGCTGACGTAAAACGCATCAAGCGAGATATAGCGAATACACACTTTGATATTTTATATCAATACATTCATTTAGCAATCAATTTTTTTATTGAAAAATAATTTGAAATAGTGAATCAATGTAAAAGATCTTGTTTTGATTTTAATATTACTACGCACTAGTTTTAACATGACCATTATTTTTGTTTGTACATTTTTGTAAGAGTTTAAAAAAGTAATTAACGATCAGTTAATTATTATAACTACTTACTATTTACTATTTGTATTCGCTATATATCATTTCGTACGTTAAAATGTGACTGTAACGTACTTAGCGTATTGGAATTGCCCCGGTATGGATTAGGTTAAATGAACATATATATCATAATTATAATTTCCGTCTTAATATTCGATGCTTATTATTCTTCCGAGAATTTGCATCCAGATTGAAAGAAATATCCGTTATGCGCGTACATGATATACACGCGCGCATACCCTTACACGCACAGTTAATTAAGAACGATGACCAGCGCGCGAGCGAGTTAAATCGATTTCGTTGCGGCTAAATTGCCATGTTCTCCGAAGATGCACGAGTCACAAATAAGCTACTATTTCATATGATCTCCCCATTAATTGATTTAGTTGAGTGGCATGAACTGCTGGTTGTTTCGGTTAAACCGAACGTAACGTGTTTCGAATTATCGCGCATTGTCGTCGGTGACGAAAAACGTATCATGATAAATATATTGCTGGGAGACTAGATAAAAAAAAAAGAAGAGCCTACAGTTTATTTTCGTGTCTTACTTGGGCCAGACGCAGCACTTTGGCAGTTGGTATCTCAAGTAACGGGGGGTCATTGACAGGAGTGACATTAACATGAAGAGGGAACCTGAGGCGTCCTTGGAGGTATCCTGGAAGCGTATAGCCTGTCTCAGCCACCAACGTCAATTCCAGAATCATGCTATCCTCTGTGGTTTCGCTACCATCATGCATGTACTGTATCTGTTGGGGAAGTCAATTATCATAAGGATAATGCCATACATCATATCCAACACATAGCAATGTTCATATAGCAAATTCCGATAATTAACATGGTTTTAAAAAATTACTTTTATTGTTAAAACGATTACTAATAAATCGCAAAATTGAAAACAAACAGTAATTGATCGCGTTTTTATACTCGCGCAAAGTCTGGTAAAGTAAATTTGTATTCGAAAGAAATCACTCGAGTATCAATAATCTGTTATGTATCGCAATATCGGTTAGAAGTAATCATACAACGAGGAATGTGTGAACCTTAACCTTGTGCGAGAGTGCTCGCTGTTTCACGAGAATCTCAATCGGCAAACATACACTACATCGTGCTACAGAATCAGAATTAATCATGGGAGAGCACGTCAGAGCACCCGACTCCGTGTTATCCTTTCTAGCGTTTGATCTAACACTCGAGATCGACCGCGGTTGAAAATTAATTAGAGCGACAGGAGTACAGGAGTTAAATCGTCGATTAACATATCAAGTGGGCGTCGTCCCCGGATGATCCGAGTCGAGACAAGGGGAAGGCACGAGCTTTTTCCTTGTTCTTTTTTTAATGATTGGAAAACAATTGGCAATAAACAACAGATGCTGGGGCGGCGGATAAAAAGCAACCGTTACGCGATCTTTAACGAAAAACTATTAATGAGTGGTAGCGGGGGCGGTTTATAAATAGAGCACTGTCGCTAGATAAATTGAGTGTGGGTAACATGAGGAGCAGGGGCGAATGAGCGAGTGAGAGCAAGTCAGCCGACCCTCCATGTTCCCGCCTCTAACGATTCTAAAGTTAGTCCTTATGGCGCGTACTATGTATAGCAGCGCGTGGTCCTATGACGAACTGGAAGAACACATGATTTTCATGTTCCTCCGGCCTTCTATGGCCCATGCCCGGCCAGCCAGCTCTGACCGCGTTTATCACCTGATATTAATTAATGTCAGGTGCATGTCGATCAAATTTCGTCTCTTATACGTGCTTCCGCAAACTTCTCGGTGATTTCGACTTTTATCGTAACCAGACAGATGAATTAATATTGTAGCAATCCTTGTGATTGCAGGCTTACAATCGAGCAACGAGTTTGAAACAGAATTAAATGTTAATTAAAGGATTTAGTAAATTGATGACTAGCTGATTAGGCGATTACCTTATCCTGATTGATGTCTTGCAACGTGAAGGAATGATCATTTCGGGATGTTAGGAGATCTAATGCCAACGTTCCGTAAGTTGGCGGTGTCACTAAGGTAAATGAGACATCAGTTTCTTCTAAGCCGTATTTGGCGATGTCCAATACCATCGCGATGTTTTCGTTCGTTACCAACACATTTTCCCCTTCAGAAACTAGTATAGGACTCAAAGAGAGAATTTCCAAATTTACAGGAAGAGTAGTATTCGAGTACATCTGTAAACACATCATATCGATTCTTCATTCTTTGAACGCAGATATTAATTTTATCTCAATATTATCAACATCTATATGTTTTCTTATGTGTATTATAAATGTTATTAATGTTGAATTGCATATACATGTATTTATAATATTTTTATTAAACTTATTATTTTAATAATAATGATTGTATATAGATAGATACAAATATGCATGTATATATAAATAATATGCTATATACATAATTTCTTAAATCTTTATTCTTAGATATCAGTGCAATAGAGATGCAAATAAAATTAAATAAATTACAAATATATTCTAAAAAAATGAGCTATTAGAGCCGCGTTAGTTGATAAATGCGATTTGTATGACTGGGATTGATGAAGCAATTAACAAATTTTTTTGCCAAATGTTTCGACTCTTATTGTGGTCATCTTCAATGGATATATTTAATAAAAAATTATACAACATAGGCTGATACAATCTTTTATAATATAGCCGAGTGAACGTTGCTCCCCTTTGTACATATCCCCTTTGTAAGGCGCAAACAATAATATACAATAAATCCATGCTATAGTAGTGAAGCCAATGTATTTTTGAGTTTATTGAATCCGTTAAGAAATCTGTAAGAAATCTTTACACGTACAAAGAAGAACAATGTTCACTCAACTATTATAAGAGATTGTATTAGCCTATGTTTGTATAATTTTTTATTAAATATATCTACTGAAGATGACAGTTAAGGATCGAAATGTTTGATAAAAAAATTTATTGATGCTTCATCAATCCCATCAATTACACATTATATGATAAATCGCATTTATCAACTAGCGCGGCTCTAAGTTCTTTTTTTTTTAGTATATATTTGAATTTATGTTCCAAGAGCTTATTTATATTGTTTTTAAATTAAATTGTAAAATATTTCATATTAATTACTCGCAATGATTGTTAAAGACTAATTTATATAAATAATGTCTTGACTAAGCTATGCATCTCTGTAAATCCATACGCTAGTTGCCGGTGACACAATTAGCTCACAACCCTCGTCAAGTGGGTGAAGCATCATTGAAACTCAATTAAAATTGATCTACCTTATAGTCCTCAGCGTAATTCGGCTTGATGCATAGCGATTGGTCGCAGTTGCACCTGAATGAGTTGACACCCAGTTGCATGCAGGATGCACCGGATACGCAGGGATCAGCCTCGATACACGGATATCCCCAAACGCAACTCACAACAATACCCTGGCTGACCTTGACGTCTGGCAAACCGAGGTCCTTGTTGTCGAGCACCATGTTCCGTATGCAGCCTTTGTAACTAACGTCGCCAGATCGAAGACCCTTGCCTAAGGCTCGAGCGCGTTTATTTAATTCCGTGCCGCCGATGTACAATGTATCTGCCAGGTCGAGGAACCGATTGCCGCCGGATGGCAGAGCCATTGTTTTCTCTTGATGATCAACAGCAATACCAAGACCGCTCGGATTGAAATCCACAATTACGCTATGCCATTTACCGTCAGCTACCAAGGTACCATGTGTCAACTCGGTCGGGCCATTCCCTTTGTTCATCAATAGTCGAATCTTACCCTCGAACAGCTCAATGCCGAGGTAATCGGCGTAAGATGATTGTCCCGTATTATAGAGTAACAAGCCACTATCGGCGCCGGTCTTCATCTCGAATTCCCATCTGCAAAGTCGTAAGATGGAATTGGCAGGAAACTTTGTTACTATCCCTTAAGGATGGACTCGTCTTATATTACGGTCGTTACATGATGATTTCATGACGCCATTGAGAACACTCTTCTAGATTATATTACTGATAAACCTTTGATGATAAAATAACGGAAAACTTTGATATTACATGCATTTCATCAATCGGATTTCGTTGATTTTTCCATATAATTCATAAACATTACAATAGTAATATTATTGGTAACAAAGTATCAAGATGTTCCGAATTTAAATGTTAAAACTTTGGAAATGTGTAAGAGGTTGATGAACTAAGAAAGAAAGTTCTTTAGAGATATACTCGTTTTTGCTTTGTTTTGAAAAAAATCGTAAAATGACAAAAGTAATTGCTTCGTTCTTGCACTGAAGTATTATCATCGTATACGAAAAAACAATAATATTCCGTTTTCTGGTGAAAACTTTGTTTACATTTCTGCCTTTCTCCTATAAATTCGTTAGTTACTCATCAGAAGCCATCGAATGAGTTACTTCTTATAATATGCATTCTGATATTGAATATGCTGACATGGTTTCTGCAACGATAATGTCATAGAGGCGGTGCGAGAGTATGGACACTAATTTCCAGACAAAAGAGTGTCGGATCGGTGATTACGTTGATTAGTATTTGGCTGCAACATGAGCTGTCCGTACTATATGCAATTGCATTGCAAAAGCAAGTGACAAAACAATGTAAATGAATAAGTAATTAATAAGTAATTAATAGTACAAAAATAAAAACTACATTGTCTTTTTTACAATTTTCTTTTTCTCCAAAACGAAATAAAAACGGGCATATCTTTAAAGGAGATTTTTTTTTTCTTAATTTATCGATTCCCTGCATGTTCCTGAAGTTTTGACATTTAAATTCGGGGCACCCTGTATATGTATATCATGAACGAGAAACTTTACAAATGCATCGATTGATCAAACGTGACACCGTCGAATAATTTGTCATTTTTGTTGAAAGGCTATAATTCTTTTTGAAAAAAATGAATTAAACTGTAATCAATAAGATATACAAAATTCTACAAGATTAATTGAGATATAAAATACAGATACATATATAAGATACAGATATAAAATAGAGATGAAAATCTCGACAATTTAAAGATGTGATAATTTATAAATTATCACAATATAAATCTTCAAGAATATTATTTCTACAAGATAATTGTATGTTTTGCTCTCCGTTTAATCATCGTTCTTAAAACGGTATGTTCAGACCTTACTACAGAACGCGATTAAACAAGCGAAACATTATTCGTCGTGCAACACGAGTTAAACGAGCGAGGCAATGCAAACGATGGTAGCAAGAGGGGAAAGAAGATTGTTCGCCGTGAATTTATAATTGTAATCAAATCAAATTTCGCTCAGTCGACTTCTACCCGGAGAAACTTTGGGACGAGTGATTTTCGCATCTTGTGCGAGAAGACGCCACGACTGCTACGAACATGAAAGCCGATTATTTACTTCAGCGGGTGGATTCATTACTTTGCTTTTGAAGTAACATCACAGTGAAGTGCTACAATGGTGGTTACGAAAGCAGAGTAGACTTTCATTGTCATAACAGACAGATGCAATAGTATACAGTTAGGCGATAGTGATGTATATATTGGGAATTGGAATTACTATTGCGCGTATTTGTACAAATACTAATATTATATTTAAAAAGTTATATCATTAAATATACCGTATATTTTTAATTTATATGTTTTGTTGTTATTAAAATTACAATATAACGTTGTTATTAATGTCACGATTATTACGATAGTCTCTACTTTCTATGCTTTCATTATCTCTTATTGACGGTAGTTGAAAAAGTTTTATATTAGAATATGCATGTCATTAATTAAGCTCCAAGCAAGTTTAATTACATGAACCGTGGTGGTTACGAAAGTGGAATAGATTTTCATCGTTATAACAGAGAGATGCAATAATATACAATAACGCGATAGCAATGTATATACCAAGAATTAGAATTTAAAAAGTTACATCATATTATTATACTACACACTCTTAACATATTTATTTCATTGCTATTAAAATGACAATAAAAATTATTAAAAATTATCGATATCATGATTGTTATGATATTTTCTATTTTCTGTGCTTTCATTATCTTTTATTGATGACAGTTGAAGAAAAAGTTTTATGTAAGAATACGCATATCATTAATTAAGCCAAGTTTGATTACACAAACTATGATTATCTTATCGAAAATTAGCTTAACTAGAATTAAAATTAATTTAACTCTATTAAATCCAGGAGTTAATGAAAATACCTGATATGTTAGTCAATGTCTTAAAGCTACACAAGGTTGTAAGCAAACAGGTACCTGCACGAATTGTAAACGCAATTAATCGTTTACCGTGCTGGAGGTGCACTAAGGATTCTAATATGGTCCGCTTGTGTGTCTCTACATTCATCATCAGTCGATGTTTTGCTTCCGAAAGCGCAGTATAACGTGTTCGGTCTTTGTATGCTAACTGATACTTGTGAAAATTAAATTCCGTTCGAAAAATTCCAGTGATTTAAATAATGAAAAAATATCCGATCGTTATTCCTCTTTATTTAAACTGACTAAATATACGAAAGAAAATCAAAGTATCTACATTAAACACGACAGTTCCACGTTTTATATGCAACAAAAGACAACCAATGGAACTAAATAATGATTTAATGGTGAAAAGTACACTTGATTTAAGTGGAGACAACTCGAACGTCTGTATGAATCATGCATACAAGTGACACTTGAATCTTCCAGATCAATTGAACTCTGAAAGCGCACGTCGAAATCTTCACGGTTCATCGACTTTACGGTAGAACGTCACGGAAGGAAAACAGTTACGACTGTCCAAGTGTCCAGTCATCCATTCAGTTCCTCTTGACTATCTACTTATCCGTTTGTCGACGAGATCTACTGGGATGCACTATGTACTTGTTCGATGCGAGAGTTGGTTATTCTCAAACATTTATGTGAAAAAAACCGACTGACCTTTTGTCTCGCTTTTAGCCGCATTAACGCAACAGGTACCAACATTTATTTTCTTAGATAAGTTGAATTAAGGTACTACTCGGAACTAGTGCTTTTAATTCGGGACAACAAAAGAGCCTGAGTACGACCGTAGCTTCTGTGAACGTACAAGACACGAGAAACCATGCGTGCAACCCCAGGACTTAACTATCTGCATGTGAAGGCCGGTATTAACCGCGCTTACTCGGCGTACACCGCATTCGTGTGAAAATGAAGTGTTTTTCTGCCTCTTAGTATACTCTCGAATAATTTTCGCTGGGATAGCACAGCGAGGACACATCTGGCTCACTGAAGTTTTTACTCTCAAACGTGCTTAGCGTTTTCGTACTATAGCCGCGTATGTACGAAGGTAGTTTGAAAAGTTCTCGGTCTGACAGAGATGATGCTAGAAGTATGAAACTGCTATAATTTTTGACAAGTTTGATCCTGCAGAGAGTTACTGTCAAAATTTCAGACGTTTATTAGTTCCTTTGCTTTGGTCATCTAAAGCAACCACAACTTTTGGTTTTTTTTTTAAATAATAGATGAAATCGAATGTCGTGCAATAAAATACTTTGTTTTAAAAAGTTTAATTATATAAAGGTCAATAAAAATGAAAAACAAACTTAGATTCAACTTTGGGAGAGGCTTCACATTTTTTTTTCAATTGTTAACAAATGAGCTGTTAAATTTCGTACGTCCATAAATAGTGATGAACGTTCAGGTTGTCCAAAAACTTCTACCACTAATGACATTGAAAAAAACCTGTAATGCCGTGTGAATGATCGACAAGTAAAAGTGCGCGAGTTTGCAAATATCTCAAATGATCGCGTTCATATCTTATTATACATGAGCATTTACATATAAAAATGCTTTCATTGTGATGCCGCATTTGTTAGCAGTCCATCAAAAACATAGTAGTAAAATTGCATGAATTGAACTATGAATTGGTTCCGCACGTATCGTATTCACCAGATTTAGCGACTGACTTTTTCTTCTTTCCAAACATAAAGAAATCTCGTAAGGAAAAGATTTGGCTCAAATATTAAAGTAATCGATGAAACAGTGCTTATTTTGAAGGCTTAGAGAAATCGTATTACACAGACGGAATATTAAAAAAGTTAGAATATCGTTGAAATATGTGTTGAGCTGAAAGGAGACTGTTGCAAAATAAAAAAAAAATGTCAAATATCATTTTTTTTTTGTAAGGTCGAGAACTATCCTGGTATATATAAGCGTTTGCATTTTTCTTACGAAAGATTAATAACTAAAAAGATAATGTAAAAATATAGATTGTAAAATGTAATATCCTGCTGTAGCCACTATTGGAAATGCATCCTACGTAAATTTTTCAATGTAAACATCGCTGGTCCCCATTGAGCTTTTAATTTATAAAAACAAAAGCTTTCGAGGTCGTGGTTCTGTTCTGAGATACTTGGAGATATACTGGAATTCACGAAACTACAATGTACAATCTACTTTTGGGAGACTTGCAATATGCTTGCACATGTCCACTTCCCTCAAACAAAAACGATACATTTATATAGTACATATCTCGAAAATACTTTAATCCGTTTTAAAAAATATTATATATGCTTATATATATTTTAGACACATTGCATTTATCAACCTTTCTATTTTACTAACAAATAAATCTTCTTTAATTCAATGTCACAAAAAACGAGCTTTAAAAAACTCGTTACATTTTTGATTAAGTTATACGCTTTTTTATCTGAATTTATTAATAACATTATATCTCCTACATTGACAGGATATATTGAAGTTATCGTCGTACAGAATTTATTATTCAATAAAATTGCATTCTATCTGCGTGTACACTAGGATATTTATTCATTAATGTAAATTATCCCGCGACATTATAAATAGTATTAATTCCACAAATGACTGCTAGCACACTAAGTAGCTTTATAAGCTTTCGATCCAATCGACCGTTTCACTTCATTGAAGTCCTAGTGCCGCACTGAAAAGAGGGATCAAAGTGTTCCCATTGACGAAGCATTGCTGTCTGTCTCGTTGCAAGAGTTAACAGTGACGTACTCTCGCGACTGAAACAGTTGTTTTCGAGTTCTTCGAGATGTAACAACGTTCTCATGAGTTTAATCGTTAAAAGCTGCACGAGGGATGAAAGTGGTAGGAGTCGCGTAACATGAAAGGTCTTCCCTGACCGATGACTTGAATGCGGCCTGGATGTAGATGTACAGCTATGTGCACGAGTATGCGAGTTATGCAACCCTGTCGCTGTCGACCTCAGAGAAACGGATTTCCCGCGGTATTACCATAAGATATTGGATTCATGAACCACGTAAATATATTTATTTTACATGATGGCACGATAGACTCGCTGTTAAAACTGAAACGT
>Ga0157363_1000412_pt1 | contig 32451 bp, 36 predicted proteins | sample AttsexASBM1_FD_111477 | JGI IMG/M metagenome (GOLD analysis project Ga0157363, IMG submission 111477) | Fungus gardens microbial communities from leaf cutter ant in Ribeirão Preto, State of São Paulo, Brazil - Atta sexdens ASBM1 | ecosystem: Host-associated > Fungi > Mycelium > Unclassified ... | reverse complement strand
GAGTGAAAATCCCCTTCGCGGTTTATCCGAAGCGTTGGGGAGAGGCAGGGATTTCGAGGGTGGTTCCTCGTCCTGTCAAAGTCTCGAAAGGTCCATGCGACAGAGAAGCAATACAGAGGGTGCCTGGCGGCGCCCGGTGACGATGTTCCTGGTCCTCGTGGGTGGTACCACGATCGACCGGGGGAAAAGGGAATGTTGGTCGCATTCCCCTTAAAACGGGCAGTTTTCCAACAATCAGCAATCAATGCACATGCAGCAATAAGGAGATAATCTTATGAGGATGTCGAGTTCTGTACGCCGGGTAACCGGCAAAACCTGCGGTAAAAGAGGACGCCCCTTTCCTGGGGCCTGGGCGTTGCACAGGTAGTCCTTCGGCTGTCCCGTTGGGAACGGCTGACCGGTCAACAGGTCCGAGGGAGAAGCATTAATTTGCTTCTCCCTCTCCAAGCTTGGCTTGCATGACTTCCAATTTTTCCTCCAAGCTATTTATGCCTCCTACACGGTTGCACGACGAGGTTCAGGGAGGCCTCCAACTCTCTGAACCTCACCATTTACACGCTAATCGCAAGTGCTTTGTGGACAAGCGAGGAGAGGAGTTACAGCAGCATTCCATAGCCCTATGCTTCTTAAAGCATTGTAGATGAGAATATTTTTTAGAGTGAGATTTTCGTTTGAAATCTAAAAAAGCTCCGAGTAGTAAAATTGAACCTTCCCCGATGACCCCAGAAAAAATAAAACAAAATAAAATTAGTAATATTTACCCAAATATAGCGCGATTTTATCTTCGAATTAGTAACGACAAGCATGATCAAATAAGGCAGGATAAAATAATAGATAATATTAGAATGTCTGGATATTATATTGCTGCTATATACAGAGAAAAGCCATCTGGCCCATCCCCCGATCGACCTGAATTGGGAAGAATGATCTCTGATCTCCAAGCAGGAGAACTAGTAGTCGCAGAAAAAATGAACCGTCTTAGTCACCTTCCATTGGGAGAAGCAGATAGGCTGGTTCAGGCTATCCGGCAGTATCGAGTTCGGCTTGTCATTCCCGGATTGGTAGATCTATCTGAAATTCCATCCGAAACTGATGCCGTGATATACGGTGACTTAGAAGTCAAACAAGAGATGCTTCTACGACTTGCCCTACAAACCGCACGGGAAAACTACGAAGAAATGAGGGCGCGTCAAAAACAGGGTATTGAGCAGGCGAAAGCCTCGGGGCGCTATCGCGGGCGAAAACCAAACCATGAAGTGCACGAGCGCATTATCACTTTGCGCGAAGCAGGAAACAGCATCTTGGAAACAGCGCGTTTGATAGACTGCAGTCCGAGCCATGTGAAAAAGATATGGCTTGAGTATGCGAGCGCAGCGTCTTTAGAAACAGCATAAGATCAAGCATTATCGAACCTTATGATTATCACTGTTCATAAAACGGTGGTTTTCTGGACGGTATGGAGGACTGCCCCGTGGGGTAGCCGAATCGCACCTAATGCGTTAAGATTTTCGTCAACTTTTCAATGTCCTGGTTGCGTCAATGAATCAGCGTATCGGATATGCGCGGGTCTCCACGGAAGATCAGCATCTGGACCTTCAGCGTGACGCGCTTCGCCAGGCTGGATGTGGCGTCGTGTACGAAGAGGTGGTGAGCGGGAAGAGTGGCCCTCGTCCGGAGTTGGAGCAGTGCCGCAAGGCCCTGCGAACTGGCGACACTCTGGTCGTTTGGCGACTGGATCGGTTAGGCCGTAGCTTGGCCGACTTGGTGCAATTTGTGACTGAGCTGGAACTCAGCGGCGTCAGCTTCGAGAGCCTTACCGAAAAGATCGAGACGGGAAGTGCCCCAGGCAAGCTCGTATTTCATGTATTCGCTGCGCTGGCGGAATTTGAGCGCAGTTTGATCCGTGAGCGGACGCGCGCAGGGCTTGCCGCAGCGCGTGCGAGGGGCCGCTCAGGTGGCCGGAAGCCCAAGCTAGGGGAGAAGCAGGTGCGTGAAATCAAGGCACTCTTGCGGGACCCGGAAATTCAGGTAGCAGAGGTTGCGCGTCGCTATGGGGTGTCGCGAACTACGCTATACAAACATGTGGGCGTCATCGCCCCGCGAAACCAATGAGGTTGTGGGGCTTTCTGCCCGCAATCAGCAACAATGAAATTGCTGTCTCGGAGAACACATTGAACATCGGAGTAACTCTCTCGGACGACTACGAGCGACACGTGATCGTGCTATCCAGGCGGATGCTCCCGCTGAGCGGAGCGAGCGATGAATAATTGGCCGTCAACACGCCGCGCATCTTCGTCTCGCTGGCAGCGTCTGGCTCAAGCGGATACTTTGGCATTACCGTTGGAGCACGAGCAGGATGAGGTCGTGCTTGCCCCGCCGCGCGGTGCGCGCGCACTCGAGGATGACCGCTTTCCGTTCGAGATGCTAAGCGACGTCGCCGAGGCGGAAAGCTGGCGGAAGGAAATCAACCGCCCGACAACCCACATTCACAAATGGTGGGCGCAGCGTCTTGGCACCGTCTTCCGTGCCATGGCCATCGGGGCGTTTGCGCCGTCTGGTGCCGATATTTTCGACCTGTTTTACAAGCCCGTACGCATCCCCAGCGGAACCGTGTTCGATCCCTTCATGGGGAGCGGCACGACCCTAGCCGAGACGGTGAAGCTGGGGGCGAAGGCAGTCGGCCGCGATATCAATCCTGTGGCGCACTTTCTTGTCAAATGCGCACTTTCTGTTCATGACCGGAAGGCGATTCTCGGCACCTTCCGCGCCATCGAGCAGGACACGGCGGAGAAACTTCGCAGCTATTACCGCGCGACCCTGCCGGACGGATCGCAAGCCGAGGTTCTTTATTATTTCTGGGTCAAGACGGTAGACTGCCCATCCTGTGCGACGCACGTGGACCTGTTTAGTTCTCAGATCTTCGCTCGTCACGCCTACCCAAAAAAATTCCCACAATCGCAGGCCGTTTGCCCGCATTGCGGGGACATCAATGAAGTTCATGTCGAAGCACGGGACGCGAAGTGCGACACCTGCGAAAAGACGTTCGATCCTAACGCTGGCCCCGCCAAGGGACAAAGCGTGACGTGCCCGTCCTGCGAGCACACGTTTCCAATTGCCAAAACAATCCGAACAACTGGCAGACCGCCTGTGCATCGAATGTATGCGAAGCTAGTTCTCTTGCCGGATGGGAAGAAAGCATACCAGCCGGCCACCGACGAGGACCGCGCGCTGTACGCCAAGGCTGAACGTGCGCTCATCAAGTGCAAGAATGCTTTTCCGGTCGTAGCCATAGAACCGGGCCACAACACCAACCAGGCGCTTGGTTATAACTACCGCCAGTGGCACGAAATGTTCAACGCGCGCCAGCTTCTCTGCCTGTCGATTCTTGCCGATCGTATTCGTGCGATTCCAGATTCCGTACTGCGCGAGTTGTTTACCTGCCTGTTTTCGGGCGCGCTTGAGTTCAACAATATGTTCGCCTCTTACAAAGGCGAAGGGACAGGCGCGGTCCGCCACATGTTCGCGCATCATATTCTCAAGCCTGAGCGTGTACCGCTCGAAGCGAACCTCTGGGGCACGGAAAAAAGCTCCGGCTCGTTTTCAACAATGTTCGAAGGCCGTATCCGTCGAGCACTTGACTATGCCGACGATCCCTTTGAATTGCGCCTTTCGTCCGGCAAAGGCAGTAAGGCCGAAAAAATTTACCGATTGAGTGAGAGAATCGGCGCGCCCGTGGCGGAAACCTACCGCAAGTTTTCCAATAGTTCGCGCGTTTATCTATCTTGCGGTGATTCAGGGGCAACCGATTTGCCGGACGGTTCGGTAGATGTGATTCTGACCGACCCACCGTTCTTCGACAACGTTCACTACTCTCAACTCGCGGATTTCTTCCATGTCTGGCAGCGGCACATTCTGGGAAACGGTGGCACACGTGTAGGGGACACTACGCGCTCCGAGCGAGAAGTTCAGAACGCGAAGGCCGAGGATTTCACGGATCGTCTCTCTTCGGTCTGGCGGGAGGCCCATCGCGTTCTCAAGGATGACGGCCTTCTAGCGTTCACCTATCACCACTCTCGTCCTGAGGGTTGGCGCTGCGTCTTGCAGGCGCTGATGCAGGCTGAGTTTGGCATCACGGCGGCTCATCCCATCAAGGCCGAAATGTCTGTCGCTATGCCTAAGCAGCAGGCTAAGGAGCCGATCGATCTCGATATTATCCTTGTTTGCCGCAAACGCGTGCAGCTTGAGATGCACCGCTGGAACGGCGACCTCTGGGGAACTGTCGCGCCCCCTGCGCAGGAACAGGTCAACCGGTTGCGGGCTGCTGGCCGCAAACTTAGTCGAAATGATATACGCGTTATCGTGTCAGCGCAGCTTCTGCGACAGCTTTCACGCTCGCCGACATTGGATTCAGCTCTCCACCTCCTAGACAGCGCCAACGGCGACACAGAAGCCCTTATTGACCAGATGCACGGTGGACAAACCGAACAAACAGACAAGCCCGCAATGCGGAAGGGAACGGTATAAAAATGTCGAATGCTTCAATTATCTTTAAAGCCTGTGTGCAGGCGATCCAGCGCGGCGAACTGATTGAGCGTGAGGGTCGCAGCGATAAGGAATTCCATTTCCAGAACTGGTTCAAGCGGCGGCTTGAAGCGCTCAACATCAATTTTGATTCGCCGGGCCGAAATACCTATCCGGATTTCCGTCTCGTGCGTTTCACTGAGGGCTTCGAACTGAAGGGCCTCGCCTACCCGGGCCGAGAGGCAGATTACGATTGCAACAGCCAAGTGCCGAGCGGCGAGCATAATGGGCGCCAAGTTTATTACGTATTCGGGCGTTATCCGGTGAGTCCAGATGGCAATAGTTATCCCGTGCTCGATTTGGTTCTGTGTCACGGTAGTTTCCTAAATGCCGACAACACTTATGTTCACAAGAACAAGAGCTTTCGGGGATTCGGCAGCTATGGCGATATTCTGGTGCGCGACCGCAAGATGTACGTAGCGCCTACGCCATTCGCGCTGGCTGAGGGCACGGCTCATCGGCGCACGTTAATCGTGCCTGCGGATCAGTCAGTTGATGACGATCTGGTGGAGGTCGGTACGCTTGTACGGCGCGAGGTGGACCAGGTCGTTGTGGCCTATAGCTTCGATCTGCGCACGAACGAACTGCTTACAACACAAGTGGCGAACCCGAACGCCGGCCGCGAGCATGTGTTCAAAGCCTATCGCGCGGCGGGTGATCCGGCGGAGGCCGTCACCTTGCGTGCTCGCCAGCGCGTGCTCGCCGAGTTGAGCGCGGCGGAAGCTGCGGTGGAAGAGGATGAAGAGTAAAACATTAGGGCTGCCCGTCTAGGACAGCCCCGGAAGGCCATACAGGGGGCGGAGCATGAGGCTAAAAGAATACAGAGTCTGCGAATTTCGGAGCATTTGGGATTCCGGTGCCATCAAGGTGGACGACCAGGCCACTTGCCTTGTCGGCAAGAACGAGGCCGGCAAGACAACCCTTCTGACGGCGCTGTACCGCACGAACCCGATCATTCCCGCCGCTGCGATGTTCGATGAAACCTATGACTATCCCAAGCGCGAAGTCGAGGATTACCGCTTCGGTGTCGAGAACGGAGACCGCGACGAGGCCGTTGTCGTTGAGTGTCTGTATGAACTCGATGCGGACGATGCAGAGGCCGTCACTTCGATTTTTGGACTTCAGGTTCTCAAGGGCAAGACCTTCACCCGCAAGACCTTCTACGGCAAGGCCAACAGCAGGTTTTGGTTGGTAGCGGACGAGGCCGCCGCGCGCAAACATCTGGCTGACAATCCCGCGTTGCCCGACGAACTCAAGTCCACGCTCACCGGGGCTCCGGACTGGAATACGTTCGCCGCCGCGCTAGACGCGGCGGAAGCCACCGAGGCGGTCAAGGCGCTCAAGGGGCTTGTGGCCAAAGTCCGCGAAAAGGGCCTCGGCTCCTACATTTTTAATTCGCTGATTTGGCCCCGCGCGCCGAAGTTTCTCTACTTCGACGAATACTATCAGATGGAGGGGCAAGCCAATCTTAACGCCCTGATCGCCCGCGAGGACGCCAAGACCCTTGAGGATTCTGATTATCCGCTTCTGGGGCTAATCAATCTGGCGCGTCTCGATCATAGGAAGCTTGTCCAAACGAAGAACACCACCGAACTAAAAAACAAGCTTGAAGGGGCTGGCAACCACCTGACCAACCGGATTGTCAAATATTGGTCCCAGAACCGTCATATCCAGATGCGATTCGACGTGCGCGACGCCAAGCCCGAAGACCCGGAAGATATGCGACAAGGTATCAACGTCTGGGGTGAAGTTTACGACACCGTGCATTGGGCGCACACGCCGCTACGCACACGTTCGCGCGGCTTTGTCTGGTTCTTCTCGTTCCTCGCTTGGTACGAAGATATCAAACGTCAGAAACAGAATGTCATCCTATTGCTCGATGAGCCAGGACTTTCGCTGCACGGGCGCGCGCAGGCCGACCTTCTTAAATACTTCGAGGCGGAGTTGTCCGCCCACCAACTGATCTACACCACCCATTCGCCCTTTATGATCGACCCAACGAAATTCGAGCGGGTGCGGATCGTGCAAGATTTGGGCATCGACGCGAAGGAGCCTCTGCCCAAGGATCAGGACGGCACGAAGGTTCTCACCAACGTATTCGACGCCACCGATGACAGCCTGTTTCCTTTGCAAGGCGCGCTCGGCTACGAAATTCAGCAGACGCTTTTCATCGGTCCCAATTCGCTCGTGGTCGAAGGCCCAGCCGACATGCTTTTCTTGCGGGCCGTATGCGCCCAGCTTGAGCGCGAAGGCCGCACGGGCCTCTCCGAATACTGGGTGATTACCCCTACGGGCGGCAGCGGTAAGGTTCCGGCTTTCGTTTCGCTCCTCGCCCCTCAGAAAGGCATGAATGTCGCCACGCTACTCGATATTCAGAACAGCGACCGCGCCCTGATTGAAGACCTCTATAAAAAGAAGCTGCTCAAGAAGAAGCAGATCACCACTTACGCCGACTTCGCCGGGACAAATGAGGCTGACGTGGAGGATATGTTCGAACGGGATTTCTATGTGAGCCTTGTCAACGCCGAGTTTGCCAAGGAGTTGAAAGCGCCGATTCCAGCTTCGGCGCTTAACGCCAAGGAGCCGCGCACGCTACGCGCCATAGAAGCGCATCTTAAAAACGATCCGCTCAAGTTCGGCGCATTCGGCCACTACCGGCCGGCTCGCTATTTCTCGGAGAATGCGACTACGCTCTGGCCCCAGGTTTCGGATGCTACCAAGGACCGCTTTGAAGCCGCGTTCAAGCATCTGAATGCTTTGCTGAAATAGGTTAAGGGGGCAGCCGTGCTGGACATGGCACGTTTCATGGCATTATCTATGAGGCCGTGAATAACATATTGATAATACAGTGACTTTGTGTACTATCGATAATAGAGTGGGAATGATGAATTCTATTCATAGTTCCTAATCGGCCTCCTGTAATCGTAAGGACTTTCTATCTACTCGTTCAGGGAACGCCGCCGGAGCCATATCGCAAACGCCTCTTCCTGCATTGTATTCTGCCAGAGGCGAGTGCCACCATGGCCTCGACCGCGTCCGGGGCGCTGACCTGCACACGCGTTCCATTCAGCCGAAGGAAAAGAACGCAGCAACTCCAGGCTGTCTGCTTGTTGGCATCATTGAAGGGATGATTACGCGCAATGCCATAAGCGTAGGCAACCGCCAGAGTCACGATGTCCGGCTTCGGCGCTTCGGCATAGTGCCAACGGTTTTCTGCGCGGCCCAACGCGCTACGCAGCAAATCTTCGCTTTTGAGGCCGTGGGTTCCGCCGTATTCCCTCAGAGCCTGCTCATGCATGAACAGCACTACATCAGGCTCCAGAAACTCAGGCGCATCGTCCATCAGCGCTTAGCCAGCTCCGGCAAAACGTCTGCCTGCTCACGCAGTATCTCACGCGCCATCTGCATCTGACGATCCAGTTTGAGATTGCGCTTCACGAGCTTGATGCCATCGTCCATTTCGACCAGCGTGAGTTCCTGCCCGACTTCCAGACCAAGACGGATACGTGTTTCCGCCGGAAGGGTAACACCAACAGAATTACCCTGTTTGCGAACGACTACGGTTTCCATGAGCTTAGCTCCGTATTACGTTACGTAATACGGAGCAGGGCTACGTCAAAGGTGACAAGCCCTAAAAGCCCTTTAGCAGTGCTGCTCAGACAGAATTGCGGGTCAGGTAGTTTCCCAACTTTTGATGATTTCCACCCACTCGCTGGGTGAAAGCTGGCTTGGACCGTGCGGTTCCGGATATCGACGCCCTGAAAGCAGTCGTTTCTCTTTAATATGTATATCTATAGACGCCTTCTGCGCCATTCTGTCACTTAGAACCCTCACACCACGGAAAATGGCGCGGGCCATATGTTTTCCTGCTGCTCGAACCTGCTCAGCGGCCTTGATAAGTAGCCTGTAAATATTGCTGGTTCTCACCCATCGCCCCTCAACCCGCTTGCGCCGATAAGTTCGCTCGATCAGTCCGAGTTCATAGCCTCTTTCAAGCGCCCGGATGACCGTTCGAACGGAATACCGGCAAGCCCGAGCAATTGCATCGTGGCTCGGATAGAGCCCATCTGCCCCCAGGAATGTAGCGAGCGTCATGAGCACTGACTTTTCGGACGGCTTTAGTTTGTTTTCAAAATAGAGGCTCAGAACCTGCTTGCGGAAAGCTGCCTTGACGGAAGCATAGCGACTCATCGCTCCGCACTCCCGTTTGAAACCAGAACGCTGTGAAAAAAACTTTCCTGAAAGGTCCGGAGATTCGTGACAACAGAATCAGTTTCTAGTACGCTACTCGCACGCATTGCACGATTTTTCCTTGATCGTGCGTGCCGTTTTTGAACGTGTTTGACTCTGTAAGTCTCTGATTTCGTTGGGGTCAGCCGGTTTTGACATGGTAGGGGTCACAGGTTCAATCCCTGTTGCGCCCACCATTCGGTCCGGAGAAAAATTTCTTAAAATCAAAAGTTTAGATACGTGTTTTTGAGAAAGATCTTTTTTTCATAACCAGAAGATTGTTCATATTCACGCTCAATCTTTAATGCACAGGCCTCAGTGGCCCGGATCAATCTTTTTTCAAGCCTTCTGAATTTAAGCCTCACCTAAACTCTGTATGAGCTTCCATAGAGGCGAACATGCCAGACCCAAAACTCTACTGGTTTTGGTTGCTTCTATGTGATTCCATCTCTCACCTTGTAATAAGGGAATGGTATGAAGCGGCAGGGTTTCGTTGATGTTAAAAAACGACTTTTCTGATCGATAGAGCTTGGCGACCAACTCGAAGCCTTTTTTCAGGGTGCGGTTTTCTAAATCTTCCGCCCCGATCTGGAAAAGGCACTTGCCTATTCAGGCGGCAACACGATGGAAGCATACCGTTTACGGATCTGGCCATCCCGCTCTTTGACTACAAATACCATACCTTTATCGACCGGAAGTTTCGATTAATGCGAAAGTGGAAGGCCACGCATGCCCCGGCATATCCCGCGCTAAGCAGTCCTTTGCTGATGGGCCAGTTACGTATCCAAATCCGGAAACCCTGACCTCTTCTCAGGCTGATTATAAACCGTTCGGTCCTGACTTTTCTGAAAACCCACACTCCATTCACGCTTCAGTTCATTACAAACCGAAAAAACACATCGAAAGCACAGGCTCCACTGAAGACGCAGCAGCTGTTGTCAGTCTGATATGACAGGTGGAATCAGGGCGAATTTTCGCACCCTGAGAGCTTCCAAAAAAATATCAGGAAACTTTATCGACCGCGCAAGAATCGCCTGAGACTTGCGCCATACATTTTTTAGGTTCAGATTTACATTTACGGAGATACATAAATTTAGAAAGTTAATGAGATGAACAAGAAACGCCTGATATGGATTGTTCTTTCCGGCGCGTTAATGACGCTTTTCTTTCTGACAGCCTGCATGACCACGACGATGGATGCAGCAGGTCACGTCCATGCAAACATCTTTTGGATGGCCGGATTTGTTATTTTCTCACTGGTGCATATCTACTGCACATGCATGTCTCGATAACGTTGAGCCCTATGCATGGCTTTATCACGTACGGCCTCTAAATGAAGGCAACCACCTATCTCAGCGCACTTAATGAGGAACTGCGTCAGAAGAATTGTTATGAAAAATCATTAATAATGAATACGAAAAAAATCCATGCATCAAAACGATGATGCATGGAGAAAAGAATAAATTACAAATTATTCTTTATCTTCTTCCTCAACGTCTTCGAAATCTTCATCTTCTTCGTCATCATAGATAACTTCTTCAACGACGATCAGAAGCGTGTCATCACTGCGCAGCCCCTCGGCGGTCGCCTGCGCATCTTTTTCGTGCTCGTAGAGTTCTGCGTCACCAGGATCAGCAACCCACTCTTCGGTCACATTCCAAAATTCGTCTTCGCCATTCTCTAGCTCACGACGGATCAGATAGCCTGCGATTTCTTCGTCTGTCATAGTCATACTCCTTCTGCACGGAGGTGATGTGCATTTGGAGGGCGTGTCAATCGCGATCTATCGGTCTGAGTGCCCAAGATCCCGCTCCGGCTCGATAATATCCCGCACACGCTGCTTCAGTTCCTTGGCGCTGGGAAAGCCACCATCCGCTTTACGCTCCCAAAGCAAAGTATCATTAACGTGGATTTCAAAACATCCACCTGTATCCGGAACGAGTGCAACCTCTCCAAGAGACTGACCAAAAGTCGAGAGTAGTTCCTGAGCCAGCCAGGCGGAACGCAAAAGCCAGTTGCACTGGGTGCAATACCGTATGGAGATACGGGGAAGAGTCATCGTTATAGTGATCTCGCACAAAATATCCGTAAAAAACGTAGCCTTTACATGCCCCCAGGCATCAATCCAGGCGAGATCCCGCCAAGCTGGTTTCCACCCGAACCCATCCCCGCACTCATGGACATCTGGCCATGAATCTTGTGAAGATTAGGTGACTGACGCGACGACGACTGATCATTATCGACACCCTTCACAGGCTGCAGGAGCGCGGAGGGGCTGTTATCCGCAGGCTGATGGGAACATCCGCCCGCAAAAACAAAGAACGCCGCAATCATAAAATAACGGTTCATGACGATGGTCCTTTGAAGCTCAAGACTCCTGCACCCTGAACCTTCACATACGAAGAAAACAGACCAACACTGTAAACATTCAATGCACTCTGTAACCACAGCACTCAATCAGAACTTCGTGGCGCTCTCATTTCTCGTTGCGTCCAGCCAGCCCTGAAGCATGTAAGAGGCGGCCATCTTGTCCACCACTTCCGCACGGCGACCCCGAGTCATGTCTGCATCCTGAATCAGAAAGCGGTTGACGGCACTGGAGGAGAGGCGCTCGTCCCACATGCACGCAGGCAGATCGAGACGTTCAGACAACGCTTCCGCCCAGTCCGAAGCTGATCTGGCCGCAGGCCCGAAAGACCCATCCAGCGATAATGGCAACCCCACAACGAGGCCACCAATCTGCTCACGCCCCATGATGCGCGCGATATCCGCAACATTTTCTCCTAGTTTCCGACGCTTAAGCCCGATCAGCGGCGATGCCAGCATGAGGGAAACATCAGACAGGGCAACACCGATTGTCTTTGAGCCGGGGTCAATGCCAAGCACGCGATAACCGGACTTGAGAGCATTACGAAGGTCATGTGGATTGAACAGGGGCATAGCCCGGCGTTATGATCCCACTGAGGGCCGAAAGGCCACCATATATTTGCTCTTTTCTCAGGAATGTTCATGTCGCTCGACGCGAAGACGGTCACGCGCATTGCCAGACTGGCCAGAATTGGCCTGGCCCCGGAGGAGGTTAATGCCCTCCGTCAGGATATGGGATCAATCATCGACTGGGTTGAACAACTCAACGAGGTCGATGTCACCGATGTCCCGCCGATGATTGGCACCGGACTGGCAAAGCCTCGCCTGCAAGAAGACTTCGTTACAGACGGCAACCGCCGCGACGATGTCCTCTCCAATGCTCCGGACCGTGAGGGTCCGTTCTACACTGTTCCCAAGGTGGTTGAATAATGTCCGGGATTCACGATTTTACACTTGCTTCCGCCCGGGACGCCCTTAAAGCGCGCAAGATTTCAGCCGTCGAGCTGACGAATGCACATATTGATGCAATCGAACGCCTTGATGGACGCCTGAACAGCTTCATTACCCGCACTCCAGACCTTGCCCGCGAATCTGCCAAAGCTGCTGATGCAGCTCTTGCAAAGGGTGAGGGGGGAAAGCTGTGTGGTATTCCACTCGGTATCAAAGACCTGTTCTGCACCAGGGGTGTCCGTACAACGGCTGCCAGCAAGATCATCGGAAATTTCGTCCCTCCATATGAAAGCACGGTGACCTCGAACCTGCTCCGTGATGGTGCGGTTTTCCTCGGCAAACTGAACCTTGATGAATTTGCAATGGGTTCGGCCAACCTGACATCGGCTTTCGGCCCAGTCGAAAACCCATGGAAGCGTAAGGGCTCTGACGCCAAGCTTGTTCCCGGAGGCTCTTCCGGGGGATCTGCGGCGGCAGTAGCGGCTGGACTTGTTCTGGGAGCGACCGGTACGGACACTGGCGGCTCCATTCGTCAGCCTGCTGCTTTCACTGGCATTGCTGGCGTGAAACCGACCTATGGCCGCTGCTCTCGCTTCGGAACAATTGCTTTCGCAAGCTCCCTTGATCAGGCTGGCCCCATGGCCCGAAACCTTCGGGACTGCGCGATCATGCTGGAATCCATGGCAGGATTCGATGCGCGTGATTCAACAAGCGTCGATACACCCGTACCCAATTACGAAGCTGCCTTGAGCCGCGGCGTGAAGGGCCTTCGGGTTGGTATTCCGCGTGAATATCATGCTGATGGCATGCCTGCAGAAATCGAAGCACTCTGGCAGCAAGGCATTGACTGGCTGCGCGCAGCAGGGGCGGAGATTGTCGATATTTCCCTGCCACATACCAAATATGGTCTGCCAACTTACTACATTGCAGCTCTCGCAGAGGCCTCTTCCAACCTTGCGCGTTATGATGGCGTACGCTTTGGCGAACGCGTCAATCACGGTGGATCGCTGGACGAGTTGTACGAAGCCACACGCGCTGCAGGCTTTGGCGACGAAGTGAAGCGCCGGATCCTGATTGGCACGCATGTCCTCTCATCCGGATATTATGACGCCTATTATCTGCGCGCGCAGAAAGTCCGCACATTGATCCAGCGCGATTTCCTGAATGCCTACGAGAACGTAGACGTTATCCTGACACCAACGGCCCCATCAGGTGCTTTTGCTCAGGACGAAAAGCCTACAGATCCCGTGCAGATGTACCTCAACGACATCTTTACAGTTCCCGCAAGCATGGCTGGCGTACCGGCACTTTCAGTTCCGGCAGGGCTGGACGCACATGGCGTACCTCTTGGCCTGCAACTGATCGGCAAGTTCTTTGACGAAGAGACGCTTCTCGCAGCCGGTCACGTGATTGAGCAGGCAGCATCCTTCAACCATAGACCTACGATCCACGCAGGAGTGTCGGCATGAGCTATCGTATCACCGGCAACACTGGCGAGTGGGAAATCGTTGTTGGGCTTGAAGTCCACGCACAGGTCGTCAGCAAGGCTAAGCTGTTTTCCGGAGCATCCGCAGAGTATGGTGGTGAACCGAACACGCATGTCAGTACGATTGATGCGGGCTTCCCGGGCATGCTTCCGGTTCTAAATCAGGAATGCGTGGCACAGGCAGTGCGCACAGGTCTCGGCCTGAACGCACAGATCAACCTGTTCAGCCGTTTTGATCGTAAGAACTATTTTTATGCTGATCTGCCTACAGGCTATCAGATCAGCCAGTTCGCGCACCCTATTGTCGGCACTGGCAAGGTTATCGTTGATCTGGCCGACGGCAGCACCCGTGAAATCGGAGTGACACGCCTCCACCTTGAGCAGGATGCCGGAAAGTCGATCCACGATCAGGACCCTACACGCTCGTTCATTGACCTGAACCGTGCCGGTGTCTGCCTGATGGAGATCGTCAGCGAACCAGATATTCGATCACCGGAAGAAGCGGGCGCTTATGTGCGCAAGCTGCGCCAAATCCTACGCTATCTGGGGACATGTGACGGCAACATGGAAGAAGGTTCCATGCGTGCAGACGTCAACGTATCCGTCCGCAAACCGGGAGAAGATGGGTTCCGTACACGCTGCGAAATCAAGAACGTCAACTCGATCCGCTACGTGATGCAATGCATTGAGGTCGAGGCACAGCGTCAGGTTCAGATCTGGGAAGAGGGGGGCGAGGTCGATCAGGAAACACGCCTGTTTGATCACGTACGCAGCGAGACACGCTCTCTCCGTAGCAAGGAAGACGCTCATGACTACCGCTATTTCCCGGACCCTGATCTACTACCACTGATCATTGAGCAATCATGGGTCGATGAACTCAAAGCCGCACTTCCAGAACTCCCGGAAGACAAACGTGATCGCCTTGAGCGTGAGTATGGCGTCACCCGCTACGAATCTGGCGTTCTGGTGGCCGAGCAGGCGATTGCGGATTTCTATGAAACAGTTGCCAAGGGTGCAGATGCCCGCCTGGCAACGAACTGGATGCTGGGTGACTTCTTCGCCGCCCTCAACCGTACGGGTCGTTCTATTGAAGACAGCCCGGTAAGTGCATCCTCTCTCCGTGAGCTTCTGGCACTGATCTCCGATTCCACGATCAACGGAAAGATCGCGAAGGAAGTTCTGGAAGATATGGTCGAAACTGGCGATTCGGCAGCGGCAATCGTGGAGCGCAAAGGGCTGCGCCAGGTTACAGACACTGGAGCCATCGAAACTGCGATCCGCGAGATCCTTGCGAACAACGCGGATAAAGTTTCGGAATTCAAATCCGGAAAAGACAAGCTCTTTGGCTTCTTCGTGGGACAGACGATGAAGGCCATGAAGGGTAAGGGCAATCCGGCGCTCGTCAATGAAATGCTCAAAAAGCTGCTTGCTGAGTAAGATAGACTAAAAAAATGCGCTTAGGGGGTTTGACCAACGCACGGTTCCCCCCTAAGAACGCTCCTGCAAACGCCGTGTAAACTGCGTTAAAATGCGGAGGGGTGGCCGAGAGGCTGAAGGCGGCGGTTTGCTAAACCGTTATAGGGGGTTGACCCCTATCGTGGGTTCGAATCCCATCCCCTCCGCCAGCACGCATTAAAAATAATCTATTGATGCAACGGCATCGCCGTTAATGTCTTTGCGGCACTGCGTGCTTGTGAATTTATTAAGTTTATTCAATATGCAATACAAATTTGGAAAGTAATCATATTAAAATAAATCCGGTAATACTACCACTCGACGAACCTAAGACGTCAGAGTAGATTTGGGGAATTGTCGGCCCCTGACCGACAAACTTTACCAACAAAATATCAAACAAATCGACACCATGAAAATATTCTCTACATCACTCTAATAACGATATATGTATGAATCTTTTTTATATAACCATTCTAATGTTAATTAGATAAATTTTTATGTTATTATTCGTTTTATCAGATATTTTTAAAATAAAAATCTCAAATTTCCTGAAGTAGGTTTGAATTTCTATAGAAGCCCCCTTAAGAATCCTCACCAAAATTACCGATGCCTCACTCAAATTTATGCACTTTCTCTTCGTCCATAGGCTTCCAACGGTAATCCTTTAGCAAGCTTCTTCTCTCCTCCCATTAGAGTTCCAACGTCTTATGGACACAAAAACCCTCTTCTCCGGAATGGCCTTGGCTTTCGGAGCTTATGCAGCGTTCGCGATCAGCGATGCCTTTTCCAAATTGCTCGACGGAAGTCTTGATCCTTTTGAGGTAGCATTTTTCGGAGGAGTTTTCGGTTGCCTCATTCTTCCCTTCATTCGCAAGCCGCATGAATCCTACTTGGACATCGTTCGTCCAAAATTTCGTGGAATGTGGCTGTTGCGGGCCATGTGCGTCTTTGTCGCAACGGCCGCGAGTGTCAAAGCATTCATGTTGCTCTCGATGCCCGAAGCATTGTCGATAACATTTCTCATGCCGCTCTTCGTCACGATCCTTTCGGTCATCCTCCTCAAGGAAAAAGTGACAATCTGGGCCTGGCTAGCTGTGGCTCTTGGCTTTGCGGGCGTCCTCATTGTTTTGAGACCCGGAATGCGACCGCTCAATCTTGGCCATCTATGCGCATTTCTGGCGGCCTGTGCGAATGCGGGTAGTGTGATTGCCTATCGCCTCGCCAGTAAGGAAACCGTGAGATTATCGCTGTTCGGTTCAAGCCTGATGGGTGTGCTGGTGGGGAACGGGCTACTAATGATAGCTCACGCCAAATGGCCCGCTCATCTAAAAATCTGGATTTTCCTGTTTGGATATGGATTTCTGACCGCTCTTGGCCAGCTCTGCATGATGCTCGCAACAGCACGGGCTCCAGCAAACCGCGTAGCATTGCCGCAATATAGTCAGATGGCATGGGGCGTAGCGTTGAGCTACCTAGTGTTCAAACAGCCAATCGATCGATGGACTTTCATTGGCATCGCAGTTTTGACGGCATCAGGCCTGCTTAACTGGATCCGCCAGCGCATACGCTACGAAAAAATGGCCATGAAAGAGCGTCTTGAACGTCGAAAAGCGCGGAAGATCGCCCATCGAATTCTCAAGGGGACAAAGAAGAGCGCCTTATCCATGCGATAGGACCATCTTTATTTCATCACACTCATGGCCTGACAAGGCACTCAGTCCACTCAAGGTCGCTTGGATTGGTGTTAGCGACCTTGGAAGAGCGCTCAGCCCCTGATAAAGATGTAAGCACCAATGTAGAGAACACCATGAACAGCGCCCGTACCTTGAAACGCTGAGCGTTTTCGCGTTGACGCAGTATGGCATCCTCCATAAAAGTCCGCTTTCCATTTTTGCAGAGCCCTTCAAGGCGCAATTTTAGTAAGCGCTGGAGGCGCCTTGTGACCATGACGACAACTTTCGCTGATCTTTCTCTGGCACCCTCGCTTTTACAGGCACTCACTGAAGCGGGTTACGTCCAGCCGACCCCCATTCAGGCTCAATCGATACCTTTCCTGCTTGAAGGCCGCGATCTTCTGGGAATGGCACAGACCGGGACGGGCAAGACGGCGTCTTTTGCTCTCCCATTGCTACACCGCCTCACTACCACTCCGCGCCCTGCACCCAAGGGAGGAGCCCGCGTTCTGGTTCTGGCACCGACACGTGAGCTGGTTTCGCAAATTGCAGAAGGTTTTCAAAGCTTTGGTCGTCACCTTAACCTCAATGTGACGACTATCTTCGGAGGCGTCAGCCAGTTTCATCAGGTCAATGCCCTCAAGGACGGCGTGGATATCCTCGTTGCAGCACCCGGAAGACTTCTCGACCTGATCGAGCAGGGCCTCTGTGATCTATCGCAGCTTGAAGCCCTTGTTCTTGATGAGGCCGATCAGATGCTCGATATGGGGTTCGCCAAACCCATCGAGCGTATTGTTGCGACACTCCCGAAAGACCGCCACACAATTCTGTTCTCGGCTACAATGCCGAAATCCATTACAGCTCTGGTCGACAGTCTTCTTCGTGACCCGGCCAAAGTCGAGATTGCACCACCTTCAAGCACTGTTGACCGGATCGAACAGTCAGTCATGTTCCTGAATGCCGCCGATAAAAAAGCAGCACTTCTGGCGCAGCTGGAAACACCGGGCATGGGTCAGGCAGTGGTCTTCACGTTGCAGAAAAATATCGCCAACGAAGTTTGCGCCTTCATCACTGAAGCAGGCATTACAGCCGAGGCTCTACACGGCAACAAGTCGCAAGGACAGCGGGAGAGGGCGCTTAATGCGTTTCGCGATGGGACCGTTCAGGTACTTGTCGCAACGGATATTGCAGCGCGTGGCATTGACGTGGACACCGTCACCCATGTCTTCAACCACGATCTTCCAAGCCTTCCTGAAAGTTATGTCCACCGCATTGGCCGTACCGGCCGAGCTGGTCGCAGTGGCTTTGCTGTTACGCTATGCGACGCTGAACAGCGTGCATGGCTGCATGACGTCGAGCGAGAGATCGGCCGTAGCCTGACCGTTCACACGGATCATCAGTGGCACTCCGAAGACGCTCGTAACTCCACCATGCGCGCCCCGGTTCTGGGGGGCGGCCCAGCTAAAAAGATCAAGCCTCAGAAAGTACGCGTGCGCAAAATCTGGACTGAAGAGGAAATCTTAGCCGCCAAAGCTGCTGCCAAAGCATCATGAGACAAGGGGCTGATTAAAAAACTAAGACCTTTATCTCTCGCATTACTTTAATTGAAGCTCTGATCCCTCTTTTACCAGAGGGATCAGAGCTTCAATCCAGATATACCTGCATATCAATTTATAAATATTTGTTTTTCATTCATAGAAAAAACGCATTTTCGAAATTTTCTTTTTTTGGGAGATCAATCCCTTCATTAACGACGAGAACAAAATAAGCTAATATCTTCATGTACCTGAGATCCGGTCCAAGTCAGATCTCTGGCCATGCAGACAAAAATCATTTCGCCTTGAAGGAAAATTTTCTGACCCTACTGACCTCTTATGGCTGGAACGAAGAGACAGCGTCAGCTTTCCAGGAATATGCCGGGAGTGAGATGCTTGTCGGTCGCGTCGTAGCGCAACAACGCGGCCTGCTGGGTGTCATCACGGAGACAGGTCTCCTTCAGGCAGATAGCGCGGGTCGACTGCTCCACACGTCAAATCCACTAGACAGGCCTGCGATAGGAGACTGGGTCGTCTGCTTGCCGCGTCTGGATGAGCAACGTGCAACCATTCATGCAGTGCTACCTCGAGCAACTTGCTTTGTCCGAAAGGAAGTGGGTAAGAGGACACAATTGCAGGTTATCGCCGCTAATATAGACGTCGCATATCTTGTTATGACTATGGGAAGCGATTTCAATCTTTCGCGCCTTGAACGTTATCTGGCTCTCACCAAAGAGAGCCGTGCCAAACCCGTCATTGTGCTGACCAAAGCAGATCTGTGCGATGATATTACGCCTATCGTGTCCGCAGTCAGAGAATGTGCTCCGTCAATCGATCTGCAAATTGTGTCTTCTCCAAAAGGAGTTGGCCTTCAGGAAATAGCCTCTTATCTGGACGGGCACCGCACTGGTGTCATGGTGGGAAGTTCTGGTGCAGGTAAGTCCACCTTGCTGAATGCCCTGCTTAAGACGGAGCATGCTGCCACCGGTGCTGTATCAGCTCATGGCGGGCAGGGGCGTCACACTACAACGCACCGAGAACTCGTCTGCCTTCCATCGGGCGGTCTGCTCATTGACACGCCGGGTATGCGGGAACTGGGCATGGTCAATGCCAGCGAGGGCCTTGCTGCGGCTTTCGGAGATTTTGCTCTTGAAGTTGAGGCTCTCGCCCAGAATTGTCGCTTCCGGAATTGCCAGCATGAATCGGAGCCTGGATGCGCTGTCCGCGCCGCTTGTGAGGACGGCAGGCTCGATGAACGACGTTGGAATAACTGGGTGAAGATGACCCGTGAAATCTCTTTGCAGCAGCAGAAGGGAGATCCTGCAATGCAACGGGAAGCTCGCCGTGAACAACTGCGCCTCAATCGCCTCTCACGAAAATCAAAAAGAAATACGTAACGTTAAGCAGACAATCATCACACCAAGCATAGAAAACTTCTACCTCTGCCATGCAAGCCTGACGGTAGCAGATCGGTATGAATTCAGATCACGTCCCGAAATAACGTGGGGCAATCCAGAATTTCCGCTGCTAAAATTATGTCTGATGATACGTGCGGGCGCTGCGTAGCTGACTGCGTTTGGCGCAAATGGGCGGCTCGCATACCCTCCGCCAAACCCACTCGGGACCTGAACAACAGGCAGGGAGTATGGTGTGGCCGCAGAGGTGCCGTTCCATACAGCAAGAACGTGCCGTGCATAGTCCTCGCCCAGACCAGGCGTGAGAGAATGATAGGCTGCGACAGCGGCTGGCCACGCATGAGACTGCGAGAAAAGGCTTGTCAGAAACTGTGCCCCATAACGGGCATTGTTCATCGGATCAAAAGCTTCATCCAAGGAAGCAAAAGCGTCTGGATGGTGATGGAGGTTAATTTGCATACACCCCACATCAATCGAGGTGATACCCTGAGCCTGAAATGCACGGGCAGCAGTAATGGCTTCTTCCTTGCTATTATAAAAATAGCCTTGTCCCTGTGCATTGATCGTCCAGGGCCACGCACCAAAATGCCCGCTTAGAGGATCTCTGCGACCACTTTCCACATGACTGATTGAGACCAGAAGGCGCCCGGGAATTCCGCGCTGCTGCTCTGCAAGGGCAACGGCCTGCTCACATAACGCTTCCGGCTCTACAGCGCTTGCCACAGAAGTTACAGACGCCCCGACAAGCATCATCAAGAAGAATTTCCCGGTCATGACGCAATGTATGACCGGGAAAGATAAAGAAAGAGTTTATGCGCGACCCATCTTAATGTTTCAGGGGGGCACAGGCTTTTTCAAGCCAGCTCTGAACATCTGTATCCACATGGGGTAATACACGACGCTTAACTTCAGCGTGGTAGTCGTTAAGCCATTTGAGTTCGACCTCGTCCAACAGCTCTACATCAATCAGATTTCTATCGATTGGAGTAAAGCTTAGGACTTCAAATTCAAGAAATGGCTTTGCCGACCCGTGTATAGTGCTCTCCTTCACAAGCAGAAGGTTTTCAATTCGGATGCCATATTGGCCGGGCTCGTAGTACCCAGGCTCATTGGAGACAATCATTCCGGGCTGAAGCGCCGTCGGGCGGGGAGCCGGGGAAATATTCTGCGGTCCTTCATGAACGGACAGATAACTGCCAATTCCGTGGCCTGTACCATGATCGTAATCCAGCCCAGCTTCCCATAGAGCCGAGCGTGCAAGCGCGTCCAGACGGTAGCCTGGGGTACCAACAGGAAACCGCACGCGGGAAAGCGCAATGTTACCCTTAAGAACTCGTGTAAAAGCCTCACGGACGTGCTGAGGGGCCGGGTTCCTACCAACCCAGAGCGTCCGCGTAATGTCAGTCGTACCAAATGGATACTGACCACCACTATCAATCAGATAGACACTTCCATCTTCCAGAATACGGTCACGCCCAATTTCAGCACGATAATGCGGATAGGCACCGTTCGGTCCTACTGCAGAAATCGCATCGAAACTCTGCCCTCGATACTCTGCGGCAAGAGCGCGGACGCCATCGAGCCTGCTGACAAGATCGGTTTCATGCAGTCCCGTTCCGGATTTTTCTACAGATTGCAGGAAGCGGGCAAGCGCAACACCATCGAGAGCGTGGGCTCGTCTGGCTCCGTCCTGCTCGACACTGTTTTTGATGGCTTTTGGCAATGTGCAGAGATCGCCACCACAAGATACCTGTGCACCAGCATTTTCAAGCGTCGTGGAAAACCAGACGGGTGCCGTCGTCGGGTCAACACGTACGGATTTTCCGGAGAGTGCTGCCAGACGCGCTTCAAGCTCCGATGGGTGCCGGATGGAGACATCTTCGCCAAGGACACCCGAGACAAGAACTGGGACGCGAACCGGATCTACGAAAAGTTCAGCCTTTCCGCTTGCATGCAAAATACCGTAGCCATGCACGAGTGGCGTCATGGGCACATCACTGCCACGGATGTTGAGCAGCCAAGCAAGGGAGGTGCAATCAGCAATGATCATCGCGTCCTGAGCTGCCTGCTCCAAGGCAAAAGCCAGACGCGCCCGTTTGCTCGCGCTGCTCTCTCCAGCCAGATTATCTGGCTGGACCTGCACAGGTCCCGCAGGGGCGGCAGGACGATCACTCCAGGCGCTGTCGATCGGATTGATCGCCATGGGAACAAGCTCAACATTTGGAGCTTTCCAAGCATCAAGCATGGACTGACTGACAAGGCGGGGATCGTAACCGACTTTCTGGCCCTGAGCATGCGCGGAGAGCCAGTCTGATGCAGGCTCCAGAACAACGTGCCGTCGCTCCCACAGATCTGCCGGAACCTGTTCTTCCATCTGAACCGTGTAACGTCCATCGGAGAAAACGCAGGCCACAGCGGGCAGAATGATTGCCAGCCCGGCACTTCCCGTGAAACCCGTAAGCCATGCAAGGCGCTCGGAACAAGGGGCGACATATTCACCAAGATATTCATCGCCGCGCGGGATGATAAAGCCCGCAACACCGAGTGTGACGCATGCCTTGCGAACGAGGGCAGGGCGCTCATTCAGCGGAATGGAAGAGAGCTTCATGAATTGTCCTTTGCCGTTTCAGATTGCGGGTCGAGAGGGAGATACATGAGGTTGAGATCAAGCCAGCGGCCGGATTTTCGTCCAACCCGTGGCAACAGGCCGCCATCCAGAAAACCGGCTTTACGATGCATGGCAATCGAGGCCTCATTGCCAGCAGTGATGGCCGCAACCATCACCTGAAATCCACCAGATTGCGCCTGTGCAATCAGAGCCGAGAGCAGCTTCTGACCTATGCCGAGCCTTTGGGCCGCGGGCGCAACGTACACGGAATGTTCGATCGTTCTGGAATAGCCTTCATAGGCACGAAAATGCCCGTAAGAGCCAAACCCTAAGACGGACCCGGTACTATCGCACGCTACCAGTACCGGAAAGCCATCGGCCCGACGACTGTCAAACCAGTTCCTGCGCGCCTCCAGCGTGAAGGGGCTGTTGAGCCATATCGCGTCGGTATTTTCGATCGCGTGATTGGTGATTGCCAGAATGGAAGGCAGGTCTTCCAGATTGGCGTCACGGATCGAAATGGCCATGATGTCAGCCGCGTTTACGGATTATAAGCGTTGCCCAGTCGCCTTCGCGTAGCATTCGCTCCAGCACAAGGCCCTGACGGCGATGGGCCGCCATCACCATGCGTGCCTGACTATAGAGCAAACCTGCCAGGATAGCCGTGCCATCCTGCGCAAGGTTGAGTGCCAAAGACTGCGCCATCCGACACAGCGGCCGCGCGAGGATGTTGGCAAATACCAGATCATATGGCGCTTTGGCACGCACAGTAGTGGTATTCCAACCATTTCCAAAACGACAATCCAGCATATTGCCCTGACCATTCAGCCGGGCATTGGATTTCGCCACCCGTACCGACCAGGGTTCGATATCAACCGCCAGAACAGGCCGATGGAGCAGCTTGGCAGCCGCCATGGCCAGAATGCCGGATCCGCAACCCATATCGAGAATTTTTTGCGGATTGCGGTACGCAACCATCTCCAGCGCGCGCAGGCATCCACGGGTTGAGCCATGCTCGCCAGACCCAAAGGCAATGCCTGCATCCAGCGTAATGGTCAGGCGCGAATTGTCCGGCGCTCCATGAAGATGCGTGCCACGAATGGCGAAACGCTTGCCGACATCCTGCTGGGGAAAGGCTTCATAAGTTCGCGCCAACCAACCCTCAGCCTCCGTTGGAGTACGGTGGAGTTCGGCATCACAACCGGTCACCAGACGCGCAAGAGTGAGAGCATTCTCCAGCTCTTCTTCCTTACGCCCGATGTCCTTTACTCCTTCGATACGCCAGTATTTCTGGTCATCATCAGCCTCGAAAATACCAACCGTCTCACAGACAGCCATCAGGACCTGCTCGAACAGCGGGACCAGCGGCTCTTCAACCGTGATGGAAAGGGTTTCAAGTGCACTGGCATGGCGCCTGCCAATGCTGCGGGGTGCCATCACGATCTGATCTCCACAAAACTCGCCATGACGCGCTTTACGCCGCCATTTTCAAAATTGACTTCAAGCCTATCGCCTTCAGCCCCCGTCACAACACCCTCACCGAATTTCGGATGAAAGACTGTTGCACCAACACCAATCGAAGGACCGGATTTCAGTGCCGTGACCTTTGGGCGAGGCGGGCGGAAACCGGATGGTCGGCTACTGGTCAGCGGCCCCGTAGCGAACATGGAAGGCGCAGCAGAGGCATGCCTGCGATTTTCGCTGGTTTGCCCACTGACCTCCACATATTCGGCGGGGATTTCTTCGATGAACCTGCTCGGCATCGAGGCCTGCCAGTTGGCGTAGATGCGGCGGCTTGCAGCATGAAGGACGATCGCGCGCTTACGGGCGCGTGTAAGGCCGACATATGCCAGCCTGCGTTCTTCCTCAAGCGCGCGGTTTCCTCCTTCGTCCAGTGAGCGCTGGGAGGGGAAAACGCCTTCCTCCCAACCCGGCAGGAAGACGGTGTCAAACTCCAGCCCCTTTGAGCCATGCAGTGTCATCAGGCTGACTTTGTCTTCGGACGTGTCGCCTTCCATGTCCATGACAAGTGCCACATGTTCCAGAAACTCGGGCAAAGTGCCAAATTCGCCAATCGCGCGCAGCAGTTCACGGATGTTGTCCAGACGACCCGGTGCTTCAACCGATCGGTCATCGCGCCACATCTGCAGATAGCCGCTGTCTTCCAACAACTGCTCTACCGCAACGACATGCCCCTCGGTTTCCACAACCGCGGCAGCACGGTCAAATGCGTCCATCAGGCCTGCGAGTGCTTCCCTAGACTTTCCCTTTAAAACGCCACCAGCAAGCTGCGAACGTACAACCGCTGTCAGAGGCCCATTCAGAGAACGTGCCTGCACATGGAGTTTCTGCACGGCCACAGCACCCACGCCTCGCTTGGGTACATTGACGATGCGCTCAAACGCCAGATCATCGGATCCCTGCGCGAGGACCCGCATATACGCGAGACAGTCGCGTATTTCAGAGCGCTCATAGAACCTCTGCCCACCGACAATCCGGTAAGGAAGGCCCATCATCATCAAGCGCTCTTCAAACGGCCGCGTCTGAAATCCGGCGCGCATAAGGACGGCGATTTCAGAGAGGGCATGCCCGTTCCCACGGAGACGTTCGACCGCACTGGCAACAACGCGGGCTTCCTCATCCGAATCGCGAACGCCAATGATCTGAACCCGCTCTCCCTCAGCATCATCGCGGCCGGGACGAAGGGTTTTGCCCAAACGCCCATCGTTATGCGCGATAAGTCCTGCGGCGGCGGCGAGGATCTGAACAGTAGAGCGGTAATTCCGCTCAAGGCGTACGACCTGAGCGCCGGGAAAATCTTTCTCAAAGCGAAGAATATTTTCCACCTCAGCACCACGCCAGGAATAAATCGACTGATCGTCGTCTCCCACGCACGCGATGTTGGATGGACCACTTTCCCGCTTTGCCAAAAGCCTCAGCCAGAGATACTGGATGGTGTTCGTATCCTGATATTCGTCCACCAGAATGTAGCGAAAAATACGGTGGTACTGAGCGAGTACATTGGGCTGTGTCCGTAAAATTTCGGTCACATGCAGCATCAGATCACCGAAATCACAGGTATTCAGCGCTGTAAGGCGTTCCTGATAAGCCCGGTAAATTGCAAGGGCGTGCCCATTTGCAAAATCGCTGTCTTCGGCAGAAGTCACCCGGTCTGGCGTAAGGCCCCGGTCTTTCCAACGCTGAATGACACCCAGCAACTGATTGGGGGGCCAGCGCTTGGTGTCAATTCGCCACGGCTCCATCACCTGCTTGAGGAGGCGAAGCTGGTCATCCGTGTCGAGAATGGTGAATCCGCTATTGAGCCCTACATATTCGGCATGCCGGCGCAGCATTCGCGCGCAGATGGCATGAAATGTGCCAAGCCACAGACCTTCCGCAGGCTCCCCCAGAATAGCCCCGACACGCTCACGCATTTCACGCGCAGCTTTGTTGGTGAATGTCACCGCCAGTATCTGGCTCGGGTATGCGCGCCCCGTCAGCAGAAGATGGGCAAATCGCGTGGTCAGGACGCGTGTCTTTCCCGTTCCGGCTCCGGCAAGAATCAGAAGAGGGCCCTCGGTAATTTCGATGGCACGTCTCTGTTCCGGGTTGAGGCGGACGAGATAGTCGGGAGTGGGGATCAGAGGGTCTTGCGGCACACTCCCGATATAGAGTGAGATGCGCTCATGGCCAACACGTATCCCCAGATTGATCTTTCACGCGGCACCGGACCGCAGGGGCATCGTGCCCGAATGCGTAACCGCGTTCTGACAAATGGTGCGAATTCCCTCGCAGATTATGAGCTTCTGGAAATGCTTCTTTTTCTGGGAATTCCTCGCAAGGACACCAAGCCTCTCGCGAAGGGACTCATTTCGCATTTTGGAAGTCTTATTGAGGTTTTTCGTGCCCCAACACAGAGCCTCCGCGCTGCAGGACTCAACGATGATACGATCAGAGCCCTCCGTCTGCCCGGAGTTGCAGCCGAGCGCCTCGCCACAGCCGAGTTCCATACACGCCCGGTTCTGGGAAACTGGGAACAGCTTCTGGCATATCTGGATGCGGCGATGACAGGCGCAATAAATGGCCAGTTCCGCCTTCTGTACCTCGATAATCGCAATCGTCTTTTGGCAGATGAAGCTGCTCCGGAGCAAACCGAGCAGACCTCCACGAACCGTCAAATCGCCATCAGGGCGCTTGCCCTACACGCTACAGCTCTTATCGGCTTTCACGTGCGCCCGGGAAAAGCAGCAAAAACATTTTCACAGGATGCAAGGCTGCTGGATTTTGCCATGCGCCCACTTTCCGTAACCCTGCACGACGTCATAATCGTAGGTGAGGCCCCCCCTGTAAGCCTTAGGCAGGAGCATCTCCTGTGAGCACTGAACAGATAAATGATGGATTTGAGGACGGGATGCTGATTATCCACCCTCAGCCAGAAACACCCGCTAGCTCTGAGACACAAAGCCTCTCCTCCCAGAATGCCCTCTTGACTGGACGAGGGCGTTATCTCGAAGATTCCATCCTCCTGAACCTTATGACAACCCTTTTCACAGGGCGGATCAAAGAAGCAGAAGACCTTTCCAGAGTACTGCACACCCGCTTTGGTTCATTGGCCGGAACCCTCACCGCTACGGACAGGGAACTGGGCGGGATAAAGAACATGGGTGCTCATATGCTGCCCATGCTTCGCGTTCTTCAGGAGAGCGCATTGCGTTACAATCATGCGCGCCTCCCACCTGAAGATATTCTGGGAAGCGAACGGCAGTTGCTGGATTATCTTACGGCACGCCTATCACGCGAGAACATAGAGCAATTTCGCATTCTTTTTCTTGATGAGAAAAAAAGCCTGATCGCGGACGAAGCTCAAGCCCGCGGAACCGTCAATCACACCCCTGTCTATCCACGCGAAGTGGCCAGACGTGCCGTAGAGATCGGTGCGTCCGGCCTGGTTCTGGTGCACAATCATCCGAGTGGAGATCCAACACCATCCGAAGCTGACTTACAGATGACGCAGCAGGTGAGGGCTGCGCTTGAAGTCGTGGGGATAGAAGTTATCGATCATCTGATTATCGGAAACGGCTGCCATACAAGTTTCCGCCGCAACGGCTTTCTGTAAGGCAGCCTTGGATCAATCAGGCTGGCAAAAGGCTTTCGAGCGCCAGCTCTCCCGGCAAGGCGCCACGCGGAAACAGGGTATTCACATGCCCCATCTTTCGTCCTAGCCGCGCTTCGTTCTTGCCGTACAAATGCAAAGCCATACCATCTGCCGCAAGAATGGCCGGAACACGCTCCATATCCTGCGGGCCAATCAGATTGTGCATGACAGCGTCCGAATGGCGGCGTGCATGTGGCAGAGGAAGACCCGCCACCGCACGGATATGCATTTCAAACTGGTCGATCAGGCAAGCATCCATCGTCCAGTGACCTGAATTATGCGGACGAGGGGCAATTTCGTTCACAAGCAAACTGCCATCAGCAGCATGGAACATCTCGACGCCCATGATGCCAACAAGCCCCAGTTCCGTAGCGATTTTGCTAGCGATCTGTTGCGCTTCAACAGCAAGATCCGGCATCACCGGGGCAGGCGCTAAAGTGATATCAAGAATACCATCCCGATGACGGTTCTCGACCGTATCAAAGCAACGCACAGTGCCATCCATGCCACGAACAACCATGACACTCAATTCACGCTCAAAATCGACCATGCGCTCGGCAACCAGCGGGTAAGGCAGATCCTGCAGGCCTGCCAGAGCAGCCTCATCTGCCACCCGGAACTGACCCTTGCCGTCGTATCCAAAACGGGTGGTTTTCAGGATGAGCGGAAAACCGATCTCCGTTAGTCTTGTGAGATCATCAGGTCCGGAAACTGCCATCCACGGCGCAAGGCGAATGCCAATCTTCGAAAGACGGGTTTTCTCGACGATCCGGTCCTGACTGATGCTCAGAATACTACCGGCTGGCCGAACGGGGCGGTGCTCAGCCAGCAACGCCAGCCCTTCTGCGCTGATATTCTCGAACTCGAACGTCACGACATCGCAGCGCGATGCGAAATCCCGCAGCGCTTCCGGGTCATCATAAGCCCCCACGGTTACCGAAGCCGAAACCTCAGAGGCTGGACCCGTTTCCGCGGGGTTGAGAATATGAACGCGATATCCAAGTCTGCCTGCAGCCATGGCAGACATTCGCCCAAGCTGACCACCACCAACGATGCCAATCGTGCAACCGGGCAGAAAAACCTGCTGTGTCATTCCGAAGGAGCGTCCGCAACGGCAGCCGTGCGCGTGGCCCGCCAAGCTTCCAGACGCGCGCCCAGACTTGAATCGGAAAGCGCAAGGATAGAAGCTGCCAACAGGCCTGCATTCGTTGCGCCGGCTTTACCGATAGCCAACGTGCCGACAGGAACACCCCCCGGCATCTGAACGATGGACAACAGACTGTCCTGACCACTAAGAGCACGGCTCTCCACAGGCACTCCAAGCACAGGCAGGGTCGTCCAGGCAGCGCACATTCCCGGAAGATGGGCCGCACCACCAGCACCAGCGATGATCACATGAAGACCACGTTTCTTGGCGGTTTTTGAATATTCGACAAGGCGATCAGGCGTGCGGTGCGCCGAAACAATGCGACGTTCGTGCGCTATGCCCAGCTCATCCAGGACATCGCAGGCGTGTCTCATGGTCTCCCAGTCAGACTGGCTTCCCATGATGACGCCAACGCGCAGAGGCGATGTGTCCTGGAGGTTATCGGTCTCGGAAAGGATGTCGCTCATTCAGGCAATGTCATCCGGGATGAGACGGGTCTCAATCCAGGATATCTCATCTTTGAGCTGCAACTTGCGCTTTTTAAGACGCTGGAGCTGAAGCTGATTGAAGGGGTGGTTCACAAGCCGTTCGATGACCGTATCAAGATCGCGGTGTTCACTGCGGAGCTCGTGAAGACGTCTCAACATTGTGTTGTTCTCGATCAGCATCGCAATCGGTCCCGAAATCCGGACAAAAACTGTCTCGCAGCATGGTCGGCTACACTGTGAGGAGTATCATGACCGATGCGCCGAACGCCAGAGTGGCACAGCAGTTTATCTACTGCGCCACTATGAACCTCAGGACGGGTCGTTCTCGTGCAGATCAAAGTCCGCCACAACCGGAAGGGCATGGCCCTCACGTGCAAGGCGTTCGTTTGCAGCAGTAACAGCAGCGTTCAGATCGGTCTGCGTGCACAAGCCAAGGATAACCGGGTCGCGCGGCTTGATGTTCGCACTGTTCCAATGCTGACGATCACGGACCTTGATAATGGTGTCCTTGGTCGTACCCAGCAGCTTGACGATCTGAATTTCAGAAAGTTGGGGAAACTGGCGAAGAACAAATGCAATTGCATCAGGGCGGTCATTACGCTTGGCCACCGGGGTATAACGCGCGCCCTTGGCACGACGTGCAACTGGGCTTGCAGAAGCGAGCATCTTGAGGCGTGCATCAGAGTTTGCTTCGCAGCGGGTAATTTCGCTCTGGGCAAGCTGATGATTTTTTACGGGATCATAGCCGTTGATTCCGCCAGCGACTTCACCGTCGGCAATAGCCTGAACCTCAAGCGGATGCATCCCGCAAAACTCGGCAATCTGCGTGAAAGTCAGGCCGGTTTTTTCAATCAGCCAGACGGCCGTAGCCTTGGGCATCAGCGGCAGGGTCATGTCAATGCTTTCCTTCGGGGCGCAGAGGTGCCGGCAGACGCGCAGGCACCGATTGGCTGACCCAGAGAAGGAAATCCTTGCTCAGGATATGATCGCGGCACCTGCAGGATGCACAGCAATAATAGGACGGGTATGGGGCAGGGCGACCCATCGGGTCAAGATCGAAAACACATTCATAAAAAGGGACGCCCATGCGACGCCCCTTCAAAATACCATCAAGCCGCCTGTGAAGAAGACTCTGCTGTGGAGGACGTTATATTCTGACCGCTACTGACAGTTCCCGTACCAATCGCAATCCGACGAGGCTTCGCAACCTCCGGCACAAGATGCTTCACCGAAATTGACAGCATACCGTTCATCAGATCAGCACGCTCGATTTCGATGTGCTCGGCCAGTGCAAAACGACGTTCAAATGCTCGGGTCGCGATGCCGCGGTGAAGCCAGTCACGATTCTTGCAGTTTTCTGGTACGCTGCCACGGATTACGAGCGTATTATCTTCAAGTGTAACTTCGACATTCTCAGGACCAAATCCAGCAAGAGCCATGGTCAGAGCGTAGTCTGTATCACCTGTTTTTTCGATATTATAAGGGGGATAACTCGGAACTGCCTGTGCATTGGCGGCATTGCCAGCCATACGGGCAAGACGGTCAAAACCAATTGCGCTGCGAAAAAGCGGCGTAAAGTCGTATGTCATAGAAACCTCCTCCTAGGCAGGATTCATCTGGTCAACAGCTCCCTGAACGGCGAACTGCGATAGGTTTAATGTCCACGACCCGAAAGGCATCGTGGACACTATTCCAGATGGGCTCTGCACGGCGCATTGCAAGAGGTACTATGCACCGGAGAAGGGAGAGCCTGTTCTTACTTGCGGGTGCCGATACCAGCAAAACGCTTGTTGAACTTGGCAACCTGTCCGCCCGTATCCATCATACGCTGCACACCGGTCCATGCCGGATGGGACTTCGGATCAACGTCCAGACGCAGGGTCGCGCCAGGTGCGCCGTAGCACGAACGCGTCTTGTATTCAGTGCCATCGGTCATGATGACGTTGATTTCGTGGTAGTCGGGATGAATGCCGGACTTCATGAGGCTCTACTCCATAAAGAAAACTCCGATACCGACCGGAGCGAATCATCTGGGGCGTATAACCGAAACGCACGCAGGATGAAAGGAGGCTTTTCGGACTGATTTTCTCCCGGTATGCCTTATTAAGATGCGGGTAAGAACTTCCGACCCGCTGCCGCGCTTAGTGGCAAACTCGAGAAAGGTTCAAAATGAGCGAAACAAAACGCACCATCCACACACCCGGATGGCTCTCCGATTTTCAGAAATTCATTATGCGCGGCAACGTTCTTGACCTCGCAATCGGTGTTGTCATCGGTGCGGCCTTCAGTGCCATCGTCAGCAGTGCAGTCAAGGACATCCTCACGCCGTTCATCGGCCTGCTAACCGGCGGTGTTGATTTCTCCAATATCTTCATAACCCTTAAAGGACCGGTTAAGGATACTCTGGCTGAAGCACAGAAGGCTGGTGCAGTTACACTGAATATCGGCGTCTTCCTGAATGCCGTGTTCCAGTTCCTGATCGTGGCCTTCTTCATTTTCTGGCTGACGCGCATCCTCAGCAAGCTGCACCGCAAGGAAGATGCAGTTCCTGCAGCCCCTCCTGCACCAACAAAGGAAGAAATTCTGCTGACCGAAATTCGCGACCTGCTCGCCGGCAAGGCTTCTTCCTGATGCTGCTGAAAGCTTCCCATTCGAGAATCGCAGCTCGCAATATCTGCCTCATACTCGTCATGGGAGGCTTTCTTTCTGCATGCGCCGTAACTCCGCCTCACCACGGCGTTCCGCCGTCACCCAATGCGCGGCTTTATGCCTATCTAGTTGCTCATGGCATGGCGCGCGGTGCGGTTATGTCCGGCCAGATCAAACCGCAGAACATCCAGCAGATTGCAGCGGTGGACCTGAGTGCACAGAAGGCCGTCTTTACGGCTCTAGAACGACAGACATCGCGGGATAACATCAAGGCCGATACGGCCCTGACAGATTTTCTGGATGCCCTGCCGCACTGACCATCCTCCCTGATCCAAAACAAAAAAAGGGCCCGTGCATTAGCATCGGGCCCTTTTTTATGAACTGACAGAGAGGATTATTCAGTCCTGAGAAGTCACAGGAACTTCACGACGCAGCCTTTTCTCTCCCATCAGAAGCAGAAGGGGCGCAGCGATAAAAATCGATGATGACGTTCCCACAACAATGCCAAACAGCATGACGGTCGCAAAGCCGGTCAGGGTGCTTCCGCCAAACAATGCGAGCGGCAGAGCAGCAAGGAAGACCGTCATGGACGTACCAAGCGTACGGTTCAGCGTCTCGTTGATTGAGAGATCAAGCAACTCGCGCAGAGGCATGGTGCGATATTTACGAAGGTTTTCACGGATACGATCATAAACCACCACTTTGTCGTTG